>Ga0214471_10000944_pt1 | contig 23619 bp, 23 predicted proteins | sample RVTome_5_FD_207665 | JGI IMG/M metagenome (GOLD analysis project Ga0214471, IMG submission 207665) | Soil microbial communities from uranium-contaminated site in the Upper Colorado River Basin, Wyoming, United States - RVT142D155 | ecosystem: Environmental > Terrestrial > Soil > Contaminated >... | reverse complement strand
AGAGGACCCCCTCCGGCCCTTCGGGCCACCTCCCCCAACGTCGCTCCGCTCCTGGGGGAGGAAACATGACGTCCGTTTCTCCCCCCAGCGAACGAAGTGAGCGTTGGGGGGAGTACCCCGGAGGGGGAGGGGGGGTCTTGGGGGGAGTACCCCGAAGGGGGGAGGGGGGCTTCTGGAAACGCAACCACCCCCTCGACGCGCTCCCTACGGTCGCTGGCGCCGGCCCCACCACGTTGTCCCCCCCTTCCATAACCCCACGCTAAGACGGGAACGTACGTTGGCAGCAGGAGAAGGAGGATCAGTGCGACGAATCACGATCTTACTGTTGGTGATCCTGGCCCTCGCTGCCGGTGGGTGTACCGGCAACGGCGTGGACGGAGAGGTCACGCCGGAAGAGACGAGCGGTGCGGCTGAGACGGACGACGAGCTGCCTGACAACTGCTCATTGATCACGGCAGCGGAGGCAACTGCCCTGGCTGGTTATGACCTCGAGCTCGGGGAGGACTCCGTCCTTGGATGCGGTTACCTACCGCCGGGATCGAATGTCGCCGACGTGGTCGTCAAAGCGATTCGTCTCGAAGGCGACGCTGCCTCGGTCGCCACTGCGGGATTTCCCAACGCATCGGAGATCATCGCGGTGGCAGTCGGCGAGGACACGGTCGCGGTCAGCACACCGGCGGGTGACACGGTGGCGTCGATCATCACCGCAAGCGCGGGTGATTTCGTCGAACTGGCCATCGTGTTCCTCGGAATCGACCCGGACGACACACCTCGAATCGAGGAGGCCGCCGAGCTGGCGGTGACGGCTCTTGGCCGGTGGGGTGATCGGTGAGCCGGCCATCCCGGTCACCCATGAGCAGGGCGACGCTCACGTGAGCACCTACATAGTGAGAGTGGCACCGATCGGCGAGACGATGGTCGGAACGGTGGAGCGTCCCGGTGAGGAGAGCCGAGCATTCCATGATGGCAAGGAGCTCCTGGCGATCCTGCGGGAGTGGGAGGAGGCGACCCGACGGGCTCAGGCGGGGAAGGCCTCCGGCTCGACCTCCAGCTCTGCCATCCGGGAAACGTAGATTCCGTACAGCCGGCGGGCTGTTCCATGACGACCCGAGCGCACCATTGATCGCACCAGACTCAGATGCGCCTGCTCATTGAAGGGATCACGCTCGAGCATGCGGAGGAAGCGGCGGGCTGCGTTGTCATGGTCACCAGCCGCGGTGTCTGCGTCAGCCAGGACCGAGGCGATCTTGACATAGACCGCCCTTGCCTCCTCGCGTAGCCCGACACTCCAATCGTCGTAGGGATGGTCCTCGAGGAAGTCGCCCAGGTACATCGATTCGGCGGACTTGAGGATGGCAAGGCCGCGGTCGGAGTCCCTTTCACCCAGCAGCCTCAGACCTCTGGCCGCGGCCTCGAGAAAGACCTCCACATCGACCACGACGCTGCCCAAAGAGAGAGCCACTGTCTCTCGGTCGGCTTTGAGATAGAAGCCTGGATCCTGGTCCCGGTCAGGATCAAGCACGGTCCTGATGGTGGTGAGGGCAACCGAAAGCCGATTGCTGGCTTTGACCGGATCGTCATCCGGCCAGAGACGATCGATCAGCACCTCGCGATGGATGGTTCGGCCACGAGCCGCGACCAGCATGGCGAGGATGTCACGGGCCACCTTGGATTGCCACGCCGATACCGGGACCTGTGATCCGGCTATCGAGACGCCGAATCCCCCCAACGTGTTGATCCGAATGCCCTCGGAGCTCGACTCGGCGAGGCGATCCGCCACCAAACCAGCTTCAATGGCGTGGCCCTTGGCTCCAAGGCGACCCAGCACCTGCGATGCAGTCGACGCCAGGGAAATCCCGTCGGCTCCCCCCAACCGCTTGGCGATGGCGATGTCAACGCGCGCCACGCCTACCGGGCATCCGATGTCTTTCCAGATCGAACGCGCCTGGTCCAACAGGTCGAGGCTCGACGACCCGGCGCCACAATGGGCTCGGAGCTCCACGGCATCGGCCAAGCCGGGCAGGTCTCGCCGCAGGCCGGCCACGTCGGCCGCCTCCTGGGCAAACTCCTCTGCAGCTTTCGCGTCACCAGACTCGAGCTCTACCCAGCCCATTGTCACCAAGGCCCGGACCCGTCCGATCACCGAGTGCACTTCCGATGCCCGGCGCGCCAGGATCCTCGCTGCTTCGACGTCTTCGCTTGCCAGCAGACGGGCCAGACCGGAAAGAGCAGGAACCAGGGCCTGGAGGTCGGTTTGACGATCCGCCATCGCGATCGCCTCTTCGTAACAAGCACGCGACAAGGCAAGGTCTCCACGCAGGGCATACACATCACCCAGATGGGCAAGCGGGTAGGCCTCGAAACTGGAGCCGATCCCACGGAAGACGGCTCGAGCCTGGGTCAGATCCGAGATCGCCTCCTCCAACGAGCCAAGCATGGAGACGACTTGCCCCCGATTGGCGAGCGCCATGCCTCGCCAGAGCTCGAACCCGGTCATGTCGGCCAGGTTGAGTGCGATCTCCAACTCGGCGAGGGCCGCGTCGAAGTTCCCCTCCTCGAGGAAGTACGAGCCGCGGTTGGATCGGATCCGGATGGTCTGCACGACATCGCGGGCCCGTTCGGCGTGCTCGAGCGCACGCAGATAGTGCATGTCGTTGGCAGCCCGATCACCGTCGAGCGCAGCCACCATCGCGAGCACCGTGTGCGCCGTGGCAAGGGTCTGGGGGGCATCTGCTTCCTGGGCCAGGACGAGGGCCTTCTTGGCCAGTCGCTCTGCTTCGGTCCGCTGGCCTCGCAGCCAGTGAGCGCTCGCCGTCCACGCATACAGAGCGGCGCCATCGGCAGGGCTCTCGCCTTCGACCCGGCCCCGTCGGTAGGTGTCGAGGGCAGCCGACACGTCGCCTCTCATGTGGTGGAGAAAGCCGAGCCGCCAGGCGATACGGGCCGGGATGCTCCCCTCTTCGGGGACTTGCACCCGGTACATGGCCATCGCGCCCTCCCAGTCCCCCAGAAGCTGCCTGGCCTCAGCCGCGAGCAACGCCACTTCGGGGTCGTCCACGTGACCTAGGTCCTCAACAGCCTCCGCCACCTGCCGGGCGAGCCCGCGAGACATCATGGCGTTGCCGTAGGTCTTGAGAAACCCCAAGCTGGCCTCCCTATCCTGAACGGCCAGGAGGCAGGTCAGCGCCTCTGAAAGGTGACCCGCCGACTCGTACCACCGTGCCGCGCTGCGAAGGGATTCCGCCACCTCTTTCTCGTCGGGCGAGAAGCGGTCCTGGAGCAGACCACCGAGAAGCGGCGTAACCATCTTGGCATCGGCAATCCCCGGCACGCTGATGAGCAAATGACTCGCCTGACGAGTCAGCTGCAGGGACGTGAGAACCTTGCCCTCGTCATTCAGGTGCTCTAGCAATTCTGGATTCAGCCACGGAAGTCTCGAGGCGACGCCCAGGGCTTCGATCGCTTGTTCGTCGTCGCGACTGAGCACCTCCTCGGCCAGATAGTGCAGGAGGGTCTCGCCCCTGAGTGCGGAGTCCACGTCCATCGATCCGCCGCGTGCCACGGCTTCGACCGCGTAGACGACCGCCACCGGCCAGCCGGCCGTTCGCTGGAAGATCTCCTCGGCGAGAACGTCGTCCTTGACTCCCGAACGGGCCTGCACCACAGAGCGCACCTCTGAAGCGGTGAACGACAGCTGGTCGTCCCTGACCTCTCCGGCCTCGCCCGCCATCGTCATTCGAGCGGTGGGAAAGGGAAGTGACTGGCGTGATGCCGCCACCACGTGAAGATGGGGTGGGGCGTGACGACACAGAGCTTCGAGGAATCGGGCGCTTTCCCCTCCCGGTGCCAGCTCATGGACCTCGTCCACGACAAGGACCAACTCTTTGGTCAGCTTGGCGGCGAGGTCTTGGGCGAGTCTGGCGGCTAGAGCATCGGGGCCACCGGATCCCTCTCCGATACCCGGCCCACGCCCCCCTTCCAACGCGAGGAGGACATCGCCCGAGAGATCCGGCACCAACAGACGGATCCCGTTCACTATCGCTCGGGCGAAGCTTGCCACCGAGCTGTCGAGTGGTGTCACGGTATGCCATATCGATCGGGCCGGGTCGAAGACTTGGGCCATGATCGTTGTCTTCCCGAATCCTGGACCGGCGATGAGGGTGGTGAGGCGGCGAGTCCGAGCCTCGGCCACGAGCTTCTCCAGCCGTGGGCGACGAATCATCACCGAGTCATCGACGGATCTCGCAATCACTCCTGACTCCTGTCCCGCGCTTCGACTCCTGTGGTTCGTATCGCCACCATCCATCCGGGCCTTAAGACAACGCTAAGCGGTCTCCTGAAACTAGCCCCAGGTCAACCCGAGGCAAGCTGGGTGACCTCGGAAACCTCGGAAACCTCGGATTGGGAGGCCGTGGGGGCCACGCGTGGGCCCGGCCGGAAACGGTCGGGCCCTACGCCGTAGGGGCGCCGATCACGAAGCGGGATCCTCCGATCCATTTCCGCCACGCCTGACGCCGCCCTAGTGGTCTAGAGCTGTGCGAGGATGACCCCGGCCAGCTCCTCGGGCCGGGTGAATTGCGGCCAGTGGCCCGTGGGCAGGTCGACGTAAGTGACGTCCCGGATCTTGGTGAATTCGCGCACCGGCTCCAGGTCCTGCTCGATCCAGCCCCGGAGAGTCTCGCTGCTGAACTCGGTGCATATGGCGGTGACGGGCACGTCATAGCGACGCTCATCGGAGAGTTGTTGGGGGTCGCGGGTCGCGCCTTCAGGCGACGGGATCGCGCGCCGGCGGAACTCGGCTCGAGTTGCGTCGTCGAGATCGACCAGGTCCTCATCCTCGAAGTCGGACCACTCAGGAAACGGGACCTCGCCGTTCACCGCCGGATACCCGCCGGGATCGGCGCCTCCGTCGCCCATCGGAAAGCCGCCAACGTATATCGCCCGGGCGACACGGTCGGGTCTCGCGTCGATCGCGGCGTGTGCGACGGCGGCACCGGCGGAGTGCCCGACCAGCACCACATCGCCATCGCCGGGGTCGACCGAGTCGATCGCTGCGACCGCAGCGTCGACCTGGTCGCGCCGGGTGACTCGGGAGCGATCGGCATCCTTCGACTCCATGCCGGGCAAAGTGAGAGCATGGGTTCGGTGGCCCGCCTCCTCCAGCATGGGGGTGACCTTCTCCCACGACGAGGCGTCAAGCCAGAGACCGGGAATCAGGATGATGTCCATCTACTCGCACTCCTTGGTCGATGATGCCCACCGCGGTCAGCGGGTAGGGTTATGATCCAGATTTCTCGATCGTTCGGGTCGGGAACGATAGCGGAACGATCCAGATTTGTCGATTAATACTCAGATCCCCGACTACGAGCTCGATGACCTGCAAATCGTGTCATCGCCACATGAGCTTCGGGCGATGGCCCACCGAGTTCGAAGCACGGTCCTGGACCTGCTCCTGGAGCGAGCGGCAACCGTCGGTGAGCTCGCCGCCGCTATCCGCCGCCCGCACAGCACGGTCGCCTACCACGTAGGTGTGCTGGTCGAGGCGGGGATGCTCAAGGTGGTGCGGACGAGGAAGGTGCGGGCCATAAACGAACGCTTCTACGGCCGGACCGCTCGAATCTTCTACGTTGGAGCCATCCAACCCGAGCAAGTGGCCGAGCTCACCAACCTGCTCACCGTTGCTGCCGCCGAGTCGAACCCGGCCCACGAGGCCGATGACCTGCGGGCCATCCTCCGTCATGCCCGAATCTCCCGGGAACGCGCCGCCGAGTTCTGGGAACGGGTCTTTGTACTCACCAACGAGTTCACCCAGCTGCCCAGATCCGGCGACACGGTCCATGGGTTCGTGGCCGGGCTTTACCCGGCCGAGCATCCCACCCTGCCACCCAAAGACGACGAGGACTCCTAGGGCCGGGGCAGACCATCACGGCTCGTTCCCGCCGTCACGACGAGAACGACAACTCGAAGATGCTCATGCCGCCTTCATAGGTGTAGGTGAGGTCCCCGTTCATCAGACGAGCCAGCGTCCTCGAGATGGCCAACCCCAAGCCGATCGAGCCGGCGAGACCGGGGTTGTCATGCGCCTTCTGATACGACTCGAAGATTCGCTCCCGGTCCTCTTCCGGTATCCCCGCCCCGTTGTCGAGAACCCGAATCCTGGGGCGCGCTCCGGCCACGATCCGAACGTGCACTTCGTCCCCGCCGTACCGGACTGCGTTGGAAAGCAGGTTTCGCAGGATCTGACGTACCCGACCCGGGTCGGCCATCGCCTGGCGAGAAGGTCCTTGTAAGTCGACATTGGAGGCATCGTCCTTATGAAGGCTCTCGACAACCTGAGCTGCCTCGGCTCGCAAGTCGACCGGCACCCGCACCACCGAAAGGGTCCCGGACTCGGCCTTGGCTACGGTCAACAGGTCCTCCAGGATGTTGGTCACGTCCAGGCCCTGCTCGACGATTGAGCCAACCATCACCGCTCGATCTTCTTCCGGGAGGTCGGCGCTCTCTTGCAGAATCTGGGCGAAGCCGACGACTGCCGTGAGTGGAGTGCGCAGCTCGTGGGAAATCGAAGCCACCAACTCATCCTTCGAGCGAAGGGTTTGCCTGAGTTGTTCCTCGGCTTGCTCCCGTCTGGCCCTTGTTCGCAACGCGACAATGCCGTACGACAGATAATCTGCGAACCGTTGCATCATCTCGACCTCGAGGTCATCGAATGCCTGCGAGCGTTCGGAGTAGACCCCGAGGGCCCCCAGCATTCCGTGGCCAGAGTTCAACGACACGGCCAGGACCGATCTATAGCCCCGGGCAAGCGCCTGTTCGCGCCACGGTGCGAAGTCGGGATCGGTGGCGACGCTCTGCACGGCGGCGGGCCGGCCGGTACGGACCGCCCTGCTCACCGGGCCGTTGCCCAGGTCGATTTCGCCCCAGGTGACTTGAACCTCGTCCAAATAGTTGTCGTCGTAGCCCCACTTGGCCACCGGGGTCACTGACCGCCGCTCATCCCGCTCTCCGAGCCCTACCCAAGCCAGCCTGTATCCACCAACTTCCACGATGATCCGGCAGATCTCCTCGAGCAGCGCCACTTCGTCCTCTGCTCTGAGGAGGGCGTCGCTGCATTCGACCATCGCCTCGAGGACCCGATTGGTGCTCTGCAGCGCCTTTAGTGACCGACGTTCGTGGAGAGCATTGGACAGAAGGGCCCTCACCACGAGCATCTCACGGGGATCTGCTGGCTGCTCCTCTCGTGGGCTAGCCCACTCGAAGGCAACCATCCCGAAACCCCTATGACCGAACTCCAGCGTGGTGGCGATCATCGACCCGGCGTTTCTTCGACTCAACTCGTCACGCTCGACTGAGGCTTCACGGGGAAGGTGCTCCAGCGAAGGGACAAAGACCATGTCGGCTTGGGCCAACTGTCGTCGGAGCCAAGGGAATGCGTCGGTGGACATCTCCCCCAACCGATCCGCTATCGGTACTACTCCCTGACAACACCACTCGTGTGTGATCGCCGCTGTTGTCCGATCCTCGGACTCCTCGATGATGTACGCCCGATCGGCCTCGAGGAGCAGCGCCAACTCGCCAAGGATCCCTTCCACCGCCTGCTCGGTCTCCGTGGAGGCATCCACATGGTCGATTCCGATCCGGGTCCGTTCAAGAGACCTCTGGAGAAGCATCTCGGACATGGCAACCCACATCGCCGACGCCACAGGGTCGGTGAGCGCGTCGTCGTCCGCCGCTGCGACTTTTCGTAAGGTTGCCATACAGGACTTTGCCTGACCGATAGTTCTCCCGGTAGGTATCGGAATCGACCGATACATACTTGACCAACCGCTCACAACGACGCGTTGCGAGGCGAGGGGGGTCTCCCCGCGGACTGCCCCCCTCGACGCGCTCACTTCGTTCGCTGGCGTCGGTCCCCCCGCTCCGCAGGGGGACAACCTTGTCAGGAGGTGGGAATCATCCAGAGGTTTCCGGACTCCTCTCCCCTGACATAGATGGCACTCTCAGTTGCATCAAACAGACGAGGACCGTATCCGAACTCGGGCAGATCGATGCCATGAGACCAATCGATTGCGTCGGTCGATGTGAGGAGCGAGGACGACTCGTCGCTCGGAGTGGATGGCTCGCCAAAGCTCGACGTGAGGGCGACGTATGCCCCGTCAACCGCGACCACGCCGGTCACCGGCTGAGACACGTAGGAGCTGGACCAGGTCAGCCCTCGGTCGTTTGAGACGGCGATCACCGCTCCGATGGGCTCGCTCGAGCCGTTGAATCGGGCGATCATCTCCTTTTCTTCGGCGTCGAGTGGCAGATCGACTCCGATCATCTCCAACACCTGTGCGACATCCATGTCGTCGTCGATGGCGAGTAGCTCTCGGAGCTGCTCGGGATCTGTGACATCGTCCGGGACCTTGGTCATCCATCCTTGAACACCGGCCCACGCGATCACGGTATCCCCGGCTGAATCGATAGAGGTCTCGCTGAAGAGCGACCCCTCGGGGATGGCCGGTGTCGTGACCACCGATGCCCAAGTGAGACCGTCGCTGGAGACGTCAAGGCTGTCGGGAGCGCCCCGGAAACGCCCAGAAGTGTCGGCCATTGACCAGCCGACAAAACGGTCGCCCGTCCAAGCAATCGCGCCAAGAGGTGCGGCTTCGTGAAGGTCCCATGTCTTGCCCCGATCATCGGACGTCCAGGTCAGATGGCGGTAAGCCTGGCTGTCGCAGATCACGGTCCCGTCGGCCAGCCTCCCCACCAGCTGGTGATTCCCGGTGATCACAATTCGATCTCCGACGGCGACACTCTCGGCGCGAACCCAGCTCTGGTAGCCGCCTAGGGCACAGCCCTCGGTGCTCTCCTCGAGGGACAGCCCACCCATCTCTGGATCCTCGGGTCGAGGAAGAAGAGTCTCCGACCGGGCGCCCGTCGCTGGGTCGAACACCAAGACCCGGGGCGCCTGACTCACCACTGAGGACGGAGACACGGTGTCGCGAGCAGGGTTGTCGTCTTCGATAACGAGGACGACAACGTCGCCGGCAGAGAACAGACCTTCCGCATCGCCTGGATCAGCCACCAGGACGTTCTCCCAGGTGACGCCATCATCCGCCGATCGCAGCACGCCGTCGGATCCACCTGCCGACGCGGCGTACAAAACGTCGCCAATGGCATCGATCGAAGCCAGCTCATCAGGTGTAGTCGTGAGGGGGATCGGTTGGCCAAAGGAGACCTCAGCCGACTCTTCGACGGACAAGGTGGTGCTCAGACTCGTCTCCGTGGTCGGTGTGGTGATGTTCGGTTCACTGGCTCGCCCGTTCTCGCCCTGCATCAGCCGTAGCGGGAGGAATACGGCGAGAACAAGGACGAACGCGAAAGCGCCGACGAGGGCCGGCCTTTGTCGGCGACCTGGGGAAGCGACCGTCATTTCCGAGCTGTCGGGTGCCGCCTCGACCAGCACCGTGAGAGCGCCTCTGAGCCGTCGCTCCTGCGATTCGGTGAGCATCACAACACCCCTTTCAACTTCTGTCTGGCCAGGTGCAAATACCGCTTTACGGTCCCCGGCCCCACTCCCATCGCATCTGCGATCTCGCTGATTGGGGCCCTCTCCCAATAGTGCATGTAGATCGCCGCACGTTGCCTGACCGGGAGACTCATGAGGACGTCGAGAACCTCGGCCAGGCCATGACCGTTCGGCCCCATCAAATCGTGATCCAGGGGTACGACTTTTCGGCGACGCCCCCTGCCGCGGGCTTCGTTGAGCACACCCCGGAGGAGATAGCCTTTCGGATTGTCGAGTTCCGACAGGCGGACCCTCCGCACCGTTCGTCCCACCACCGTCATAACGACGTCTTCGGCCTCCGACGGTCCCACGAGTGCCGTGGCATACCTCACAAGGTCCAGGCGATACTCGGCGAAGATGGCGCCATCATCATCCAAGGCGACATTTCGTCTCAGCCCAACCACGATTGCCCGGGGGGTTGGTCCAAAGGGTGCTCATCCATATGGGAAGTAACGCGCCAATACTGCTGGCGGTTGCACGGGGGTCAAGTTGGCTCCCATGGGAGCACCCATCGGTGACTTGAGCCCGACCGCCGGGTGGCTCCTACGCCCTCGGCTGTTCCGACGTGAGAGCGAGCCCTCGTCGCACACGACGTCGTCGACCGTACCCGATGTCAGCGGATCTCCATGAACCCGGCCATCTCACAGACGTCCACCATACGACGGATGTCGTCGTAGGTCTCAGGGCCAACCGCGACGAACTTCTCGACCATGGCGAACTTTAGGATCGGCTCGAGACCCGGATCGCGGTGGAGACTGACTAACACGTCACGGACGCTGCGGTGAAAGTCGCTCGAGAAACGCTTCGAAACGGCGACCGGCTGAATAGTCGAGGGTCCGAGCGAGTCAATGACCACCAAGGACTCTGCGAGATCGGGATGGCCCCTCATCTCGACCCCAAGGACCTGCGAGTCGATGGCCGATGCGTCCACTTCTCCGTCTCGGACCATTCGCATCGAGGTCTCGTGAAAGCCGGACTCGATCACCGCGCCGAAATATCCCCGGGTCTCCCCCATGGAGACAAGGTGATACCGGGTGATCCCGTATCCCGAGTGGGACAGCGGCTCGTTGTATGCCCAGGACCGTCCGCGGAGGTCGGCGAAGCTGGCGAGGCCGCTATCACGACGCACGATCACATCGGAGAAGTAGACAGGCTTGCCCTGATATCTCTCGCCGGTGAGGACCGGAGCGGCAATCGGGGTCGCCGGGGCGATGCCCTGTCGCTCGAACATGACATAGGGGAGACTGCACACGAAACAGATGTCGTTGACGTCGTTCCTGCAGTTCTCGTAGTCGGTCTCGACGACCAATTCGGTGCTCACGTCGAGACCCGAGCCGATCGCGTCGGCAATCGCCCGATAGACGGACAACAAGTTTGGGGCCAGGAAAGTGCCAATGCGAAGTTCAGCCATAATCCTCGCCTGAGTTGATCCTGCCCCTCTCGGTGACACCGGTATCGCGGTCACCACGATGCCAGAGTAGTGTTTGGAGTTCATCCCGGGGTTCGTCAGCCGTCGATCCAGGAACCGATTTAGGGCCGACGTGTTTCTCTGAAAGGTGCCGACGTGAGACCAGTTCGGGTTGACGTGGTGGTTGTCGGCGGGGGTCAGGCGGGTCTCGGCGTTGCTTATCGCCTTGTCGAGTCTGGCGTTGACGTCGTCGTGTTGGAACAGGGCCGCGTGGGGCAGACTTGGCGTTCGCAGCGGTGGGATAGCTTCTGTCTGAATACCCCGAATTGGATGAATGGGCTTCCGGGAGCGGAATACGCCGGGCCTGATCCGTTTGGTTTCATGACGCATCTGGAGTTGGCCGAGTCGTTCGAAGAGTACGTGGAACGGTTCGACCTGCCTGTCCGCACCGGCGTGACGGTGACGGGTGTCGGTCAATCTCGCGATCAAGGGCGCTACCTGGTTACCGGGGAGCAAGGCGACGGCGAGACCGTGTCCTACCTCGCCGACTCGGTGGTGATTGCATCCGGGATCCTGCAGACCCCTCGTATTCCTTCGATCAGTTCGAAGATCCCCGGCAGCGTCGTCCAACTGCACGCCGGGACCTACCGGTCGCCGGAGCTGCTGCCCTCCGGGGCGGTTGTCGTGGTCGGCGGTGGGCAATCGGGCGGCCAGATCGTGGAAGACCTCCTCAACGCAGACCGCATCGTGTATTTCTCGATCAGCAACGCGCCTCGTGTGCCTCGCAGCCGCCGGGGACGAGATTTCATGGACTGGTGGCTCGAGATGGGGACATGGGACGTCGAAACGGACGACGTAGAAGATCCGGCAGTGTTGAAGGCGATCAACCCGCTGGTCTCGGGCGTCGGATCGCGTGGTCACAGCGTCAGCTATCAACAACTCGCCCGAAGTGGTGCCCGTTTGATGGGGCGTCTCGAAGACGTTGTTGGAGGAGAGCTCTTCACCGATGACCGGGTCATCGAGTACATCCGGAATGCCGACGCTCGGTCCAAAGAGTTGAGCGACAAGATCGACGCATACATCGAGGAGACGGGCCGCGGCGCCGCCGGGGCCGTCCCCGATCCTGCCGACGTGCCACTGCGACCCAACGAGGACGTGGACTTTCTCACCACACTGAACCTCGCGGGGGCGAACGTCGCTGCCATCGTCTGGTCCACCGGGTTCACGGCGGACTTTTCCTGGATCGACCTACCCGTCACGGACGACACCGGAAGACCGGTACACCGCAACGGGATCAGCGATGTCCCTGGTATCTACTTCATCGGGTTTCCCTGGCTCTCAAAACGCAAGTCTGGTGTCATTCTCGGGATCGACGAGGACGCACAACGCATCACCAACGCAATCCTCGATCACACCCAGGTCGCCTGAAAGGAACATCAGAGCCCCGCGACGCGACCGAGTTGGCTCTGCCCCCAGTCCCGTAGGGTGTCACCATGGCTCGTCAGGGTTCTCGCCGCATTGCCGTGGAGTTCGAATCTGAAGGTGCAGTGCTTCGTGGGTTTCTGTACGAGGCCGTGAAGGGTGAGCCGCCGTTCCCGATCGTCGTCATGACCCATGGCACATCCGCCACCATCCCGATGGTCACCGACCGATATGCCGAGGTGTTTGCCGAAGCGGGAGTGTCGGCTCTTCTCTACGACCATCGGAATCTGGGGATGAGTGGCGGTGAGCCACGTCAGGAAATCAACCCGTGGGTGCAGTCCCGCGGTTACCGAGATGCGGTCACCTTCGCCTCGACCATCGAGGGCCACGATCCGGAAAGGATCGGAGTTTGGGGCGACTCCTACTCGGCCGGGCAGGTGTTCCTGGTAGCCGCCTGCGACACCCGGATCAAGGTGGTGGTTTCCCAGTGCCCGGTATTCGGCGCCAAACCTCCCGACGTGGATCCCACTCCCGGAGTGTTCGCGGCGATCGGCGAGACCTTCGAATCCGGAGATGTCTCCGGTGGCCCCGGGGACACGACCGGTCCGATTCCGGTGGTCTCGTCCGACCAGTTGGGCACGCCTTCGCTTCTTCAGCCGATCCAGGCCTTCCGCTGGTTCATCGAGTACGGCGCCAGGGACGGAAGCGGGTGGCAAAACCAGGCGACGAGGGTAATCCCTTCCAACACCGCCCCTTTCAGCCCGTACTTGTGCGCCCCCTACGTGACGGTGCCTTCTCTGATGATGGTCGCGCCGGCCGACGAGATGGTCCACGCCAACCCAGAGGTCAGCCGACGGGCCTTCGACCTACTACCCGGTGAAAAGGACTGGTACGACATCGATGGTGGGCATTTCGGGCTGCTCTACCACCCGAGCGACCTATTTAACGAGGCGAGCACAGTCCAAGCCGCCTACCTCACAAGACATCTTCTCCCCTGAACAGGCACGGCGGGAAGTCCGGTGCGGGTCGGACGCCTGTGACCACATCCAGGCTTCAGAATAGCGTGTCGGCGAGGCAGGCCGAATAGCTTTCCCCCATGCCACTGGAGAACGAAGAGGTCCCCGAGCTCGAACGGGACGAGGAGACCGCCGATCTCGACGAGGACGAACGGGCAGAGGAGAGGAATCGATCGGCCGGCTCCTGGTGGGAGAGACGGCGTGTGGAACCGGATGAGCGGGATCGCATCCTCGGCCAGCTCTTCTACGAGGGAGAACGGCGATGGCCCTACGTCTACCGGTTCACCCTGCTCCAGTCGGCGTCGGTGGTGATCGCCTCCATCGGGATAGCCGCCGACTCACCGGCCATCGTCATAGGGGCGATGCTCCTGTCCCCCTTGATGACGCCGGTGCTCTCCATCGCTGCAGCAGCCACCATGATCTGGCCGAAACGCGCGGCCAGGAGCATCGGCTTCGTGGTGGTGGCGAGCCTCGGGAGCATCCTGCTCGCCTGGGCGGTGGCCGCCCTGATACCGGAGGTTCAGGTCGGGGTGCTGCCCAACGAGCTCCTGGCGCGCACCCGTCCCACCCTGTTCGACCTCGCGGTCGCCCTGGCCGCAGGCACCGCTGGGGGGTATGCCATGGTCAGGGAAGAGGTTGGAAGTGCCCTCCCGGGAGTGGCGGTGGCGGTCGCCCTGGTACCTCCGCTGGCAGTGGTGGGCACCGCGCTCGACCTCGGCCATAGCGATCTCGCCGTCGGCGCCGGTTTGCTCTATCTGACCAACCTCACCGCCATAGTGCTGGCCGGCGGTGTGGTGTTCCTGGCGACCGGGTTCATCCCCACGGTACGGATCACCCGTCTCAGCTGGCAGGTGGCCCTTGCGGTGACTCTCGCCCTCATCCCGGTTGGGGTTGTCGCAATCCCCCTGAACAACAGCCTGGCGACCGCAGTGCGCGACGGACGGGCTGCGGTGATCACCTCAGAGGAGGTCGACACCTGGTTGTCCGACCGGCAACTGGAGGTCGTCGACGTGAGCGTCGACGGTGATGAGGTGCTGGTGGAGCTGACCGGGGAGCACCAGCCGCCTCCCGTCGATGAGCTTGGCCGCAGGCTCGAGGAGGTCCTGGACAGGAGGGTCGTCCTGACCGTGAACCTGACCGAACGTCGACAGGAGACCTACGCCACGCCGGGCGGCGGCGACTGAGAAGACCGTCTAGCGCGCTCGGGGCGACTCGAACGCCCACCTCCTGATCCGTCGTCAGATCCAGCTCGTCCCGCCTCGTCCCGACTGATCCGTGTGAGTCCCAATCTCTTGATACTGCTCGGTGGTTCGCCGCCTTCGGTCTCCCGGGTCCGTCCGCCTGGTCCTGGCGTGTACTCAGGAGTTCGCAGTGGCGTTCCGGTTCAACGACTGGCCAGCGTGCCGGATCGAGACGATCCGGCGATACTCCGCTGATGCACGGACGAAAGGCAGCGTTCGGTTTGACGGTCGGAATCCTCGCCGCTGCCTGCACCACCGCGGCCGAACCCGGCCCCACCGTCGCCAGGACCATGCCAGCCACATCGGCGGCCACCAGCGCTACTACTACTGCGCCTGCTCCGCCTTCAGCGGAGCACCGTATCCAGGTCCGGTCGGTCGATGGGGCGGGCGAATTCTACGACGCAGCCACCGGGGAGCGGTTCGTGCCGCGTGGCATGAACTACAACCGCTTCCTTCCCGGCGTTGGGGGACCAGCGTTGGACAGCGTGCTCTCCACCCGCCGCTACGACCCGGAGACGGTCGATGACGATTTCGCCGCGATCCGCGCTCTCGGCTTCAACGTGGTGCGAATCATGATCGACACCTGCGGCGTGCGTGCCGACGGCTGCATCACCGATGAGCGTGGCCTCATCGATCCGGCTTACATCACCAACTTGGTCGATCTCTTGGAGCGGGCCAAGGCTCATGGGCTGTTCGTGATGGTTGCATCGAACACGTTGCCCGACGACGGTTATTGGATCAATGCGACCGCCGCCTTGCAGGACGACCAGTTCGAGAGCGCCAACAACGAGTTCCTCAATCCGAAGGCGGTTCCCATTTACGTCGACTACTGGGAATCGGTGGTTGGTGCCCTCGTCGCGTCCGGGGCTCCCCTCGACGCTATCTGGGCCTACGAGCTGCGCCAGGAGCACCACTTCCATTGGAACTATGCTCCGATGAACCTCGAGGCGGGCCTCATCACGACGGCCAACGGGTTGACCTACGACCTCGCCAACTCCGAAGCCAAGGCCCAAATGATCGACGAGGGTCTCGTGTACTGGACGGACACGCTGCGCAGCGCGATCCGCGCCCTGGATCCGACGGCACTGGTGACGGTCGGATTCTTCGTCCCCAACGATCCGAACCCGGTGCACGGTCCGGATGAGACGCGGCTGGTGCGCACGGCCTACTTCCTGCGCAACTCCTCCATGGATTTCGTCGACCTACACCACTACCGCGGCAATGGAGTCGACGACACCGAGATCTGGGAGAACTTCGGTCTTGAAGGGGTCGAGGGGGTCCCGATCGTGCTCGGAGAGCACGGGGCAATTCGCGACTGGTACTCGAGCGAGGATCGGGGAGCGGCCGCCGTTTTGGGACTCGAGGTCGATTCGTGCAGGGTTGGGTTCGATGGCTGGTTGGTGTGGGCGTGGCGTGGCGACGTCGCCGCCGACATCTGGTGGGCCAGCGAGGGGGAGGGGATGATCGCCAGAGTGGTGGCTCCGGTCGAGCGACCCGACCCTTGTGCCTACTCCGAATTCGACTTCATCCGATTCAACGTAGCCCCGCAGGCCACGGTGACCGCGTCGAGCGCAGTCGACGCCAACCCCGTTCAGTTCGTCACCGATGAGACGCCGCGTCACTGGAACGCCGCCGCCGCCGCACCGCAATGGGTCGAACTTGCGCTGGTAGCCCCGACCGACGTCACTGGGATCGTGCTCAGCGTCGCCCAGGACCCACCCGGACCGAGCATCCACGAGCTCTGGGTGCGACAGGACGGCGGTGAGCTCGTTTTGGTGCAGACGTTCGACGGGCCGACTACCGAGGGCGACGTTCTCACCTACAGCCCGACGGAGGCGCTGACCGGGGTCGACCTGGTGAGAGTTGTAACCACGAGCATCGGCGACCTCTGGCCCGCCTGGCACGAGATCGAGATCCTCACCGCGACACCGCAGGGCTGAGCCCCATGCCGCAGATCGGCCGTGAACCGGCCGAGACCTTCTGTGGCGGATACTCGGGCCCATTCCTCAATCGACGCCGACGGCACCCTCGGGAGGCGCCGCCCGCCGCGCCTGGACGACCAAGGACGACGGATCGGTGACGGTGGGGGCGTGACGACCAGTCATCCCTCGAGGTTGGTCACTGCGGTTGTAGCAAGAGCAGCAGTTCCCCGGCGATGGGAGCAGGCGGGGTGGTGCTTGCGCTGGTGTCGTCGACTCCCGGCACCACCACAGCGGGTCCAGGACTGTTCATGCGGCCCGGCCGGACAGGTGCCCGTGTCCACAGGAATCCACGGCTGTCTGGTGGAATCCGCAGAGAATGGCTCCCAACTTGGCACCCAGCGTGGGACCCAGCGTGGGACCCCCCCTTCGCACGCCCCGTGATCGCGTCCGGGTATCGTCGCCTTACAAGCAGGAGGGCCACGACGGGTCACATCGCCCACCCCGGCCGCGCACCGTTTCGTGTGGGCACGCTCCACCGTGGGTACACGGCCAAGACGATGCGCAGACTCGGTCAGCTTCTGATGGTCGTGCTCCTGGCGAGTTGTCAGGCCACTGGGGAGACAGCGATCTCCCAGGTTTCCACGACAACGACAGGCGCGCCTTCGAGAACCGCAGAATTGAGCACAAGCACTACTTCGGGGCTGGTCGACTCAGACCTCCCCCCGGTGACAGGTCCTGACCCCTCGTATCGAGTGGCTGCCTTCTACTACCCGTGGTACCGGAATGCGGACTTGGATGGCGTCTGGGAGCCATGGGGCAATGACGTCGACTTCGGGCCACCCGGCGACATCGCCAGCGATTTTTACCCCGTGCTTGGTCCATACAGCTCTGCCGCTCGCGCCGTGGTTGCCCAGCACTTCGCATGGCTGCGCCGGGCCCGTGTTGGGGTGATCATTTCCAGTTGGTGGGGACAGGGTGACTACACAGACCGGATCGTGCCGCTCCTCCTCGAGCAGGGCGAGCGTTACGGCATAAAGGTCGCATTCCATGTCGAGCCACGCGACGGGCGAACCGCAGACAGCGTTGTCGCCGACGTCCGCTACATCTACGAGGAATACGGTGACTCGCCAGCCTTCTTTCGCACCGACCTCCCGAGTCGACGGAGCGTTGGCGACTCGAAGGGCCTCTTCTTCCTCTGGGCGGCGGAGAGCTCCAACTTCCGAGAGGACCCCATCGAGCCGGGTTACTGGCTCGAGGCGATGGACAACATCCATGCGCTGCCGGACAGCGCCATCGTCATCGCCAACACATTGAACGGCGCCTGGGTGGATCTGAATCATTTCGATGGTCTGTACAACTACGCCACACAGGATCTAGAGGAGACACGCGGCTTCGGGTGGGGAGCCGGAATCCCTGACGGCGCCTGGTATGTACCTAGCGTCCTGCCGGGGTTCTCGGCAGTGCGGATTGGCTACCCGTCGGAGACGCAACTCGAACGACTCGATGGCGCCACCTACGACGATCAATGGGCGCATGCCCTCGGCGTCGGAATCAGGCCGGAGATGGTGACCATCACCTCGTTCAACGAATGGCTCGAGGGCTCCCAGATAGAGCCGGCGCGCCCGCAGGTCGACAATGGGAGCGGATACGAATATCTGAGCTATGGGAGCTTGGGCGAGGAGGGCTACCTGGATCGCACTGCCGAATGGGTGCAGCGTTTCTCCGACCAGACCTGGCCCGAGCCCAGTCGAGCACAAGTGAGGGTGTCCACCACCTCCGATTGGACACTCGTCCGGCTGCAATCCGGAGGACTCTGGATGAGACCTTCGATCTCGTCCGTGAGCGACGCCGCCACATACGCCGGATTTCGAGGCGACCACCTGGCACTCAATCAAACGCTCGCGGATGCGGAGGCGGGCCGTCGTGTCGAGATGATACTGGACATCTCGTTCGCCAGCCTGGACCCGGACAGTGAGCTCGAGTTCCAGATCGGCAGGGGCCACATCGGGGCAACCGAAGTCGAGATCTACCTGGTCAATGGGGATGGTCCAGTGAGTGTCGGGGCCTTCTCATGGGGCGGGATCAATCCTGGACCGGAGAACCTGGTGACGGTGCGATTGCCGTCGGCGACGCTCGTCGGGGATTGATCGGTCCTGACAAGACGCCGAGCGCTCGCAGGCCAAGGGTCGTCGGTCTCGACCCGGACACGACAGAAGCCCATGCGGCACAAGGGCTTTCGCAGCGCGCCCGGGGCGACTCGAACACCCAACCTCCTGATCCGTAGATCTCCAAGCTGTGTCCACGGGCGTCCAGGAATGTCCCCACGTCCTGATCCTGAACGGTTCCGATTCCATCGGTATCCACGACCGTCCAGGCCAGTCCACAGAGAATGGCTCCCAACTTGGCTCCCATAGGGAGAGGCCCTCTCGACCGCGTGACGATGCAAACCTTCGTCAGCGACTATTGCACGATGATCGCAGCACCGTCCAATGTGACGTTGATGGAATACCGAAGGGGTCCCACCACGCAAGAGTAGGTGGTCTGCTGGTGGGGCCAGAACATGTCGATTCCCACCGTTTCGACCATTTCGCGCCACGTTGGGACATTCCAACTATGGATCGGCGGCGGTTTCCTGCCAGCTGACGGCGGCGAGCGGTGATCTTCCGGCTGCGGCCACACTCCTCGGCTTCATCGAGGCACCGGAGGCCTCAGGGGCGCCTGCCCGGATATAGTGGTGGCCGGTCTCGACGGAGCGGAAACCGAGGAGCTGCGAGGAGCAGGCTTACGGCTGAGCGATGCCGACATTCTGGGTCACATATCAACTTTGGGCAGCTGAAACAGTGAATGGATTCGGTTAGGAGGTCGGCATGGAGCAGCTGAGGCTTGGTGATGGCTCGGAGGTCAGCTATCGGGTTGTTGGCGAGGGCTTTCCCATCATCGGAATGCCGGGTGGTCCCGGCGTGTCGGCGGGGTACCTCTATTCGTTTGCGGAGCCGCTGCTCGACCGGCTGACCTGGTATCTGATCGACCCTCCCGGTACGGGTGCCTCCACTCCGTCGAGTGACTACAGCATCGACGCCCATGCGGCGTTCTACCGGATTGTCATGTCCGCTCTCGGTCTGGACGAGGCCGTGGTCTTTGGCCACTCGTACAGCGGAACGGTGGCGACAACCTTTGCCGCGCAGTATCCCGAAACAACACTGGGTTGTCTGCTTGTAGCTCCCCCGGTCGTGGGAACCGACGTCGACGCCGCCGAAGGCGGGCATATCCGAGCTGATATGAACACCGCGATGGAACGTCACGCCGATGAGCCGTGGTACGAGGATGCCGTCCAGGCAGAGTTCAACCCCGACCCTTCTGATCCGGCTGGTTCATTCCGGCGTGGGCTGCCCCTTTACTTCTCCAACCCCACCGACGAGCTGCTCGAAAGCGCTATGGCGGCGTTGGGTCCAATCGAGATCAACATGGATCCAATGACGTGGTTCTACCAAAAGGAATGGCCGAGCCTCGACCTTCGCCCAGCCCTGATCAGTCTTGCCATGCCGATCCTGGCGATCGTGGGTGACCACGACTGGGCAGTCCCACCGATCCAGGCCCGGTTCTATGAGTCGGCCCCAGCCGGCCGGACGTTCGTCATTCCCGACTGCGGTCATTTCGTCCAGGTCGAAAAGCCGGGCGCCTATCGCGACGCTGTAATCGATTGGCTCGCCGAGACAGGACTGGACTAGGGCGCCAAGAAGCGATGCACACCAACCTCCTGATCAATAGATCTCCAAGCGGTGTCGGAGGGTGAGGGCGAACACATCCGTCCCATACATGGCTCAGCAATAGGGTTCCGGTCCACCAGAGTCCACACAGGACCGCCGCGGGCCACTCCGGATGGCTCCAACTCAACTTGAGCGCCATTAGCAGTACTCCGGGAAGGACGAAGACATCGCACATGAGATTTACGCCGATGACGCCGTCCTTGAGTTCCCTCAGGGACATGAGCGCTATGAGGGCGTCGAGAACTTCCGCGAGTGGCGCCGGCAGTATCCAGCCGAACTCGCCTTCAAGATTCGCCGGTTGAACCGATGGGGACATCTCGTGGTGGCCGAGAACATCATCAGCTACGACGGGGGACCACCCATGTACACGGTCAACCTCATCGAACTCAACTCAGACAACAAGATCCCCCACGAGCGCATCTTCATCATGGAAAGCTGGGAGGCTCCCGAGTGGCGAGCACCCTGGCGATCCGATACCCCCGCCGACTTTGACACCCGGGAATAGGCCCTGATCTCATGAGTGGCAATGGGATCATCCACCTGCTCCGATTCGGTCCAATTCGCCCGGTTGGGTGCGGAGGGACCCCCCAATATCCCCACTTCATGGGACGCCTACGGCGTGAGGTCAAGACGACCGATCAAACAAGCCAGGCGTCGCCTTCGGACTGGTAGCGGCGCCACCCACCGGTACGCCTAGTCCGCGGCCCTCCCATTTCCGCGGCCACGCGCGCCCCGGGAGGACCCGAAGCGATCCGCCCCACAATATTGCGACACCCTTCATGAGTGAGACGAGCGTTAGCGTGCACGGAGAGCCTCCTTCGGTCGTCAAAGGTGACGAGGTCTGCCGGATCCGTCGTCATCCCCGTGCTACGTCCGGACGAGAGCCCCCCGCATAGGCGGCAACAACGTCAGAAGGTCGATGATCGTGACTCCTGCGAATACCCGTGAGCTAAGACTTCGTTTCGCCTGCAACGCCGTGATTCTGATTCAGAATGGCTCCCGCGGATCGCTCCCATGACAGGGCGGTGGCCAAGGTCCGGCAGCCTCATGCGTAACGAAACTGCTTCTACCAGGGGTTTTACCTTGCGCGCCCGGGGCGACTCGAACACCCAACCTCCTGATCCGTAGTCAGACGCTCTATCCAATTGAGCTACGGGCGCGGGAATCGTCAAGTATCGCAGGGGTTTCCGGCGATGACCAGCCGATACAGAGCATGCTAGGCCATATCAGACGCTCTACCTGAATGGGATTGCGGATCGCTGAATTGTCAGGTGGCAAGGGGCTATTCAGCCACCGGGCAATCGTCGGCATGCTCGCATAGCGCCGATACAGCGTCTGATTCCAGTCTGGGCTGCTGCTGAAGGTACGGAGGCGATCGGTGAGACAGTTGGGCAAGGCGCGGCCGGGTTCGTCGAAGGTCCGCTCTGGTCAAAAGCCGTGACTGGCTCGCGTTCTTGCGTCCGGGCGGTCGGGTCGCATCTCTCGCGCGACCGACGCGCGATTGGGGGTTGCGCGGAAGGATGAGCGACGGCCATTCCTTGAAGAAGCGGTGGCATCTGACGGGAGAACTGACCGCCTCCCGAAGATATCTGCGCCGCCGTGATCCGATCGAGACATTCGCGTCGACAATACGGGTGTGAATCAGCGTGACCTCGAGGCGTCTTCTGATGAGGAGTTGCTTGTGTTGATCGCCGATCGGAGCGGGGAAGCGTTGCGTGAGCTTTACGAACGTCATGTCGGGTGGTTGGTGCTCAGGTTGATGCGACGGTGTTCGGATCGAGAGGTGGTCGACGAGGTGGTGCAGGACACGTTCATGGGGGTGTGGCGAAACGCAGCCGGGTTTAGGGGTGAGGGGTCGGTGGCCGCATGGATCTGGGGCATCGGAATCCGTCGTCTGGTGGAGCGCTTCCGACGACGACCCGTTCCGAAATGGGGATGGGACACGTCCGGCGCGCAGCGGTCCGCGGAGGAGTTGGTCCTTCTTGGTGTCGAGCATGGAGATCTGGCGGCGGCGATGGACGGCTTGGCGCCGGAATTGCGGGCGGTGCTCCGGGCAACCGTTCTGGATGGACTGACCACGAGGGAGGCGGCCGTCCTGTTGGGGATACCGCAGGGGACGGTGAAGTCGCGCATGAGACGGGCACGTCGGGAGCTCAGGGAGGTCTTGGCATGACTTGGCATGTCAGTCAGGAGATGATGGCGAGCTATCGGGACAGCGCGTCGAGTGACGCTGCATCTCATTCCCTCGAGCTACATCTTGTTGAGTGTGAACCCTGCCGTCGGATCGCCGCCGGGGCTGTCGAATCAGACCGTCGGGATCGAATCTGGGCCCGGATCAGCGAGACGGTGGACATGCCGAAAGCGCGCTGGTTGGAGGAGGCTCTCCGCCGGTTCGGCGTCAATGCTCATACCGCCCGACTGATAGCGATGACCCCGTCGGTGCAGCCATCGTGGCTTCTCGCTGTAGCGACGATTCTCGCCCTCGCCGCGGTTGCAGCATCCAGTCTCGGCCCGATCCCATTCCTCGTCGTTGCCCCGCTCGTTCCTGTGGTGGGTGTCGCCATCGCATTCGGCCATCCGATCGACCCGGTCCACGAGATCGGAGTGGCCTCCCCCACCGGCGGATTTCGTCTCGTGCTCATCAGGGCTTCTGCTGTGCTCATGGCGTCGATCGCCATCTCCGTCGTGCCTGGGCTCTTCTTGAGGGAGTTCCGTTGGATGGTGGTATGGCTTCTACCTGCGCTGGCGTGCACTCTGCTCGTTTTGGTCATTTCGACGTTCACGCACCTATCAACGGCTGCCGTGGTCGTGTCTTTGCTCTGGGTGGCGGGTGTAACGGCCACGGAGCTGGCGGCTTCGACGCCGGTGGCGTCGTTTGTGGGCCTGGCTCAGCTGATCTTCGCCGGTGCGGTGTTGGGACTGCTGACGCTCCTGTTGTTGCGCCGTACCAGTTTCGAGCGGATCGTCGGAAGGTGACGACCTTGAGTGGAAACGTCGAGTTGGTAGGAGTTGGTAAGCGCTACGGGTCGGTTCAGGCACTCGGCCAGATCAACCTCACCGTCGAGCGAGGTATCACGGGACTACTGGGCCCTAATGGAGCCGGGAAGACGACGATGCTGCGGATGATGGCGACCGTGCTGGCGCCTGACACCGGGTCGATTGCGCTGCTAGGACGCGACCCAAGCCGGGCCGAGGATCGGGTGGAGATCCGCCGCCGGTTGGGCTACATGCCACAGGAGCCCGGTTTCTACCGCAATTTCACGGTCTTCGAGTTCGTGGACTACGTCGCA
>Ga0214471_10000943_pt1 | contig 23642 bp, 17 predicted proteins | sample RVTome_5_FD_207665 | JGI IMG/M metagenome (GOLD analysis project Ga0214471, IMG submission 207665) | Soil microbial communities from uranium-contaminated site in the Upper Colorado River Basin, Wyoming, United States - RVT142D155 | ecosystem: Environmental > Terrestrial > Soil > Contaminated >... | reverse complement strand
TGCAGCGCCTCATGCAGCGCGGCCTGCGCGGGACGCGCGGGGGCGACGTGCCTGGGCTGCGCCGCATCGTGGATCGGCTGCGCGAGCGACGCCAGGCCGAGCTGGAGCGAACCCACCTCGACGGCGTGCTGGACCAGCTCGTCGAGCGGCTCGACCGGATCGTGGAGCAGGAACGCGCCGGGATCGAGCGTCGGCTACGGGATGCGGAGCGGGCCGCCCTGGACGCCGCTCCCGGCGAGGCCCAGGATCGGGCCCGCATGGCCGAGCAGGTGCTCAGTCGTGCCGCCCAGCAGCGCCGAGACCGGCTCGACGCGCTGCCGCCGGACCTGGCCGGCCGGCTGCACGGCCTGCGCGACTACGAGTTCATGGACCCGCCTGCTCGTGACGCGTTCAACGCTCTGACTGACGAGCTTCGACAGCAGCTGCTGCAGACCTACTTCCAGGGGCTGAAGGAGGGCGTCGCCGGCCTCTCGCCGGACGACCTGGACGGTGTGCGCCAGATGGTCCGCGACCTCAACGCGCTGCTCGAGAAGCACGCCTCCGGGGCGGACACGCGAGCCGACTTCGACGCCTTCATGGCCAGGCACGGCGGCTACTTTCCGCAGGGCATCGAGAACGTCGACCAGCTGATCGACCATCTCCATCGCCAGGCGTCACAGATGGCATCGCTGCTGGCCAGCATGAGCCCGGAGATGCGCTCCGAGCTGCAGCAGCTGATGGACGACCTGCTGCGTGACGACCGCCTGCGCTGGGACATGGCGCGCCTGGCGGGGAACCTCCAGTCGCTTCGCCCTCAGTCCCCCTTCGGTGAGCCGTATCCCTTCTCGGGCGACGAACCGATGGGCCTGGTTGATGCCCTGGCGGCCATCGATCGCCAGCAGCAGTACGACGCGCTCGAGGAAGAGCTCCTCGGCGCGCGTGAGCCGGACGCCCTTGATCGTATCGACGAGGCGCTGCTGCGCGACCTGGCGGGCGACGATGCCACCGACGACCTCGACCAGCTGCGCGAGCTGACCCGGGCGCTGGAGGAGGCCGGCTACCTGGAGCGCGAGGGCGGGCGGCTGGACCTCACGCCCCGCGCGGCGCGCAAGCTGGGGATGCGTGCCCTGACCGACATCTTCAGCCGGCTGCGCCGCGAGTCCCTGGGCGGGCACCCCCTGCCGGCGGCGGGATCCGGCGGCGAACGGACCGATGAGACGAAGCGTTACGAGCATGGCGACCCGTTCGCCGTTGACCTGAACCGCACCCTGTTCAACGCCATGGCGCGCAGCGGGCCGGGCACCCCGGTCCGGCTCTCGCCGGATGACTTCGAGGTGCATCGCTCGGAGGAGGCGACCGTCAGCTCGACGGTGCTGTTGCTCGACATGAGCCGCTCGATGCTGCTTCGCGGCTGCTCCACCGCGGCCAAGCGCGTCGCGATGGCGCTCCACACCCTGATTCACACCAAGTACCCGCGCGACCGGCTCTACGTCGTGGGCTTCGCGTATTACGCCCGCCAGATCAAGCCGGAGGCGATCGCCACCCTCTCCCCCTACGAGTTCGAGTACGGGACGAACCTGCAGCACGCGCTGCTCATCGCGCGACAGCTGCTCGGCCGGCGCACCGGCGGCAACAAGGAGATCGTGGTCATCACCGACGGCGAGCCGACCGCCCACATCTCGAACGGCCAGGTCGAGTTCGCCTACCCGCCGACGGTGCGCACCATGCAGTCCACGCTGCGCGAGGTGGGCCGCGCCACGCGCGAGGGGATCGTGATCAACACCTTCATGCTGGAGCGCTCACGCTACCTCTCCGAGTTCGTGGATCTCATGAGCCGCATCAACCGCGGGCGTGCCTTCTACGTCGAGCCGGAGCACCTGGGCGAGTACGTGCTGGTCGACTACGTCAGCAAGAAGCGCAAGCGCGTCGCCTGACGCGACCTACTCGCCTCCCCCGAGCGCAAGCCAGCTTCGAGCAGTGACCAGTGGTTGCGCCATCGTTCGTGGGCATGTGCCAACTGCCGAAGTGTTCAGATCACCTGAACACGTCGGCGGCAGGCTTTTCGGGGGCTCATGGCCGACTCATCCCGCGTCGGGTCCCGCGACCGGTCAGAATCGCAGCGTGACGCGTCCGTTGAAGGTCGGACTCCAGCTTCCCGAGGTCGAGTACGTCGCCCGCTGGCCCGAGCAGCGCGAGATGGCCCGCCGGGCAGAGGCGATCGGGCTCGATTCGATCTGGGTCGGCGACCATCTGCTCTACCGCGGCGACGGCCTCCCGACGCGCGGCCCATGGGAGGCGTGGACCACGCTCGCCGCGCTGGCGGCCGTGACCGAGCGGGTGCAGCTCGGCCCGCTCGTCGCCTCCACCAGCTTCTCCAGTCCGGGGCTGATCGCCAAGAAGGCGGCCACCATTGACGAGATCAGCGGCGGTCGGCTGATCCTGGGCCTTGGCGCCGGATGGAACGAGGTCGAGTACCGCGCCTACGGCTATCCCTTCGACCACCGGGTCAGCCGCTTCGAGGAGGCGTTCACCATCATCCGCTCCCTGCTGCGCGACGGGCGCTGTGACTTCCACGGGACTTACTTCCAACTCGACGACTGCGAGCTCCTGCCGCGCTCGACGCGGCCGGGCGGTCCGCCGCTGATGATCGGTTCACAGGGGCCGCGCATGCTGTCGATCGCCCTGCCGCACGTCCAGGCCTGGAACGCCTGGTTCACCTGGTTCGGCAACCACCCCGACGGCTACCGCGCGCTGCGCGGGGAGATCGACGAGGCGTGCCGCGCAGCCGGACGCGATCCATCGGAGGTGGAGCGCAGCGTTGCGGTATTCGTCGCGTTCCCCGGCGCGCAGGGTCGGCAGCTGGGCGACCTGTCGACGCCCGAGGTCGAGGCGTTCAGCGGAGAGCCGTCGGTGCTGGCGCCCGCGCTGCGCGCCTTCGCCGACGAGGGCGTGGCGCATGTCCAGCTGGTGCTGGACCCGATCAACGCCGAAACCATCTCGGCGTTGGCCCCGACGCTCGCTCTGCTGGACGGGTGACGGCTGGTATCCTCGCCGCCGATGGACGATCCGGGCGACCAGCACGCTCCGCTCCAGCTCGGCGCCTCCGGGCGCCTCCAGGCCCTGCCCCTCACGAACGCCGCGGGCGACCACGCGCTGCTGGTCAGGCAGGGGGACTCCACCCGGGCGCTGCTCACCGGCGAGTCGGCGGGCGGTGATCGCGATCGAGTGGTGATCGTGCCCCTCGACGAGGACGTCGAGCTGCGGATGGACGGCGACGCGCTGGCCATCTGGCTGGCGCGCGGCTCGGTCGGGCGCGCGACCGGGTCGGTACCGGCCTGGGCCTCCGCCATCGGCTTCGTCCTGGTGGTGGCGGTGATCGGTTTCGCCGTGCTCGGCAGCCTCACCTTCTTCGCCTGGCTCGCCGGCGTCCTGGCCTGACCGATGGGGCCGGATCCCGGCGAGGAGCTCGAGCCGACCCGGGGTGATCCGGTCGTGCCGCCCACCGCCGGGCTGATCGCGATGCGCATCGGCCTCGAGTTCGGGCCACCCGAGGAGTTCGCGCGCAGCCTCGATCGGGCGCTGGCCCGTGGCGGCGAGCGCGGCGCGACGGTGGTGGCGGTGCTGGACAGCGGCGAGCTCGGGATCCATATCCCGCGCGAGGGCCCGTCCTGGAACGCGGTTCCCCTGGTCCACCTGCGCCGCGGCGCGCAGCCGACCGCCGACGACTGGGCCACCGCCAACGCCGTGCTCGAGAAGCTCGAGCGCTACCGCTGATGTCGATCGCAGGGGTGACCCGCATCGAGCGCGACCCGGCGGGAGCGGCGGTGGCCCCGATGACAGCCGAGCAGCAACGACAGCTGCGCGGCATGATGGCCCGCTTCGCCACGGGCGTGGCGGTCGTTGCGGCCCGTCACGGACCGCTGCTGGCCGGCATGACCGCCAACGCGATCGCCAGCGTCAGCATCGATCCGCCGCTCATGATGGCCAGCATCAGCCGCAAGTCGGAGACCCACGTCGCGATCGTGGGCAGCCACTCGTTCGCCGTCAGCGTGCTCGCCGAGGATCAGCGCGCATTGGCCGAATGCTTCGCGCAGCCGACGACCGCCGGCAAGCTGCAGCGATTCTGCGACGCGCCCTGGCACGAGGCCGAGACAGGCTCGCCGATCCTGGACGGCGCGATCGCCTTCTTCGACTGTCGGCTGGTGGCGCAGCATCCCGGCGGCGACCACAGCCTGTTCGTGGGCGAGATCGTGGCCGCGGGGTTCGACGAGGGCGCCGAGCCGCTGATCTGGTACGGCTCCACGTACCGGCGACTCGCTCCCGAGCCCGAGGCGGGTTAGGCGCCGATCGCGGCGAGCGACTCCTCGATCACCTCGACCGCCGAGTCGACCTCGGTATCGGTCGTGACCAGCGGCGGGATGACCCGCACCACCTGCCCGTAGGCGCCGCAGGTCAGCAACAGGAGCTTGCGCTCGAAGGCCTCGTGCAGGAGTGCCTTGGCAAGGTCCGGGCGGGGCCGCAGCTCGGCGCCTTCAGCGAACTCGATCCCGATCATCAGCCCGCGCCCGCGCACCTCGGCCACAGTGCCGTGCCCGGTCGTGATGCGGCGCAGGTTGGAGAGGAGCCGTTCGCCCTGCTGGCGGGCATTCTCGAGCAGGCCCTCGGCCGCGATCACGTCGAGCGTCGCCAGCGCGGCGGCACAGGCGACCGCATTGCCGCCGTACGTCCCACCGTGCGTACCGGGCGCGAAGCGCTCGATCAGCTCGCGCCGCGCCATGATCCCCGACAGGGGCAGGCCGGAGGCGATCCCCTTGGCCATGACCACTATGTCGGGCCGCGCGTCGTACCAGTCGGTCGCCCACATGCGCCCGGTGCGTCCGAAGCCGGTCTGGATCTCGTCGGCGATGAGGAGGATGCCGTGCCGGTCGGCGAGCTCGCGGAGGGCGGGCAGGAAGCCGTCGGACGGCACCACGTAGCCGCCCTCGCCCAGGACTGGCTCGACCACGAACGCGGCCACGTCGTCCGGATAGACCAGCGTGGCGAACAGCTCCTCGATCGCGGCCAGGCTGAAGGCCAGCGCCGCCTCGTCGCTCCGCCCGGTGGGATTGCGCAGGGCGTAGGGGTACGGCGCGAAATGGACTCCGCCCAGCAGCGGCTCGTAGTGGCCGCGCATCCGCACCGCCGAGCTGGTCAGGGCCATGGTGCCGTGGGTGCGGCCGTGGAAGCCGCCGCGGAAGGCGATCACGACCGGCCGCCGAGTTGCGACCTTGGCCAGCTTGATCGCCGCCTCGATCGCCTCCGCTCCGGAGTTCGACAGGAAGAGCCCCACCTCGTCGCCCTCGACCACGCCGGGAAAGGTGCGCGGCAGCCGCTCGTGGAGCTCCAGGCCGGGCTTGTGGTAGAGGATGTTCTGCTGAGCGTGGATGATCCGCGCCGCCTGGTCGGCGATCGCCGCCACGACCCGTGGGTGGGCGTGGCCGACGTTGGTCACCCCGATGCCACACGTGTAGTCGAGGTAGCGCTCGCCGTCGATCGTCTCGATCCAGGAGCCCTCGCCGCGCTCCACCACCAGGTCGGTGTAGCGGGACCAGACCGATGGCACGCGGTCGCGCCGCTCCAGCCAGCGCCCGACCTCCGGGTCAGCCCGCTCGTCGATCATCGGTCCCTCCCTCAGGCTGGTCATCGGTCATTTGCCCACCATGGTGACAGGCCCCGCCTCTCCCGTCCGGCCCTGGCGTCGCTGGCCCCAGAGCTGGACGCCGATGAAGGCGAAGGCGATCAGGAAGATGAGCGTGCCGAGCACGTTGACCTCGGGCGGGATGCCGAGCCGGCTGACGCCGAAGACCCAGAGCGGGAAGGTGAGCGTATGCCCGGCGGAGAAGAGGGTGATCACGTAGTCGTCGATCGACAGAGCGAAGGCGAGGAGGCCGGCCGCCAGGATGCCGGGGAAGATGATCGGGAAGGTGATCTTCCAGAACGTGGTACGGCCATCGGCATAGAGGTCCATGCCCGCCTCCTCCAGGGATCGATTGAAGCCGGCCAGGCGTGCCCGCACGGTGACCACCACGTAGCTGATGTTGAACATGATGTGCGCTGCCAGGATGGTCAGGAGGCCGCGCTCCACGTCGAAGCTGACCCACAGGGTCAGCAGGGAGGCTCCCAGGATGATCTCCGGAGCGGTCATGGGGATGAAGATGAGCAGGTTCATGAGCGAGCGGCCGCGGAATGCGTAGCGCGTCAGGGCGAGCCCGATCATGGTGCCGAAGGTGGTGGCCACCACCGTCGAGATGGCGGCCACGACAACGCTGACGACCATCGGCTCGGTGACCTGCGAGCGGCCCCACAGGTCGACGTAGTTGCGCAACGTGAATCCCTGCCAGGTGATGTTCTGCCGCCCGGCGGGGTCGTTGAAGCTGAACGCGATCATGACCGCGATCGGTGCGAACAGGAAGAGGAGCAGGAGCCCGGTGAAGGCCGGCAGCACCAGCTCCCCCAGGCGGGCGCGCAGCGCCGGGCTGTGGTGCACGGGGGCAGCGGTGGTCATCGCCTGGTCACCCGGCGAGCCGATCGCTGCCGACGACGCGGGTGTAGACGGTGACCAGCGCCATCACCGCGGCCACCAGCACGAAGGCAAGGGCGGCGGCGGCGGGGTAGTCCAGGCTGTCGAGGAACTTGCGCTGGATGATGTTGCCGACCATGAAGACCTCGGGATTGCCCGCGCCGATCACCTCGGCGGTGATGAAGTCGCCGATGGCCGGGATGAAGGTGAGCAGTGACCCGGCGACGACGCCCGGCAGCGAGAGCACGAACGTCACGCGCCAGAAGGCCTGCACCCGGCTGGCATACAGGTCGGTCGCGGCTTCGATCAGCCGCCGGTCGATCTTCTCGATCGCGACGTAGAGCGGCAGGATCATGAACGGCAGGAAGTTGTAGGTCAGCCCGAAGATGACCGATGCGGGCGTGGCCAGGAAATGGAAGTTCTGCTCGAGGAGGCCCAGGTCCTTGAGGGTCCCGAAGACCATCCCGTTGTCCGAAAGGATCATCCTCCAGTTCAGGGTGCGGATCACGAAGCTGACGAAGAAGGGGAGCACCACGAGGAGCAGAAGGGCGTTCTTCAGGCGCCCGCCCCGGAAGGCGATGGTGTAGGCGACCGGGTATCCGATCGCCAGGGTGAGCAGGGTCGTGGTCAGCGCGAAGAAGGCAGAACGGACGTACAGGTCCCAGTACTGGGCGACCACCTCTGGATAGATGCCGAAGTTCCACGTCAGCTGGTAGCCCGTGTCGAAGGTTCCCTGCTGCAGGGAGACGAGCAGCATGAACGCCATCGGCAGCACGAAGAAGACGACCAGCCAGCCCCCGCCGGGCAGCAGCAGGAGGAAGGGCGTCAGCCCGCGACTCAGGGAACGCATTCAGACCGCCCCGAGCGAGATGGGCGCGCTCAGTTGAGGATCACGCGCCCAGGACCGCCTCGAAGCGCTCGTTCCACTGGGCCTCCTCTTCCTCGGTCAACTGCTTGTCGGTGTACGTGTTGGCGATCTGGTCTGCGGCCGGCACGACCGTGGGAGCCATCGCCTCCAGGGTGTCGGCCCACTCCGCGTCGTCGGCGCGCGCAGCCTCAGCGTCCTCGAGGATCTTCGCGTCCAGGTCCTTCACCGGTGTGAAGTAGCCCACGTACTCCGATAGCGTGGCGGCCGCGACCGGGTCGTACCAGTAGTTCAGCAGCTTGTGCGCGCTGTCGAGATTGGCGCCGCCCTTGGGGATGACGAGGTTGTCGTTCCAGCGCATCCCGCCCGACTCGGGCACCACGAACTGCACCTTGTCGTTGTCGTACAGCTGCATCTGGCTGACGTCGCCCGACCACGCAACGCTGATGGCCAGGTCGCCGGCGGCCAGCGCGTCGTAGTACTCGTTGCCGTAGAAACCGCGGAAGTGGCCGCTCGGCGCGGCGAGCAGCTTCTCCTGTGCGCGCTGCACGTCGTCGACCGTGGCGTTCGCCGGCTCCACGCCCAGGGAGAGCAGGGTGAGGCCGAACATGTCGCGCATGTCGCTGAAGCCGCCGACCCGCCCGGAGAACTCGGTGTCGAGCAGATCGTCGAAGGTGGTGATCTCGCGGCCGGTCAGCTCCGGGTCATACGCGATGCCGGTGATGCCGCCCTGCCACCACACGCTGTACTTGTTGTCCGAGTCGAACCACAGGCCCTTGGCGTAGTCCGCGCCGTTGGCGGTCCAGTTGGGCAGCTTCGAGTGGTCGAGCTCCTCCAGCCAGCCGTTGCGCGCCATCCGCTCGACCACCCAGCCGCCTGGGGACATGACGTCCCAGCCGGTGTTGTTGCCCGCCCGCAAGTCGGGTGCGTACTGCGCCAGGAAGTCCGCGTTGTCGAGCAGCCCCTCGTTGTACTCCACGTCGATGCCGGTCTGGGCGATGAACGCATTGAGGGACGGGTACTGCGTCGGGTCGGGGTCGATCTCTTCGTCAATGTCGATGTAGGCGGGCCAGTTGAGCCAGCGCAGCTTCGTCGAGGCCGCCGGGCCACACGCCGCCAGCAGGCCCGGCAGCGTCAGCAGCGCCCCGACCGCCACGCCGCCCCTTCCCGCGCGACGCAGGAAGGTCCTGCGCGTGACGAGATCGCGGCGCATGACCTGGTCAATGGCGAGCTCGATCCTACTGCGACGCTCCAGGTCACTCATCGATCTCTCCTTCTTCGGGTATGTGCGGATCGCCGCCGACGTGGCCGGCCGGTCCGCTGATCACGAATGTGTGCTGTGGCTTCCAGGTGAGCCGTACCCGCTCGCCGTCGGCCAGCGCCTCGGCGGCTCCCCCGGTCTCCAGGTTCTGCGCATAGACGGTCAGCTTGTGCCCGTCGCCCGTCTCCACCAGGTACTGGGTCGAGACGCCCAGGTAGCTGGCATCGAGGACCGTGCCATCGATCACGTTGAGCGTCTCGGATGCCCCGGCGCCACTCCCCTCGGGGATGACCCGCAGCTTCTCCGGGCGCACGCCGATCCGCACCGTTGCCGACCCATCGACGCCCTCCGCCGGCGCACGCAGGATGGTGCCGTCCTCGAGACGCACGGCCACCAGCGACCCGTCCCTGCCGGCGACCGCGCCTTCGAGCAGGTTGCTGACCCCCAGGAAGCCGGCCACGAAGGTCGTCTCCGGCCGCTCGTAGAGCTCTTCCGGCGTCCCGAGCTGCTCGATCCGACCGGCGCGCATCACGGCGATGCGGTCGGACATCGTCATCGCCTCCTCCTGGTCGTGGGTGACGTAGATGAAGGTGATCCCGACCTCCGTCTGGATCCGCTTCAGCTCGATCTGCATCTGCTTGCGCAGCTTCAGGTCGAGGGCGCCCAACGGCTCGTCGAGGAGGAGCACCCTGGGATGGTTGATCAGGGCACGGGCCAGGGCCACGCGCTGCTGCTGCCCGCCGGAAAGCTGCGATGGCTTGCGCCGCTCGTAGCCGGGCAGCTCGACCAGGTCCAGCATGCTCGACACCCGTTTCCCGATCTCACCCTCGGAGACCTTCTTGCGGCGCAGCCCGAAGGCGACGTTCTCATAGACCGATAGGTGGGGGAAGAGGGCGTAGTTCTGGAAGACCGTGTTCACGTCCCGCTTGAAAGGCGGCAGGCCGGTGACATCGGTCTCACCGAGGTAGATCGTGCCGGCGGTGGCCTCCTCGAAGCCACCGATCATGCGCAGGGTGGTCGTCTTGCCGCAGCCTGAGGGCCCGAGCATGGAGAAGAACCTGCCCTGCTCGATGTCGAGCGAGAGGTCATCGACCGCGACGACGTCGTGGAACCGCTTGGTGACGTGTTCGAGGCGTACGTCGATCTGAGGCGCCAATCGGTCCCTCGGCTGAGACGGTGCGAGCCCGTGCCGATCGACGGCAGGCTCAGCGACCTTCGGCAGTATAGGGCCGCGCTTCCGCAGGATTCAACGTCGGGACGTCCCCTTGCGACACGGAATCAGTGTGCAACCCGGGCCAGGTTTGCTGCGTCCTATGGACACCATGGCCAAGCCGAACCACGCCAAGCGATCGCGACCTCGTCCGCTGCCGATCCGGCACCGCCGCGCCATTCAGCAGCGTGCCGCCAGGCGGCGGGCGCAACGCCAGGTCGACCGCTGGCGGCGCGGCTGAGAACCACCTCCTCGTAGTCACGCGCCGTCGACCTCCATCAGCGCCACATGTCGCCATGGCGTGCGTTAACTGGCTCGTGGGGGCGTGCTGGGCGCCATCCGCTCGCTCGGTGTGCGTATGGCGCCTCCCGACGCTGTCCAAGCGAATAGCGTCTGCGTGGTGTGCGTATGAGAACTTCTGATCCTCGGTGGAAGCGATCGTCGCGGTAGACTTGGCCACCCGCCCACCGAATCCGCAGAGACGGAGCGCCGCTGAACGATGGACTTCGCCCTCTCGCCGCAGCACGAGGAGATCCGGCGCACCGTCCGCGACTTCGCGGAGCGTGAGATTGTCCCGGTCGCGGACGAGATGGAGCGAACGGGCGAGTTCCCGCGAACGATCATCCGGCGAGCCGCCGAGCTGGGACTGCTCGGCGTGCCGTATCCGGAGGAGGTCGGTGGCACGGGGCTGGATTCCCTGGCCTATGCCATCACCATCGAGGAGCTGTCGCGGGCCAGCGGCACCGTCGGGATCATCGTCAGCGCCCATACCAGCCTGGGCTGCTACCCGATCTACGCGGTCGGCACGCCCGAGCAGAAGGAGGGTTTCCTGCGGCCGATGGCCAGTGGCCAGGTCCTGGGCGCCTACGGTCTGACCGAGGCGGGAGCCGGCTCCGACTCGCGCGGCACCAAGACCCGCGCCCACCGAGACGGCGATGCATGGGTGCTCAACGGCAGCAAGCGCTTCATCACCAACGCCGGCGAGGCCGGTGTCTACGTCGTGACCGCGGTCACCGACCGCGAGGCGGCGAGCGGCAAGATCAGCGCCTTCATCGTCGAGGCCGATACGCCCGGCTTCTCCATCGGCCGGATGGAGGAGAAGATGGGGCTGCACGCCTCGAACACCGGTGAGCTGCTGTTCGACGACTGCCGGATTCCGGCCGCGAACCTGCTCGGCGAGGAGGGCGAAGGGGACAGGCTGTTCCTGCAGACGCTCGACGGCGGGCGGATCGGCATCGGCGCCATGGCGCTCGGGTTGGCCCAGGCGGCATTCGAGGCGGCATCGGCCTATGCCAAGCAGCGGGAGCAGTTCGGGCGCCCGATCGCCGCGTTCCAGGGCGTCGCCTTCATGATCGCCGACATGGCGACCCAGATCGACGCCGCACGACTGATGGTCTACCGCGCCGCCTGGCTCAAGGACGGCGGCAAGCCGTTCGGCACCGAGGCGGCGATGGCCAAGCTGTTCGCCTCCGAGGTGGCCCGCCAGGTGACCAACGACGCGATCCAGGTGCACGGCGGCTACGGCTACGTGGCCGAGTACAAGGTCGAGCGCTACCTCCGCGATGCGAAGCTCACCGAGATAGGTGAGGGGACGAGCCAGATTCAGCGGCTCGTGATCGCGCGCAACCTGCTCGGCATCCGCGCCATGTAGTCCCGCGGCACCCCCCTGGCTCGATTCGGCGCGTTCAGCACCCTGGGTGCTGTAACCGACGCGAACCGACCGGATAGGCGTCAGCAGATGAACGGAGAGTGCTGGCGGCGCACCGGCTCAGCCGCATCGGTGCTGTTACAGCACTCGCCGTACTGGGCATGCCCTGAGCTAGCCACGCGATCGTCGTGCCATGGCCACGAAGGCGTCGAGTGAGTCGGGGTTCGCCAGCGACCCCCGCGACGCGGCCTCCTCGACAGGCGTTCCGGAGAGGATCCGCTTGACCGGGACCTCCAGCTTCTTGCCCGACAGCGTGCGCGGCACGGCGGGCACCGCCACCATCTCGTCCGGCACGTGGCGCGGTGAGAGGCTCGTCCGCAGGGTGGCCGCGATCCGGGCGCGAAGCTCATCGGTCAGGGAGAGGCCGTCGCGCAGCGCCAGGAAGAGAACGAGACGGTCCTCAGCGTCGAGGTGGATGACGAGCGAGTCCGTCACCTCCGGGAGCGCCTCGACCACCGCGTAGAACTCCGCCGTCCCGATGCGCACCCCGCCGCGGTTCAGGGTCGCGTCCGATCGGCCGCTGATCACGCACGAACCGCGTTCGGTGATCGTCACCCAGTCGCCGTGGCGCCAGACCCCGGGGAAGTCCTCGAAATAGGCCGCGCGGTAGCGAGAGCCGTCGGGGTCGTTCCAGAACGCCACCGGCATGGAGGGCATCGGCGCCGTGAGGACCAGCTCGCCCTGCTCACCGACCACCGGCCGCCCGTCCGGGTCGAACGCCTCCACCGAGCAGCCCAACAGCCGGCAGCTGATCTCGCCCTCCCAGACGGGGACGAGTGGGGAGACGCCCACGAAGGCGGTGCAGACATCGGTCCCGCCGCTCATGCTCGCCAGCTGGAGGTCCGCGCCCACGGCCTCGTAGACGTAGCGGAACCCCTCGGCCGGCAGTGGCGCGCCGGTGGATCCGATGCTCCGAATGCGCGACAGGTCCAGATCGCGCCCGGGCTCCAGCCGATCCTTGCGACAGGCCATCAGGAACGGCGCGCTCGTCCCAAAAGAGGTGATGCCCACCTCCTCGGCCAGGCGCCAGAGGTGCATGAGGTCCGGGTGGGCCGGGCTGCCGTCGTACAGGACCACGGTGGCGTCGACCAGCAGCCCGGAGACCAGGAGATTCCACATCATCCAGCCGGTGGTGCTGTACCAGAAGAAGCGGTCGTCGGCCCCCAGGTCGTGCTGGAGGGCGAGGCACTTGGTGTGTTCCAGCAGGATGCCGCCGTGGCCGTGCACGATCGGCTTCGGCAATCCGGTGGTGCCGGAGCTGTAGAGGATGTAGAGCGGATGCTCGAATGGCACCTGCTCGAAGGCCAGATCGCCAGGCTCCGAGGTCAGCTCCGCCCAGCCGAGGGCGTCCGGAATGGACCGATGGCCCGGCCGCAGGTAGGGGAGCTCCACGGTCGCGCGCAGTGAGGGCAGCGCCGCCCGAATGGCTGCCACCTCGTCCGCTCGCTCGACCTCGCGCTCGCCCCAGCGATAGCCGTCGATCGCCAGCAGCACCCTGGGCTCGATCTGGCCGAAGCGGTCGATGACGCTGCGGATGCCGAACTCCGGCGCGCAGGACGACCAGATCGCGCCGAGGCTGGCGGTGGCCAGCAGCGCGACCATGGCCTCCGGCACGTTCGGCAGGTACGCGGCCACCCGATCGCCTGGACCGACGCCCAGCCGCTGCAGGCCGCCGCGGACGCGCGCCACGGCGTCGCGCAGCTCGGCCACGGTGAGCTGCAGCGGGTCGCGCGTCTGCGAATGGGCGATGACCACCACGTCCGTGTTCTGGCGCCCGGCGAGTCGAAGCGCGTGCTCCGCCCAGTTGAGCCGGGCATTGGGGAACCAGCGTGCCCCGGGCATCCCGGCGCTCGCCAGCGCCGGCCCGGGGTCGCCGTCGTTGCCCAGCTCGAAGTGGTGCCAGATCGATCGCCAGAAGGCGTCGAGCTCGTCGACCGACCAGCGCCACGCCGCGCCGTAATCGGCGAAGTCGAGGCCGCGTTCCGCTGCCAGCCAGTTCAGGTAGCGGCCGAGCCGGCTTCGCTGGCGGGCATCGTCCGGCGGGGTCCAGAGCACCGGCGGCGTGGCCATGGCTGGCCATGATGCCAGACGCGACCGGGCGTATCCTCCCGCCACGATGCGATCCCGGCTCGCCGCCGCCTGCCTGACCGGCGGGCTGCTGGCTGCTCTCGCCACACCTGCCGTCGCGGTCACCGCCATTCCGGTGGAGTCGGGGTTTGGGCCGCCGTTCGGTGCCCGGTCCGCCATCGTCGGTGACGTCGATCGGGACGGGGTCCGCGAGCTGGTCTCGATCCGCCGCTGGCAGAACGACCCCGGCCGCCTTGCGGTCGAGGTCATGCGGATCGACGACATCGGGCGCCCAACCCCTGGAGGGCAGGTGCTGTTGCGCCGCCACGCGAGCCCTGAAGACCTGCTCACGGGAGGCGCGCGGCCGGACGGCGAGGGCATGCTCGTGGTCGGCGCCGCCGAGCCCGCGCGACTGCTGGCCTGGCGCGTCGGCGGGGTGGAGCGAGTGATCGTGGCCGGAGTCGGTACCGAGGGGCTGCCGCGTCCAAGCGGCCCGACGCTCTGGGAGGTCGGCCTGGATTCATCGGGGGCCACCGAGCTGCGGTTCCTGTACGACTCGCAGGCCGCGGGAAGCTCGATTCACGCGATCGACCTCGACGGCGACGGGACCGATGAGCTGGTGATCGGCGAGCCACCTGAATTGCTGCGCCCCAGCGAGGTACAGCTCCGGGTCCTCCGTTGGGATGGAGCCACCTTCTCGAAGGCCACCTTCTACCTCACCCCGGCGCTGGGTTCGAACTTCGCGCCGCTTGGGAACAGCGATGGACGGCCCGGCGACGAGCTGGGCATCATCGCCGTACCAAACGAGGCCAACCTGCCCGCGCTGCTGCATCGGATCTCGCTGGACGACGATGGCGCGCCGCGAACGGAGCTCGTCGACATCCCATTCGTTGGCGAGCTGGCGGCGATGGTGGGCGGTGATGGGGGTCGGATCCTGCTCGCGTCGCCGGGGGAAGGCCTCCGCCTGTTCGACTGGCCGGCTGGGGACGACGAGCTCACGGAGGTCGCGACCTCTCCGCAGCGCGGCTTCCCGCTTGCGGTCCTCGGCACCGGAGTCGACGCACGGCTCCTGCTGCGCGACGAGGGGATCGTGCACGTGCTGGACGAGGGCCTCGCGGAGCAGGGCGTGATCAGGCGCAGCACCGCGGCCGCCCAGTTCCGCAACAGCTTCCTCGCCCCGTTCGGCGGCCAGGTTCCGGGCGGCCTTGCCGACGGGAGGCTCGCCGTCGTGTTTCGCGGTCGGCTCGTGACCCTGGGGGCCGGCGGCGTGGATCCTGATGGCGATCCGCTGGTCCAACGCGTGGTCGCGGCACTGCCGGGCATCTGGCCGATCGGCGTCTTTGGACCCGACGGGGCGCGGATGGCGCTGGCGACGGCGACGCGCTTCGACGCCGAGCGGACCGGAGGCCGGCTGACCGCAGAGGCTCCCATCGAACCGATCAGCGTGACCGTGGCAGCCACGGACGACGTGCTCCGGGCCGAAGTCGACGGCGGGGCCCTCGAGCCAACCGTCAACGGGGCGATCGCCGAGCAACGCTCCGCTGTCCGGCCACTCCTGCTGGCGCGAGACTCGTTCGCCGTCGAGTTCGCGGGTCCACCCGGTTCTTCTGTCGCGCTGGAGAATGGCAATCCCGACGACCTGCGCCAGGTCCTGATCGGGGGGCGCGGCATCGTCGAGCTCACGATCGAGCCGCCGTCGCCGGAGGGAGTCGGCGACGAGGTGTTCAGCGCGCGACTCCAGGTCGTTACCCCATCCGGGCATGGCTACGTCGCCCGCTGGGAGGTTCAGATCCTCCGCGAGCCGCCTGCGGTCGTGGCCACCACCCCGGTTGCACCGCTCTCGTTCAGCGTGCCCGTACGTGGCCGAACCGACCCGGGTGCGACCGTGCTGATCGATGGCCTGCCCGTCGCGGTCCGCGCTGATGGCAGGTTCGACGGCGCGGTTCAGGCCGGCCTCATCCCGCGAGATGTGCGGATTCAGGTGACAGATCGCGTCGGCAACAGCGCCCAGCACACGCTGAGCGTCGTTGGCTTCCTCGATTTCCGGCGTCTGCCCTGGATCCCGGTGGTGGCCGTGCTCACGGTCCTGGCCGGTGCGATCCTGTACCTGCGTGTGCCGCGACCACGGCGTCCGGCGGCGAGAGGGGACGACGCGACCTTCGAGGAGATCGACTAGCTCAGCGCTGCCGCCGCTGGCGGGCGAGGCGCTCGGCCAGCGTCTCGCCCGGCGCGGGCGATGTGGCCGCGGCCGGCTCCGCCGGCCCTGGATCGGCCGCCCGTGGGGCTGCGGGCGTCGCCGCCCGTTGCCGAGCGGAAGGACCTGGGAGCGCGGTCTCCGGCTGGGGCGCGCGAACCACCCGCTCCGCCCGCCGCTCGGTTCGAACCTTGGCCGCCCGCAGCTCGGCGAGGCCAGGAACGATCTCGGGGACCGGCCGGCCGAGGCCGACGCGTCGCGCCAGCCAGGCGCGAGCGCGCGCAAGGTCGGCGCCGGTGAGGGCCACCCGTCGCACGCCGACGTCGATGGGCACCAGCGTCATCGCCAGCAGCAGCAGGAACGGCCAGACAGGAGTGGGGAACGCAACTGCCTCGATGTCGTGCGCCCAGACCGATGCCGCGGCCTCCCCCTCCTCATCGATCTCCAGCGACCTGCCGTGGCCGACGCGCGCATAGGCCGCCAGCGCCTCCTCGTCCACGCCCAGCCGCCGAAACTCCTCGGCCGCCGGGGAGACGATGCCCAGCGTCCGGCTGGCGGAGTCGGCGCCGTCCCGGGTCTGCGCGACCCGCACGAGGTAGGCGCCGGGCTCGTCGGCGCGCAGGGTACCGGCGTAACGCCCCGGCCCGACCTGCTCGAGCGCGGCCTGCAGCGGCTCCAGCTGCGGCCCCACCAGCCGGACGACGGTCCGATAGAAGTTGCGCGGCGCGGCGTCCTGGTCGAACGATGTGACCTCCACGTTCAGCAGCCCCTCCCGACCGGGAGAGAAGCGCACATCGATCCCCTGGTCGTCCTGCGGCGGCAGCGTCCAGGCCACCAGCTGAGCGGTGAGGGTGCCGAAGGCATCGGTCCCGATCCACTCGCTGGCCCACTGCTGGCGCGTGTCGCTGGTCCAGGCGGCGGCGCGTCCGAGGCCGTACTGCCACTGCGCGAGAAGCGGATCCTCGCGGCCGGTGAGGAGCGCCACCGTGGCGGTGCCCTTGGCGGTGGTGGCGTTGTAGCCGAACAGGGCGGGCAGCCGGCCGGTATCCAGGCCCTGGAGAATCTCGGACGGGGCGGAGGGGATCGGCTGGAAGTGCTCCTCCACGATCTGCTCGCCGGCGGTTCGGATCGTCTCCTTCAGGAAGATATCCGGGATGGTCGTGGCGTCGGCCGCGTCGTAGTAGCGGCCGCCGGACTGCTCAGCCAGGTTGCGCAGGATCTGGGCCGACCCGCCGCCGGTGCCGATCGTCGACAGGGTGATGCCGGCCGACTTCATGTCGGCCAGCAGCGCGTCGTAGGCGCCGGACTGGCTCCAGCCGTCGGTGATGAGGATGATGTGGCGCAGCTTGGCCGGGTTGCGGACCAGGTCGTCATACGCCGCCTTGAGGCCTGCATAGATGTTGGTCTGGCCGTCGGCGCGGAAGCCGAGCGAGGCCTGCAGCCCGTTGACGTCGATCGGCCCGGTGTGGAGAGCCCAATGGGCGTTCTCGTCGAAGGCGACCACCCCCAGCTGATCGGTGGGCGCCAGGGCATCCGCCGCGCGCAGGATCGCCTCCTTGGCGATGTCCACCTTCTCGAAGCCGCGCGAGCCGCTGGTCGCCGTGTCCCGGTTGTCGCCGGTGCAGTGGCAGTCGGCCATGCTGCCGCTCTTGTCGACCACCGCCACCAGCGCCACGTCGGGGGACCGCTCGCGATCGCGCACCGTCATGTAGACGGGCAGCACCTCCTCGAGCACGCTGTTCAGGTAGCCGCCGGCGCCATAGCTGTTGTGACCGCCCAGCATCACCAGCCCCTTGCCCAGGTCGCGGACGTAGACCTGCAGGCTGGCCATCGCCGCCACGCCCAGGGCGCCGGCCGGAACGTTGTCCAGGATCACGGCGTCGTAGCCCGCGAGCGTGGCGAGCGAGGACGGGACGCCGCCCGACGGGACCACGGTCACGTTCTGGCGCGCCTCGCGCAGCGCCTCGATCAGGTCGGCCGCGCGGCCGGAATCATCGGTCGCCATCAGGATCTGGGGCTCGCCGGTGACCAGCACGTAGGCATCGGCCGCGTTGTTCTCGGCGAAATGATCCTCGTCCGGCTCGAGCACGGCGCGGAAGACGTGAAAGCCGGGCTCATCGGCCTCGACGGTGAAGGTGACCCCGATCGTCCCCGGCTCCAGGCGCAGCTGCCGGGTTGCCACCGTCTCGCCATCCGCCAGCAGGCGCAGGCTCGCGGGGGTGGCAATCGTGGCCCTGACCTGGACGGTCAGCTCGATCGTTTCGCCGACGCGAGCGCCGGGGGGCGCGCTGACGTCGTCGATCAGCGCCTCGCCGTAGGTGGCTCCGTTGGGCAGCACCACGTCCAGCCGCACCCCACGTTCCGCGGCGGCCAGGATCGCCTGCTCATCCTGGCCAGCGGTGTCGTTGCCATCCGAGAGCAGGACTAGCCGCTGCTGCGTCCCTGCCGGGAAGATCGCCGTCGCCAGCCGCACCGCGGCGGCGATGTCGGTGGCGCCCACGACCGGCACCGACGATGGCTCGCGCAGCTCGTCGAGCCCTGACGGCAGGCGGTCGACCAGCGCATTGGCACCGAACACGACGACCCCGGCGGTGTCGCCCTCGGGCATCTCGACCACCGCGTCACGGGCGAACGCCAGGAGCTCCTGGCGGGTCGCGTCGACCATTGACGCGGACGCGTCGACCAAGAAGACGACCGAGAGCCGATCGGAATGCAGCGCCAGCCGGGCGCCCGCCAGCGATGCGGCGAGGCAGATGACCAGCACCAGCCGGATGACCAGCGAGGCGATCCGCCGGCCACGCGGCAGGGTCCGCGAGGCCGCCAGCCAGCCGCCCACCACCAGCGCGACGCCCGGCAGCAGCAGCCAGAGCCAGATCGGATCGGTGAAAGCGATCGGCATCAGCCCGAGCCTCGCTGCGACGGCCGTCCAACCGAGGCTCCTGGTGATCGCGAGCCGCGGCGCAGCAGCCGGCCGATCGCTCGGCGTGTGGGGCGATGGAAGAGGATCCATTCGGCCAGCAGCAGGACGAAGGCGGCCAGCGCGAGCGGCCACCACCACTCGTTCCGGGCGGTGAGGTCACCGCCGCCGGCCGCCGGCCCGACCCGCCCGAGGTCGGAGATCCGCAAGGGGTCGCCCGGCGCAACGTTCGACTCCCCTTGATCGAACAGGTTGGCGGCGCTCTGGCCGAGGATCCCTCCCGCCGGGCCGCCCTCGCCCACGACGCGGAGGGCGAGAACTCCGACGAAGCGCTGGCCCGGGATCGTGACCCGTCCGCCGACGACGTCGAGCTCCACCGCGCCCGAGGTGTCGCTCGGTGCATCGCCGGTTCGGGTATTGATCACCGACACTCGCCGGATCGTCGGATCCAGCTGCACTGACAATGGCTCGCCCAGCTGGACCGATGGCGGAAGCACCCCATCGGTCGGCGGCCGCAGGAAATCGATCAGGTTGCTCATCAGGAGCGGGAAGGCGACCTGCAGCGGCAGGTCGCTCTCGCCGAGGGCGAAGGCCAGCAGGGCGACCCCCTGACCGTCGACGCGGCCGGCGGCGAGGAGCGGCTCGCCATCGATGCTCGACAGCACGGGGCGCATGCCCTCTGCCAGCGCGACCTCGCGAGCCCGCCCGATATGCACGCTGGACAGGTCGACGAAGCGCAGCAGGACGTCATTCGGGTCGGTGCGGTCCAGCGCGGGACCTTCCACCCGCCCGCCGAGGTCACCGAACGCCCCGTCCTCCACTGGCCCGATCCAGAGCGCGGGCGCCGCCGGTGGGCTTTCGGGCGCGAAGCCGTCGTAGATGAACAGGCCGTAGGGCGTGCCGGCCTCCCCGGCCGTGGCGAGCGCGTCCTCGTAGCCTTCCGCGCCGACCGCGTAGAGCTCCAGCCGTGGCAGAAGGGCGAGCGCGTTCTCCAGGTAGGCATTGCCGTCGCTGACCAGGAGAGCGCGCACCGGGTCGTCCTGGGGAACGAGCGCGAAGGCCCGATCATCGACGGTCAGCGCGTCGCTTCCCGCCAGCCGGGCCTCGACCAGCGACGCCGCCGCCGGGACGCTCGCGATCAGGGCCTCCGAGCGTTGACCGGCCGGGATGGTGAGCTCCCGCGCGTCGACCAGCTGGCCGTCGGCGTAGATCTCCAGCCGCCGCGAGGCCTCGATGGTGGATGGGTTGCTGACCGCCACGAACAGGTCCAGCTGAGCCCCACCGGAGCGACGAGCGACCGACAGCGCGGCGACCGCCTGGTTCGCATCGGTCGAGCCGACCCGTTCGACCTGCACCGGCGCCCCGATGCCGACGCCGGGCAGCCGGTCGGCGTTCGCATCGGTCACCACCACGATGGTCGAGTCCGAGTCGCGTGCCGCTAGTGCCGACGCCAGCGCGAAGGCATCGGTCAGGTCTCCGGGGAGCTCCGTGGCCTCGATGCCTTCGATCGCGGCCAACGCCGCCGCGCGGTCATCGGTCTCGCTGACGAGGACGTGTGCGGAGTCGTCGGCCGCGACCACGGTCACCCGCCCGCCCTCGGGCAGGTCAGCGACCACCTGCCGCGCCGCCGCGCGCGCCAGGTCGATCCGGTCGCCCTCCGGATCCCGGGCGCGCATGGAGGCCGAAGTGTCCACGATCAGGACCACGTTTCCGGCCAGGTCGGAGCTGACGGTGACGAAGGGGCGGGCGGCCGCGATCACCGCGACCAGCGCGATGAGCAGCTGGAGGAGCAGCAGCCAGCTGAACCGCAGCCGCTGCCAGGGGGCGTTGGCCTCCACGTCGCGGACGAGCTGCTGCCAGAGGAAGGTGCTGCCGACCGGCACATCGCGCCGCCGAAGGCGGAGCATGTAGTAGGCGACGATGATCGGCAGGCTGACCAGACCGATGAGCGCCAATGGAAGGATCATCAGACCGATACTTCCCAGGAGCTGTGGCTGTCAGGGCCAGCCCAGCTCGTGGCTATCGCAACACTCGCCGGGCTGGCCCTGCCCGCCTCCACTTCGGAGACGCAGCGAGGAAATGAGCTCCCCGTTGCTGCTCGTCGGGCAGCTCGCGCGGGGGTGTTTGAGGTAGTCATTCGACGACTCGGCGGCGGCGGAGTACGTCGAACAGCAGGTCGGCCAGGTCGAGGTCGCTGGGCACGACCACGTACGAGCCGCCGCGTCGTGACACGAAGCCGCCAATCTCGGCCTGCCACTCGGCGAGGCGCGCGCGGTAGCGGTCGACCAGGTCGTCGTCGCCGGTGACGTCGATGCCGGCATCGGTCTCGTTGTCGACCAGGCGTGCGTCCGGCGGGACGTCGGGATCGAGCTCTTCAGGGCTCAGGACGTGGAGCACGGAGAGCTGGCAGCGCGTGCCGGCCAGGTCGCGCAGCGCGTCCAGGTAGCCCGGATCCATGAGGTCGCTGACCACGATCAGCGGGCCTCGGCCGTGCAGGCGACCCACGTACTCGCGCGCCGCCGCGGCCAGCCCGGTGAGACGCTCGCCGCGCGGCTGCGACAGGAATCGGAAGACCTCGAAGACGCGTGACTTGCCGCGCAGCGGCCGCAGTGTCGTGGCGTGTCCGTCTCCCAGGAATGCGACGCTGACCCGGTCGAGGTGGGCGAGGCCGAGATAGGCGAGCGCGGCGGCGGCGCGACGCGCGAACGACAGCTTGTTGGGCTCCCCGAAGTCCATCGAGCGGCTGGCGTCGACCAGGACGTGGACGGTGACGTCCTCCTCCTCGACGAAGAGCTTGATGAAGAGCCGCTCCAGGCGCGCGTAGACGTTCCAGTCCAGCTGGCGCAGGTCATCGCCGGCGGCGTAGTTGCGATAGTCGGCGAACTCGACGCTCTGGCCGCGGCGGACGGAGCGGCGCTCGCCCTTCATGCGGCCGGCGGTGAGCCTGCGTGACGCAAGCTCGAGCTGCTCGAGGCGGCGCAGGAACGCCTCGTCGAAGAGAACGTCCGTGCTCGCGGCAGGCGTGCTCGTGGGTGTCATCGCGTGCGGCTCACCAGGCGGCGGTTTGCTCCTCTAGCACGTAACCACGAGGCAGAGCCCTCAGCCTGGTAGCGGTTTGCGAGAGCCGCGAACAGCCGCCAGGCAGGAGGTTGATCCAGGCCGAAAACGGCCGCTGGGTCGTAGGTACTTGCCAAGGCTGCAAATGGCGGGAGTGCGAGCCGCGGTCATCGGGCCCCCGGCCTATTCGGCCGGTTCGGTAGGCGTCTCGGCGATGATGGCCCGGACCACGCTGTCGGTGCTGATCCCCTCGGCCTCACCTTCGAAGTTCAGGATGATCCGATGGCGCAGCGCCGGCGGCGCGACCGCCTGCACGTCGCTGAAGGCGACGTTGAAGCGCCCGTCGAGCAGGGCGTGGATCTTGGCGCCCAGCACCATCGCCTGCGCACCGCGTGGCGAGGCGCCGTAGCGGACGTACTTGCTCACCAGCTCGGGCGGCGACTCGCCGTCGGGGTGCGTGCCGCGCAGGATGCGGACGGCGTAGGCCATCACGTGGCTGGCGATCGGCACGTCTCGGGCGACAGCCTGCATGGCCTGGATGTCGGCCCCGCTCGCGGCGGGCTCGACGCTGATCCGCTCGGCCCCCGTCGTGCGCTCCATGATCTGGATCAGCTCATCCTCGGTCGGGAACGGAACGTCGACCTTGAAGAAGAATCGGTCGAGCTGGGCCTCCGGCAGGGGATAAGTGCCCTCCATCTCGAGCGGGTTCTGGGTGGCCAGCACGAAGAACGGCTCGGAGAGGGTGTACTGCTGCTTCGCCACCGTGACCCGATGCTCCTGCATCGCCTCCAGCAGCGCGCTCTGCGTCTTCGGCGTGGCGCGGTTGATCTCGTCGGCCAGCACCAGGTTGCTGAAGATCGGCCCCTGCTGGAAGCGGAATCGGCGCTCGCCGCCCTCCTCCACGATGATGTTGGTGCCCACGATGTCGGCCGGCATCAGGTCGGGCGTGAACTGGATACGGCTGAAACCGAGCTCCAGCGCCTCGGCCATGGTCCGCACCAGCATCGTCTTGCCCAGCCCCGGCACCCCCTCCAGCAGCGCATGGCTGCCGGCCAGCAGGCTGATCAGTGTCTGCCGCACGAGCTGGTGCTGCCCGACGATGTAGCGGCCGACCTCGCCCTCGATGGCGGTCGCCAGGTCGGCAAAGCGCTCGGGGGTGATCCGCTCGGCGGGGGTGGTGGCGGTCTGCTCGGTCATCGGTCCCTCGGTCATTCCGTCGGCTCCAGGCGTGAGAAGTAGTCGCGTACCAGGTCCTTCAGCGTGATCGGCACCTGCTGGCGATCGAGCTGGTAGTTGGCGAAGTCGCTGAACAGGTCGAAGACGGACCGATAGGGCACGACCGAGTCGTTGTCGAATCCGACCCCGCTGCCGCTGCCGGTCTGGTCGGTGCCGCCATCTCCTCCCTGTCCGGCGATGAAGCTCGGGTCGCCCGGCTGCCCGGTTCGATCCCACGGCGTGTAGACGTCGTCGAGCCCGGTCACGTCGAAGTCCTTGTTACCCTGGCCTGGACCGTTGAAGCTGCCGGTGCGCAGCCCGCCGCCCGGGATGCGACGCACGAACGCTCCGCCACCGCTGCCCGGCTGTGACCCTGGTCCGGGCTGCCCACCGGGCTGCCCACCGGGCTGACCTCCCGGCTGCCCACCGGGCTGGCCCGATGACCCAGGCTGGCCGCTGCTGCCGGGCTGGCCCGATGACCCCGGCTGGCCGCTGCTGCCGGGCTGGCGCGAAGCCCCCGGTTGGCCGCTGCTGCCGGGCTGGCCCGATGACCCCGGCTGGCCGGACGAACCCGGCTGGGGCTGGCCGGCGCGCGCCACCTGACGCGAGC
>Ga0214471_10000942_pt1 | contig 23643 bp, 19 predicted proteins | sample RVTome_5_FD_207665 | JGI IMG/M metagenome (GOLD analysis project Ga0214471, IMG submission 207665) | Soil microbial communities from uranium-contaminated site in the Upper Colorado River Basin, Wyoming, United States - RVT142D155 | ecosystem: Environmental > Terrestrial > Soil > Contaminated >... | reverse complement strand
GCTCTCGCGCTTTGGCGAAGGTGGCAGGCTTCGGGTTGTCCTGGACACAGCCGAGAACCTGTCCGGTCGTGACGTGATCATCGTCGAGGACATCGTCGACACCGGATTGAGCCTCACGGTGCTGAGGAGGATGATCACCGATAGGGGAGCCGCATCGGTGGCTACCGTCTCGCTCCTGGACAAGGTGCCGCGACGAGTGGTGGCGGTTCCGATCGAGTACCGGGGCTTCGAAGTAGGCGACGAGTATCTGATCGGCTACGGGTTGGACCACGATGGCTGGTTTCGCAATCTTCCTTCGATCTGGGCCGTTCTCGATTTGGGAAGGTTTCAGGAGCGCCGGGAGGAAGCTGCCCGGTTGGTGTATGGCAACCGGTGATAACCTGGGTCAATGAGCGGCAACGGCGACCGCATCGCTATGGAAATAGTGGGGGTCCGTGTAGAGCTACCGTCGAACACGCCCATCGTTCTATTGCGTGAGCGCAGCGGTACTCGCTACCTCCCGATCTGGATTGGCGCTCCCGAGGCGCAGGCCATAGCAGCGGCCCTGGAAGGCATCGACCCGCCCCGCCCGCAGACGCATGATCTTCTCAGGCTGGTGGTCGAGACTCTTGGGGCCGAGGTCGATAGGGTCGATGTCGTCGAACTCCGCAACAACATCTACTACGCCGACCTCGTGATGAAACGAGCTGGCGAGTCGTTCCATCTTTCGAGCCGGCCCTCGGACGCAATCGCGCTTGCCGTTCGGGCCCAGGCCCCGGTCTTCGTGGCCACCCAGGTACTCACCGATGCCGGAATCGAGATCCCAGAAAATTCCGAGGAAGAAGAAATCGAACGATTCCGGGAAATGCTGGAAGACGTGACTGTGGAAGACTTCCTCAAAGAGGAGCCGGATGCATAGTCGGGTCTGAGAAGGCCTGACCCGGTCCTCGTTGTCCGTTTTACGTTCTAGGTTCCCGAAATCGTTGATACCAGTGGGTTTTGAGTTGATGCGTTTGCATGCTACGTAAAACGCATAACTCCGGGCTTTTCCACAGGTTGTTGACAACTTGGCGTCGTCGTCGCTAGCTTGCCGACACCAGCGGAATTACGGACCTGTAAGCCCCTTCCGGATTGGCGGTCTCCAAGGACCCCGGGGGCGTAACCTGAAGGGACCATCGTGACCACAGAAGCCATGTCGATCCACCTCGGATACCGGGCGCCTCTGGTTTGTCGTCTGGTGGGAATCAGCTATCGCCAGCTCGACTACTGGGCTCGCACCGACTTGATCAAGCCTTCAGTCCAGGATGCGCGCGGGTCTGGTTCGCAACGCCTGTATTCGTTTCCCGACGTTGTCCAACTCAAGGTCATCAAGCGACTGTTGGATGCCGGGATGAGCCTCAAAAAGATCCGTCAGGCCGTCGAGATACTCCGCCAGCAAATGCGCTCCGAACGGCCCCTCGCCGACGTCACTCTTCTTTCGGACGGTTCAACCATCTATGCCGCCACCAGCCCCGACGAAGTAGTGGATGTGTTCCGCCGGGGACAGGGTGTCTTCGGCATCGCGGTCGGCCCGGTGCAGGACGAGCTGGAAGGGGAGTTGCACGACCTGTTCCCGGAGTTCGAGGGGGAAGCAATCGCTAAGGCGGAGGCTACCTGAACCCGGCCTTAGATCCCTTCGAGCCGCCCAGTCCCCGCGGCCTCCCATTTGCCCACAACAGTGAGCGACAGTTCGCGTTACTTCTGGACTTCTACGGCATTCCATTTTTCTACGAGCCGCGGGCGTTCCCGATCGCCTGGGACGGGGATGGTCGACCGAAGCAGCACTTCACTCCGGATTTCTTTTTGCCAGATGACGACCTCTTCATCGAGATAACCACGATGAGCCAGAGGCTGGTCACCAAGAAGAACGCCAAGGTCCGCATGCTCCGCCAGCTCTATCCAGATGTGCGTTGCAAGATCTTCTATCAGCGGGACTACCTGAACCTGGTCGAGAAATACGGACTTGAGGACCCGGACAACCTGTCCTCGCCGTCGGTCCCCAATCGCCTCCCGGGCCCCCTTCAGATCGTCCGCCTCGACCATCGTGGAGACGAGACTCCTGCTGGATGAACGAAGCCAGTAGTCGTTCCCCCCTTCACTCTCTGAACGAAAAACTCGGCGCCCGCTTCGTTGACTTCGGCGGGTGGGAGATGCCCGTGCAGTACAAGTCGGTGCTCACGGAGCACAAGGCGGTCAGGTCCTCGGCAGCCTGGTTCGACGTATCTCACCTCGGCCGATTCCTGTGGCGGGGAGCGGGGGCAGCGACGGCACTCAACCGCTTGTTGACCAACGACGTCACGTTGAACCAGCCCGGCCGGACGCAGTACACACTCTGTCTTGACGACGACGGCGGGATCGTCGACGACCTCCTCATCTGGCAATGGGACGAGGAGTTCTACTGGGTCCTGCCCAACGCCTCGACCCACACGGCCATGATGAAGAGGTTCGCGACAGCTTTTCCGGCAGTTGAGATCGAGGACCTGCGGGGGGCTACCGCCATGGTGGCGGTGCAGGGCCCCGAGGCTCCGGCAGCGCTGGAAACAGCCATCGGTGTTCTGCCCAAGCGGTTCCGGACCTACAAGGCACCTTCAGGCTCGTCCGTGGTCCATCTGGCGGGTACCGGGTACACAGGGGAGAGGGGCGGGGAATTCGTAGCCGATCCGGAAACTGCGGCCGGACTCCTCGAAACCCTCGGAGGGCTCGGTATAAAGCCGGCGGGCCTGGGTGCCCGTGACACCCTGCGTCTCGAAGCTGGACTCCTCCTCGCCGGCCAGGACTTCGACACGCAAACCAACCCGATCGAGGCGGGGCTCGACTTCGCCGTCTCCTGGGACCACGATTTCGTCGGGCGGGCGGCCTTGGAGGCCGTGCGCAAGGTTGGCCCCGACAAGAAGCTCGCGGCTTTCACCCTGCCGGGTCGGACAATCCCGCGTCACGGATACAGGCTGCGATCGAGCGGTTCCAGCGGAATCGTCACCTCGGGTAACTTCAGCCCCATGCTCGAGTGCGGGATCGGTCTCGGATACCTGTCACCCCCGTCGGCGGCAGACGATATCGAGGTCGAGGTACGGGGAAACTGGGAGCTAGCTCGCAGGGTCGAGTTGCCGTTTCTCAAAAGGTGAATGCCGATTTCACCGCGGAGATTCTGGCCCTCCCTCCCGGACTCGATGTCCCACCCAAATTCAGTCTCGACTTCCCCGGGCTCGCATGGTTGTCGCCGGTCGCCAGTCATCGGCTGACTGGACTAGGAGTCACCGGCGATCATCTCGTGGTGGGAGGGCGGACGGTCTGGGTCAGATCCGGCGCCGCTCCTAGGGCGATTATTGCCTCACACCCGAACCGGCTTGGATCGGCCGAGAATTTATCGACGCTGGCCGACCTGGCGGGACAACTTGGAGCGACTGCTTACGTCGAGGTTGACCCGTTCCTTGCCGGGGTGGTCCACTTGCCGGGGCAAATCAGGCCGATAGTTCAGTGGCCCGAGGCCGCGACGGACCCGTTGACGATGGCCGCCAATCGTGCCCGCCAGGCCGCCGATGCCCTGCGCCGGCGGTTGGCGCAGATCCGAGCCATCACGTTCCCCATCGAGCGGCCTTTGGGGCGGACGGTCACGGTGATCCTCCCGATCCCCGCAGCGCCCGTCATCGACGTTCTGGCGGATGCGGGCACCGCTGTGGGCGCCGCCGAATTCTGGGAGGGGGGTCTTTCGGTAACTCTGGGGTGGTGGCACAGTCGCCGCCAGATCGACGCTCTGGCCGCGGCCATCGGTGCCATCGTCGCCGGTTCTCCTCCGCCACCGGTGCCTCCCGACCGGTTTGATCGGATTCCCGACGACTTACCACTGCGCCGCCTCGATACCATCCCCTTCTTGTGACACTTCACCACCTATACGGTGGGACAAGTGTCACAAGAACGAAGAAAGGACCTCGATGATCGTAAGTGTCGCCCATCCCGAGCCCAGTCCCGACGGCGGGGCCCAACTGGTCCGTGACTGGGATCCGGTCGGGGAAGTCAAGGCCGACCTCGTCCTGGTCCACGGCCTCGGGGAGCATTCCGGGCGGTACGCTCGGACCGGCTCTCTCCTGGCTGAGGCCGGCTACCGGGTGAGGGGCTTTGACCTCGTGGGTTTCGGGGCCTCGTCGGGCGAGCGCGGCGACATCTCCCCCTGGAGTCTCTTCCTCGACCAAGTTGAGGGCAACCTCGACTCCACAAGAACCGAGGGACGGCCCCTGATTCTCATGGGCCATTCGATGGGGGGTCTGATTGCACTCGATTACGCGCTTGCCGAGCGGCCCCACCCCGACCTCCTGATCCTTTCTTCCCCGTTGCTGGCCGGTGGCAAGGCGTGGCAAATTTCCCTAGTCCCGATGCTGGCGAGGCTCTTTCCGGGGCTTCGGCTACCGGTGAAGATCACTGGGGACCAGTTGTCGAGGGATCCACGGGTCGGTGAGGTCTATTTTCAAGATCCGCTGGTGCTGACCAAGGCCTCGGTTCGGTTGGGCGCCTCCATCTTTTCCGCACAAGAGCGAGTTCTGAGCGCTCTCGAGGGTCTCGTCATTCCGACCATGGTGATCCACGGCGGCGAGGACCATCTCGTCCCCACCATGTGCAGCCAAGCTCTCACCACGGTCCCCTGCGTCGTTCGAAGGGTCTTTCCGGACCTGCGCCATGAAACCTTGAACGAGCCCGAAGGTCCCGAGGTTGTGGCCGAGATCATCGATTGGATCGCGTCGAAGACGTCGTAATCTGAGATAGTGCGTCGGGCCTTCGGTCTCACCCTCTCGATGGTTCTGGTAGCGGCTTGCGCCGGCCAGGAACCGCCGCCTCGCACACCGCTGCCGGACGCGGCCCAGGTGGTTCCTCTCCCCGCGTCTTGCGGCTTTCATGTGGGGGAGGGGCTCGGTGTCAACATCGACGAAGTCATTCCCGACTCCGGCGCCGACGGGGTTCTGGTAGTCGGCGACCTTCTGGTGGCGGTCAACGGAGAGGGCATCGCCAACGCCGACCAACTCCGAGAAGCTCTGGGCCGCCAGGAAGTCGGCGACACCGTGAATGTCGACGTGATCCGCGGGGGCGAGGAGGTCACCACCGAGATCTTGCTGGGACCCAATCCTGATGCCCCGGAACGGCCGATGCTTGGTGTGATGATCGTCACCGCCTTCGACCGACTCGAACCGGACGAGGTCGGAACCGATGTCGAGATCGGTGCCTTGGCCCGGGCCGTCGGCATCGGCCCCTCGGCATACGTTCTCGATCCAGTCACCGGGACCTGGGCATCTCTCGGAGTGGACGTGCCCGATCAGGCGTGGGCTGCTGCCGGCCATGCAATTCTGACGCTCGAGAACCCCACAACTCCCGATTCGGCGCTAGTCGACACGGTTAGCGGCGACCGGCTCGTTTTCGATCTGGGGGATTGGTGGGCCGTCAACATCCTCGGCAGCCTGGGCTCGGACACCGTCGTGTCGGTCGCCCGTCCGATTCCGGGTGAGACCTCGTTGGTCGAGGTCGCGGTCGTGGTCATCGACTTCCACGAGAGGGCGGTTGAATGGATCTGGCAGATCGATCAACCGATCGGTGTTCCGGTGGCGGCGTTCCCTTCTCCGGACGGTGCCCGGCTATTGGTGGCCGGTCAGGACCAGGAAGATGACCTCCTGCGATACACGGTTCTCTCGGCCGCCGACGGGCTCTCGATGGCGAGTACAGACACCCTGGCCGGCGCCGAAGGGACGGCCGCCCTCGGCTGGTTCGACGAGCAGTCGTTCCTGGCGTCGACCGGGACCGGCATCCTCTTGATTGTGGACGGCGCCAGCGGGTTGACCAGCGAAGCCGCTCTGCCGGCCGCGGTCGGACAGGTAACTCGACTGACGACGGTCGGTGACGGCGTTCACCTCCTGGCCGAGAGTGGCAGCAGCCTCATCAAGCTGGACCTGAGCGGAACCACCGAAATCCGCACTCTGGCCGACCACTGTCAGGTGGGTGTTATCGGAAGCCTGGGTTGGGTCGTGGCCGGGTAGCGACGAACCCAACCTGCACCGGATTCGGCGTAACTGAGTCGTCAGGACTCTGCGTCGACCGCTTCCGCCTTGGGGTCGTCCTCGGGCACGTGACCATTGGCACCCTCGGCCTCGGGATGGCCATTGGCACCTTCGGCTTCGCTGTGGCCGTTGACGCCGACGAGTCGCCGAGCCAGCGCTTCCTCTCTTCGTTGGGCGCCGACCTCGTCGGTTACCGCCTGCCAGCCGGAAGGTTGCCGCATAGCCAGTTCGCCCGGCGTGCTCCCCATGATCTCGGATACCTCATCTCCTGAAATCGTCTTCTTTTCTTCGAGAATCGCGGCAAGCGCGAGGATCTCATGACGATGCTCGTCGAGCAAAGCCCAAGTCCGCTCGTAAAGCTCATTGAGGCGAGTGTCAACGTTGTCGCGTCGCCGGGCAACAGTTGCGGCGGCCGGGTTGCCGGATTGGCCCATACCGGTTTCATTGACCGTAAACGAAATCAGCTGGTCGCCCATCCCCCAGACGCCCTCCATGAAGGCCGCGATAGCAGTGGCGTTGCGAAGGTCGCCGGTCACACCGGAGGAGTTGTCGTCGCCGAAGAACATCCGCTCCCCGGCGAGTGAAGCCAGCGACACCATGATGTCGACTTCGAACTCTGACTTCCATTGGGTGAAACGGTCCTCGGCCAGGAGATTTTTCACCATCCCGCCAGTGTCGCCGTGGCGTTCGATCGTCACCAAGTCGATCGCCATGTGCTTGCGCATCGTATGGGCGACGACGGCGTGTGATGCTTCATGGACTGCAACTGCATGTCGTTCGCGCTGGATGTAATCAGCATCGTCGGGAGGCCCTAGTTCTTTCAGAGCCTTCGCCTTCCAGATGTCTACCCACTGGATCGACTCTCTGTCCTCTCTGATCGCCTGGATCAAAGCTTCGTTGACGAGGTCCTTGATCTTGGCGCCGGAGTAGTAGGGGGTGACCACTGCCAGCTTCTCGATCTCCTCGTCGGTCAGGCTGTGGCTTACCCTGTTGAGATATCCCTGCAGGGTCTGGCGACGGCCCTCTTTGGAGGGATAGCCCATCTTGTAGATCCGATCGATGCGACCCGGCCGCAGCATCGCCTCATCGAGGGCGTTGGGCATGTTGGTCGCCATCATGTGCAGGATCCGATACTTGGGCGGCGGCTTCGGTCGGAAGCCCAGGAGCTTGCGAATCTTGTTGCTCAGGCCCCGAGGCTTGGTGAGGCCGTTCATCGAGGTCAACAGCGCCTGGAGGGTGCCCATGCCTCCGCCTCCGCCCATACCGGCCATCATCACCCGGTCGCGTAGACGGCGGGGAGGAGCTTCTTCGGTTTGGGAGTCAACACCCTCAATTCCGCTCAGGATGGTCGATTGGGCGTGAGGCGATAGGAATGAAAATCCGTTGCAGCTCAACCCGGCGACGTGTCGCGCGAGCATGCCGGCCTGTCCCATTCCCAGTCCGGGACTACCCATACCTCCGCGGCTTCCTAGAGCGTCGGCTTCGTCGAAGAAAACGATTACGCCGCCATGGCGCAGGGAGAGCTTGCGGAGCTTGCGGTATAGCGATTTGACCTTGAGCACCCCGACACCCATGAACATGTTGATGAAGGCGCCGGGATCCACGAAGACATAGGGCCGTCCGGTCTCGCCGGCGATCGCCTCTGCGAGCAGGGTCTTGCCGGTACCTGGAGGACCCCACAGGAGGATGCCCCCGGGAATGTACCCACCCTTGCTTTCAATCTCATCGGGCTTCTCGAGAAAGGCGATGTTCTCCTTGATGAGCCGTACGACATGATCCTGCCCCCACACGTCGGAGAATCGAGTCTTGATCTCCTCGGGCATGATGATGTCAGTGCCGCCGCGGGAGAGGAACCAGAAGATCATCGCGAATTGCCCGACAATGATGAACAGGTACATCACCATCCGCAGGACCTCGGGGTTGGTGACGAAGCCAATCAAAAGACGTGGCGCTTCGACAATCGCCTGGGTCGGGCTGGAGACTTCTGCCACCAGGTAGGTGACGGCCACCGAGTAGATCCCGATGATGATGATCCAGCGGACTAGTCGTCCAACCCTGAATCGAGTCCACGGCTTGAAATGATCTAACCCACTCTCGACAGAGCCGAAAACACTTTGCTGCCAAAAGTGGTGGTAGCGAGAGTTCTGCTCGGAGATGCGGTAGTGAATTTGGCGAATCACCTCCAGCACAAAAAGGATCGCAACGATGCGGCCGACCGTGCCAGCAAGAAATTCATTCAAGGCAGCTCTAACTGTCACGAAGGGCGGCTGCACCTGGCTGCCAACTGCTGCCGTGGTTATGACGGAGAGAATGACAAGGAACTTGATCCTGTCCCAGGTATCCACCTTCCGGCGGGTCTTGTTCAGGACGCTTTCTTGTTGACCAGCCACGAATCCACCACCCTCTCGATTTCGACCTGGTTTGTTATGTAACAATCTCGCGAACAACCGGCCACTATCGAGTACATGCGGTTGTCTGCCGGATCTGTCACTGAAATCAAATAAGCGATCCCCACTTCGGCCCCGGTGTCATCGACATACGACACCAGGACTCGGACACCGTCGTAGCCATCACCGAAGCTGAAATCCTCACGGACGTGCTCCTGGGAGTCGAGGAACTGAAAGTACGGGAGGATCGATTGACTCAAGGCGGCCCGATTCAGGTATTGGCGCTCGATGTCGCCCACGGTCCTGACCGACATTGCGCCGATGGGAAAGTCGACTACCGCCAGCGAATTGGTGATGTTCGACACATCCCGTGCTGGGGCGCCATCGAAGGCGAGCGAGGATACGGCCGGATAATCAAAGCCTTGGTACGGCTCTGCGAAAGGGACATCTTCGAGTGCGCTCAGTTCGGCGATCTCATAGGTGTGCCACTCGGTCGGCAGGTTGACAAGAGAGAGCTTGTCAGGATCCGTATACGAGACGACATCGCTTGTGCCGGAACCGCAAGCGGCGACGACCACGGCGAGTGGTGCGATTGCGATCATGAGCCGGCGTCGCATTAGTACCCCAGGATACGGCAAGAGCATAAATATCGGTTCAACTCAGCCAAGATCGAAGCCACTTTTTTGTTATGCAAGGATTGGGATTGTGATGTCTCAGGGCGCCCGAGATCTGACCGCCGGAAACCTTCTCGTGGCTTCCCCGTTGCTGATGGACCCCAACTTCTATCGGGCGGTGGTCCTGGTGCTTCAGCACGACGACGACGGCGCCGTCGGCGTTGTCCTCAACCGGCCCAGCGAGGAACCGGTCGAGAGCCACCTCCCGGAGTGGGCGCGGCGGCTGGAGGACCCGCCTGTGGTCTTCGTGGGAGGACCGGTCGATCGGGCCATAGCGATCGGACTGGTTCGGTCCGACCGTCCCACTGAGCCAACAGCGCTAGTGGGGATTGGAATGGTGGATCTCGGCAGCGACCCGGCCGCAGGGACGCCAGGCCCCGTTCGGGTGTTCTCCGGCTACGCCGGATGGGGACCGGGTCAGGCCGAGGCCGAGATGGCCGAGGGAGCCTGGCTGGTGCTGGACGCGGTGGCCGAGGACGTGTTGACTCAGGCTCCCGAAGACTTGTGGTCGGCGGTGCTGCGCCGCCAGGGAGGAAAATTGGCCATGCTGGCGACGTTCCCCATCGATTTATCGATGAACTAAGAACAAGACGCCAGACGTCAGAACAGCGCCAGCTGCTCGTCGCGAATGTACCGCCGAGATCCGTTCCAAATCAGATGGTCCATAAAGACCCACGACTTGCGATGGATCGGACTCGGGCCCCAAGCCTGCAAGGCCGCCTTGTGAACCGGGCACGGATAGCCCTTATTGGCTTCGAAGTTGTAATACGGGAAATGCTCGGAAGCGGCCCGCATCATTCGATCCCGGGTCACTTTGGCCAGGATCGATGCAGCCGCTATGGACAGACACGTTCTGTCTCCCCCGACCAAACGCTGAGCGCCACCGACGAAGTCCCAGTTTCCATCCACCACCACCCGGTCAGCCACCAATCCAAGTCCGTGAATTGCCCTTCGAGCAGCTAGCTTCTGGGCGACCGACATTCCCAACGTGTCGCACTCAGCCGGCGAGGCATGACCCACGGCCCATGCCTCGCACCATCCCGCGATTCGATCAAAGAGTGCCTCGCGTTCGTCCTCGGTCAACAGCTTCGAATCCCTGACCTTGTAGACACGTCGGTCGGCCGGAATCACTGCGGCACCGACTGAGAGCGGACCCGCCCACGAACCACGCCCGACTTCGTCGACTCCGACCACGATCTTCAGACCGGCGGTCCACAACTCGCGCTCAAGCGATATGTCCGGGGCCTTGTCGATCAACGCCATACGTAAGCGGGGAACCGTGAGGGTCACGTCGGAAGGCTACTCACCGGGCGTCTGGCGTCTGGCGTCTGAAGATATCGGTACTCGTAAGGGCCGAGGATGTGCCCGTCCCACGTGTCGTTGGCGACGACGTCGAAGAGTTCGCCGTCGGGCAGGTTCGATCTCGCGACAATCACAGGACGTTCGGTCATGTTCACGGCGACCGTCACCGAACCTCGGCGGAAGCCGAGCAACCCGTTGTCGCCCAGATCAAACGGCTCGGGCGGGAACTCGGGACCGAACTCAGTGACGCCGCGCCGAACCTCGAGCAGATGACGGACCCCTGCCAGCATCGACCCCTCCGGCCCCTCACCGGCCAAGGCCGACTGCAGTCGCGCTGCGTCGAATACCGGTCGCTGGCTCCATCGAGGGTCGCCTGACAGGGCAGAGTCGGCCAGGTGGCTGTGATCGGACAGTTGGGCCGTCTCGTCGCCGAGGAACAACATCGGGATCCCACGGGTCCCAAGGATCACGGCGAAGGCGGCGAGGAGCCTGCGAACAGCAACCTCAGCGGCGGCCGCATCGAGACCCTCCACAGCCGCCTCGAGGCCGGACAGAGCCGCCGCGGTGCCGGTGATGCCATTGCGGGCGATCTGCCCGCGGGCGGTGCTAGGCGCCCAGTTTCCTGAATAGAAGGCGGTGAGATACCGCCGATGGGCCTCGGGGTCGATGCCGAGGGCGAGTGCGGCATCGTCGTCGAACCACCATCCGATGTCGTCGTGCGAGCGGAGATGGGTGATCCGGGCACAGCCCGGTGGAACTGAGGATCGATTCGCCAGGACTTGCGCCAGGAGGCGGGTGTCGGCTGTGGCCAGGGACTCCCAAACTGCACTCATGAGGACTGAGTCGTATCCCGCCCGGCATTCACCCGGACTGACGAAGTCGTGCGGGTCCGGGACCATCGCTCCGCTGATGAGACTTACCGACGGAGCAGCTATGCGAACCACTGTGTCGAGGACCTGAACGATCATATGAGCCTCGGGGAGGTTCTCGCAGTCGGTGCCTGGTTGCTTCCAGAGGAGCGACTCGCCGTTGATCCTGATGACCCCGGCCCCGAGGTTGGCGAGAAAAAGCATCTCGGTGGTGACAGCCGCCAGGACGTTGGGATTCGAATAGTTGAGATCCCACTGGCCAGGACTCTGCGTGGTCCACACCCAGGCGCCGCCGTCCACCTCGTGATGCCAAGAGAACGCGTCTCCAACTCGTTCAGGGCCCAAGGGTCGCAAGTGCCGGGCGTACGAATCGGGGATCTCGCGGTCAGGAAATAAGAAGTAGAAGCCCGCGTAACCGGGGTCGCCCGCGACTGCTGCCTGCGCCCAAGGGTGATCCGAGGCGGTGCCACTGAGGACCATATCGAGAACCAGCGCTACGCCTATGTCGCGGAGGTCGGCGGCCACGTTTGCCAGACCCTTTGTTGTCCCGAGACCGATCCGAAGGCGGCGGTAATCGGATACGGCGAATCCACCGTCGTTGTCGAATTCGGGCGTGGCATATGGAGGTAGAAGGTGAAGATGGGTCACCCCCAGCGAATCGAGGTGCTCAAAGCGGTCGCGCAATCCTTTGACGCTGCCGGCGTAACGATCCAGATATGCCATCGCCATCAGCGACCGTGGATCGGACAACCATCGCGGTGGAACAGTCGACTTTCGGTCGACCTTCCGTAGGGCCTTCGACCGATCCATGGCACCGTAGGCGGCTATCTCGACGATTTGTTCATAGATCCAGGCGAAGTCGTATCGCCATCCATATAGGTGATGCAGGAGGCGAAAGAGCCGTTCACCATGATCGGAGAGCCGGGACGAGAACTCGGTCCATGCCTTCGGCCTGAACCAGATTCGGAGATGCTCGATGCGGTCCGCCGCCTCATCGGCAGCGGTGCTCATCCAATCCATCAGGTCCAGGTCCGACTTGGGATCACAAGGTCAGTTCGTCGAGCAACTTCGGAAACATCTCCCGCCAGGTGACCCAGTCATGTGGCCACTCCGGCCCCCACTCATCGACCCGATTGGGTATGCCCTTCGATCCGAGCACTTCAGCGGTCCTCCACGACTCTCCAGGATCCTCCGCCCTGCCGAGACCGTGGGCGAAGACAACGAAGCGCTGCCGCAAACTGGCGAGTTGCTCACCATCGGGGAGAGTCGGCAGGTAGTGGATCGGGGACGAGAAGAAGAAGTCCGACGTTATCGGCCCCTTGAGCCAGCGGGTCAGGTTGAAGGTGCCCGACACGCATAACGCAGCCCGGAAGGTGTCGGGGTGCCGGCACAGGACCTCGAGGGCATTGAAGGCTCCAATGGAAGCTCCGGCCGTGACGATCTCGATGTCGGCATTTCGGCAATCGGCCCGGATGGCCGGGACAACCTCGTGTCGGATCACGGAGTCGAAGGCCGACATCATCCACCCGATCCGACGATGATCGGATGAGGTCAGGAACGTCCGCCCGTTGATCGAGTCGACTGAATACACCTTGATGCGCCCGTCCCGGAGGAGTCCCTCCAGTGCTTCAATCAGGTGGAAACGCTCGATCTCCTCGAAGTCGCCGCCGGCAGTCGGAAAGATGAGGATCGGCACACCGACCGTTCCCCACCGCGCAATTGCCACCTCTTGGCCGATGCGGTCCGAATACCACCGCTCGACAACCTTCACAGGGACCCTTCACCGATATCGGACGGCGCCGTAACCCGGCGGAGGGGGTGCTCGTCGCCGTACTCCCCGGTTGTGGACGGGTTGGATCCGAGAATGTCGAGGCGGTCGCGCTCGGTGCGTCGCCAGAACTGCAGCAGGCCCCAGAAGTGCTCCGTGTACTGCTCGACTTCGTGGGAAGGGAAGATGACGGACACTTTGCGACGCACCGCTTCCCTGGCGCGCTCAGCCCCGAAGTACTCCCAGGTGATCTCATCGAGCATCGCCAGGTGGGTATCGCAGAACTCGAGGAATCGATCAGTCTCGTAGCGCTCATGTGCGATGCCCGCGTAGGCCGACAGCTTCTCCCGGTATGGCATGTCCTGGCGGGCAATGTCGAAGAAGGCGTTCCAGTCGGGGTTGTGTCGGACCTTCCTACCGGTCGCGGCCACATAGAGAGCCCACCGGATCTTGGCTTTGACGAGCCAGGGGAGGTGATAGTGCAGGCTTGTCACCTGAGAGTCGGGGCACGCGTTGGCGAAGTCGATCGGGTAGAACTCACCTTCCTTCCGCAAAGCCTCGCATGAGTTGAAGTCCCAGTTGAAGAAGCTGTTGATGGTCAGGACCATGTCCGACATCAGCTGCCACTCGGAGGCGTCGAGGAAGTTGAAGTCGACCTTGTAGCGGTCGTGCATCGGCTCTGCAGGGTCGTAGTGGATGATGTTGACCTGCGGCCCTACCGCCAACGCCCGCACGAAGAGATCGAACGGCTCGACCGCCTCCTGGAGATGCATGATCGAGCGTCCACTCTTGTCGTAGGCGACGCGCAGTTGCTCCTCGTTCTCGATGCGCGAGACGCCCCTCCAGGCTCCGCCGTCGAATGGCTTCATATAGCAGGGATATCCGACCTGATTGGCGACTTCGGCGATGTCGAAGAGGCGGGCGTATTGGTCGAGTGTGACCTGTAGATCCGGCTGGGGGTCATATTCCTTGGGAGGCAGCAGAAGCGTCCTCGGAACCGGCAGGCCGAGCCGCATCATGGCGGCGTAGGAGGTGTGCTTCTCCATCGACTGGATGGTGAACGGGTTGTTGAAGACGTAGAGGTCGTCGTGAACGACTGCCTTCTTTATCCACTCGCGGGAGGTGTGGTACCAGTGGGTGAGCCGATCAAGCAGGACCGCGTACCGGACAGGTTGGCGGAGGAAGAAAGGCTCGATAGTGACCCGCTCGACGCGGAAGCTCATCGTGTCATCGCCGCTTGGAATCTGGGGATTGAGGCGAGCGATGATGTCTTCGAAGAAGACCGGCCACTCCAGGTCTGCACCCAGCGAGAGACCAATAGTCAGGGGCACTTCCGCCATGTTGCGAGCCTAACCCCTCCTATCAAAACGGGCCGCGCCGGGAAATAGGAACGAGAGAGCGTCACCGAGCCGGTCGCGCCAGCTTCCCCAGTGATGCCCGTCCCAGGTTTCTCGATAGACGTGACGGGCTGCGGCGGCACCGATGATCGGGGCCAAGCGTCGGTTGAGGTCGCAGAGTCGTTCGTAACGGCCGGCGCTCTGAAACACGGCTGTCCTTTCGAGACGCGGATCGGCTTCGAACTCGGCCAGAAATTCGATAACAGGCGCGAATACGTCCGGAGGCTGATCCTCTGTCAGCCTATGGGCGAAGGAGCCAGACAGCAGGGCCAGCCCTGCCAGTGCGTGGGGGTTGTGCCACGCAGCGGCCAACGCGGCAACCGCCCCGAGGGAGGAGCCGAGCGCGCCTGTCCTGGTCGGGTTGAGGCGCAGCCGCCGGACGATGTGGGGAAGCACTTCGCCGACAAGGTGCTGGCTGTGCGCGGGGTTGGCTCCGTACTCGGCGATTCGATTCCAGGGATCCAGAAGTACGACGGCCATTCTCGCCACCGCGCCGGCCTCGATCAGCCGGTCGAGGGTGCCTCCGAGGTCGCCGAACTCGAGAAAGGCCGGTCCGTCATGGACTAGGAGGATCGGGTGGCCCGTCCGGGCTTTGAATCCCTCCGGTAAGTAGACGTGGTAGTGGTGGCGCCTGCCCAGGGCCGCCGACGTCACTCTGACTTCGTGGAGTTGTCCCCGGATCGGCTCGGAAGGTTCCTTGGCGAACCAAGGGAGTTGATAGCCCGGTCCGGTCAGCACCGAGTTGGCGCCGAACGGGTTGGGAGCGGTGGGGGGATTCAGCGGGTCGTCGATCTGCCGGGTCCGCCCCCTGATCGTGATCGCCAGCCGGTACTCGATTCGGGCGGTAGCCGGAAGCTGAAGGCGAAGCTGCCACAGACCATCGCCGATCCGAGCGAACGGCGGCGGTGCCGGGAACATTGGCATCCACGTGATGAGGTGGACCGCTTCGGCGTCGCCCCGAAAAGTGAGGACCGTTTCATCTCCGTCGTGAAAAGGTCTCGGCTCTACCGTATCTGGCTCCGACTGGAGGGTGGCTGTGGGCGGAGTCGGGTGCAAGTCCTTCGGATTGTGCCAGGAGATTGTCGGCGGCTGTTTCGTATCGCGGCAAGCGATGCCAAACTGAGGGGATGGCCAGCACGCCTCCGTTGACCCTCACGCGGCACCAAACCGAGCGGTGGACCACGGTCAAAGAGGACCTTGTCACGTCGGTCCTGGCACTGTGGTTGATCGCGGGGTTGTTCGTCGATGGCTGGGCCCATCGCAACCTGTCAGCGCTCGAGACGTTCTTCACGCCATGGCATGCCCTTTTCTATTCCGGATTCACCGCGACCGCCTTGTGGATGGTCTATCTGGTTCGAAAGCACTCGGGAGTGCCGGTCGGGTATCGGATCGGGATCATCGGGGTCGGCGTCTTCGCGCTTGGTGGGATCGGCGATCTCGTCTGGCACTCCGTCTTCGGCATCGAGGTTTCCCTCGACGCCCTTTTGAGCCCGACACATCTGGTGTTGCTGAGCGGAATCCTGCTGATCCTCACCAGTCCGATCAGGTCCTCATGGCACCGGCCGACGCCCCGGGCCACCCCATGGGGCCAGATCTTTCCGGCTCTCCTCAGTACGACACTGGTCATCGCGCTGCTGCAGTTCTTCTTCTTGTATGCGTCGGGTTGGACCAGCGAGCTTCCGGGGGTGCCCTTCCAACCTAATGACGACGAGTTCCTGGCTGCCTATGGCGTCCTTGAGGTCTTGATAAGCACCGCGATCATGTTCGGGGGAGTCCTTGTTCTATTGAAGCGCTATCGGCCCCCACCGGGATCGTTCATCCTCCTCTTCGGAGTCGTTGGAGTCCTGATGTCGGCTCTCGACGAGTTCTTCTGGCCGTGGCAGATGCTGCAGATGGTCGCCGTAGGTGCGGTGGCCGATTTCCTGGCCGCCCGGATTGATCCCGATCCAGCGGCCGCCAATCGGTTTCGCCTGTTCGGACTTCTGGCTCCGGTCGCCGCCTGGTCGATACGGTTCATCACCTTCGGCGTCTTTCGACCCAACCTCGGCTGGCCGCCCGAGATCTGGGGAGGGGCCATCGTGTTCGCCGGCCTTCTTGGCTGGGGCCTGTCTGTGCTGATGACACTGCCTCCGTCGCCCGCTCGGGCCTAAGGGACCCCGGTGATCGGGAACGGGGGATCTCTTGGATCTGGTTTGGCTGCGGCAGTGATGGCAGAGATGTCGGTGGCAACCATGGCTGACGGGTTCGTTCCAATCACTGGCGCCCACATAGATGGCTGCCTATACCACGGCCAGGCGGGCCTCGACTTCGCCGAGGCGCTCCTGGGCGAAGGCGCGAGTGTGAGGGTCCCCACCACGCTCAATGTGTCCTCCCTGGATCTGTTGCACCCGCGTCTCTATCGAGGAGACGCCGCAACCGCCGCTTCGGCTCGTCGCTTAATGGAGGTCTACGTTGCGATGGGCTGTGAGCCCACCTGGACCTGTGCCCCCTACCAACTTCAGCAGAGGCCCGGGTTTGGTGATCACATCGCCTGGGCCGAATCAAACGCCATCGTCTTCGCCAATTCGGTTCTCGGAGCGAGGACCAACCGGTACGGGGACTTCCTCGACATAGCCTGCGCCGTCACCGGCCTGGCCCCTTTCTACGGCCTCCACACCGACCAGGGGCGGTTCGGCACGGTGGTGATGAGGCTGGTCGACATCGAGTCCGAGTGGCTCGATTCCGATTGGCTCTATGCGGTCTTGGGAAGCCTCCTCGGGCGCCTCTCACCGACGGGCGTCCCGGTCATCATCGGTCTCGACCAACGCGCCTCGGAGGATCGGTTGAAAGCGCTTGGGGCCGGCGCCGCCTCGACCGGGGCGATCGCGATGTTCCACGTTGTGGGGGTAACGCCCGAGGCCGCGACCCGGGCCCATGCAACCGGGGGAGTGGACCTGCCCGAGGTCATCGTTGGACCTGATGACCTCAGGGACGAACGAGCGAAGCTCTCGTCCAACCAAGGCCGGCCGCCACAGGCGGTGAGCCTCGGCGCCCCGCACTATTCCGCCGCTGAGCTGAGCCGGCTGGCTGAGTGGATCGGCGACCGGACGTCTGTCATGCCCATCTTCGTCAACACCAATCGGGCGGCCGTGGCCATGGTGCCGGAGGTTGTGCAGCGCCTCGGTGAACGCGGGGTCACAGTGGTGACCGACACTTGTACCTACATCACGCCGATCATCGACCCTTCGATCCGCGTTGTCATGACCGACTCGGCCAAGTGGGCGTTCTACGCCCCGGGCAACCTGGGAATCGGGGTTGTCTTCGGTTCGGCGGAAGAGTGCGTGGCGACCGCATTGGGGGACCGCTGATGACCGGGGGTGTGCCTGAGCTGAGACTGCACGAACCGCTCTCTTTCTGGGGAGGCATCGATCCAGAAACCGGTCGGATCATCGATGCCAGCCACCCCCAGGTGGGGGAGTCGATCACCGGGAAGATCCTTCTTATGCCTCACTCCCGCGGCTCTTCGTCATCGCCTTCGGTCCTGGCCGAAGCCCTTCGCCTGGGCACCGGTCCTGTCGCGATAGTTCTCGATCAGCCCGACCCGATGGTAGTGCTGGGGGCCCTGGTGGCTCGATTGCTCTACGGAATCGAGTGCAGAGTCACGGTCGAGCCGTCGATAGATTGAGTACATGCACGTTCTCGTCACCGGTGGGACCGGTTTCATAGGCAGCCATACAGTCGTTTCATTGATCGAAGCCGGTCACGAGGTGGAGATCGTCGACGACCTCTCCAACTCCGGGCTTCCGGTCCTCGACGGCATTCAAGAGATCACGGGGGAAAAGCCCCGATTTCATCAAATAGATGTGGGAGACCCGGCGGCCTTGGAACCAGTTGTGAAGGGCGCCGGATTCGACGCCGTGTTGCACTTCGCCGCTTACAAGTCGGTGGGGGACTCGGTCGCCCAGCCCCTCCGGTACTACGACAACAATGTGGCCGGCACCGTACGTCTGCTGGAGGTTTTGACCAAACACGATGTGAAGAATGTTGTCTTCTCGTCGTCTGCAACGGTTTATGGCGAACCGGACGAGCTTCCGGTGACCGAAGAGAGCCCCACCGGTGCCGGAACCAATCCCTATGGCTGGACCAAGATCATGATGGAGCAGCTGCTCACGGATCTGGCGGTCGCCGATCCCGAGTGGTCGGTCACCCTCCTTCGCTACTTCAACCCGGTCGGGGCCCACCCGTCGGCGTTAATCGGAGAATTGCCGGCTGGCACGCCTCCCAACCTCATGCCCTACGTCACCGGGGTCGCCGCCGGAAGATATCCGTTCATCGGTGTGTTCGGGACCGACTATCCGACACCCGATGGCACCGCGGTTCGCGATTACGTGCACGTCGTGGACGTGGCTGAGGGCCACGTGGTGGCTCTCGACAAGCTCAACGGTCGGCCCGGTCGCCATGTCTACAACCTCGGTACCGGTCGGGGTTCGAGCGTTCTCGAGGTCATTCGGACCTTCATCGAGGCGACCGGAGTCGATCTGAAGTGGGAAGCGAATCCCCGCCGTCCTGGGGACGTCGCCTCGACCTGGGCTTCTGTCGAAAAAGCCGCCCGCGAGTTGGGATGGGTTCCCCGCTTCGACCTGGCCGACATGTGCGTCGATGCTTGGCGCTGGGAGCAGAAGCAATGAGCGCCCGCCCATGGTCAGGGGTTCTCGCGCCAAACCATCGGGCAGTCATCGACTTCTTTGGTCCACGGGTCCCGGCGATGCGAGAGGCATTGGGCTAACTTGTCGTTTTGTGCAAGATCCGGCCGTGATAGGTGACGGTGAACTCCTCGACGCTGTGATCCAACGGATCACCAGCGACGTTGACCCGGTCGACCGGGCCATGGCAACAGACTTCGCCCGGGCCTATCTACGGCGGCTACCTTCCGGCGATGAACGATCGGCAGATGAGTGGTTCGCCGAGGTGTGGGGGATGTTCGAGTTCATCAGGGTGCGGACCGACCCCTTCTCGGTCAGAGTCTTCAACCCCGATCTCGAGACCGGTGGTTACGGATCATCCGGCACTGCGATCGAGGTCAACATCGGCGACGGTCCCTTTCTGCTCGATTCGCTAACCAACGAAGTCCAGGCCCATGGGCTCGAGGTCGCCCGAGTCACTCATCCGGTCATCGGCGTGGATCGGGATTCGGCCGGTCGCCTGACCTGGATCGGACATGCCCGCCATGCCCGCAACAAAGAGTCGGTCGAACACTACGAACTCGATCGAAGGCTATTCGCGGCCGATCTACCAGGTCTCGAGCGAGCGCTGCGGGTGGTGCTGTCGGACATCAGGGCGGCCGTCCGGGACTTCCACCCGATGATGGATCGCATCAAGCGCATGGTGGAATTGGTGCGCCGCGCCACCGGGTTCTATCCCGAGGCGGACCTCGGTGAAGCAATCGCGTTCCTGCAGTGGCTCCGCGACGAGAACTACGTGTTTCTTGGCTACCGCGAATACACGGTGGTCGACGACGAAGGGACGGCGTGTGTGCGGGCCGAGCCGGGGACCGGACTGGGGATACTCGCAGACGAATCCAGATCGGCGATGTTCGAAGCCATCCCGCTCGCCAGCCTGCGACCCGAGATCGCCGCTCGGTATCTGGAGGGAGACCTCCTCGTCATCACCAAGACCAACCGGTTGTCAACGGTGCACCGTCGGGTTCGCCTCGACTACATCGGAGTAAGGATCATCGGGCCTTCGGGCGCCACGATCGGCGAGGCGCGGATGGTGGGGCTCTTCACATCGAAGGCCTTCATGGAGCCCGCATCGCACGTCCCGATACTGCGGCGGAAGCTGGCGGACATGGTCGCCAACGAGGACCTGATCGAGGGCTCACACGACCACAAGGCCGTCATCCAGATCTTCGAGGGATACTCGAAGCACGATCTTTTCAGCGCTCCGACCGCTAGCTTGCAGCGGGAGGTCATGGGCCTGCTGGCACTTCAGGAGACCCACCAGGTCAGGCTGTTCATCCGCCGCGACATCATGGAGCGGAGCGTTTCGATACTGGTGGCGTTGCCCCGCGATCGATTCAACGCCGATCTCCGCAAGTCCCTGCAGGACCTCTTCATGAACCGGTTCAACGGCGCCGCGGTCGACTACCACCTCGAGTTGGGAGAGGCCGATCCCGCCCGGATACATTTCACCGTCTGGGTCGATGGTCACATTCCGGAAATCGGATACGACCACCTCGAAGGCGAAGTCCTGGCGATGACGCGCAGTTGGAGCGACCGGGTCACCGAGGAACTGATAGCGAGGGTGGGTTATGCCGAAGCTCGCCGGTTGGCCGAGGTTTGGACGGGCCGTTTTCCGGATTACTACCGGGTTTCCGCGTCTCTCGAAGCCGCCGCCGGAGACATTCTCGCCCTCGAAGCGCTGTCTCGCTCAGAGGACACCTTCCATGTGGGCCTGCGCAACGAGACCGACGCCGGGGAACCGCTGACCCGCGTCGTCCTCTACCGCTCGGACGGCAAGCGACCTCTATCGGAGCTCGTGCCGGCATTGGAGGACATGGGTATGAAGGTAGTCGAAGAGGTTCCCACCCGAATCGGTGCCGGTGACAAGTATTTCATCCACGACTTTGGGGTTCTCGGGAGCGACGGCGATCCCCTCGATCTCAAGGGCTGTGATTCCCGGGTATCGGAGGCTTTGACGGCGATCTGGAGCGGGGTGGCCGAGTCGGACGAGCTCAACAAGCTGGTGATCGCCGGCGGCTTGTCCCATTGGGAAATCGGAATCTTGCGGGCGTATCGCGTTTATTGGCGGCGGTTGGCTCTGTCGTTCACTGTCGGATATCTCAACGACGTACTGAACAATTATCCCCGGCTCGCGGCCGACCTGATGACCCTGTTCGATACGCGGTTCGACCCCGACCGCATCGACAACGACACCGCAGCTTTGGAACAGTCGATCACTGCACGACTCGACGCGATCCCGTCGCTCGATCATGACCGGATCCTCCGCAGCTTCTACCGACTGATCGAAGCGACCCTGCGAACCAACGCCTACCAGGCGGATCGTTCGGTCCTGTCGTTCAAGATTCGGTCGGCGGATGTGCCCGACATGCCCCATCCGATTCCCTTCGCCGAGATCTTTGTCCTCGGGTTGGACATCGAAGGCATCCACCTGCGCGGTGGCCCCGTGGCCCGTGGTGGCATCCGCTGGTCGGATCGACGCGAGGACTATCGCACCGAGGTCCTCGGTTTGATGAAGGCGCAGCTCACCAAGAACGCCGTGATCGTCCCCACTGGAGCGAAGGGTGGTTTCGTCCTGCGAAGGCCGCCGTCCGATCCGATGCTGGTACCGGAGGAGGTGCGGACCCAATACGAGGCTTATATCCGCGCGCTCCTCGACGTGACCGACAACCTCGTCAACGGGCAGCCGGTCCACCCTGACCGGGTCAGGGTGCATGACGGCCCCGATCCCTACCTCGTCGTCGCCGCGGACCGGGGGACTGCCACATTCAGCGACCTCGCCAATTCCATCGCCGCCGAGAACGGTTTCTGGCTGGACGACGCCTTTGCCTCGGGAGGCTCAGCCGGCTACGACCACAAGAAGCTCGGCATCACGGCCCGGGGTGCTTGGAAGTCGCTAGAGAGACACTTCAGCGAGCTCGGTCTCGACCCCTATCGCGACCCGTTCACGGTCGTCGGTATCGGCGACATGTCGGGCGACGTTTTCGGCAATGGGATGCTCGGTTCCGATCAGATCAAGCTCCTCGCAGCCTTCGATCACCGGCACATCTTCGTCGACCCCAATCCCGACCCGACAGCTTCCTTGGCCGAGCGACGTCGTCTGTTCGATCTGCCGAGGTCGTCGTGGGACGACTACGACCGCCAGTTGCTGTCTCCCGGTGGGGGAGTGTGGCCCCGGACGGTCAAGCAGATCCAGCTGTCGCCGGAGGCGCGGGCTGCGCTCGGTGTGACTCAAGCCAATTGGGCGCCGCTGCAACTCATCAGAGCGATCCTGTTGGCCCCGGTAGACCTGCTCTGGAACGGGGGAATCGGCACGTATGTGAAGGCAAGCACTGAGAGCAATGAGGCGGTCGGTGATCGCGGTAACGACCCGGTTCGTATCGACGGGTCACGCCTCCGCTGCCGGACCGTTATCGAGGGTGGAAATCTCGGGCTTACACAGGCAGGCAGGGTCGAGTACGCCCTGGCGGGAGGAAAGATCAACACCGACTTCATCGACAATTCGGGAGGAGTCGATTGCTCGGACCGGGAGGTCAATCTCAAGATCCTGCTCGGCATCAGCGAACAACGGGGGGAGCTGACCCGGGCCGAGAGGGATCGTCTGGTTGCGGCCTCAGCCCCCCAGGTGGTGGAGCGCATCCTGTATGACAACCTCCAGCAGGCGCAGATGATCTCCCAAGAGGAGCAGGCGGCGTTGCGCCGGGTCGGAGCTCACGAGCAACTCATGGTCCAACTCGAGGGCGAGGGCATTCTCGACCGCACCCTCGACGGAGTTCCTCAGACGGAAGTGCTGGCGGAGCGCAGCCGTGCTAGCCGTGGCCTGACGCGACCAGAGATCGCGGTGCTGTTGGTCGACGCCAAGCGGTCGCTGAAAAACTCGCTGGCCGCGTCAGACCTGGTCGACGATCGTTCCTTGTTGGACGATCTGAAGCAGTACTTCCCGGATGAGGTCTCGGCGCGCTTCGAAGCGTTGATACCAGAGCACCCACTGCGCCGTGACTTGACGGCGACGATTCTCGCCAACGACGTCGTCAACAGCGTCGGAGCCACCTTCGTCAGCAGGATGACTACGCGGAGCGGTGCTACGAAGGCCGAAGTCGTAAAAGCCTTCCGCATCGCCCGTGACGTCTCGAACGCCAAACCGAGGTGGGAGGCGATCGAGAGGCTCGCAAACGGGATCGACCTCAACGTCTGGTTCGAGCTGATGACCGGACAGGATCGGGTGGTTGCCTCGTTGACTCGTCGCTACCTGGCTCGCCTCCCGAGGGTCGAGTTGGCCGAGGCGATCGCAGCCGATGCCCCGGGATTTGGCGAGTTCGAGGACGCCCTGTCCGAGGCTGGGCCCGACGCCTGGCGTGAGACCCACGGTTCCGAGGAAGCGATCCTCGTCGAAGCGGGGGTGCCTCTTGAACTGGCCCGGCGACACGCCTTCCGCCGTCAGCTCGTGCACGCACCCAATGCCATCGACCTAGCCA
>Ga0214471_10000941_pt1 | contig 23653 bp, 40 predicted proteins | sample RVTome_5_FD_207665 | JGI IMG/M metagenome (GOLD analysis project Ga0214471, IMG submission 207665) | Soil microbial communities from uranium-contaminated site in the Upper Colorado River Basin, Wyoming, United States - RVT142D155 | ecosystem: Environmental > Terrestrial > Soil > Contaminated >... | reverse complement strand
CGTATCGGACACCGTGAGGCTGGCGGCGCAGTGGGACACCGGCACGCCCGGCAACCTTGGGCTGTACCAGTACCTCGGCGCTTACAATATCGGGCTGGCGCCCTACGCCCAGGCCGACGACTCAGGCAACGGCGCGCAGTCGACGAGCAACGCTACGCTGGGCACGGCGCGGCACGTCCCCCTCGGATCTACCCCGATCCAGTACTGGGCCTTCGAGGAGGATCATTACTTCCACGTCGTCGTGGAGTCAAGCTCCGGGCAGTTCCGGCACTTCGGCGCCGGGCAGCTCTCCAAGTTCGGCGACTGGACCGGGGGGACCTACGTCTACGGTCAGCGCATCGCGGGCACCTCCACGTCGCAGGTCGGCTTGCAGCTTGTCGACACCAGCCTGCTGGACGGCATCGCCATGGACGGGATCAACCCGACCACGAACGACATGGAGCTGTACGTCGCCACGCTGCACTGCGAGGGGCTGCCCGGGCAGGTCGCGAGCGGCAAGTACGCCGTGCACATGGGAAACCAGGCGTCTGGCAACCTTGGGAACGACCGGCAGTCGACGCCCATTGCGCGGTCGCACTTCGTCGGCGGGCACCGCGGCGGCCCGTGGGCGCGCGTGCTGTCGCGCTTCGAGGGCTCCGACCTGTCCGGGCACCTACCGATGTATCCGATCGGTAGCATGTACTGGCGCCGCGGAAACAGCGACGCCTACGGGCCGATGGGCGTCATGAAGGACGTTCGGGGGGTCAGCATCCGGGACTACGTGGGCGGGCAGGAGCTGACGATCGGCGGCGATACCTGGGTCATCTTCCCCGTTCGCACGAAGTGGAGCGGCAGCGGCGCGCACACCTCGACGACCGACTACCAGGGCATCGCGTACAAGAAGATTCCGTAACCCATGGCGCTCGTCCCTGGAGTCACAGCGACCATCACCCCGACGGTGGTCCTCGCGTTCCTCCCCGGGAGGACGGCCGGCCTCGTCACGACCGAGCCGAATCACTACTTTTCTGCGTTCCTCGTGCCGGAGACGGTCGACCACCAGGTGCAGGATGACACAAACGCCGGGGGCGCCGCGGGGGCGCCGGCCGCCGCGGGCACCTCGGTGCCGGCAGAGGTCTCATCGCCCGGCCTGAACACCGGGAACGAATGGTTTGAGCGTATGCATATCTTCCCCGGCTCCGACGAGGACAACCCGCGGCGCGAGCAGTCGCACCAGGTGGATTTCGGCGAGGTCCTGGCGCAGGAGGACGAGCCGTACGAAGTCTTCAACGCGCACCGCCGGTCGTCATCCACGCTCTCGACCCTCGACGCCTCCGCGGTCATCCCCGGGATCGAAACTCCAGAGGTGACCGCGTCAGACGTCGTCGGGCCGCTGGCGTCGCTGCTGGCAGCCGCGTCGACGCAGAACACCGACGGCACGACGGGGCTCGGCGTGCCGGTCCGCACCCTGGTCCGGGCGCTGGCGGCCGGCCTTCCACAGTTCGCCGGCGACGTCGTCTTCACATGGAGCCCGGGGAACGTGGTGCTGCTGCCGGTCGCCGGCGACCGCGTCGCCCTGGTGACCGCGGAGTACGAGCTGCCGGTCGAGGAGGTCATGGGGTTCGCCACCGACGTCATCGACGCGAAGGACGGCGGGGAGCAGCGCATCTCCGTGCGGAAGCAGCCCCGGGAGGGCTGGGCCTGCCGGTTCTCGCTGACCGGCGCGGCGCGGCAGCGGATGCAGCACCTGCTCCTGGACCAGACCGCGTCGCGCCTAGGGCTGCCGCTGTGGCACGAGCAGGTGCGGCTGGCGTCGGCCGTTTCCCCGGGCGGCACGACCTACCCGACCTCCGGCGCCGCCGACGTGGACTTCCGGGTCGGCGGGCTAGCCGCCGTGTTCGCGCTGCAGCCGGACGGCGAGGTAAATCCCCACGAGTTCGACGTCCTGAACCTGACCGCCGTCTCTGATATCCTGCTGACCGCGGCGTCCGGCTCGCAGTACGGGTACACGGCGGGCTCGCTGCTGGTGCCGGTCCGGCAGGTGCGGGTGGCCGGGACGCCGGGCGGCCGACGGTATCCCGTCGTCCTGGAGGAGCAGGCGATCGAGTTCGAGGCGGTCGAGAACGACGCGGGCGCGCCGGCTGGCTCGACCGCGTGGAACCCGGCGACGTACAACGGCCGCCCGCTGCTGGACGAGTGCAACGTCATGTCCGGCACGACGCCGGAGCAGCTGGACCGGAGGATCTTCGTCGTCGACAACTCGACAGGCGTCGTGACCCAGTCGAGTCCCTGGGACCGCGGCAAGCGGTCTAGCCAGAAGGGGTTCTCGGCGCGGACCCGGGCGCAGGTCCGGCAGCTGAAGGCGATCCTCCGGTACCTCCGGGGGCGGCAGCGAGCGTTCTACCTGCCGACGTTCGCCGAGGATCTGACGGTGGCGGCCACGCTCAGCATCGGGACCTCCACGGTGGACGTCGTCCACGTCAGCTACGCCAGGTTTGCGCGGCAGCGCGACCCGAAGCGTGTGTTCCGGATCACGTTCACTGACGGCACCAGCCTGGTGCGCGCGGTGACGGCCAGCGAGGCGACTAGCACGACCGTCGAGCGCCTGACCCTCGACGCTACGTGGCCGACGACCCGCGCGCCCTCGGAGGTCCGCCGAGTCCAGTTCTACGAGCTGGTGCGGTTCGACGCCGACGAGTTCCACATCACGTACCCGCGGCTCGGCGCCGCCCAACTGGAGGCGCCCGTCCGGGTGCTGTTCGACGATGACTAGCTTCGACGTCCTAGAGAGCAGCGTCCAGGGCTCGCGCCCGATCGAGGTCTACTCGATCGCGCTCGGCTCCGAGACGTTCCGCTACACCTCGGCGGAGGACGCGATCTCGCTCGGCGCCGACGTGTACGAGCCCGTGCCGATCGCGCGCGGCTCGATCGCGCAGGGATCAGACGCCAGCCGCCGCGAGCTGGTCATCACGCTGCCCGGCGATAACGAGTTCGCGCGGCGGTACACCCTCGTTGTACCCGGCGAGCGTGCCACGGTCTCCATCATCCGGCTGCAGCGCGACGAGTCCCCGACCTTCGCGACGCAGGTCCTGGTGTACAAGGGCCGCGTGCAGGCGGTCCGCTTCTCCGACGACGGCAAGACGGCCGAGGTGGCGCTGCAGAGCATCGAGAGCGCAAAGAGTCAGCGCATCCCCCGCTTCACCTACATGGGGATGTGCAACCACGTCCTGTACGACCAGGGCTGCAAAGTCGACCCGAACCTCTTCTCCGTCACGGACGCGGTCTCGGCGGTCGTGGGCAACGTCATCACCGTCCCGGCGGCGGCGGGGTTCGCGGACGGCTTCTTCACCGGCGGCTTTGCGAAGCCAGCTGCACAGTCCGACTACCGCATGGTGCTATCGCACGTCGGTGCTAGCCTGACGCTGCTGCTGCCGTTCGCCGAGGACGTGGTCGGGCAGTCGGTGCAGGTGTTCGCAGGCTGCGATCGGCGACTGACCGGAGACTGCTCGAACAAGTTCGACAACGCGATCGAGTTCGGCGGCTTCGCATTCGTGCCGAAGAAGAACCCGTTCGAGGGCCTGGACTAATGCAGACACCCCCGGAGTTCGTCGACCTGGTCGCGGAGTTCGACCGTGCGCCGCGGTGGGCGCGATGGGCCCTCTCGCTGCTGGTCTTCCTCGCGTGCGCGTGGGAGTGGGCGAGCCCCCGCGCGCCAGAGGAGCCGCGGCAGGTGTTCATCGTCACCCTGCTCATCTACGCCGCGCTGTTCGTGGCGTCGGAGCTGCTGCGCCCGAAGCCTAAGATTGAGTCGGCGCGCCCATCAGGACTCGGCGACTTCACGTTCCCGACCGCGACCGAGGCGCGCGTCTTGCCCCTGGTCTGGGGCCGCGTCATGCTGGAGGGCCCGAACGTCGTCTGGTACGGCGACCTGCAGCAGGACGCGATCACCGAGCGGATCAAGACGGGGCTCTGGTCGTCGACCAAGGTAACGAAGGGCTACTCCTACCACGTAGGGGTGCAGATGTCGCTCTGTCGTATGTCGATCGCCGGCATCCGTCGAGCCTGGATCGGCGACGTGATCGTCTACGACGGCGGGCTGGCTACGACCTCGTTCGACGTCGACCTGCCGGAGCTGCACGGCGGCGACGACCTCGGGCAGGGCGGCGTCCAGGCGACCGTGGACGTCTTCCTAGGGACGGACGTGCAGGCACCCAGCGACTACCTCGCGATGTTCCAGGACTCCGGCGCCGGCACTACCCGCACGCCCCGCTACACCGGGACGGCGTACCTCGTCGCGCGGTCGCTAGGGGGCGCCGCCGCCGACGCCAGGGGTGCATACCTCGGGAACTCGACGAGCATCAAGCCGTGGAAGTTTGAAATCGAGCGCTACTCGGCGCTGTTCTCCGGACAGTCCGCCGGGCAGGACAAGGTCGGGGTCGACGCCAACCCCGTGAACGTCATCTACGAGGTTTTGACGAACGCCGAATGGGGCTTCGGATTCCCGGCCGCCGACGTCGACGTAGGGCCCGGATCGTCGTTCCTCGCGGCAAGCGACGCGCTGATCGCGGAGGGCAACGGCTTCTCCATGATCCTGGACCGGCTTGTCGATGCTACGGAGCTGGTGCAGGAACTGCAGCGACAGGTCGACGGCGTGGTGTTCCTCGACCACCGGACAGGGAAGTGGCGGATCAAGCTCGCGCGCGCAGACTACGCGATCGGGTCCATCCCGCAGCTGTCGCCGGCGAACATGAAGGAGGTCAAGGACTACACGCGCGGCGCGTGGGACGACACCACGAACCAGGTGACGGTGAAGTTCGTCAACCGCGCGAACGACTACAAGGAGTCGTTCGCGCTCGCGCAGGACGTGGCAAACGCGCTGATCCAGGGCGGCGGCACGGTCTCGACGACCAAGGTCGTGCCCGCGTCGCCGTCGTACCCGGGGGTCCAGACCGCGGCGCTCGCGGCGGTGATCGCGTGGCGCGACCTGCGCGCGCTGTCCTACCCCCTCGCGCGATGCACCCTGGTTGTGACCCGCGAGTTCTGGGACCTGACGGTCGGCGACGTTGTGGCGCTCACGGACCCAGACCTCGGGCTGACGCAGCTTCCCATGAGGATCACCACCATCGACTATGGACGGCTGCAGGAGAACGAGATCACGCTCACCGTGGTGCAGGACGTGTTCCAGTTCCTGCCGGCCTCGTTCGGCGCGCCCCCCGCGACCGGCTGGACGGCACCGGCACCGCCCCTGGTCGCCTACCCGGCCGACGAGCAGCTGGCGTTCGAGGCGCCGAGGGCCCTGCTGGTGCGCGATCCCGACTTCGATGGCGACGTGACCGCCAGCAAGATCCTCGCCGCGGCGCGCCGGCAGGTCGGCGAGGCGGCGGTCTCGGTCAGGCAGCGCAACGCCGCAGGGGCGCCATCGGGCGCGTTCACCGTCGCGGGAAGCGTGACCGGCTTCCTGCTGGTGGGAGAGATGTCGGCGGCGCTGCCCGCCGGCGTCGCGAACCCGACGACATCGATCCTGGTCGTTGCCTCCCCGGACTCGCAGGCGGCGATCGAGGCGGCGTTCGACGACTCGACGACGGCCGGCGACCTCGGCGTCAACCTGACGCAGCTGGTCATGGTGGACCAGGAGTTCATGCTGGTCCAGGGCGCCAGCGTCAGCGGCCCGGACGTCCTGCTCTCGACCATCTACCGCGGCGTGCTCGACTCCGGGCAGCAGGCGCACGCGACGGGCGCCAAGGTGTACCTGCTGCACGTCGGCGCCGGGATCGCGGACGAGGCGATCCCATACACGAACAACGTCGAGGTAGAGCTGCGCATGCGCGACGCGACCTCGACCTTCGGCGGCGTCGTGACCGCCGTCGCGTTCGCGATGGCGAAGAGAGTCCTCCGACCCTACCCGCCGGCGGCCTCGCTGTACAACGGGAGCGGCACGCCCTTCGGCACGCCGTCGCTGGAGGGCGTCGGCGGCCCCGGGCTCAACGACTTCCGGGTCGACGTCCGCTGGTGGCGCCGCGAGTATCGCATCAACGACGAGGCGGCCGCGATGCTCGCGGACAACGACTGCGTCGATACATCGACCGAGCACCAGCTGGAGGTGCGGGCCGATCCGGACGGGATCGACGTCCTGGTCGGCGCCGTCAGCGCCTGGACCGCCGGGGCCGGCCCCCTGCCGATCTCGCGGGCGGACGTGGTGACGGCAGCGCCGGCCGGCACGCCCCTGCGGGTGCTGCTGCGCTCGCGGCACGACGTCGGGACCGAGGTCGACCTGCAGAGCCGGCACGACCTGGCGCACGACGTGACCCCGACCAGCAGCTTGACGGGGCAGTTCTACCTCGGCGGCGGCCTGGCGGCCAACGTCCCGAGCGCATCTTATGAGGCGCAGGCGACCGGCACCTACACCCTCTCCATTGGCGCGGCGCAGGCGACGGCGGCTATCCAGGTCTCGATCAACGGCGCGGCGTTCTCGACCGTGATCGCGGCGGGCCTCACGACCGGCACCTTCGCGGCTACCGTGTTCGACCTAGTCCGGGTGCGGCGGACCGTCAGCGAGGCGCCCAACCCGCAGTTCGTCGAGCTGAAGAACCCCAGCAGCGTGGCCGTCGCATACGGCACGTTCAAGTCATGACCGACGTTCCAGAGCAGAGGCTAGACGCGATCGAGCGCAAGCTCGACCTCGTCGTGCAGTCGCAGGATACCCTGGCCGAGCGGGTCGGCGAGGCAGCCGCGGCGCACAAGGAGTGGCGCGAGCGGACGGCGCGCGTCATCTACGGCGACAACGGGTCCACCCCCGGGCTGCTGGTGCGGCTCGACCGGCTGGAGCAAGATCACGAGAGGTCACGCTGGCTGACGCGCGCCGTCGTCGGCGCCGTGGTTACGCTGCTGGTCGGCGGGCTCTGGGCGCTGCTGCGCTAGCCCGGAAGAACGCGCGAGCAGTGGCGACGGCGCGGCGCAGCGCCGTCGCGACTTCCGGCCTCGGGTCGAGCTTTTCGCAGAGGAGACGCTGCCGCGCCGGCGTCCACTCGGACAGCGGAAGGGTGACGCACCCGTGCCGGAGCACCGTCTTGCCGTCGGATCCGCGGTAGGCGTCGACGTGATAGTAGCCGGCGTGGAAGTGCATGCTACCTCCACGCTCGATCACGGAGCCCTTGCCGATCCGGGCGCCCTCGCCGATCCAGGCGCCCTCGCCGATCCGGGCGCCCTCGCCGATCCGGGCGCCCTCGCCGATCACGGAGCCCTCGCCGATCACGGAGCCCTCGCCGATCACGGAGCCCTTGCTGATCACGGAGCCCTCGCCGATCCGGGCGCCCTCGCCGATCCGGGCGCCCTCGCCGATCCAGGCGCCCTCGCCGATCCGGGCGCCCTCGCCGATCCAGGCACCCTTGCCGATCCAGGCACCCTTGCCGATCCGGGCGCCCTCGCCGATCACGGAGCCCTCGCCGATCCGGGCGCCCTCGCCGATCCGGGCGCCCTCGCCGATCCAGGCGCCCTCGCCGATCCAGGCGCCCTCGCCGATCCAGGCACCCTTGCCGATCCAGGCACCCTTGCCGATCCGGGCGCCCTCGCCGATCACGGAGCCCTCGCCGACGCCGATCCAGGCGCCCCCGCCAACATAGATCGTGACGGTCGTGCCGTCGGGATTCACGTATTGTGTCTTCATGGTGTTCCTACTTGCCTCCGGTACTTCTGCGCCAGCCTGACCGCGCAGGCCCACTGCCTCTCGCTCAGCATCCCGCTGCGCGCGACCTGCGCGGCCAGCGAGTGGCCGAACTCCCCGTCCTGCTTGGAGAATCCGACCCCGTTCTCCTCGGCCGCGCGGTCCGGGTCGGAGGCTGACAGCTGCGCCAGCGCCCGGGCGGCGTGCTCCTCGGCCGGGGTCGCCGGGGCGCGCCGCTTGCCGTCCTCGCTCACCTCGACGTCCCGGCCGAACCGCTCGCGGGCCTCGGCCTTGGCGGCATCCATCCGGACCGCGCGCTCGGCCTGCCGGCGCAGATCCTGCTCCTCCTGGTCGGCCGCGGTGCGGGCGACGGCGTCGGCGGCCGCGGTCAGCTCGTCGGCGACGGCCGTCCCGATGTACCCCTCCGGCACCGCGCTCGCCTCGACCGTGGCCTCGATCAGCTCCTGCTTCGCCGTCAGCAACTCGACCACCCGGCGGTCGATGTCGTGCGCCGCGACGAGCCGGACCACGACCACCCCGCGGTCCTGGCCGATGCGGCAGACCCGGTCCTCGGCCTGCGAGCACAGCGCCGGGGTCCAGGGCAGGTCGACCATCAGCAGCCGGTGCGCCCGGGTCAGGGTCACGCTGACGCCCAGGGCGCCGATCGTGCCCGCGATCCCGCGCAGCTCGCCCCGCTGGAACCGCTCGACCGCGGCGCCGCGCTCCCCGGCCGGCGTCTCGCCGGTTACCACGGCCCAGCCCTCGCGACCGCGCAGGGCCTCGACCGGCGCCTTGTGCCAGGAGAAGACGACCAGGGGCTCGCCGGCCTCCTCGTGCTCCTCGACCTGCTCCAGGACGTGCGGGATCTTCGCGGCGGCCAAGAGAGCGCGGGCCCGGCTGACCTGCTCGAAGGCCGGCATCCCGGGGTGCAGCTCGGGCACGTCGTCGGCGCCGAGCCCGAGGGCGGCCAGGGCCTCGTCGCAGGCGCGGATCGTCTCGCGCGAGAGGCCGTTCACCTCGACGTCCTGCCGGGTCTTCGCCGGCAGCTGCGGCAGCACCTCGGCGCGGCGGCGGTGCAGGGAGACGCGGCGCAGGCGGTCCGGCACCTCGTCCGACGGGCGGCCCCAGGCGTATCCGTACCGGCCCTTGCTCCCGCCGAGCATCCGGCAGAAGTCGGACCACGACCCGAATGCATCCTGGGCGAGGCCGGCGGTCTGCAGCAGGGACCACAGCTCCGGCGGCCTGTTGAGCAGCGGGGTGCCGGTGACCAGCCAGGTCCGGCCGCGGTAGGTCCGGACCAGGGAGACCAGCGCGCGGAAGGCGACGGTGCGCTTGGCCTTGGAGTTCTTGATGTTGTGCGCCTCATCGGCGACAATCGTAGTCCCGACCTCCGGGGTGCCCACCGCGGCGGCGTCGGCCGGGAGGATGCCGTAGCTGGCGACGACCAGCTCCCCGGCGCGCGGCCAGCGGAATCCGTCGCGGCCCTTGATGACGACCGGCGCCAGGTCCGGCCGCCAGCGGCGGCACTCGGCGACCCACACCGACGCGGCGGCGGCGGGGGCGACGACCAGGGTAGCGGCGCCGGCCGGCAGGGCTACCAGGGCCTGGACCGTCTTGCCGAGGCCCATCTCGTCGCACAGCAGCGCGCGGTCGCGCGGAGCCAGCCACTCGACCCCGGAGCGCTGGAAGCCGAACAACTTGAGCCCGCGATCGGCCAGGGCGGCGTCGACCGCCGCGAGGCGCGCGCGGCCCTCGTCGAGCAGCTGCCGGGCGTCGTCGGCCTTCTCGCGCAGTCGCGCGACCAGGGCCTCGTCCGTCGAGACTCCGAGGCCGGCGACGTCCAGGGCGCGCAGCAGCTGCGGCACCGCCTCGACCGGCGCGCGGTTGCACCGCTCGGCGGGGACGTAGCGAGCGCCGCAGCCGGCGACGGCGTCGCGGTAGCCGCCGAACTTGGCGCCGCCGAGGTAGCCGGTCAGGGTCAGGGTGACGGTCGATCCCTCGGCGTCGAGGGTGATCCGCACTGGTGTTTCCGTCGTGGTCATGTTCTCCCTATCGGCAGGACCTCGGCCGGGACTTGAGCGGATTTACGACTATCCCAGCGCCAGCACCACGGCCGCGCTCAGCAGGATCCCGATCACCACGGCCCAGGATGCCAGCGCCACCCAGTCTGCCGCCGGGCGCCTGGACGGGATCGTCACGGCCGAACCTCGGTCCGGACCGTCCGGACGACCCCGTGCCGCGGGCACTCCCCCATCCCCTCGGCGACGACGTAGGACCGGAGCAGGGCTCCGCGGTCGAGCAGCAGGTCCCCCGGCGCCGGCCGGGCCAGCTCGCGCTCGAAGTGGGTCAGCAGGGACGTGCCGCAGCGGGGGCACCGGGCTTGGTTCGTCTGGTCCATGCAGAGACGCTACCACGCGCCGGCGGCATCGGCGCGACGAAGGCGCAAGGAAGTCCCAGGACGGGACTACTCGGCGCCTGACGTGCCGGCCAAGTCCCACGGCGCGCACCGGCCGACGGCGACTAGCATCCGCCCCCACCTCTCCTGGTCGCCGTCTGCCGGTCGCGCCTCGACCCCGAGCCCGGCGAGCATGTCCAGCACTTCACGCTGCGGGGGCGACCCGTGCCGCAGGTCCAGCACGAGGACCCAGGTCTCAGGCCGGTACTCCAGCAGGGCCCAGCGTCCGTCAGACAGTCGCAGCAGGTAGCGCATGATGGCCCGCGGGGGCGGGCGTCATCCGCTCCAGCTCGCGGTCGTAGGCGACCGCGGTGGCTTCCTGGATCCGGCTGTTGGTCGCGTTCATAGCCCCTCTATCGGCCGGCGGCCCCTGGGAACTTTAGCGGAATCCGAAGATCGGGCGCACCGACAGCACCGAGGCCCCCGACCGCTCCATGGCGCGACGCGCCAGCTGCTCGGCATCGTCCTGGCGCCGCGTCGGCAGGTACAGGACCAGGGACAGGTGCTGCGACGGCCCCTGGTCGAGGCGCCGAGCGACCACCTCGTACGGGACGGGGCGACCGGCACAGACGTGGCCCGAGGTCACAGCGTCACCTCGGGCGCCTTCCGGAGCACGGGCGCCCCCGTCCTCGGCCCGTCGAGGATGACGCCGAGGAACCGCTCGGCGCGGTCCGAGCGCAGGTCGATTCTACGCGCGGGGCGCAGCAGCTCGTCGACGCTCGGGGTCCGCAGGATCTCTACGCTGTGCTGCTGGGTCGTGTTCATGCTCCCCTTATCGGGTCGGCGGCCGGCGGACTTGATTCCCCACCGAACAAAGCGTCCCGAATCAGGACTACCTCGCAGGCGGCGACCAGCAGGGCTGCGGCCTGGACCATCCGCGCGCGCAGTGCCTCGGCCCCCAGGGGTGCCTCCCTGGGCTGCAGCAGCGCCCGGCAGCGGGCGATCAGCAGCTCGGGTGGCCAGCTGGGGGTGCCGGACAGGAGCCGGTTCCGGGCCTCCAGGACGGCCTCCAGGGCCTCGTCGCGGGGGGTCACGTCACGCCAGCCCGGCGCCGCATGGCCTTCGTAGAGGCCGGGCAGGTCAGGACACGACGGGGTCCCATGACGACCCTCGACCGCGCAGCTCGTGCAGGGCGTCCTCGACGGTCAGCCGGTGCGGGCAGGTCATCGGTCCTCCGAGATCGGCATGATCACCTGCTCGTGGCGCTTTCCGAGGACCAGGCGCGCCGGCTGGTCCGACCCGCGGAACTCACAGGTGACCTCGTCACCGTCCGCGGCGCGGAACGCCTCCAACAAATAGTCGACGCGGAACATGATCGGCGCCGGCACACCTGAGAGCACGGCGCCTTCGATCGGCGCGGACGCGCGCGACGTGCCGGGCGTCTCGGCGGTGACGACTAGGGTGCAGCCTTCGGCCGACAGGCGGACCCATCGCAGGTCCTTCGGCACGCAGGGCTTGACCGCGTCCAGCGCGACGACCAGGGCCTCGGCGGAGGCGCGGATCGTCCAGTGCGGCTCGCCCTTGGGCAGGACCCCGCTATAGTCGGGGAACCTGTCGACGAGCAGCATGCCGCGCAGCAGGACGGGCAGGCCCTTGTGCATCGCGGATATGCTCAGCCTCTCCCGCACCTCGTCGACCGAGACGGTCCAGGCGTCCCCCTTCCGCGGCGCGCAGGCGGCGAGCAGGTGGGTGGTGCCGGGGTCGACCGTCACCGGCTCCCATGCGACCGGCACCTCGGCGGCGCAGCCGACCATGGAGATCCGGCGGCCGTCGGTCGCGACGGCAAGCAGGTCCCCGGTCGGCGAGCGCTCCAGCCGGATACCCTCGACCGCGTATCGCGACGGACTGCGGCAGCAGGAGACCAGGGCCGATTTCAGGATAGCGCGCAGGTCCTGGCCGTCTAGGGAGACGGTCGAGTGGGCCACCAGCGGTCGCGGCGCCTCCGGGAACTGGTCCGGGTCCTCGCCGACCACCGTCGCCGCGCCGACCTGGACGCGCTGGGAGCCGGCCTCGCTGGAGACCACCACGTCGCCGTCGCCGCCCTTGAGCAGGTCGCGCATCTGCAATGCCGGAGCCGTGGCGCGGCCGGGATCGGAGACGGTCGCCGGCACCCGCACCGAGACGTGGTGGTCCAGGTCGGTGGCGCGCAGCACCAGGGCGCCGTCGGTGGTCGCCTCCAGGTGGGCCTGCAGCAGGATCGGCTTGGGGGTCTTTTTCGGCACCACGCGCGCGAGGAGTTCCGCGGCGGCGTGCAAGGACTTGCGGGAGGCGGTGATCCTCACTTGGACACCTCGGCGTGGTAGACCATCCAGCGGCGCAGGGCGTCCGAGACGTCGCGAGACTCGGCATCGGCGCATCCCTCGCGACACCGCATCGAGGGCGCGAAGACCGCGGCGCCCATGTAGGACGGCTCGGCGTAGATGGGGTGCAGGATTCCGCTCGGCGCGCGGTAGGTGGCGACTTGTTCGTTGTGCATCATGGAACATCATACCACGGATCCGGGACTCGGCAGGTCACGCCGCCGAAATCGTCCCGAGGTAGGACTCGATCAGGTCGGCTGCGCGCTCGTTCCAGGCGAGGTTGTAGATCAGGACCCGCCGCTCGCCGTTGTCGCGCGCCATCGCCAGCTTGGCGCGCAGGCCGGCCGCCACGGCGCGGCAGGACGCGGCGTCGGCCGCGACGTAGTCCTGCTGGCGACGCAGGGTCGCGTCGGCGTCACCCTGGGCCCCCCGGACTATCGCGCGGGCGGCCGACTTGCACGGCCGGCAGCGGCCGGTGCATCCCGCGTGGCGGACCCCACAGTCGCGACAGCGGCTCATGATGCCCTCCCGGCGCGGCGCGCCAGCTCGGCGTGGTAGACCGACGCCTCGTCGCGGTAGCGGCCGCCGCGGTCGCCGCCCAGCTCGCGATCCCAGGCGTCCGCCTGCGGCAGCGTCATCAGGATGTCCGCCAGGGCGGCACCTAGCTCGCGCTCCGTCATGTCTCGGGCGCGCTCCTCGGCGGCGCAGAAGTCCAGTTGGTGCGTTGTGTTCATGCTTCCTTTTTCGGCTCGGGAGACGCCGGACTTGAGCCGGACCTACGCGGAATCCCAAACCGAGACGCGCGGATCCTGCGGCAGGACAAGCATAGCACCTCGGCGAGGAGCGGCGGCAGTTCCTCGGACGCCAGCCGGGACTCCGGCAGGCGACCCCAGATCGGGCACGAGGCGTCGGGCGGCCCCCACAACCGGGACAGGCCGCACAAGGTGCTGCCGGCGTCCGGGTCGTGTAGGTGGATTCTCACCGGCGCCTCCGCAGGAGCCGGCGCATGCACGTTCGGCCGTACGGAAGCGCGCCGAGGTCGTGGGGTTCCCCCCGCGGCGGCACGAACGGGACGATCGGCTGGCCGCCCAGATCGTGCGTGATCCACACCTCGCGACCGGCGAGGATGGACTTGCCGCAGCAGGCGCACCAGTGCTCGCACAGCTGGTCGAGGATCTTGCGGGCCAGCTGCGGGTCGCTGCGGATGCGGGACTCCAGCTCCCAGCAGCGGTCGCACAGCCGGGTGCCCAGGCTTGACGTCGTCGCGTCGCAGACGCGGCAGGGGACTAGCGACGGCGCGCTCATCGCACCCACCCCCGGCCCGGCAGTTTGACGGCTGCCGGCGGCCGGTCGCGGCGGCGGATCTGGTCGAGCAGCCGCCCGACCTCGAACGCGCGCTTGTCGAGCGGGTCGAGCACCGCGGCCAGCAGGTCGCGCGCGAGGTCTACCTGCGCCTCGGCGTCGTCGAGGGAGATCAGCACCGACGTCCCGTCGACTAGCCGCATCTCCAGGCCGCGGCGCCCCTCGCCGCCCCGGGCGCGCAGGTCTCCGCAGGTCCCCCGGGCGCGGGTCAGGTCGCGGGCCGGGCCGATGATCCGGGCGGCGGTCATGCGTCCTCCGGCTGGGCGATCTCGCCCGAGAGGCCGACGGCGTACAGCGACCGCAGGAAGTCCTGGGCCGCCTCGACGGTCAGGAATGCGCGCATCGACAGGCCGCCGTTGTAGGAGACCACGCGACCCTGCTCCAGGGCCAGCTGCCATTCTGCGCGGTTCGCCTGCGCCTGCTTCTTGGTGGTTTTCATATTCCCTCTTTCGGCGCCGGAGCGGCCGAGCTTGAGCCGGATCTATGCGGAATCCCGGACCGGGATTGCCAAGACCCGCAGTCGACGATCACAGCCGCGCCTCGTGGTCCGGCCGCGGCATAGCCTCGACGGCCTCGCGCGTCGCCTGCATCACCGAGACCAGGGTCATCCGGACCGATCCGGCCCCCGTCACCTGGTGCCCCATCGGGCTGACGACCACCGAGTAGCCGCGCTCCCGCAGCTGCCGGGCCCGCACCGCCGCGTCCCGGCTGGCCGTCTCGTACCATTCCTGGCACCAGTCGCGACCGATCACCCGACCGTAGCACGTCACCGCCTTGCGTTTCATCTTCATGTCGCAGTCTATCGGCGATCGCCGCCCGGGGCTTGACTTTTCCTCCCTAATGTCCCATCATGGGACGACATGCGAGTACCCGACCCGGTCCTGGTCTTTCTGATATTCCTCCTGCCCGTCGGCGGGCTGTCGGTGACCGCAGGACTCCTGTCGGTCCGCCGAGATCCCGCGCCCATCCAGGCGCCGCAGGACCCGACCGCGCAGCCGGCGGCCGACCCCCTGGCGGCCGTCAGGGCGTCGGCCCAGCACGTCGCCCTCGTCGACGGGTGGATGGGCAGCGGGTCGGGTTTCCCGGTCGCGACCGTCGGCGGCCGGACGGCGTACCTGACCGCCGGGCACGTCGTCCGCACGGCAGGCCCCCACTCGGTAGTGCTGGCCGACGGTCGGTCGCTGCCGATCGTGCGCATGGACCTGCCGCCGGACCAGTCCCTGGACGCCGGGCTGGTCTGGGTCGACGGCGTCGAATCTGTCATCGGGATCGGCCCGGCGCCGGCGCCGCTGGCGCGCGTCTGGTCGGCCGGGTGGCCGCAGGGTGTCGCACTAGTCCTGTCCGAGGGATACGAGGCAGGTTCGATCGTGCGCAGACCGACGGGGCTCGGCGCGTGCTCGGCGATGGTCTGCCACGGCTCAAGCGGTGGAGCGGTGCTGGACGCCGAGGGGCACGCCGTCGGCATCGTCGTGCAGCTCTGGGAGTTCGTCGCGGTCTACGTGCCGATCGACGCCGCGATGCCGTGGGTCGCCGAGTCCCTGGCGCGCTAGCGCAGGATCTCGTCGATCGTCGGAGGCTCGGGGTAGGATAGTCCCAGGCGAGCATAGATCGCCGACACTATGTGCGCCTGGCATAGGGCATCCGACAGCGCGTCGTGTGAGAGCGCGTTGAACGTCTTCGGCAGCATCATGCCCAACTGACATGCCAGCCACTGCATCGTCCGCACGCTGCGGTGCAGCCGGAACGAGTAGGGGAAGACGCGGTCGACGCGCTTGTACGCCGAGCGCAGGAGCACGAGGTCGAAGTCGGGATCGTTGGCCCAGATCCCCTCGGGTTTCGGGCCGTTTTGCAGCCAGTTCGTCAGCGCCGACAGCGCCTCGCGCAGGGTCAGGCGCTCGCCGCCGAGCAGCGCATCCTGCGCCTCCCTCGACCTCCCCAGCCACCACTCGAAGGTGGAGGCGTCGATCTCCCCGAGGTCCGCGGAGTCGAACTTGATCCTGGCGTGGAGGCGGTCGCTGGCGCAGGCCAGCTGGCCGCCCGCGATCCCTCCCGTCGGTCCGACGTCGCCGACCCTGCCGGTGATGGGATCGAACCTGACGGCGCCGATCGAGACGATCGCGGCGTCGGGGGAGACGCCGAGGGTCTCGACATCGATCATGACGTGGTTCATCGCTTCTTCCTTCTCCGTGTCGGTGACAAAACGCCGCTCGCCGTGGGTTCTCTCAGACGCTGGGCGCGCACGACCTCGTAGACCTCTCCGTCGTTCTCGCGCACGAACGCCCGGAACTCCTCCAGCGTCGCTCCGGCGTTGAGGAACCCCTCCGACGTCGGCCAGGTACACAGCCACGGCACCTTGCCCGCGTTGACCTGCTCGACCGAATAGAAATCTTCGGGCCCATCCTTTGGTGCCTCAAACGATCCCTCGAAAGCCACCCGCACGATGTCGTCCCCGTAGGGTCGCCCGGCGTTGTGCTGGTAGGGAGCGTCGTCCCAGTCGTCGCCCCGCTGCTCGGCGATCGGACGCGGCGTGAAGAACGCCCAGGGCTCCTCGACGTAGCAGAGTCGCAGGGTCATTTCGTCACCTTCCGATCCCGTGCGATCACCACGACGCACATTACGACGATCGTCGCGACGTAGGCGACGGTCACGGCTACCCATGCGGCGTCGCTCATCACTCACCCCTCCACGCCTCGGAGACGTCCTGGATCATCCGGCACATTCCGTCGTAGCGGCGCGCCTTGTCCAGCACCTCGCGCAGCTCCGGCAGCAGCGAATCCAGGTGGAACGTCGGTGACGTGCCGGGCTCGACAGGGTCTCCGGTATGCTTGTTCCACGCCTTGACCTCCAGGCGGATCGCACCGCCGGACTCGTCCAGCATGTCGAGGAAGTCGGCGAACCCCTCGACGGACTCAAATGCATCGAAGGTCACAGCGCACCTCCCGCCAGCGCCCGCGCGCCGATCCCAAGCGCGCCCTCGATGACGCCGCGCACCCGCGCGTCGGCGGCGTCGGCGGTGCCGACGGCGGTCATCCCTGCCGCGAGCGCGACCGCATCCCGCTCCGCCCGGAGGGCGAGGTCGTACCCCGGCTCCCCGTAGGTCGTCGCAAGGTGCTCCATCCGCGTGGCGGCGTAGCGCCGCAGCACGTCCATGTCGCCACCCAGCTGCAGGCCCGCCTCCCGCGCCGCGCCCTTGACCAATATCACCAACTCCTGCCCGATGTCCATTGTTGTTGCCTCACACAAAGAAGAAGTACCAGATGATCGCCACCAGCACGGTGGCGAGGAAGATCCCGTCGGTCAGCATGTCACACCGCCTCGAAGAGGCTGCAGAGCCTGACCCTGTGGTTCGTGGACCGCACCACCGCGACGTGGCCCCAGCACCGCCACTCCTCCTTGCGGTGCATCGGCCAGACCGTGTCCAGCCAGGCCAGGACCCCGCCCGCCATCGTCACGCGCCGCAGGGCGCGGGTCACGGCGAGGCGGTCGGGCATCGGCACGCCGTAGCGCGCCGCGTCCTCGGGGGTATAAGGCGGGTCGGCCAGCACGAGGTCGAAGCGGCCGGCCCACTCCGCCGGCATCGACAGGACGTCGCCCTGCCACGTCGGGTGGCGCCCCTCGTCCGGACCCTTCAGGTCGATCAGCTCGATCGACTCCGGCGCCACGGTCATCTCGCCCGGGTCGGCGATCCCGGAGCTGTAGGCCGCGATCGCCTCGGCGATCCCCAGTCCTCCCGAGAAGGCGTGCAGGACGTGCCGCGCGTCGGGGAACATCGCATGCACCCTCTCTAGGTAGGTCCGCGGGTACGCGCCGTGCAGCGGGTTGGAGTTCTTCCAGTAGGCGCCCGTCGCCCAGGCTCCGACGACCCACTCGCGCGTCGACGCCAGCGGGGGGCGGTCCAGGAACCGGCGATTGTAATAATGCGCCCGCAGCGTCGGGTCGATGGTCAGAGGACGCGCCGGGATCCGCGCTCGCGCGTTCTTCCGCTCGCGATGCTCGGCGAGGGTGACGGGGTCGGTCGGGGCGGTCACGACTTCCCCAGCATGGCGGCGATGAGGTAGTTCCGCACGATCGTCCGCCACGTCGACCAGCTCCTCGCGGAGGATCGCCTGCACCTCGTCGGCCTGGCGGAACGATTCCACGTCCCCGGGAGGGATCACCGCGCCCCCAGCAGCACCCACGCCTCGGTGAACTTGCGGACCCGCTCGCGCAGGCTGGCCGCGACGCCGGGTCCGATCTCGTGCTTCGCGAGGCGGGCGTCGATCCCGCGCTGCGCGATCGGCTCGACGATGTCCCAGCGCGCGGCGGCGACCTGGGCGACGTCGCCTGCCTGCAGGGCACGCGCCACGTCGGCCGCGGCCCGCAGGGACTCGGTGCTCGCCGGGGTGCCGGACGCCGCGAGGTCGACGATCCCGGCGCCGACGTCGGCGGAGATCCCCTCCCAGGCGGCGCGCATCGCGGGCAGCAGGACGGACTCGCGCGCCCGGACGCCGGCGCAGGCGCAGATCAGCAGGATGGACAGGATGGTGAAGAAGACCCGGGTTCTCATGGGATGATGATTCCTCCGCTCGATCCTACCACCTCCAGGAACAGGTGGGGGGCTTTTCTTCGCAGGTCGTTCGCCAGCCCGGATACCGTGTCTCCCGGGTTCCAGGCGTCGGCGGTCCGGACGCCGTCGAGCTGCATGCCGGAGACGTCGACGAGGTCCTGCCGGATCATCCGGACCAGGGTGCAGCTTCCCGCCCCGACCAGCCGCACCAGCCCCAGGCAGTCCTCGGCCCGCTCGGGGTCGACGACGACCAGGGACCGGCAGCGCCTCTCCGGCGGCAGCTCCCGGACCTGGAGGTCAAGTAGGAATGCCACCCGGCGCGCCAGCCACTCGCCCGGCGCCCGGACGCCGGACGAGCCCTCGACGTAACCGCGGAAGCGAGAGTACGCGAGGCGGGGCGACAGGCCCTCGAAGATCGTCAGGGGCACGTCCAGCTGCCCCTCAAACGCGAGGGCGGCGGCCGCCCTCCCGGTGCGCCGGTCGTGGATCCGGTAGGCGGCGTGGCAGCGCTCGCGCAGCTCGTGCTCGACGGAGTCCATTACCCAGGGGCCCCGGGAGCCCTCGCGGCACAGGACCTCGCCGGCGGTTCGTCGGCCGGAGCCGAGGGCGCCGGCCATGAATACGACCCGGAGGTCGAGCTTCGTCTCACTGCCCATAGTTCAGCATCCTCTTCCGCCTCGACCAGCGCCTGACCTGTCGCGCGAGGCGGTGAGCATGCGCGACCAGCTTGCGCTGGCGGACGATCATAACCACGTCCCCGGGATCCAGCCGCGGCGTACGGCGATCCATTTGCCGGCCGGGTCGAGCGCGCGGAACGCCGCGCGGGCCGTCGCCTCGACCCCCGGCCCCCGCTTGGTGAACCAGGAGTCCGGTAGGATCTCGCGCACCGCCAGGACCTGGGGGATCATGCGGCGCCACTTCCTCGGGCGGCGGTCGCGGATCATGATGGGGGTCGCGGGATCGTGGCTCATGGTTCGATCAGCTCCTGGTACAACCTACCATACGCCACGGCCCATTCCGGATCGTGGTCGCAGACGGTCTCCCCCTCGTGCCACGATAGGCAGTGCGCCCACTCGTGCAGCAGCGTGTCCCTCGTCTCCCGGGACGACATCGGGTCGTGCAGCACGACCCGGAAGTGTGACGGGCTCCCGTCGTCCCTCGACCGGCACAAGGTCGTATAGCCGCGATACCGCAGCAACGCGCGGCGGCGGACCACGACCGGCAGCAGGGCCGGGTGGCGCAGCCGCAGCTCCCGGAGGAGCGCTCGGAGGTCTCGGACGATCACCGCGGCAGCCTCACCTCGGACACCCAGACGCCCTCGGGCCGGGGATCCGTCAGCTTCGCAGGTCGGACGTAGGTGTATCCCTCTACGCTCACCCTCTCAGGCGAGCCGGCGACCACCACCGGGTACTGGTGCACCGATCCGTCGGCGCGCAGGCGCGCGATGCCGAAGCCCCGCTGCCAGCCGGTGTTCGGCGACTTGACGTAGGCGCGCCCGGCCTCGTGCCGGCAGCCCATCGGGGTACACATCCACGACATGCCCTCCGTCGCCTCCGTCGTGCCGTAGTAAATCATCGCGCGGTGCACGTGCCCGCTCTGGCCGGACCGTCCGGCCGCCAGCAGCTCCTCGCGCGCGGGCGATTGGCCGAGCCGCGTGCCGTGGTGGATCCGGTAGGATCCGAAAAGCAGGAATCCCGGCTTGTCGTCCTCGGTGCCTACCGGGCTGGAGATCGTGCCGCCCTGGAGGATGCGGACGTCGAGGTCGTCGAGCCCGAGCAGCTTGTCGACTCGCAGGGTGCGGAGATTAGCCAGCGACGGCGCCACCTGCGTCAGGTAGGACGCCAGGCGGTCGACGCCGTGGTTGCCCCCGGTGTAGAACAGGTCCCCGTCGTGATGGTCGCGGACCTGCCGGAACATCTCGCGCGTGAAGTCCAGCTCCTCCTGCAGCGGGCGGGTCCAGCCCGGGATCTTCGGGTACCGGCTGACCTCGGCGCCCTCCAGGACGTCGCCGTTGAACAGCACGCCGTCGGGCTTGAGGTCACGGATCGCCGACAGGAACGACAGCCAGACGAACGGGCAGAGGAACTGCGAGTGCGTGTCGGAGATCGACAGCAGTAGGTAGTCCTCGCGCAGCTCGCGCCGCGCGGCCCGGGTCTCGACGTAGGGGTGTACGTAGCGCTCGACGTAGCGAGCGGCGTGCTCCCGGCGCGACTCGGCGGCGCGGTTCGCGCGCCACATCCGGGTGCCGACCTGGTCCCGCAACCCGGCGACCTCCAGCGCGTGGGCGAACGTGCCGAACTGCTGGTCGACGAAGCGCACGGGGAAGTACCCGTACAGCTCGTACCGGCGGCGCGAGATCGAGCGGAACTCATGCCAGGGGTTCGTCTCCTCGTCCTCGGCGACGCGCACGACATCGGCGAGCATGTCCTCGATGGACGGCGAGGACTTCGACTTGCTGGCGAGCACCTGCCTCTCGCGAGCCACCTCGCGCGCCTTGCGCTCGCGCGCCTTCCGCAGCTCGGCCGCGTTCCGCCGGACGGTGTCCGGCGCCGCCAGGAACTGGTCGACCTCCGCCTCGGGAGTAGGCTTCTTCTTGCGCGCCATCAGCTGACCTCCTCCAGGCAGTTCCGGACGTGGTATCGGACGGCGCCGATGCTGCCGGCGCCCATGCCGCGGAACAGCTGGCGGTACATGGTGTCCAGCGCCGGCAGCGCCTCTCCCGCGGAGACGCGCTCGCGCCAACGCGCGACGGCGCGGGCGAGGCGGATGTTAGCGCAGGTCGTGCATCGGCGGCCGGCCTTCGCATGGTGGACGGAGTCGATCATGGCATCTATGTCGTCGATCATCACTGCTTGAGGGCCCACAACGCCAGGCCGAGGGCGTCAACGGCATTGTGCCGCAGGGAGGGGATTATGCCGGCGAATGCCGGGGAGTCAAGGGACAGCCCGGCCTCCTGGAGAATCCGGCGCTGGTGGGCCGGCTTTGGTACGCTGCCCTTCCACTCGCGCGGGATGGGTAGGAGGATCCTCCCTCGCACGATGGACCGGGAGACCACGCCCAGCGCCATCCCTGCGACCGCCGACAGCCCGACGATCGCGTTAGGGTTCGGGTCGCCGCGGCGGGCGTGCTGCCACTCGATCGCCAGCACGCGGGCGTGCTGCCACTCGATCGCCAGCACCTCGTGCGCCAGGGCGCCCAGCACCCGTTCCATCTCGCGCGCCATCTCGGCAGCGCGGTCGCGGGCTAGTCGCCCCTTCGCGCGCAGGACGCCGAGCGCGATGACGCCATCACGCCGACTGACGAGCGCCCAGCCGGTCGCCTCGGTTCCGGGGTCGATGCCGATGGCGATCACGACTGCCCCCCGGTGGCCGGGGACGGCCACCGGGCGTTCCGGTCTCCGCACTCGATCATCGCCACCAGGACGGCGGCGCACTGCACAAGCTCCGCGCGATGATTCCGCGAGTCGGCCGCGTCAAGGTAGGCGCGGTCCGCCTCCCCCAGCTCCTCGCCGAGGATCACGCGCCAGCGCGGATAGTCATGGTCCTGAGTGCCCCACTTCTCGTCCTGGCGCTGGCGCTCGCGCAGGACGTCTACCACGACGCGATTCGACTCATGCTGGGTCATCGGCGCCTCCAGAGGCAGGAGACCACCTTAGCCACCACGAGCAGCACGCCGAACGCGAAGAGGATGGCCGCCAGGGATCCCAGCGCCGGCCCCAGGTCCAGGATGGGGGCCCTCACTTGTGCACCCGGCGAACCGGCTTGGACCGCATCGCTTCGACGCGCCGTCGGTCGTTCTCGCGCTCCAGCTTCTCGCGCTCTGCCCCGTCCATCAGCGGAGCCTCGAAGTCCGTCAGGATCTCGCGCAGCTGGCGGTTCGTCAGGTCGCGGACGCGGACCGATTTCCCATCGAAGGTCCAGAAACCCCCCGACGCTATGTCGTGCTCGCGCATCCTCACCTTCAGCATACCGATACACTCCCACGTCGCGGATGCCAGCCGGCGCAGCCGGCGGTCGAGGTAGGCGATCAGCAGGAGGGCCGCGGTCATGGTGACGGACAGTGCGATGGTGGTCATCATGGTTCTTCTCCAAACCCCAGGGTTGCGAACGCCTCCCTAGAGGCATCGACGACCTCCGGGTCGTTCCACATCCTACACCGTCCCGACGGGTGTGGCAGGATGATTCCGGATTTCCAGGCGCCGGGGATGGGCTGCGACGCCGGCAGGCGGAAGGCGTCCGCCGCCCGCCGGCCTAGGAGCACGAGAGGCAGGAGGCCCCGGGTCGCCCGCAGGATCTCGCTCGCGCCCTCGCGGGCCTCGACCGAGGGCCAGCTGCCGCCCGGCGGCAGGACTCGCGAGACGACGTTGCACCGGAGGAACGTCGTCAGGTACAGGACCCACGCCCTCGGGTGCCCCGGCCACAGCACGCGCTCGGCGAGCCGGCGGAAACAGGGACCGGCGAGCAGGTGCCGGGGGTCGCCCGACCAGTCGGCGGCCGGGGACTCCGCGACCATGACGGCGCGGGGGTGGCAGTGGGCGATCGGCCACGCCATGATCACAGGCGCACCGGGGTATTGACGGGGACGCGGACGGGCTGCTGCGGGTCCAGGCGCACGCCGCAGAACGGGCAGAAGCGGATCCGGAAGACGATGATCGGCTCCCAGCAGACCACGCAGTCGGCGAGGTCGACCGGGAGCGGCACCGCGCGGTCCTCGGCGACGATGCCGACGAAGAACCGCCGACGCATCTGGCAGCAGTAGCTTGCCGCGGCCGTCATGCCGCCACGATCCTCCCGGCGTCGGTCACTCGATAGGAGACGTCGGACTGGATTCCGTCCTCGCCGACGTAGCCGACGGCCACGCGCCGACGTGATCTGTCCCACCACGACAGCTGCAGGGTGCCGCGGTCGCCCGCCTTCGCGGTGCCGCCATAGCCAGCCGTCGCGGTGCCGCCGTAGCCAGCCGTCGCGGTGCCGCGGTCGCCCGCCGTCGCGGTGCCGCGGTCGCCCGCCGTCGCGGAGCCGTCATCGCCCGCCGTCGCGGTGCCGCCGTAGCCAGCCGTCGCGGTGCCGCCGTAGCCAGCCGTCGCGGTGCCGCCGTAGCCAGCCGTCGCGGAGCCGTCATCGCCCGCCGTCGCGGTGCCGCCGTAGCCAGCCGTCGCGGTGCCGCCGTAGCCAGCCGTCGCGGTGCCGCGGTCGCCCGCCGTCGCGGTGCCGCGGTTGCCCGCCGTCGCGGAGCCGTCATCGCCCGCCGTCGCGGTGCCGCCGTAGCCAGCCGTCGCGGTGCCGCGGTCGCCCGCCGTCGCGGTGCCGCCGTAGCCAGCCGTCGCGGTGCCGCCGTCGCCAGCCGTCGCGGTG
>Ga0214471_10000940_pt1 | contig 23656 bp, 17 predicted proteins | sample RVTome_5_FD_207665 | JGI IMG/M metagenome (GOLD analysis project Ga0214471, IMG submission 207665) | Soil microbial communities from uranium-contaminated site in the Upper Colorado River Basin, Wyoming, United States - RVT142D155 | ecosystem: Environmental > Terrestrial > Soil > Contaminated >... | reverse complement strand
CGTGGTGGTCGTCCGGTACGGCGGAATGCATCCCGGCGCCCCGGCTCCGGCCGTCCCGCCGGCGGTGAGCGAACGGGGGGCGCCGGTCACGGCAGGGCAACGGACGGCCAAGGCGGAACCTGAATCCGACGGCCAGGGATGGCCTAGTGCCGGGGCAGGCAGGGATGCCACGGGTTCTAAAGCCCCGGCCCGCGCGCCGAAAAAGGCGGAGAGCCCTGCGGATGCGCGACGCGTTCCCCCGCCGGCGATCGAAAAGGAACGGTTCGCCTCCGTGACGCGCGAGGAGCGGGACCGCCCGGCCGATCGTTCCCTGCCGGCCGCGAACGAGACGGCGTCGCGGGATCGCGCAGCCGAGCCTGCCTCCATCCGCAGCCCCTCTCCGCCGGCAACCGCGGCGGACGGGATCCCCCCGGAGATGCAAGCCGGGCGGAAGAAGATGGCGGGAGAGGGCCCCCCGATGGAGGACCGGCAAGTCGCCGCCAAAGCGGAATCGGCGTCCGGGATGAGGATCGCGAAGGAGCCGTCCACCGGCTCGCCTTGCGAGCATGCGCTCGCACTTGCCGAACGGGAACGGATCCGGGATGCGGAAGTATCCCAGCGGGCGTGCCTCGGGGGGGACCTGGACGCACCCTCCCGGGAAAGGGGTCTCGTCTTCCTGGCCGAACTGCTCGACCGCCAGGCGCGCTTCGCCGAAGCCGACGCGGTCATCGCGGAAGTCGACCGGCGGTTCCCGCGAAGCCGTCCGCTGGATCTCTACCGTCAGCAGAGACCGATGGTGCAGCAGCTACCGAAGGCGGTCCCGGTTACCCGCTGACCCGTACCCGGTCAGGCCCCGGCGGTCTTCGTCGGGATCATCGGCCGGACATTCCCCTCCTGGATCCCGGCGGGCTTCGAGGCGTCCTTCATCCTTGCGCGCCCGTCGAAGACCGCCCCTTCGGAGATCCCGAGTTTCGGCGCGTGGATCTCCCCGACCATCCTGGCCTTCTCCCTCAGTTCCGCCGACTCCGTCGCCTCGATGTTCCCCTCCACGGATCCCCCGACGACCATCCCCCGCGTGCGGGTGTTCCCCAGGATCTTCCCGGTCTCCCCGACGATCACCCAGTCGGCCTGGACATCCCCCTCCACGATCCCGTCGACGCGGATCGTTCCCTTCACGCTCACTTTCCCCGTGATGTGCGTGTCGTTGCCGACGATCGTCTCCAGCTTTTGGGAACCCTTTCCGAACATGATCACCTCCTGGCGAGATATCCGGCCGGGTCCGTGGGATGGCCGTTTTTCCAGATCTCGTAATGCACGTGCGGGCCCGTGGAGACGCCGGTGGAGCCGGACATCGCGATCACCTCGCCCCGGGCGATGCGCTGACCGACCCGGACAAGCGCCTTCCGGTTGTGCGCATAGGCCGTTCTGAACCCGTGCCCGTGCTCGGCGACCACCACGATGCCGCCGTTTTCCGTCCATCCGGCGAAGCTCACGATCCCGTCCGCCGTCGCTTTCACCTCGCTGCCGGAGGAGACGGAGATGTCGACTCCGGTGTGGAACTTCCTCTCCTCGCTCACCGGGTGGGTCCGGTATCCGTAGGAGGAGGAGATCCTTCCCGCCACGGGCCACCCGAAGGGCGTGGCGAGATGGAGGTCCTTCTGCTCGGCGATGTAGCTGCGGATCTCCGAGACCGACTGCACCGCCGCCTCGATCTGCTCCCTCAACACCTCCATGTCCAGGGACCCGCTGTCGCCCGGATCCGCCGATTCCAGCACGGAGGTTTTCGACTTGAGGGAGAACAGCTTCCGGAAATCCCTTTCCGCCTGCTTCAGGGAAAGCATCGTCTCCTTCATTTCATGGAACTGGGCGGAGACGATCGACAATCTCTCCTGCATCCGTTGGTACTCCACCGCCCGGATCGACACGGAAACGACGAAGGCGGTCCCGGTGAGGAACAGGCAGACCGAAGCGGCGATCGCGACCACCGGGACCCGGATGCTGACGGACCTTGTCCGCCCGTGGGGGACCAGCAGGATGGTAACCGGGGTGAGGATCCTTTTCAGGAACATCCGTCGGCGGTTCATTGCGACCTCCTTCCTGATGAGCCCGATGGCGGATCGGCGGAGCCCATGGGAGTAGGGAAGAGGCCTGCAACACGCATTCCCAACGGGTATCCATATAAGCAATTGGAATGTAAATGCAATTTAACCCGGCCGGCCGCAGCGATTGCATTTTTCGCATTCGGGCGGACGATAATGACAGAATGGTAATCCCAGGAGGTCTTCGGTCCGGCACACCGACCCCGACTTTTAGGCTACCATCTTCGAAGGAACCTTCGCGCGGAGAGGAGGATGCGATGTCCGCGGAAGCGAAACCCGTATCGGCGACCCGGCTGGTGATGGCGCAGGAGATGACGCCCCAGGACGCGAACCCCGCGGGGAACGTTCACGGCGGAAACATCATGAAATTGGCCGACTCGGCCGCAGGCGTCGTGGCCATCCGGCACTCCGGAAGGAACTGCGTCACCGCCGCGGTGGACCACTTCGAATTTCACGCCCCCGTCTTCATCGGAAACCTCGTCACTTTTCACGCCTCCGTGAACCACGTGGGGCGAACGTCGATGGAGGTCGGAGTCCGCGTCGAGGCGGAGGAGCCGCGCACGGGGAAGAGGACCCACACGAATTCGTCCTATTTCCTGATGGTGGCGCTGGACGACGAAGGCAGCCCGGTCGAGGTGCCGAGACTGCTCCTTGAGACGGGGGAGGATCGCCGAAGGAACGCGGAGGCGGCGCAGCGGGCGATCGCCCGGCGTCAGAGAAAGAAAAAGTAGGGGCGGCGGAAGGATGACGGCAGACCGGGGAAAACGCCACGGATCGCGCCTGCTGCTTGGAATCGCGCTTTTCGCCGGTACCCTCGCTTCGATCTGCGGGGGGGCTCTTCTCGCGGATTTCGCGCTGGACCTGCTGGGCGTCGCCTCGCCGCCGGTCCGCCTCGGGGTGAAGGCGATCACCATTGCGGCCGCGCTGCCCGCGGGGTTCTACCTCGTCGAACGCGCGTTCCTCGCGCGGTCCTCCCCGGGACGCTGCACTACTTTCCGGAAAACACCTGGGCCTTGACGCGGATCATCACCATCTCGAACACCTCCCCCGCGTAGGCGTGGATGTTGCGGCGCATCTCGATCAGGTATCGCTCGATCTCGGGCCACGCCTTCCGGATCGCCGTTCTCTGCCCGGCATAGGCCGCCTCGTACTCCTGCCGCATCTTGTCCTGCAGCCGCACCCGCTTCGGCCGATCCTCCGGGTACACCTTCTTCGGGAGGAACTCGTAGATCGGCTCGAAGATGCGGACGTCGGTCTCCTCCAGGTGGAACAGCTCGATGTTGTCGATCATCACCACTTCCTTCTTCGGTGTGGCGACGTAGTGCCCGTAGCGGAGCGCCGTTCCGATGCAGTCCCCCAGGGCGTCCTGCCGGGCCGCGCCCGCCACCCACCACCCGCCGTCGCGGTTGACCCGGGCGAGCGTCACGGAATCGTCATGGTAGATATTGGTCCCCTCCTCCTTCGGCTTGAGGAGGACCTCCTCGCCCTGCGGCGTGACGTGGTAGACGGTCGGGAGGGCGGGCAGCCCCACCAGTTTCGGCAGGCCGCTGTAGATGTATTCGCCGATGCACCCGAATCGGGACAGGTAGAGGTCCCGTTCCTTCCCGTCCGGCGTCCGGACCGTGAAGAGCGTATCCTTGTGGACCTTCTCGATCAGCAGGACCTCGGTGACCTCGAAGTCGCGGTGCGGCGTCCCCGTTATCTCGTGGAGCAACGTCAGGATCGCCTTTTTCAGCCCGGTCGCCTTGAACTTGGAAGAGAAGATCTTCACCCGTGCCTCCGCCGGCATCATCCGGATCGCGCCGCGTACCCAGTTGACGTAGGAGTGGGCGATGCTGATCGGGAGCATGTCGGTGCTGGTCGGGTCGAGGAGTTCGTCGATCTTCGCTTCCCAAAGCGGGATGTGCATGCCGAGGAACTCCTGCGGATTATCGACCCCGAGGAGCTTGAGGATTTTCTCCCGGTCCCCGGTCATCCGCTCGACGGCGGGCGTCAGGAAATATCGGTTCAAGGCGCGCTCGTACTTCTGCAGAGCGGAGTGGGAAGAAGACATCAATGCCCTCCCGGCCGATGGAGTGGAAACATCATGATCTTATCACCGGCGCCACCTTGTCAGCGGGAACCCTTTGCCAGTTCCTCGAGGGTCGCCGCAAGAGGGGCACCCCTCGACATCGATGAGGCATGAGCGGGGGTAATCCCTTCAGCGACTCCCCCGGGACAGTTCTTCGAGGGCAGTCGCCAGGGGACCATGCCCCCCGAAGAAGACGAGCTTGTCTCCCGCCTCGATCCTCTCCTCCGGCGACGGCTGCACGATCGCGCGGTCCCCCCGAAGAACGGCGAGGAGGACGATCCCTGCGCCGTTTCCGGCCGGAAGCTCCCCCAGCGGCCTTCCCGCCCAAGGCGAGTCGGGGGAAACGAAGAAGACCTCGATCACCTTCTGCCGCAGGAACGTTTCGAACCCCGACAGAAGCCCCTCGTCCCTGGCGGGGATCCTCTCCCGCAGGATCCGGTACGTCCCGCTGCGGATCAGCGCTTCCTGCTGCGAGACGACGTGGTCGGGGACGTGGTACTCGCGCAGGACCCGGGAGAAGATCTCCACCGACGTCTCGAACTCCTCGGGGATGACCGCGTTCGCCCCCAGGGCGATCAGGTCGTCCACGTCCGCCACGTACCGCGTCCGCACGAGGATGACGAGCCCCGGACTGGCGCGCCTTGCCACCGCGACGGCGCGGCGGGTCGCCATCGGGTCGGAGATCGCCAGCACCAGCATCCTTGCGCGGTCCACCCCGACGCGGTCGAGGATCTCCGGGTTGTTCACGTCCCCGTAGAAGATCGGCTCCCCCGCCTCCCGGCCTTCCCGCACCAGCGCGTCGTTCAGGTCCACGACGACGTAGGGAACGTGCGTCGCGCGCAGTACACGGGCGAGGTTCTTCCCGTTCATCCCGTACCCGGAGATGATCACGTGGTTCTCTACCCGCGCGGCGCCGGCGGACTCCTCCCCGGGGTCCTCCGGCTCGGGTCCCCGGACCAGGTGGCGGACAAAGACCTTCCCGGCCCATGGAGCCGCCCGCATCAGGAACGGAGTGGCCACCATCGTCAGGATCGCGGTTGCAAGAAGATACTGGTAGGTTTCGGCGCCCACCAGGCCATCGCGGGATCCCTCGGACATCAGGAGGAACGAGAACTCCCCGATCTGCGCCAGCCCGATCGCCCCGATCACCGAAACGCGCCACGGAAATTTCTGGGTCCGGATCGCCGCGGCCGCGCAGATCGCCTTCGACACCACGACCGCGACGGAGACGAGAAGAATCATCGGCAGGTGACGCACGAGAAAGGGAAGGTCGAGCAGCATCCCGACGGAGATGAAGAATACCCCGTTGAAGACGTCCCGGAAGGGGAAGATCTGGGCGGAGATCTCATGGACGTACACCGACTCGGAGATCACCATTCCGGCGAGGAACGCCCCCATCGCCAGGGAGAGCCCCCACCACCGGGCGATCCACGCCGTCCCGAGGATGAGGCACATCACCGTCATCGCCAGGATTTCCCGGCTGTTCAGCCGGATGACTTCCTTGAGGAGGAGCGGGACCAGGAAACGCGACGCCAGCAGGATGACCCCGACGCCCACGCCCGCCTTGGCCAGCGTGAACGCCACGGAGGAGAGCTGCGCCGTCTCCCATTGCCGGAACGAGGGGATGAGCAGCATCATCGGGATCACGGCCAGGTCCTGGAACAGCAGGATGCCGATGGAGATCTTCCCGTGGCCGCTGTCGATCTCCATCCGGTCTGTGTACACCTTCAGGACGATCGCGGTGCTCGAAAGGGACAGGACGAACCCGATGAAGGTCGCCTCCACGAGTGAAAACTTCGCGAGGGAAAGGACGGCAACGGTGAGCAGGATCGTCGCCGAGAGCTGGAGCCCACCCCCCTGCAGGATCTGGCGGCGCATCTTCCCCAGGTTCGCGAGGGAGATCTCCAGCCCGACGGTGAACAGCAGGAGGGCGACGCCGATCTCGGCGAGGGCATCCACCATCCCGGAGTCGGCCACCAGCCCCGCCCCGGTCGGGCCGAGGATGGCGCCGGCGACCAGGAACGCCGCCACGACGGACAGGTGAAGCCGCCCGAACAGTAGCGCGACCGCCGTGGCGATCGCAAGGACGATGGACAGGTCGCGAAGGACCAGGGGAAGGTCGGTCAACGGTCCTCCCGGAGGCGGATTGGCTAGTGCAGCGTCTCAGTCTACCAGTCCGGCAATCGTCGAGTGAACCGACCCCCCTCAAGAGACGGGAAGAACTCTCCTGAAGTTCTCCTGGCGGAATTCCGAAGAGAGAATACAGACGAACGGTACTGCCTGCCTCCCCTCCCCGGGGAGGCAACTGCCCGCACACCCCTCCAACGGTTCGCGGGCGGCACGAACGGTCCCCCGGGGTTCCCGCCTGTGCCCCGGGGGCTCGCCTTCCCAGTCCGTCCTGAAGGCTAGAACGTACCCGCCTCCGCAAGGCGACGGTACTCCGCTTCCGTCATCCCGAGAATTCCCAGGTAGACGTCCCGGTTGTCCGATCCCGGGGGCCGGCACCCGGACTTCCATCGCGCCGGGGTCCCGCTCATCTTCCAGGGGGGCGCGGCGAGCAGCAGTTCGCCGTAGGCAGACTCCCCCCCGCGCAGGAAACACCCTCTCTCCCGCCAATGCTCCTCGGAGAGCGTCTCGAGGGGCCGGTTCACCCGCCCCGTGACCACGGCGGCGGCGGGACCGCCCCGCTTCGAGGTGTACTCCTCGACCGCCGCGAGGATCTCGTCGGCCGTGCGATCGCCGGACCACTCCTCGAGGATCGAAAGGAGCGCCCGCTCGTTCTCGAGGTCGACCCGGCTCTTCGGCGTGGAGAACCGAGGGTCGCGGGCCACTTCCGGGCGGCCGATGATGTGCATCAGTGAATCGAACGCCTCGTCGTTGTAGGCGGCGATGAAGGTGTAGCCGTCCCGGCACCGGATGTAGGTGTACGGGAAGACGGCGGGATCGAAGTTCCCGACCCGCTCGCGCGCCTTTCCCCCCGTGTGCATCCACGTGATGTTGTAGTCCGCGAACATCATCAACGACTCGGCGCCCGAAAGGTCCACGGCCTGTCCCTTCCCGGTCTCCGCGCGGAAATGAAGCGCCGCGAGAACCCCGTAGGCTCCCCACAATCCCTGGACGAACGACCCGTGCCAGTTCCCGAGGCGGGTCGGGGCTTCGTGCGGTCGCGGCGGAACACCCTCCCGCTCCGGTTCCCCGACGATGTACGGGGCCCCGGAGAGCGCCTGGCAGAGAATGTCGCTGTCCACCACGGGACGGGAGGCGTCGGGACCGAACGCTCCGTAGGTGGAGAGGGAGAGGTAGACGATCCCCGGGCGTTCGCCCCGCAGGGAGGGGTAGTCGCACCCCATCGCCTCCATGCGCTCCGGCGGCTCGGTCGTGATGATCACGTCCGCGGAGTGGGCGAGGCGGCGGAAGACGTCCCTGCCGGCGGAGTCGTCGGCGTCGAGGGTGACGAAGCGGCGGTTGCGCGCCTCGGAGAGGAACGGCAGCCCCGTCCCGGCCACACGGATTTCCCCGGGGGCCACCAGGCGGAGCGGGTCGCCCTCGGGAGGTTCCACCTTGATCGCCTCGGCGCCGAATTCCGCCAGGATCGAGGCGGCCACCATCCCCCCGAAGTGGCCGGGGCAGAACTCGATGACCCGGATTCCTTCGAGCGCCTCGGGCTTCCCCCCGGCGGCCGAAGGATCCGTCGCCTCCCGCGCCCACCCCGCGAACCCGCTCATGGCGCGCATCCCTTCGGCGGCCGGGCGCCGGGGAGGTCGGCCCACGTCCCGATCACCTTCTTCCGGGCGAGCTCCTCCCTCTCCCCCGCGGTCATCCCCAGCAGATCCCCGAAGACCCGCTCGTTGTGCCACCCCACCGGTTTCGCGCTCCACTTCACCCTTCCCGGGCTCTCCGACAGCTTCGGCGCCGGGCCGTACTCGTCCACGCGGCCGTAGAGGGGATCGTCCACCGAACAGACCGTTCCGCGGGCCCGAAGGTGCGGGTCGTGGTAATGCTCCTTCCCGCCTCGCACCGGCGCCGCGGAGAACCCGGCGTCCTCGGCCAGCCGCACGACCTCGTCGACCCTCCGGGAGGCGCAATACGCCGCCACGCGTTCCGGCGTGGCGATCGATGTCTCCTCCGGATCGGTGGCACCCACGGCGTGCGCGAGGGGGATCAACTCATCCTCGTCCCGCGCGGAGATCGCGACGAACCCGTCGCGGCAGCGGTAGATCCCGGAGGGGGGATACGAAGGGTCGACGTTCCCGTTCCGCGCACGGTCTTTTCCCGTCAGCCCGGCGTACGGCCACGTCCAGTCCAGCGTGCGGATCATCGCCTCGGCCTGCGAAAGGTCGATCATCTGCCCTTCCCCGGTCTTCCGGCGCGCGGCGAGGGCCGCGAGGACCGCATTGGCGGACATCAGCGCGGCGGTGTAGTCCCCGACCCAGAACCCCGCCTTCATCGGCGGCTGGTCCGGAAACCCCGTGACGGCGGAGAACCCGGAAACGGCCTGGGCGGTGGCGTCGTACGACGCCCTCCCCGCCGAGAACGGCCCCCATTGACCGAAGCCCGAATTGGCGGCGTAGACGATCCGGGGGTTTCGCTCCCGAAGCTGGAGGTAGCCGACACCCCACGCGTCCATCGTGCCGGCGCGCAGGTTCTCCACGACGACATCGGATCGTTCCGCGAGCCGCAGGAAGATCTCCTTCCCCTCGGCCGGGTGCAGGTCGAGGCCCACGTGGAGCTTGTTCCGGTTCAGGGAGAGGAAGGCCGGCGACATCTCCTTCCAGAAGAACCCTTCGGGCGCCACGTACCGCATCAAGTCGCCGCGGGGCGGCATCTCGACCTTGATCACCTCGGCGCCGAAGAGACCGAGATAGTCCGCGGTGGCCGGCCCGAAGATCCGCGTCGCCACCTCCAGGACGCGAACCCCGGCGAGCGCCTCGGGCTTCCCCGGGATCGCCGCGGGATCGAAGGCCCGCCCGGCGAAGGCGCGGAAGCTTCCGGGAACAGACGGCAATTTACTTCTCCTTGATCCGCGGAGGGACGATGATCGCCTCGCCGTCGATCACCAGGACCTTGTCCTGGTTGAAGCAACTTGTTTTCATGCGAAGCCGCTTCTTTGAGATCACCTCCACGATCTCCACGCGCGCCGTGATCTCGTCGCCCAGGAAGACGGGCGCCTTGAAATCGAGGGTCTGCGAAAGATAGAGGCACCCCGGCCCCGGGAGCTTCATCCCGATCGCCGCCGAGATCGTCCCCGCCGTGAGGAGACCGTGCGCGATCCGCTCCTTGAAGCGGGTCTTCGCCGCGAACTCCTTCGAGATGTGGACGGGATTCCGGTCCCCCGTGATCCCGGCGAACAGAAAGACGTCCTCTTCGGAGAAGATCTTCGTGAACTCGGCGGAGTCCCCCACACTGTACATACGGCACCCCTTGAAAAGAGATAGAAGAACGGCTCGACAAACCTTGTTACGCAATAGCAGTGCCAAGAAGGATCCAGCGGATTCTCGCTGGATATATCATTCCAACAAGTTGAATAACAACACCATTTCACATATTACCCGCAAATCCCTCTTGCGGTCGTCATGTACCCATATCGGTACGAATCGCTTCTGGAAAGAAAGGCGTCCCGGATTTCCATTGCAGTGAAGGCGACCTACATGGAAGCGTACCAATATAGTTATATGTACCTTATTTGTTACTTTTCGGCCCGGATGGACCGGCGACCTCTACGGAATGGAGCACCGGATGGAGATCGACCACACGAAAGCGATGCTCCGGGCCGCGGGTTTCCGCAACCCGGGCTGACCCGCGCCTCCCCCTCGTCCGGCGGCGAAAGTCATTTCTTGAACAACACCGCGATCTCGCCCACGATGCCGCGGCGGAACGCCAGCACGCAGATGACGAAAATCGTACCGGTGATCACGATTACCCACTCGCCGATGTTCGCGCCGTAGTTCTGCAGACTGACAACGACGATCGCGCCGACGACGGGTCCGAACACCGTCCCCATGCCGCCCAGCAGGGTCATCAGCACAACTTCCCCCGACGTGTGCCAGTGAACATCCGTGAGAGACGCCAGCTGGAAGACCAGGGTCTTGGTCGCCCCCGCCAGGCCCGAAAGGGCCGTCGAGAGCACGAATGCGGTCAATTTATATTTCTCCACGTCGTAACCGAGGGAGATCGCCCTCGGCTCGTTCTCCCGGATCGCCTTGAGCACCTGGCCGAACGGAGAATGGATCGTCCGGTAGACGACCCAGAACCCCGCCAGGAAGATCGCGAACACGAAGTAGTACATGTACAGGGGTTGCATGAGGTCGATCACGCCGAACAGTTTCCCGCGAGGCACCCCCTGCAGCCCGTCCTCCCCTCCCGTGAAAGGCATCTGCAGAGACATGAAGTACACCATCTGCGCCAGGGCCAGGGTGATCATCGCGAAGTAGATCCCCGCGCGCCGGATCGCCAGGCTGCCGAAGACGTAGCCGAGTGCCGCGGCCGCCGCGGTTCCGGCCAGGATTCCTACCTCGGGCTGGAATCCGAGGGCCTTGACGGTATGGCCCGTGACGTACCCGGCGGTGCCGAGGAACGCCGCGTGCCCGAAGGAGAGGAGGCCGGTGTAGCCGAGGAGCAGGTTGAACGCGCACGCGAACAGCGCGAGACACAGGATCTTCATCGCGAACACCGGGTATACGAGGAAGGGGGCCGCGAGGCCGAACACGACGAGCAGGCCCCACGCCGCGGCATTCATTCTGAGCGAGGGCACGCCTTACCGCTCCCTGCCGAACAGCCCCGCCGGCCGCACCAGCAGGACGATGGCCATGATCACGAAGATGGTCACCGCCGACGCCTCGGGAGAAAGGAGCAGCTTGATCGGATAGACGAGGGATCGCGCCACCGGCACCGAATCGAACGTCGAGCTGAGCAGGTTGGCGATCATCCCGGACTTGACGATCCCCTCGATCAGGCCGAGCCCGAGGCCGGTCACGATGGAGCCCATGATCGAGCCCATGCCGCCGACCACCACGACCGCGAACACGGCGATGATGAGATTCGACCCCATGACCGGGTTCACGTTGAAGATCGGCGCCGCCAGGACCCCGGCGAACGCGGCCAGCGCGACGCCGTACCCGTACGTCAGCGTGATCATCAGCGGCACGTTGATCCCGAACGCCTGCAGCAGCTGCGGATTTTCCGTGCCGGCCCGCAGGTAGGACCCGAGCTTGGTGCGCTCGATGACGAACCACGTGCCGAAGCATACGACCAGCGAGGCCGCCACGACCCAGACCCGGTACTTCGGCAGGAACATGAAGCCGAGATTCTTCCCGCCCTCAAGAAGTTCGGTCACCGGGTAGCTTTCGCCCGATATGCCGAACCGGTAACGAAAGAGGCCTTCGATGATCAGCGCCAGGCCGAACGTGAGGAGCAGCCCGTAGAGGTGATCCAGCTTGTAGAGCCATTTCAGCATGCTGCGCTCCAGGAGCATGCCGAACGCTCCGACCAGCAGCGGCGAAAGCAGCAGCGCCCACCAATAGGTGACACCGAGATACCTCATCCCGATCCAGGCCAGGAACGCGCCCATCATGTACTGGGCGCCGTGGGCGAAGTTGATGATGTTGAGAAGGCCGAAGATGATCGCCAGCCCGAGGCTGAGGATGGCGTAGAAGGAGCCGTTCAGCAGGCCGACCAGCAGTTGGCCGAACAAGCCCTGAATCGAGACACCGAACATCCCGGTCACGGAAACGCTCTCCTCCCGTAGTCTCTTTGTGGGGACCTTCCCCGCATAAAAGCGGGGCGGAAAGCCGGCCTTCCGCCCCGCGCGCGGCCTGTCTTATTTCTTAACGAGCGGGCACTTGCTCTTGGACAACGGCAGGAACGCCTGGTCCGCCGGGATCACCTGCCGGATGTGATAGTAATCCCAGGGGTACTTGGACTCCGCCGGCTTCTTCACCTGGGCCAGGTACATGTCGTGCACCATCCGGCCATCGACGCGGATCTTTCCGTTCTTGGCGAAGAAGTCGTTGATCGGCGTCGCCTTCATCTTGGCGATCACGCCCTTCGTATCGTCGGTGCCGGCGGCCTTTATCGCCTTCAGGTAGTGGTATACCGCCGAATAATCCCCCGCCTGAACCATGGTGGGCTGGCGGTTCTTCTTCTCGAAAAAGCGCTTCGACCAGGCCCGGGTCTCGGCGTCCCGGTCCCAGTAGAAGCCCGTTGTGAGGTACATGCCTTGGGTGGCTTTCAGCCCGAGGCTATGCACGTCCGAGATGAACATCAGCAGCCCGGCCAGCGACTGCTTCGGCGTAATGCCGAACTCGGCCGCCTGCTTGATGGCGTTGATGGTGTCGTTGCCGGCGTTGGCCAGCCCGATCACCTGGGCGCCCGACGACTGGGCCTGCAAGAGGAACGAAGAGAAATCCTGGGCCGGGAACGGGTGCAGCACATGCCCCAGCACTTTGCCGCCCTCCTCGAGAACCACATCGGAGGTGTCCTTCTCCAGCGACTTCCCGAATGCGTAATCGGCGGTCAGGAAGAACCAGGTCTTCCCCCCCTGCTTCACCACCGCCTTCCCGGTCCCCACGGCCAGCGCGTAGGTGTCGTAGGTCCAGTGCACATTGGTGTCCGTGCACTGCTCGTTGGTGATCGGCGTGGAGGCGGCGCCCGAAACGAGCGTGATCCGGTCCTTCTCCTTCGCCACCTTCATCACCGCCAGCGCGGTGGAGGTCGTCACCAGGTCGACGATCACGTCCACCTTCTCCGTGTCGATCCATTCCCGCGCCTTGATCGCCGCGATGTCCCCCTTGTTCTGGTGGTCCGCCGAGATCACCTCGATCTTGAAGTCCGGCTTCTCCTTCGCGATGAAGTCCGCGACGGCCATTTGCACCGCAATCAGCGACCCGGGCCCGGCCAGATCCGAGTAGGTTCCCGACATGTCGGTCAGAACGCCGATCTTCACCACGCCATCGGAGACCTTGGTAGCGGCCCCGGCGATCGCGCTGACATGAATAATCAGGGCGGCGCAAATCAGTACGCTTAGCAGTTTCCGTTTCATCCTTTCGTCCTCCTTTTCTTTTGGGTGTTAGACGCCGAGGTACTCGTGAAGCTTGCCGATCCGGGACGCGAGGTCCTCCTTCTTCACCATCTCCACGATCCGCCCGTGCTCCATGACGTAGTGGCGGTCCGCCAGCTTCGCCGCGAAACGGAAATTCTGTTCCACCATGACGATGGTGAGGCCTTTCTCCTTAAGTTCCCGGATGACCCGGCCGAGGGTCTGCACGATCACGGGAGCCAGTCCTTCCGTGATCTCGTCCAGCAGAAGAAGGCTGGCCCCGGTGCGCAGGATCCGGGCCATCGCGAGCATCTGCTGCTCTCCGCCGGATAACCGGCTGCCCTGGGTGTTCTTCCGCACCGCCAGCTGGGGGAACATTTCATAGATTTCCTTGAGCCCGATGCCGCCGCTGGAAACGACCGGCGGCAGGAGCAGGTTCTCCTCCAGGGAAAGGCTGGCGTAGATCCCGCGCTCCTCGGGACAGTAGCCGATACCCAGGTGGGCGATCCTGTGCGTCGGAAGACCGATCCCTTCCCTCCCGTTGATCATGATCGACCCGGTGCGCTTTCCCACCAGCCCGAGAATGGCCTTTAACGTTGTGGTGCGCCCGGCGCCGTTGCGCCCCAGCAGCGTCACCAGCTCGCCGCGGTTCACCGTGAAATCGATACCGTGAAGGATGTGGGACTCCCCGTAGAAGGCGTGCAGATCGGTGACCCGCAGGTATTCGAACCGGGGGGTGAAGGCGCTGACGCTGTCCACGGCAGGTTCCGCTCCGCTATTCATCGCCCGTCCCGACGTAGGCTTCGAGCACCTGGGGATTTTTCGAGACCTCGGTGTAGGTCCCTTCGGCGAGGATCGAGCCACGTTGCATGACCGTGATGGTGTCCGAAAGGTTCGCCACGACAGAAAGATTGTGCTCCACCATCAGGACGGTGCGGTTGGCGGACACCTTCCGGATCAGTTCGACGATCCGACCGACGTCTTCGTGGCCCATCCCTTGCGTCGGTTCGTCCAGGAGCATCAGTTCCGGATTCATCGCCAGCGTCGTTGCGATTTCCAATGCCCGCTTTCGCCCGTAGGGGAGCTCCACCGTGGTAACGGATGCGAAGGACGCAAGGTCCACCGCTTCCAGCAACTCCATGGCGCGGTCGTTCAGTACATTCAACGTTTTTTCCGATTTCCAGAAATGGAATGAGGTGCCGAGGCTGCGCTGAAGACCGATGCGGACGTTTTCCAGGACCGTCAGGTGCGGAAACACCGCGGAGATCTGGAACGACCGGATCACCCCGCGGCGCGCGGTCTGCGCCGGTTTTTCCCGGGTGATGTCAATGCCGTTGAAGGAGATCGTGCCGCCGGTGGGGGGAAAGAATTTCGTGATCAGGTTGAAGACCGTGGTCTTGCCGGCCCCGTTCGGACCGATCAGCGCATGAATGGAGCCTCTTTTCACGCGGAGGCTGACATCATTGACCGCGACGAAGCCCCTGAACTCTTTGGAGAGGCCGTTTGTTTCCAATATGTATTCGCCGACCAACAACCCTCCCACTCTCCCTCCTCGCTGTCTTATTCCAAGGCACTCGGCGGAGTCCCCCGAACTGTACACACGGCGCCCCTTGAAACGAGATAGAAGTATGGCTCGACAAACCTTGTTTTGCAATAGCGGTGCCAAGAAGGATCCAGCGGGTTCTCGCCGGATATATCAGTCCAACAATTTGAATAACAACACTATTTCCCATATTACCCGCAAATCCCACTTGGGGTCGACTTGTACCTATATCGGTACGAATCGCTTCTGGAAAGAGAGGCATCCCGGATTTTCCCTGCAGTGAAGGCGACCTACGTGGAAGCGTACCAATATAGTTATATGTACCTTATTTGTTACTTTTTCGGTCCGGATGGGCCCGCGATCCCGTACCGCTTTATCTTCTCGTGCAGCTTGACGCGGTGGATTCGCAGGAGCTCCGCCGCCTTCGTCCGGTTCCCCCCGGCCGCAGCGAGGGCGGACAGGATGGCGGACCGCTCCGCTTCGGCCTTCACGGAAGCGAGCGACCCGTGTCCCTTCGCCGATCTTTCTTCCGCATCGGCTTCGGCCGCCACCGGGGCCCCCTCCGTCCGGGCTCCATGCGCGAACCGATGCAGGTGGACGGGAAAATGCTCCGGCCGCAGGACCTCGCCGGGCGACATCGCCACCGCCCGCTCCAGCCCGTTCTGCAGCTCGCGGACATTCCCGGGCCAGGGATACGCGCGGAGAATTTCGAGGAGTTCTGAGGAAAGCCGCCGTTCCCGCTCGCCGGTGTCGGCGGAGAGACGGGAGAGGAACGCCTCGGCGATCGTGTCCAGGTCCTCCGAATGCTCGCGCAGCGGCGGAATCCGGATCGGGATGACGTTGACGCGGTAATACAGGTCGGCGCGGAACGTCCCCTGCCCCACCATCTCCTCGAGGTTCCGGGCGGTGGCCGCGATCAGGCGGAGGTCCACCCTGCGGGAACCGGTTCCCCCCACGCGGTCGACCTCCTTCTCCTGCAGGACCCGCAGAAGCTTCGCCTGCATCGGGAGAGGCATGTCCCCGATTTCGTCGAGAAAGAGGGTCCCGCCGGCGGCGAGTTCGAATTTACCGGGCTTCCCCCCCTTGCGCGCGCCGGTGAACGCCCCTTCCTCGTAGCCGAACAGCTCCGATTCGAGAAGCTCCGCGGGGACGGCGGCGCAGTTGAGCTTGATGAACGGCCCCGCGCGGCGGGGGCCCGCGGCGTGGATGGCGTGGGCGAACAGCTCCTTCCCCGTCCCGGTCTCCCCGCGCAGCAGAACCGTCGAATCGGTCCGGGAGGCCCGCTCCGCCTCCTCCTTGGCCGCCGTAATGGCGGCGCCGACGCCGACGATGCTCCCGAAGGTGTACCGGGCGCCCCGCAGGTGCGTGAGCTCCTCCTCGTAATATTTCACCTTCGACTCGAGGAGGTTCATCTTCGACGCCAGCTTCCGGAGCTGCTCCACGGTCTTGAAGACCACCCGCCCGTACGCCCCGATGACCCGGCCGCCGTCTTTCAGGGGAATCCGGTTGACGATCAGGGAGCGTCCGTGGATCGTCTGCCGCTCGCCGATCTCCGCCACGCCGGTCTTCGCGACGATGTGCATCCGGGTGTTCTCGATCACCTGCGTCGCATGCTTCCCCACGGCGTCGGCGACCGTGGTCCCGTTGAACTGCGCATACTCCTCGCTGATCATCGTGACGATCCCGTTGGCGTCCACGACCACCATCCACTCCCCGGCGCCGGCGAGCACCTCCTCGAGCGTCCGGACCAGGGCGCTCGAGGAATCGAGTTCCCGCGACATCTTCTCCATCTCGGTCACGTCCTGGAAGACGGACACGGCGCCGATCAGCCCCCCGTCCCGGAACATCGGGGCCCGGTTCGCGATGACGGTCCGGGCGCCGACCGGCTGGGGCCGTCCCGTTTCCGCCTCCCCCGTCCGCAGAACGTTCACCAGCCCCGAATTCGGGACGATGGAGAGGAGGCTCTTCCCGATGGCCTTTCCCTTCTCCACCCCGAGGAGACGCGCGGCGGCGGCGTTGAAGACGAAGATCGTCCCCTCCCGGTCGATGGCGATCACGCCGTTGGCCATCGAATCGATGACCCGACGCAGGATCGCCTCGCTGTCTCCCTGCAAGCGCGCCTCCACCTTGGTGCTTCCCTTCATACTTCATGAACGGATGGAACTTTGCCCTGTCGCCCCATTTTACGACGATCCGGGGATGCGCGCCCCGGCTATAATGGCGGTAACGTTTCCGGGAGGGGCGGCGATGCGGACACGCGGCGAGAGGGAAGTGCGGGAGTTCTTCGAGTCCGCGGGTGTCCCGAAGGAGATCCATCGCTTCGAGGAGTCGACCCACAACTCGGAGCTTGCCGCCCGGACGCTCGGCGTGCGGGTAGGCCAGATCGCGAAGACGATCCTGCTGCTGTCCGATGAAACGGCGATCGTGGTCGTGATCTCCGGAGATCGCCGGGTGGACACGAAGAAGGTCCGCGCGCTGGGATACGGGAGGAGGGTGCGGCTGGCGGGGCCGGACGACGTGGTTGCGCGCACCGGGTTCTCCGTAGGCGCCGTTTCCCCGGTGGCGCTGCCCGGCGGGGTGCCGATCTACATCGACCGCTCCCTTCGCCGGTTCGAAACGATCTACCCCGCCGCGGGGGAGACGAACAACATGTTCGTGACCACCCCCGACGAACTGATCGCCCTCACCGGGGCGACCGAGACCGACCTGGCCCGCGACGAGGGTCTGCACTGAGGATTGTCAGCGTTTCGCGCCCCGCTCTCTTGCCGCGGCAAGGGATTCGTCCACCAATTGCCGGATCTCCACGCGTTCCCTCTCCGTCGTCGGGCGCCTCGGCGGCCGGGGGAGCGGCGAGCGGTTCCGGAAGCGGGCGATCGACTGCCGGAACTCGCTGCTCGCCCCCGCCTGTCCGAAGTAGTACGCCTCCTCTCCGTACTGGACCCCCTCGGTGATGTTCCGCACGATCAGATCCAGGGCATATCGCAGGACCGTTCCCCTCTTCCCGATGGTCTCGGCGTGTCGCAGGTACCTCTTGACGTGGTCGTCCTCGGCGAGGATCGAGGGGACGAGGGGGCGCCCCGTCTCCTCGTCGGTCAACGGCTCCTCCCAGCGCGCCACGGCCCGGTGCCGCTCCTCCATGGCGCGGCGCAGGGTGTCATCGGTACCCAAGGCGTGGTCCGCGGCGAGGCGGTACGCCCGGGCCAGGGAGTTCGCAGGGACGAGCTCCGAGATCAGCCCGTGCGCGTACGCTTCCTCGGCGGTCATCGGCTGCCCGGTCAGGATCGCGTCGACCGCGAAGAGGAGCCCGCGGCGCCGTCCCAGCCGGGACTTTTCGGCCAGGAGTCGGACCAGGCGCTGGGTGCCGCCGAACCCGGGAATCAGGTTGATATACGTTTCGGGCTGGCCCAGGTAGATCCGTTCCACCCGTGAGGCGACAACATAATGAGCGGCGGCGACAAGCTCCGCTCCTCCGCCCAGCGCCAGGCCGTTCAGGTTCAGAACGACGGGGATCCGGAATCCCTCGATCAGGCTCATCGTCTCCTGGGCGAGAGCTGCGAGCTCGGTGATCTGCTCGTCGGTGAGCACGGCGAGCTCGTCGCTGTTCTGACCCGGAACGAACGCCCGGGTGCCCTCCGAGGTGAGGACGACCGCCCTGGCGGAACTCTCTTCCCGGATCCGTTGGAACAGGATCCGGAGCTGCTTGACCGCATCGCCCCGGAACCAGTGCAGGTCCGAGTTGCGCAGGGTGTTGCTTCCCAGGGGACGGTTGAGCTTGAACTCCACCGTGGCGACCGACGCGTCCCGGCCCACGGGGTGGAACAGCAGCCGCATCAACGAAAGTTCCTCGGCGATTCGGATCCCCTGCGCCAGCACCAGGTCGCGCTCGGAGCGGACGGGATCGAGGTCGGTCACCATCCGGTAGACGGTCGAACCGGGGGCCCGCCCGCCCAGCTGATCGCTGAATCCTCGAGGGATCCGGTCCGGGTCGAGGATCCGGTCCGGTCCATGAAGGTGATAGATCCCCCGGTCGATCTTGTCCCGAAAGGCTTGCGCCTCGTGCGGCTCGTACATGTGGGAGCCTGCCATCCGGACGATCTTTTCCCGGGCCGTCGCGTTGTCCTCCAGATCCTCCGGATTGGCCGGGACGAGAATGGTCCGCTGCAGCATCCATCCTTGAGCCAGCTGCCAGGTCAGCGTTTGCCGCGAGCTGGTCTCCCCGTACACGACTCGGCCGGTCTGCTCGGTCAGAAGCGACATGTTGAGCGCCAGGTGGTCCCGCCGTCCGTTGTCCCATATCGCGTCCCATGTACCCGAGCGGTTGGTGTTGTAAGGGCCGAGAGCCTCCTTGACCACGCTCACGGTCTCGGTGGCGAAACGGGTCTGGGCGTCCCGCCCGGGCCAGCTCCGGTGGGCCTCCCGCTCCGGCGCAAAGCGACCATCGTCCACGTCGGACAGATGATCGGGCCAGAGCAGCTTCTTCTTCCCTTCCCCGCCGCGCAGGGCCTCGACGTTCTGGATGCGGGTCTTGCCGAAATGCGCGGCGACCTCCTCGTTCCGCAACAACCGGTTCTGCTGCTCCTGGGTTTCGGCCAGCACCGTTACGCGTGCCCCAAGACGCGCGGCTTCCGCGATGGCCGAGCCGGCAAGCTCGTCTCTGCCCTCCTCGTCGGCGTCGGCGCCGTAGTGGACCAGTACGTTCTCTCCGAGCTTTATATCCGCCCCGTCCGGCCCGAAGGCCTCGGCGGCCGAAAGCCGGGCGTCGTATCCGTTGAACGTCCCGAACAGGCCGAACGCCCCCGAGAACCAGGCGGTGCGGCTGCCTTGGGGGCAGGGCCGCAGCAGCCGGAAGTCCGCCGCCTGCAGGCCCCGTCCGGCGTTCTGCATGACTTTCGTCGGCCGGAACTTCGCTGGGACCGACGCCACCAGGCGGTCTACCGCCCGCCGCCATTTCGCCAGCGCATCCGGGTCGTCGACCGGGGCCGCACGCAGCGCTTCCGGATGCTCCTCCCGCAGGATGAAGCCGACGTCCGCGTGGGGATGGCGGCCGCGGACGAGGTCCGCCTCCTTCCGGTCGAAGACATAGGTCAAAACCGGTATCCCCAGAATCGCCGCCATGTCGATCGCCATGGATCCGGTGTGGCCGCTGCCGCCATGGGCCAGGAGAACGTCCCCCGCGGTCAGGTTGAGCTTGGCCGGGGAGAACAGGGCGTGCTCCACGGTTGGGCCGTTCAGGATCAGGATCGCCGCCTGGGGCAGCGACATATCGACCGGGACCTCGACGAGATTGCCCGTGTCGAAGGCCGCGAACGCCTGCAGGGTGGCCTGGTCCCCGCCGCCCTGGTACCCGCCGATGTGCCCCTCGCGCTGAGCGTCCAAGGTGACGGTGGGCGCCTGGCGGTTGAACACCAACGGGTCCACGAGCACCAATTGGCCGATGGCAATGCGCCCTTCCTGCTCCGCCTCCGGGGAGAGCATCACGACCTGCCCGACCGCTGCGTCGCCCAGCACGTGGTGGTCCTTGTCGCCCAGCACGTCGACCGGATCGGCCGTGATCCCGTTGATGACGTTGTAGGTTGCGCCCGCGTAGAGGATCTGGACCAGGGCCTGCCCGGCCCCGGGCATCGGGGTTGCGCGCACGAACTTCCGGAACCCCAGCGCCGGGTCCCGGTGCACGATGCTCATCCCGTCCTCGTTGCGGACGATCCCGTACGCCTCCTGGTAGGGCGGGATCGGGTCGATGCCGGGACGAAGCGGCGGCGTTCCGAGGCGTTTGACGAGCCGGTCGGGGACATCCGCCAGGGAAACGGCCACCGGCACGTCGGGACGGAACGGGGCGGCCACCGCCTCGTCCCCCTCGCGGGATGCGATGATCCGGTCCAGCAGGTAGATGAGCGTCCCCTTGACCTTCAGCCCGTCGGTGTTGGGCATTCCCTGGAACAGCGGGCTGGCCCGGAAAAACTCGACGTCCCCCCCGCGGATCTGGGCCCGGACCTCCTCGGGCCGCAAGGCCTGCTGCATCTTCTGAAGTGTTTCGAGGGGCTTTCCGGCGTAGAACTTGACCATCTCGTACATGATCTTCGCCGTCAGGGTCATCGGAAGGAAGGTCTCCTCCCCCTCGAAGCCCGCCGCCTCGGCCACCAGGAAGACGATGTCCTGGGGATCCGGCTTGACCTGGGGGTTGAGCTTCTGGTTGATCGTCATCTGGACGAGATCGACCAGGTCCCGGCTGGGCTGGACTCCCGGCTGCAGCGCGGCAACGACGACCGGCGTACGGTCCTTGGTGGGGTGGTGGATGAAGGTCACGCCGACCTTCCGGAAGTACCGGGTGTGTTCGTTCAGGGCGTTCTCGTACATCGTCTCGTTGACCAGATGGCCGTAGACGTTGGCGATGTTTCCGGAGCGACCCGACGCGTAGAAGGTCCTGGGGGTGACCGGATCCGTCGGGCCGTCGAGGATCAGCGCGTCCTCCGGGCACCCGGGGTCGTAGAGGGCCCGCACCCAGTAGGCCGAGTCGCCGCCGTCGTGGGCGAGACGCCTGCCCTCCCGTCCCTTCCCGGGCCAGTCCGGTGCGAACGCGTGGCCGTAGTACTTGGCCGCTGTGAGTTTCGCGTCAGGCCGGGCGGCCCCACGCCGGCCCTCGTTGCTGCCCATCAGCCACCCCATGCGGTGGGGTTGGGCGCCCCGGTAGAGCAGTTGCCCGATCACCGCCTTCCGGCCCCGCCCCGAAGCGGTGATGAGGGCCTCGGTCACCTCGCGCGGCGATTCGACCCTCTTGCCCTCTTCATCCTCCAGCCGGTCGGCGATCACCGGGTTCACCCACGGCAGCGGAAGGATCTCGGGGTGCTCGTGGTCCATTTCGATCGGGGTCCGCAGCCGGGCCACCACCTCCTCCGGCTCGCGGGTTCCGGCGATCCGCCGGAACTCGTCGCGGTACGTCTCGACGCACCGACGCTCGACGCCCGGACGGCGCTTGAAGGTCGCGTGCTGCGACCCGAAATCCTCGGTGCGCCACAGCGAGTTGATCGCCACGTCGCCCAGCACCGCCTGGATCCGGGCGTGGGCAGGGTAGGAGTACGGGGCCGCGCAACCGCAAGTCCCCGGGGCCCCCTCCCGCTGCAGGGACCGGACGTCGAACCCCCCCTTGCCGGGGTCGAAGAGCCCGTCGACCTTCGACATCGCCTCGTAGATCGGCGAACCGGCCTTCAGGAACGATGCCTTGAACTCCTCGACCACCTGGGCGAGCCTGCGGGGGGTGGGCACGAAGCTCTGGAGGAGGAAGGTTCTCCCCTCGATCATCGGGAACCACAGGGCGTACGCGGGTCCAACGATCCACCCGTAGTCCGTGGACGTGTGGTGGATCTCGTGGGACGCCAGCCCGAAAGAGTTGAACATGGTCTGGCCCCCGGAGACGGTCGCGCCGACCAGGGAGATGATCCCCTTGGGTTGGCCGGTGGATCCGCTGGAGTAGCTCAGGAGCGCGGGCTCCCCGCCGCCCATCTCGACCGCCTCGAACCGGTCGATCTCCTTCCCCATCGCCTTGAGCTTCTCCTCCGTCCGCCGAACGGCGACGTCCCAGAGGATGTCCCTGCCCGGCGCCATGGGCGCCTCCGTCAGAAGGCCGAGCCGTGCAAGGCGATCGTAGACGATGAGCTTCTCGTCGCGCTCGCACGGTTCCTCGAAGGCCGCATGGATCCGGTCGATGACCCTTCGCTGGCGCTCGATGCCCTCCAGTTGCCCGGCCCCGATACCCTTCCGCCGCGCGTGGCGGAGGATGAACTCCGATACGCCGACCTGCTCGTCCTCGGTCAGCAGGACCGACAGGCTCGGTTTCGGTGTCCCGTGCGAGATCCGCCGAACGTGGTTTTTCAGCCAGTCGCGGTGACGCGCTTCGACGGCGTCCCCCGCGGCCTCGAGGATTTCCCCCCACCGGTTCAACAGATCGACGGCGAGGGCCCGCGCGTCCGCCGCCCAAGGGTCCCCGCTGTCGCCGGGGTCGACCGCCGCCGGAACTCCGCGCAAGGCCGCCGTCATCACGGGGGCGTACCGCTCGAAGACGCGTTCATCGCGCGAGGCGGCCGCAACCCGCGTCTTCGCCCGGCGTATCGCCTCGTCCCTCATCCGGAGGGCCCCACGGAGCTCTTCCCCCGCGGCTTCGTCGAGCGACGAGAGGACGACGCGCTTGATGTGCGACTCGTGCACGACCTCGAGGAACTCGCGCATGGCGTCGCGGCTGTACGTGACTTTCCCCGCGAGACGCTCGGTCACCGCCGAGGCTATCCCCAGGGCCTCATCGCGCTCCTCTTCCGGCAGCTCCGAAAGCGCCGTCCCGAGGCGCTCGAGGAATACGGCCCGCGGCATGTAGCGGCTCAAGGCCACGTCGACGGAATCCTTCTTGAGCTCCCGGGACCGGTCCCCTACACGGTATCCGTCCTCGGTGACGATCACCTTGGCGCCCATGTTGTAGACGGTGTCGCTGAAGATGTCGGGGCCCTTGGCGCCGAACACGAAGTGGTAGGTCGCCCCGACCAGGGTCGCCGAGAGTTGGGCGACCAGTCCCTTGATGTCCGTGGACATGTAGATGACGACCATGTCCCCCGGCGCCACCCCCATATCGACCAGGACGTTCGCCAGGCGGTTGGCCTCCTGCCGGATCTGACGGTAGCTGAACGACTTCACATCCACGTTCTTCCCGTCCTTCTGGTCCTCGCCGATGTTGATCACCCGGCGGTCGTCCAGAAGCCCCTGCGCCTCGAGTTGGTCGAAGATCGCACGGGCCGGGTTGATCCTTCCGTCCTCGAAGCGCCGGATCACCGGAAAACTTCGCAGATCCAGGGAGACCGACGGCCGCACGCTCCACGCGTACGGGTAGACCATGTCCAGCTCGAACTTTTCGGGATGGGCGAGCCAGGCGCGGCGGACGACGCGCCACC
>Ga0214471_10000939_pt1 | contig 23656 bp, 10 predicted proteins | sample RVTome_5_FD_207665 | JGI IMG/M metagenome (GOLD analysis project Ga0214471, IMG submission 207665) | Soil microbial communities from uranium-contaminated site in the Upper Colorado River Basin, Wyoming, United States - RVT142D155 | ecosystem: Environmental > Terrestrial > Soil > Contaminated >... | reverse complement strand
TTGTCCGGCTCGGACATCGATTCAGCACCAAGTGTCAAGCCCTTGTCCGGCTCGGACATCGATTCAGCACCAAGTGTCAAGCCCTTGTCCGGCTCGGACGTCAATTCGGCACCCGGTGCGAAGCCCTTGTCCGGCTCGGACGCAGGCTCATCAGCATCACAGCTTGTCGTCGACGAATTCGGCGATCTGCTTCTCCAGGGACGGCCGGCGGCAAAGCATACGACTACGCATCGTCGCCTCTCCCCAGAGGTCCGCTCCGAGACGGCGCTCGAGCTCAGCGCGGCCGCCGGCCGCGAGCGCCGGGGCGAAGAACAGCGGCGGAATCCGGCCGCTCCGGGGCCAACCCACCGCCGCCACCGTCGCCGGGTCGGGCGCGAAGACGATCGCCGCGGCGCGCAGGACGTCGCTCTTGACGGTCCATTCTTCCGTGTCGACCCGGGGGGGCCGGCTGGCCGTGACCTCCCGCGCCCATCTCCTCAGGAGATCGGCTTCGGGCGAGTCGGCGGCAAAGGGTCGAAGGGGCTCGCCGCGGCAGGCGTCTCGCACCAGGTCCGGCTCCAGCCAACGGCGGTCGACGCGGCAGGCGAAGTCCCAGAGCACGTGGAGCAGGCGTGGCGCATCGGCTGACGGCGCCGTGAGCGGAAGCTCGAATGGACCGGGCCAAAGCTCGTCCGTCGGCGTCTCGGTCACCAGCGTCGCGGTCACGCGCCTCTCAGATGCGAAAGCCACCGGTGCGGTCGCCGGCGCCTGCTGCCGCTCGTCGGGCTTCCACACCGGCATCGCCTGGAGAGCCTCCGGGTCTGCGGCGAGCAGCGCCGAGGCCAGAACGCCGGCCTCGGAGTCGTCGATAACCGCCTTCTCGCGCGGCGCGAAGCGGTGCGCGACGGGCGCGCCGAGGACGTCCCAGCGCGATTCCAGCTCCTCCGCGTCGGCACGGCTCGAGGGCACCCAGCTTGCGAGCGACAGCCGCTCGCCCCGCTCGCGCGAGAGCGGCAAGAGAAGCGCCGCCAGCGCCTCCGGCGGCAACGGACGCCCGAGCTGCCGCAGCCAGGCGGCACAGGGCGGATCGGCCAGCAGACAGGCGTAGGCCGCGCTCAGCTCGTCGTGGCCCACCACCTCGCCGAGCGCGGCGATTCCCGAGGAGACGGCCGCCGCGAGCTCCGCCGGCGTGATCTCGACGGGCTGGCAGTCCTCGAGGCCGAGGACGGCGTCTGGGCGCTGCCAGTCCACTTCCTGTCGCCGTTCCCACCAGACCTTGTCGTCGAGCCGGGCCACGAACGGCAGCAGCGCGAAGGCGGCGAGGGCGGCCGGCAGGTCGGGCTCGCGGCGCCAGGCGAGGACCTGCTTCTCGAGGAAACCGCCGCGGCCCGCGGCGTCGGTGGCACGGCTGGGATAGACGCGCACCGCGCACGCGCCGGCGTCCTTCAGGCTGCGCCAGAAGGTGGCGGCGCCGTGCGGCTCGTCCTCGCAGCCCAGGGCGAGCTCGAATTCGAGCCGCGGGGCGAAACGCTCGAAGCCCGGGCTTGCCGCCAGCCAGCGGTAGTCGGTGCGGGCGCCGTGGGCCTTGCCCCACACGCCGCGCTCGACGCGCAACGTGAAGCGCTCGGGCGGCGCGCCGGAAAGCCGCAGACCGGGCCAGGCGAACGGCGCCGGCGTCATGCCGCCGCCCCCATGACCTGGTCGAGCACCCAGGCGAAGGGCGGCATCAGGTTGAAGGGGACGCCGTCGCGGCCGATCCGCGGTTTCAGGTTCTCGTCGAAGAAGACGGCCGGCTCGATGACCCCGAAGCGCCGGTGGACGCCCGCGGCGGAGACCGGGAAGAGCTTGAAGTTGTCGCAGCGGCGGCGCAGCTCCTTCACCAGGACCGGGTTCACGCGCTCGCGCACGAAGGCGTCCGGCTCCCGGTGCGCGCGCTCCGCGTCGCGCGCCGTCTCGATCAGGAGGTCGGCTTTGGACACGCAGACCGCGATAGGCCGGTCGTCCTTGCGAACGCCCCGTCCCGACCGGACGTGGACTTCCTCGAGCGTCTTCGAAATCTGGCTTTCGAGCTTCGCTTCGGAGAGCACCGGGTCGACCAGGAGCACCAGGCCCTTCGCTTCCCGGAGCGTCTTCTGGGCCTCTTCGTCGAGCTCTTCGAAGGTCCTGCCGGCGCGGTCCTCGACCCGCATGGACGCGACCGCGCCCGTCTGGGCGTTCTTGAAGGCGTAGACGACCGTCGCCGGCTTGCCGACGGCGGTGGCCTGGGGGAATCGGTTGCTCTCCCGCATCACTTCGCGCATCTTCCAGATGAATTCGAGCGAGCCTTCCGCGGGGAAGATCTCCCAGTCGTCGTCGTCGTTGCCCGCGAAGAGGTAGAGCTGCGCGAGCAGGACGGTCTTGCCCGCCGAGGACGGGCCCCAGAGAGATATGTGCAGGGAGTCTTCGCCGGCGGCGGCAACCGGAACGGCCAGGGCCGACGGCCGCGGCGCCGCGGCGAGAGGCCGCGGGTCGTTTTCGAGAAGCGCGCGCGCCAGTCGCTCGGCCCGGCGTTGGTGCTCGCCGCCCGGCGCCGGTCCCGCCGGCGCGACCTTGCGCTCGGCGGCCCCGCCGACGCCGTTCCAATTCTCGGCGAGGGCCTCGTTGGCGGCGGTAGCCGGCAGCCAGCCGGCGAGCGACAGGCCGTCCGCCACTTCGCGCGGCAACGGCAGCAACAGGGCGGCGAGGGCCTGGGCGTTGGGCGGACCGTCGAGGCCGGGCAGGGTCGCGCCCCGCTGGCCGGCGAGGAGCGAGGCGTAGAAGTCGGCCAGGGCCTGCTCGCCGGCCTGGCGCCAAGCCGCTACGCCGGCGTCGATCGCGTTCTCGATGCTCTCGGTCGTGAGGGGCGCCGGCGGCAGATCGTCCTCGGGGATCGGGAGCACGAAGTCCGGGTCCTGGGCGAGCCGCGGCTCGCCGCGCCGGCCCCACCAGATCGAATCCGACCAGGTGGCGCTGCGGGGCAACAGCAGCAGGGCTCCGAGGGCCGCCGGCAGGCCGGCGTCGTTGCGCCACTCGAGGAGCTGCTTCTCGAGGAAGCCGGAGCGGCCGTCGTCGTCGGTGGCCTTGCTGGGGTAGAGGGACAGGGCGTAGTGGCGGCCCGCGAGGGCGCGCCACGCCGAGCACTTGCGAGGCTCGTCCTCATAGCCGAGCTGGAAGCGTTGCTCGAGCCGCTCGCGGCGCGGCGTGAAGCCGGCGCTGGCGGCAATCCAGCGGTAGTCGGTGCGGGCGCCGTGGACCTTTCCCCACACGCCGCGCTCGTAGACGAGCTCGCCGGGAAGCGCGGCGCCGCCGAGGTCGAGGGCGGGCCAGGACGGGAGTACGCGGGACTTGCTCATCGGATCGATCCTCCGTAGCGGGCGGCGGCGTTCTCGATACGCAGCCTCAGGGTCACCGGAGGCAGCTCCGCGTGCCCCGCCGCCTCGAGCTCGTCGAGCAGGGCCTGGGCCGCGTCGGCGCGGGCGCGGTCGGCGGCGCTGCGGACGTGACGCTCGAGGGTCCGGCGATGGCGCAGGAGCTCGGCGGCGGCGCAGCGGCGGGCCTGGTGCTCGACGCGGTCGAAGAGCTCCTGGGCGCGCTTCAACTGAGCGAGGACGTCCTGCCAGCGGCGCGGCCGCGGCGGCACGCCGTAGACCAGGGCCTCGACCCGCGCCGTGAGCTCCGGGCAGTAGCGCCGGAGCTGGCTCTCGTCGAGCTCGCGCAGGCGCCGGAGCAGGGCGTCGCGCCGGTTCTCCGCCGTCAACTGGTCCTGCTTCAAACGGATGAAGATCTGCTCGCACTTCTCGGCGAGGTCCACCAGGCGCGCGAGACGCTCGAGCGCCTCTTCGGTCTGCGACCAGGATCCGCCCTCGAGCTCACGGCGCAGTTGCTCGAGGTCCGTCCGATCGCGCGGTCCGAGCTCGTCCGCGCGCAGGGCGGCGACCTCCGCGAGCGCCCGGCGGCGCCGGTCCTCGAACCTTTCGGCCACGCTCCGCACGCGGTCGAGAAGCTCCTGGCAGTGCTGGTAGACGGCCGCAACGAGTCGAATGGCCGCGGAGGGCGGCGCCGTGGCGTCGAGCTCCGGCCAATCGGGAGACGCTGTCTTCTCACCGGCGCGCGCCAGCAGAGCCGCGGCGGCACTCGCCGCGGCGCCGTGCTCGTCGAGGTGCTCGCGACACTTCGCGAAGAAATCGGCCTCGAGCGCTTCGAGGCGCGTGGTCATGGCGTCGACGGCCCGTGTCGCGTCCTCGAGCCTCCCGGTGTCGGCGCCGAGGAGCTGCCCGATCTCCGCGGTCAGGTCCTCGAGCTCGAGCTCGATCTCCTCAGCTTCGCGGCGCAGGGCCTGGTGCCGTTCGCTCAGCCTCCGCTGCCGGTCCCGGAGGCCGAGCAGGTCCGTCTCGGCTTGCTCTTTGAGCTCGTCGAGCCTCTGCTCGTAGCCGTCGATCAGCCGCAGGCCTTGCAGGATCTCGTCGACCCGGGCGCGCTCGTGCAGCGACCGCAGGTCGAGCGCGATCTGCTCCCCGGCACGCCGCGTGGCGTCGGAAAGCGGGCTGGCGAGGAGCTCCGTGAGGCGCTTCGTCAAAAGCTCGATGCGCTCGGAGAGACGGTCGTTGAGCTTGCCTTCCTGGTTCTGGGCGATGCCGAGGAAGTCGTGCTCCACGCTCTTGAAGCGCTTGATCCATTCGGGGTGCTGGGCGTTGCGCTCGATGCGCAGGGACTGCCGCAGCGCCGCCACCGGCCCCTTGAGCTCGCCCAGCGGGCCGCACGCGTGCTCGAGGTCGGCCACCCGGTGCTCGAGGTCGGTGAGCTGGTCGTCGCGCAGGGCGTGGGCGCGCTCGATCAGCCGCGTGCGCCAGGAGTTGGCTTCTTCGAGGAGGTCGGCGATGGCCTGGGGATCCTCGCTGGCCCAGTTGCGGAAGAGCTGGTTGTAGCGATCCTGGAGCTGCCGTGCCTCGGCCTTGCCTTCGTCGAGGATCCGGGACCAGCCGCGCAGGTCGCTCAAGGTCGTGTCGACGTTCTGGAGCTCCCCGGGGGGGTCCTCGTACTTGGCCCGGAGCTTTTCGAGCGGCTCCACGAGGTTCCGGATTTCCTCCTTCCAGGGATCAGAGATGCCGTCCTGGAAAAGCCGGACACGCAGGTCTGGCAAGGCCGACACGAGCCGCGCCACCTCGACGGTCTCCGCCAGGTCCCGGCAGACGGCTTCGGCGCGCCGCAGCCACTCGATGCCCTCGGAATAGCCGCGCAGCAGCTTCTCGACGCGCTCCAGGCGCAGCCGGTCCTCGAGCACCTCGGCCGGCCGGTCGGCGTTCTTGCCGAGCTGCTCGAGCTCGAGCCGCCACTGGCTGAAGAGGCCGCGCAGCCGCTCGGCGTCCTTCTCGTCGCTGGCGAGAGCGGCGCCGCGGGCGTCCGCCTCCGAGGCCAGCGCCTCGGCGCGGCGCGCCAGGGAGGCCAGGTCGTCGACCACCCGCTCGAGCTCGTCGAGGCGGTCGCGGAAACGGTCGAGGTCGTCCTGGCCGATCCACACGTGCCACCACCGCGTCCGCCAGGCCGCGAGCTGGCCTTCGAGGTCGCCGAGGCTGGCGTGGAAACGGCCGGCGCGCCCCGGCACCCGGCCCTTCCAGTCCTTGATCTTGCGTCCGGATTCCTCGAAGAAAGCGCGGTGCTCGGATCGTCTCGACATCGTTTCGTCTCCCGCTCAGACCAGCTCGGCGAGCAGCTTCAGGGCCGCGGAGCGCTGCGGCGGATAGGTGCGGCTCGCGGCCAGGGCCGCCGGCGTGCGCAAGCAGTCGTCGCCGGAGGCGGCCTCGAGCCAGGCCCGGGTCCAGGCGAGCAGCTTCAAGATGAAATCGTTGTCGTCATGGAAAGCGTCGATGAGGCCGATGCCGCCCGGATAGAGGTCGACGATCACGACGCCGTAGGTCTCCATGCCGTCGATCCATTCGTCGGCCAGGGGCACGACCTCGAGCGCGTCTTCCTCGACGCCGAGGTGCACGGGCAGGACGTGGCGCAGGGCCTGGCTCAGGGAATAGAGGGTCGCGGGCTCGACCCGCTCGGCGACGCGCAGCACCAGGCCGCGGGTGGCGAACGACTGGCTGATCGTCTCGTCGAGGCTCGTCGGCTCGGGGACCGCGGCGGCGCCGGTGGCGAGGTCGGGGGTCAGGCTCAGGACGCCGGTGACCTCCTCCTCGTAGCGCAGGTCCACCATGAGGCGGGTGAGCAGCCGGCGGCCGCGTCCGAGGGTGTTCGCCGCCCCGACCGGCTCGAGGTTGTGGACGAAGGAGTTGCGGATGCGCCAGGTGAAGCTGTGGGAGCTCTCCTGGACGCACTCGACGAAGCGGCCGGGGCCGATCACGTCGTCGAGCGAGTCCCACTTGCGGATCTGATAGCGCCGCCCTTCGTGGAAGAACACGCGGTAGGGATAGGCCTGGACCGTGAGCCGCTCGGGGTCGACCAGCATGCGGACGCCTTCGGCCTGACCGCCGCCGGCCCGCTCGCGCACTTCCACCAGCTCCGAGACGCCCACCGTGTCGAGGGGCCGCCGCCGGTCGCTGGGAAGGCTCGTGCTGGTGTACTCGTGGTCGATGACGAGGCGTTTGCCCGGTCCGAGGAAACGGACTTCCTCGCGGGTGAGCTTGCCCTCGTGGGCGATGCGGTCGAGGGTGTCGCGGATCACCTCCTCGTTCCAGAAGAAGTTGCGCAGCAGGCCCGAGCGGGTGTCCGGGTGCTCGTAAAGGGCCAGCAGCAGGTGGCGCCGGAAGATGTCGCGGTGGGCCTCGGCGCACACCAGGCGCCGCGAGGTCGGGAAGGCCGAAGCCACGCCGTCCCGGCCCGCCAGCCGGTCGACGAGGTAGGCCACGTAGGGATTGAGCGCGGCGAGGAGACCGACGTGGACGCCGCGCTCGGCGTCGGCCGCGCGGCCCCCCTGGCAGACCATCTCGAAGAGCGACAGGACGCTCGCCGCGTCGGCCTGGAAGATCCGCGCCCCGGCGACGGCGCCGTCGCGCTCGAGCCGCTCGCCGAGCACGGTGCCGCCGCTCGGCAGTTGCCGGAGCTTGGCGAGCTCGACCTCGGCGACGTAGGGGGGCGCGTCGAGCCGGGTGGCCCAGCCCGCTTCCACGGAGGCGCGCGCCGCGGCCAGGGGCAGGTGCCGGAGGTCGGCCGGCAGCTCGGTCGTCTGCGGCGTCTGGCGCAGGGCGTCGAGCCGATGGAGGTGGAGGCGGCGCGCGAAACGGCGCTCGACCCAGGTGACGTGTTGGGCCGCCAGGCGGTGCGGCAACAGGCGCTGGACGAACTCGTAGGCCTGGGCGTCGCCGTGCGGCAGGTTGCGCATGAAGGCCAGGGTGCGCACGTCGTCCTGGCGGCCGCGCAGGCGGATCAGGCGATGGAGCCGCCGGGAGATGGCCCACAGGTTCGCCCCCAGGACGCCGGTGAAGTCCTCGAGGTGCCACCATACGACCATGCCGATGCGGTTGATCAGCAGCGAGTCGGTGAGCAGCGGCAGCAGGCGGTCGGAGAGGGCCTCGGCGTCGACCACCCAGACCAGGGCCTCGCGCGGCACGGCGCGGGTCGGGTGGATCACCGCGGAGCGCCCTCCCAGGGGCAGCCAGGGGTCCAGCCGTTCGGCGAGCTCGGCGGCCCCGCGGGCGGTCACCACGAGGGCGGTGGCGTGGAAGCGCTGATCGAGCAGGGCGGCGCCGGCGGCCACGAGCTCGAGCTGACCGGCGTCGTCGGGGGCGAAGACCAACTGGGCAGGGCCGTAGTCGGTCGGCGGATGGTCGGGATCGAGCAGACGGGCCAGTGCCTCGACCAGCTCCGGCGCGATGCCCCGGTTGCCGAAGCGCTCGAGGTAGCGGCCGATCTCCCTGGCGGCGTCGCCCGCCACCGGCCGCGCCGGGCCGCCCGCCGCGGTCACGGCGAGCGTCGTCAGGTCCACGCCGCTGGCCCGCAGGGCTTCCGGCCAGGGGCGCGGGGCCTTCTCCGGCCCGCCGTTGGGCAGCGGCTGCTGCGCCTCGACGGCGGCCCGTGCGCCGCCGGAAAGGGCGAGCCACACCAGGCACCAGAAGAGCACGGTGAGCGTTGCCCAGGCGGCGGCAGGATAGCCGTGCTCGCCCTGGGCGAGCCGGCCCTGGGTGAGCACCACCAGGGCGAGCAGCGGCAGGGACAGCCACAGCACCCAACGCCGCGATTCGAGGAAACCGATCGCGCCGGCCAGCCAGCGGGCGTGCTCGCGGTCGGCGGGCGCGAGCAAGGTGAACAAGCTGAAGGGCACGCAGAGGGCGAACGGCAGGGCCAGGGCCCAGGCGAAGCACGTGCCGTCCGACCAGCCGAAGACCCGGGTAAGGTCGAAGTGCAGGTGGTAGCCCAGGCGGTAGAGCTGCGGGACGATCGTCTCGAGCATTCCCGAGAGGATGAGCAGGGTGCCGAAGAAGACGCCGAATCCGAACGCCAGCTTCGTCCAGAAGCCGCCGTCGTCGCCGTCCTGGGCGCGGGCGCGCGCCACGATGCGGCCGCCGAAGGAGAGGCCGCCGGCGGCCAGGAAGACGAAGAGCGCCCACCACAGGTTCCAGCTCATGACTCCGCCTCCTTGAGACAGTCGATCGCGATCCCGGTCTGGACGCGCAGGAGGTAGGCGCGGGCCACGTCGGAGCCGACGAAGACGTTCTCCCCCGGCATCCGCAGGTCGTTGAGCGCCGGCATCACGCCGGGGAGCTGGCGCCAGACCTCGGGCAGCAGGCAGTAGCGCCGATCGGTGGGCACGCCTTCCTGGGCCTTCCAGGAGAAGGCCAGGTCGAACGTGCCCTGCCGGCGCAGGAAGTCGAGGAGCTCGCGCGCCCGCGCCCGCTGCTCGGGGCCGGTGCCTGGCTGCGACAGCTCCTCGAGGAGGGGATCCTTGTAGACCTGGCTCATCCGCTCGATGAAGGTGAAGGGATAGAGGAACGCGTCACTGTAGCGGCGGTGCCAGTTGCGGAAGGGCCGCTGGGTGGCCTGGGTGGAGCGAAAGCGCTCGGGATGGGGCGGATTGCCCTTGAGCATGCGCTCGAAGTCGTCGAAACGCGCCACCGAGCGGCGGATGCCCGTCTCGTCGTGGCCCAGGCGCTTGTTCTCCTGCGACGGATCGCCGTCGGCGCCGTGCAGCACGAGGAAGTCGTGGAGCTGCTTGCGCAGCCAGCGTATCTCCTCGAGCCGTTGCCCCAGGTGGTCGGCGACCCGCCCGAGCTCGCGGCTGACCTCGCTGCGCACGCTCAGCTCCATGTTGTAGAGCTGGCGCTCGAGGGCGTCCTCGAGCGGCGCGGCGAGCGCGCCGCCGGGCGCGAGGTCGCGGCGCAGGCGGTCGGCGAAACGCCCTCGGTCGTCGTCGGTGTAGAAGCGCCGCGCGCGCTCGACGCGGGCCGCGATGCGGCTCTGAAAGGCCCGGCCGGCGAGCCAGAAGAGGAAAAAGAGCACGACCGTCACGGCCGCCGGCGTGCTCACCCAGCCGAGCAGGGCATAGAGCTTGGGCAGCCAGAACGATGTCGGATCGGGCGGCGGCAAGCCGGCGACGACGTCCTCGAGCTGCTGGACCGCCAGCGGCGCCGCCGCCGCCGTCAAGACCAGGGCGAAGAACGGCCAGCCCTTTTGGCGGAGCTGATCGGGGTGGACGAGGCGGGTGGCGAAATCGTGGAAGGAGCGGTGGAAGCGGCGGATCTCCCGCAACGAAGCCTCGGGATCGCCGAGGGGGGTGCGGCGTTCCAGCCCCGTCTGGAGCTCGCGGCGGGCGCGCTCGATCTCGGCCAGGACCACGCCCAGCGGCACCGGGTGGCGGGGATCGTGGAGATCCGCTTCGATGCCTTCCCGCAGGTCTTTGCCGAGCGCGGCGAGGTCTTTCTGGCTGATTTCCACCATGCGGGTGCCGGCCGCCTCGGCGAGCTCGCCTTCGATCTCCTCGGCGCGCCGGCGCCAGAGCTTGCGCACCCGATCGGGCCAGCCCGGGTCGTCGGGCGAGAGCTCGAGGAGCTCGGCCTCGAGCTCGGTGATCCGCTCGCGCAGGTGCCGGCGCAGGTCGTCGCCGCCGATCAGCGACTGGAGCTTGTCGAGGCGGTAGGGCTCCAGGCGGCGGCGCAGCTCCTGGGGCTCGGGATCGGGATGGAGCGGCTCGCGCTCGGCGAGGTAGTCGAGCCAGTCGCGGCCGAAGCGGGCGGCCGCCAGGCGGCTCAGGAGGCCGGCGCTGCGCTCCATCAGCCGGATGCCGAAGGTGGCGATCGGGGCCTCGCGCATGCCGCCCGACTGGTACAGGCGCTGGAAGGGGCCGCCGCGCTGGCCCTCGAAGAGCAGGAGCTCGAGGAAGAGGCTGATCTCCTCGATGCGCAGGCGGGGGTCGCGGCGGCCGTCGCGGGTGAGCCCGTCGACCAGGTAGATGCGGCCGAAGGCGGGCCGCCGTTGCCGCCGCCGGCGCTCCCAGTCGTCCACCGAACGGTGGAGCGCCTGCCGGATCCGCCGGCCGCGCTCGCTCACGTCCCAGTAGTTCTCGAACTCGAAGACGGCGATGAAGTTGAGGATCTCCGCCCCCTGCACCGGCCGCACCAGGTTCGAGTAGTTGGCCAGCCGCTCCATGCCGCGGGTGAGCAGGCGGTCGAGGAAGCCCACGACCTCGCGGTCGCCCGGCCGCGCCAGCAGCACCACGTCGAGCCCCAGGGGATCGGCGTCGCGCCGGCCGGCGCGGCTCGAGGCGTCGAGGAGCTGGTCGGCGGCGCGGCCCATGGCGGCGGCGAAGTCGTCCTCGAGGCGGCTCTCCTCGCGCACCTCCTCGATCTGCCGGTAGAGGTCGCGCATCATCTCGAAGCCGCTGCCCTCGCGCTCTTCGTCGAGCGTGACCAGGTCGGGCTCCCAGCGGTCCTTGACCCACAGGAGCACCAGGTTGCGCAGGTGACGCTCGCTGCTGGTGGCGCCGCCGTGAGGCTCCTGCCAGCGCAGCACGCCGCGTGGCGCGGTGCTCGCGAGCAGCCGGCGCAGCACGTCGCGGCCGAACGACCCGTAGCCCACCAGGATGGTGGCGCGGTGGGTCACGTCGCCGGCCGGCGCGGCGGTCTCGGCTCGGGTGTCCGCGGAAGGATTCATGGTCGCCTTTCGCTGTGTTGGCTTCTCAGAGGTGCGCCTCAGAGGTCGAGGTGGCCGTACATCTCCTCGCTGCCGGTCACCGGGAAGCCGACCGAGTAGTCGCCGGTCTTGAGCTCGTGGACGAGGGCCTTGAGCACCGGCCGGTCGAGCGCCTCGTGGCGGCTCATGGCGCCCCGCGTCTCGCGCCGTCCCATGCGCTCGAGGATCGATTCCAGTTGCTCGACGAGCCTGGCGCCGCGCTCGTGACGCGCCGCCTCGTCCGTCGCCTCGGTGGCCTTGCCGATCTGGCGGTCGAGACCGCGTTGCGCCTCCTCCTGGCGGTGGACCTCGCCGAGGCGATAGAGGGCGCTCGACAGGTTTTCGCCGAGCACGTAGGGCCCTTCCTTGGAGTCCTCCACGTCCCAGATCCACTTGCCCTCGCGGTACACGATCACCTTCGTCAGCAGGCCTTCGGCCAGCTTCTGCAGCGACCAGCCCATGGTGATCTCGGAGCGCCGCGGGTTGAGGTTGGGCAGCGACTTCTCCCAGTTGAAGTCGGTGTGGAGCTGGTAGGAGCGGCGCTCGTCGGCCGCCAGGCGCAGGTAGGCGTCCTCGATCTCGCCGACCACCGGCTCCACGTAGTACAGGGGGATCGGCAGCTCCACGTCGTGGACGATGGCGAGGCGCGGATCGTGCCAGGTGTCGGTCTTGACCTGGCGCCCGCCGGCGGTGAGCACGGACTTGAGCCGCTCGAGGAAGCGGCTCGAGGCCTGCGACGTCTCGGCGTCGATGCCCACGATGAGCTGGCGGGTGCGGTTCATCTTCACGCCGTCGTCGAGCGCCTTCGACTCCGCCGAGCTGATCCGCGCCAGGACCCCGGCGAGCTGGGAGAGGGCGCGGAACTTCTTCTCCAGGTAGTCCTCGACCTCGTCGCGGGAGAGCGCGGCGTCGCGCCCGGCGCCGAGGGTGAGCTCGGCCTCGAGCTCGAGGCCGCGCACCAGGTCGAGGCCGGATTGACCCGGAGCGCCGAAGATCGTCGGCCGCAGCCGTTCGCGGCCGAGCGCGAGCAGCGCCTGTTGCAGGTCGCCCACGGTCTCGTCGACAGACTTCTCCGCCACCGTGCCGTCGGGCCGGATCACCGGCTTGAGCTCCTGGGTGATGGCCGCGGCCAGGACCTGGCGGTCGAAGGTGCCGACGTAGCGGCCATGGGCCAGGAAGAGGGCGTGGTAGACGCGGTCCCAGATCCGCGTGCGCGGCTCGTCGAGGGTCTCGAAGACCTCGACCCGCAGCGCCAGCGGCGCGACCTGGGCGCTCTCGCCGCGGCGCAGGCGCTCGGCGTCGCGCTCGAGGTCCCGGACCAGGGAGTCCATCCGGGTGGCCAGCCGCGCGTACTGCCGCGAGCGCCGCTTGAGATACTCCAGCAGCGCCCGGAGCTGGCGCAGGCGGATCTCGGCGTCGAGGGTCTTGCGCGCCGCCGTGGCCACGCTGCGGTAGTACTCCTGGGCCTCGTCGCGGGCGTCGTAGAAGGCCTGGTCGCGGTTGAAGAGCTTGCGCCGCGCCGCCGCCTCCTGGAGCGAGCCGTAGAGATCGCGCTCCAGGCGCTCGCGCACGTTGGGGTTGGAAAGGTCGGTCTTCTTCGCTTTCTCGAGCTGCTGCTGGGCCTCCGGGATCCAGGCGTTGCCGCAGTGGTCGAGCAGCCGCACCACGAGGTAACGCTCGGCGATCGGGTCGAGCTTCAGGTCGGCCACCACCTCGCCCTCCTCCGCCGCGCTCTCGAGGCCGCGCACCCCTTCGTCGACCACCTGGCGGGCGGCGCGGATCTCGTCGGCCAGGCGGCTCACGTATTCGATGTACTGGTTGATCCCCTCGCGGTGGAAGGTGAAGGCGCGCTCCTTGATCGAGACCTTGTTGAGCAGATCGTTGCGCGTCTCCCCGAGCTTGCGCTCGACGAGGTCGAGGGTCGACTCGGCGCGGATCGGCTCGCCCTTGTCGTCGGCGCCGGTGGCGCGGCCTTCGTCGATCGATTCCACGAGCTGGAACCAGAAGCCGTCACGCAGCTCCTGCACGGCGTCCTGGCGCGCCATCTCCTGCACCGAGGCGAGGAACGACGCGTTGATGGCGCTCTCGCGGCCCTCGTCGGACTTGTTGAGGAACTTGGGGTCGGAATAGTCGACGGCGAGCTTGGCGAGGGCGCGGGCCCGGTCGTCGGCCGCCTTCGTCGGGTCGACGCCGAAGGTGATCTGGCCGCGGATCGCCTGGGCCGCGAAGCGCCGGGCCGAGTACTCGAGCAGGTCGTGCCCGGGCAGGATCAGGGCGGCGGCGCCAAAGGCGCCGAAGTTCTTCGTGTAGCCGGTGCCGAGGTTCTTGAAGTCGCCCGGGAAACGGGTCAGCTCCTCGAGGTTCTTCTCGTAATTGTCGAGCTCGCTCGCCAGGTTGTCGATGATCGGCGTGAAGATCTGCAGGTAGGCGGCGTCGGCGATCGCGGCGTCGGCGTCGGGCAAGCCGAGGTGGGGCGGGCGGTCGAAGATGAAGGAGACGAAGAAGGGACGCGTCCTCACCGTCGGCACCTCGCGCTTGTTCTCGTCACGGTAGTAGACAAATTCCTCCGACGTGCGGCCTTCCTGCTTGACCTGCGGGTAGTCGAGCTTGGTGAGGTGCTCGATCTCCTTCAGGGCGGCGTAAGTGTTGGCGTGGATGTCGGGATGGAGCTCCGGCCCCACCTTGTCGACGAGCAGCGTCGACAGCAGCAGGTTGGCGATCACCCGCGGCTGCCAGTGCTGCGCGCGGATGAGATCGTCGACCAGGTACGCGGTCAGCAGGAAGCTGCCCGAGCCGGTGCCGCCCGCCAGGGTGCAGAAGAGGTAGACGTTGTACTTCGGCGGCAGGCTCTGGCGCCAGGTGATCCCGGGCCGCAGCGTTTCGCCCACGAGCTCCTCGAGCCGCCGGCGGATCTCCTGCGAGTGATAGAAAAATCCGAGCCGCGACTCGATGCGGATCTGCCCCGCGCCCGGCTTGAAGCCCGGCCGCGGCTTGTAGGCCGCGTCGAGCCATTGCAGGGCCTGCTCGTCTCCCGACCGGCGGTAATGCTCGATCACCTTCGCCTTGTCGAAGGCCGCGATGTTGAGACGATTCCCGTCGGGAATGTGACGCAGCCGGTGCTGGTCGAGCTCGTTGGTGTCGATCGAAACGAACGTCACCAGCGGACGGAGCTGGCTCTCCCAGTTGGGCAGCCGGTCGGCCCGCGACGCGATCCGGTCGACGATGCGCGAGCCCGTGCCGCCGATGCCGATGAACATCGTCGGAATGATCGATCCCTGGCCACTGCGGTGTTGCTCATTCATCTTGTTCGTCCTCTTGGGGGATTTTCGCTGATTGCTCCCGATCTAGGCGTTCCGGATCGCGAAGTAGAGCGTCCGGAGGTCGTTGCAATAGGGCACGCCGTAGCGGGCCGACGTCTCGTCCGGGGAGAGTCTCTCCCATTCGCCGTCGGCGTTGCGGCGCCAGAGGGTGGCGCCGAGCGGCTGGATGCGCACCTGCTGGCCGTGCGCCCGCAGCCGCGCGATGGCGCCCGCGGGCCGCGACGAGAGCCGATGGTCGGCGGTCACGAAGACGTGGGCGTCGCGGTAGAACCCGGCGCCGGTGCCCCGCTGGCCACGGATCGGATGGAAGAAGCCCTCCTCGAGATCCTCCTCGGGGGAGAGCACCACGCCGAGCCGCGGCGCGAAGCGCGACGGCGAGACGAAGCCCCAGACGGCGAACGCCGCCACGATCAGGCCGGCGATTGCCGCCAGCACCGGCCACCAGCAGACCCACCAGGCATCGGGCACGATCGCCAGGGCGAGCGGCACCACGAGCTCGCGCTCGCTGTCGTCGGCGGTGGTGGCGGCCACGCGCACGGTGAATCCCGCGTCGCGGCGGCAAGCCTGCGGGCAGCGCCCCACCCGCAGGCGCACGGGAAAGGCGTCGGGGCCGTCGGCCGTCAGCTCGGCCGCCAGCGGCTCGTCGCCGAGCGTCGTCCAGCCCCGTCCGAGATCGATCTCGAGCGCGCTCCGCGTCGCCTCGAAGTCGCTCGAGATCCGGACTTCCATACGCCCGCGAACCGCGGCCGGCGACAGGTCGAGGTCGCCGTAGAGCTCGCTCTTGCCGCCCGTCTCGCCGAGCTCGAGGGGCACCGGCGGACCGAAGCGGATGCCGCCGACGACCTCGAGCGCGGCACCGGCGGGCGAGGCTCCGACGCCGCCGCGCGGCACGTACTCGAGGTGCATCGTGCCCATGTCGGCGGGCGTCCACAGGGCGCTGTAGATCCGGTCGCCGGCCGCCTCGTCGCCGCTCTCGCCGTCGTCGCCGAGGGTCATGGAGCCGCTGCCGGTCAGCACGTCGAAGCCGTTCGGCGGCGACAGCGAGGCGGCGTCGCCGACCGCCTCGAGCGCCACGGCGATCCGCACCGGCACGCCGATCTCGGCACGCGCCGGCGTCGTCACCCGCACGTCCCACTTGGCGGGGACGACCTCGACCTCGAGCGAGCGGGTGCGGTCGAGCAGGTCGCTGCCGAGGTGCAGCGCCAGGCGCCGGCGTCCGGCCTCCTCGAAGGTCACGGTGCCGGTGAGCACGCCGTCGCCGGCCGCCCGGTCGGCGCCCTGGCCGTCGTCGGTCAGACGCACCCGCCGGCCTTCGACGTCGACCGAGACTTCGAGCTTGGCGAGCAAGGCGGGATCGGTGATGCGCCGGCCGGTGGCGCGGTCGACGACCTCGGCCTCGACCGGGGTCTGCGCGCCGCGGGCCAGCGTCGGCGTGGAGACGAGACGGACCTCGAGGGCGGAGTCCTGGAGCAGCATCCAGCCGGCGCGGTCCTGCAGCCCCGGCACCCGGAACGTCCAACGGCCGGCGCCCGGCCGCTCCAGCCGCACGATGCGGTAGCCGCGCACGCGGCCTTCGAGCCCACGGGTCTCGCCGCCGCCGCGGTGGTTGGCGTCGATCGCCGTGGCCGCGGGGTGACCGGGGTCGATCTCGACGCCGCTGACCGGACCGTCGGCCGCCACTACCAGGAAGGCTTCCTCCACGTAGGGCGCGATCTCCACCTCGATGCGGTCCACCACCTCGCCGGTCTGCACCTGCTTGGCGCCGAGGAAGCGCTGGTAGACGAGCGCCACCGCCTCGACCAGCTTCTGGGCGTCGAGCGCCGCGGTGGTGAAGTCGAAGGCGGGGTTGGCGTCGAAGGCGCCGGCGGTGCTGCCGAGGTTGACGGCGGCCACGGTGGCGCCGCTGTCGTGGAGCGCCATGAGCTCGGGATTGAGCTCAGCGTCGCAGCCGCCGAGCCCGCCCGAATCGGCGAGGATGAGCAGCATACGCGGGCGCGCCGGATCGTCGCCGAGGGTGGCGATCGCGGTCCGGATCGGCGCCGCAAAGGCGTTGCCGCCGCTATACCGGATCATCGCGTCGAGCTCGCGCTCGAAGCGGGCGCGGTCGGCGGGATCGAGCCGCCGCGCCAGAGAAGCGTTGACGCCGGCGCCGCAGCCGCCGCCACCGAGCTGGATCACCGTCAGCCGGTCGTCGGCGGCGAGCAGGTCGGCGATGATCTGGGAGAGCTGCATCGTGTAGCGCGGCACGTCGGAGCTCGACATCGAGCCCGAGGTGTCGACGATGATCGCCACCTGGCGGCCGGCGGCGCGCGCCGGGAGCGGCGCCAGGAGTACCCCGCACAGCGCCAGCAACGGCAGGCGTCGCGGCCGGACGCCGATCATCGGTACTCCATACGGAAATGGTAGGACTCGCGGCCGCGGGTGAGCCGATAGAGACGGTGGACCGCGATGGTGGCGCGGCGGCCCGAGCGCTCGAGCGGCGCGTGCGGATCGACGCTCTCGACCTCGACGCCGCGGGCCAGGCGCAGTTGATAGAGCTCGTCGCGCAACGGCCGCACCTCGGCCAGAGCACGGTCCTGCCCCGGGATCAGGACGGGACGCCCGTCCCGCAGTCCCAGCAGGCGGGCCAGGAATCCTCCCTCGGGCAACGAGCGACCCGTCATCGGCGGGTCGCCGGTGTCGGGGCCGATGGCGTAGCCCAGGTCGGGCGGGAAGGCGAGGCGGTCGCGGCCGTACCAGAGGGCGGCGAGGAGCGCCAGCAGCGCCAGCAAGACCAGCCACAGGGTCTGCCACTTCTCGACCCAGCTCGGCTGCGCCACCAGCACCCGGGCGACGAAGGGCGAGATGACCCGGAAATCGTCGTAGGGCGTCTCCTGGAGCGTGAAGACCACCGGCAGGTCGAGCGCTGGATTGCCGGCCGTGGGACGGCCCAGTTGCACGCAGATCTCGTGCTCCCCGAGAAACGCCGCCTGGCTCAGGAGCCGCCCCGCCGACCACGGGCTCGGCTCCTGGACCGTCTGCCCCGCCACGTCGAGCGGTTGGCCGTCGAGGGTGAACCGCGCTTGCCGGAGCTCGGCGCCGAGAACTTTCGGATCCGGCGGCTCGAGCAGTGCCCGGATGCCGTACTCGTCGCGCTCGGGATGGGGGAGCGCCCCTGCCACGAGCTCGAGCTTGAAGACGGCACAGGCTTTCTCGCGACGCTGCAAAGCGGTGTCGGAGAGGTTCCGCGTCGCCGGCACCGGATCGACGGCGATGCGCGGATAGACCTCGATGCGGTGGGCGAAGGGCTCCACGAGCTCGCCCACCACGGCTTCGCCGCGCTTGGCCCGCGCCTCGAGGTAGCCAACGTAGAGCTCGCCCGGTGCGCTCTCGTTCTCGGGAAAGGTCGCGACGATCGGGAAATAGCGGCCGTCGGGCTGCGGATCGCCGGCCGCGTCGCGGGCGGCGGGCCCCTCGTAGTCCATCACCCAGGCGTGGGACGGGGCGCCGGTCGACGCGTCGCTGCGGCGCTCGCCGAGGAGGCGGAAGGACAGCTCCACCGGCCCGGGATCGCCGCCTCCGGGCGAGCTGACGCGGATCCGCAAGTGGAACGGCGTCTGCGCCATGGTGCGCTCGACCTGGTGGTTCTGGGGCGGCGCCGCGTGGACGCCGAGGTCGAGCCGGGTCGGACGCAGCACCGCCACCGAGCCGGCGAGCACGTTGTTGGCGGCGAAGCCGTAATCGCCCCGGTGCGGCGAGAGCACCCATGTCAGCGTATAGCTGGCGCCTCGCTCGCTGGCGCTGCGCGGCGGCTCGGGCACGTTGAGCGACCCGGCGGGAGGCGGCTTCAGCTCGACCTCGGGCACCGGCGTCGGGCGCTCCGAGGTGACGACCACCGCCACCCGCTGCGGCGTCGTGCCGCCGTCGAGGTCGATCTCGGCGACGCCGGGCAGCGTCTGGGCGCGGCCCGCCGTATAGCCGAAGCTGCGCTCGAAGATGCGGATCATGGTGCGCAGCAGGTCGCTGCCGTCGGCGTCGACGAAGACCTGGCCGAGGCTCGACGGCACCAGGTCCTCGAAGTAGCCGCGGTTGGCCGACGCTTCACTGCCGAAAGCGAGCACGTAGAGCCGCACGTGGGCCGCTTCCAGGCGCGGCACCAACTCGCTCTTGATGATCTCGGCGTCGCGCTCGCGCCTCGACGGGATCGGCAGGCCGTCGGTCACCAGCACCGCCACCCGGGTGTCGTAGTCGCCGCCGGGCGTCTTCTCGAGGTCCTCCATGGCGGCGCGCAGACCGGGAGAGAAAAAGGTGTAATCGATGTCGTAGGCGAGGGCGTTGAGCCGGGCGTTGAAGTCGGCCGGATTGCGGTAGTCCGCGGCGACGGCCGGACCGTTCGAGGTCGGGACGTCGCCGCTGCCGGTCCACGCCGGATCGAAAGGAATCACCTCGAAGCTGTCGCCGAGGGTCGTGTTGGGGTTGACCAGGTCGCGAAGCAAGAGCGTGGCGAGCACGGCGAGGCGGTCCGGGTCGTTCGTCTCCATCGAGCCCGAGACGTCGAGCACCACCCGGACGTGGCTCTTGCGGGTCTGCGCGTCGGCGCCGGCGGCGAACGCCAGGAGGGCCGCAAGGGCCAACGCCGACGCCGGGCGTCTCATCGCTGACGATCTCACCGCCGTCCTCGCTGGACCGCGATCCGGAAATACGGCCCTTGCTCCCCTACCCGGTACACGTCTCCGGCCCGCGCGCGGCGGCCGGGCGCGGGCACCGCGTCCCAGTCGCCGTCGATCGTCTCGCGCCACAGCGCCGCGCCGCGGCCGGGGAGCACCTGCGGGCCGCCGCGCTCGGCGTGGAGGCAGGCGAGGGCACCCTGGGGCCGTCCGGAGAGCCGGAAGTCGGGGTGCAGGTAGGCGCGCGCGTTGCGGTAGAAGCCGATGCCCACGCCCTTCCACTGCCGCACCGGCTGCGGCGTCTGCTCGTCGAGCTCGTCGCGCTCGGGCACGAAGGTGACGGCCAGGGTGCCCGAGAAACGCTTCGGCAGCACGTAGCCGCCGACGATGAAGAGCAGGACCAGGACGCCGAGGATCGACAGGATCAGCCAACCCCAACGCTGCCAGAACGTCAGGCCCTCGACCGTCCAGCGCAGGCGGATCGGCACCCGGTGCTCGGCAGAGTCGCTGCCGGCCACGCGCAGGGCCAGCCACTCCTCGCCCGCGGCCGTCGACGAGGGCGCCCGGGGCGAGGCCGCCAGACAGATCTCGACGGCCTCGCCCGGCCGCAGCGGCCGAGTTTCTCCGCCCGGGTGGAGCGTGCCGCCGGGCAAGCGCGCCTCGAGCCGGTGCCCCGAGGGCAGGCTCCGCAGCCGGTCGAGCTCGAAGGGGATCTCGCCCTGGTGCTCGACCGTGAACGTCAGGGGGCGGCACGCCTCGGTGCCTGCTCCGAGGGTGCCGAGGTCGATCTCGACGGGGCCGCCCGTATAGCGGAAAAGCCCGGAGACGCGGATCGTCTCTTCCACCGTACGGTCGACCACTTCGCCCGCCAGCCGCAGCCGGACCGTCGCGTCGCCGGAGCGCTGGAAGACGTGGGACGCGGCGAAGCGGCCGTCGCCGGCGACCGCGTCGCCGTCCGTGCCGTCGTCACGGAAGGTGAGGACCTGCCCCTCCACCTCGGCCGTGAGCGTCAGGTCGCGCAGCAGCTCCGGATCGTTCACCAAGTCCCCCCCGAGGCCGGCGACGACGCCGGCGACGAGGGTCGTCGGGCTGCCGGCGACGGCGTTCTCGGGCTCGAGGAGATCGGGCGCCAGGGCCGAGCGCTGGACCACCGCGTAAGCGACGCCGAAGCCGCCGCCCTGGGCCCGTACCGTCCAGCCGCCGGCCTTGGGACGCCGCAGGTAGGCCACCCGGTAGGCGCCGGCCCCAGGCCACGACTCTCTCGCGTAGTCGGCGCTCTGGCGGCCTCCTTCCGGGGTCTCGAGGGTCACCTCGCCGAGGGTCGGGTCGCCGTAGACCACCACCCACGCCTCTTCGACGTTGGGCTTCATCTCGAAGCGAGGCTCGGCGGAGACGAGGTTGTCGATCTCGTACGGCGCCTGGACGATGCGCCGGAAGGCGCCGGCGAAGGCCTTCATGAGCTCCGCGGGGCTTGAGGTCTGGCGCACGTTAAGCCCCGCCTCGCGGGCGAGCCGCGGATCGCCGCGGCCGAAGACGATCGCCTCCACGGCGACGCCGGCGCTCCTTAGCTCGTCGCTCGCCTGCTTGAGAGGGACGGGGTCATCGGCATTGCCGTCCGAGAGCCAGACGACCGTGCGCGGCACGCCGGGTCGAGGCGCTCGTTGATCCAAGACGCCCTGAGCCGCCCGGAATGCGAGACCGAAGACGCTGTTGTTGATCCTCTGCTCGAGGTGGCTCTCCAGCTCGGTCTTGAACGCGGCATCGCCACGCGCCGGGCGCGCGAGCGAGCCCAAACGCTTGGCCCGGGCGTCGGCGTACCAGTCGCTGGCCGGCTCGACGATCCCGCACTGGCGGCTGGGATCTTCCTGGCAGGGCTCGAACATCCCCGTCTCTCGGCTCGGCAGGACGGCGTTGTCGGCGACGAGGTCGAGCAGACGGACGGCGGCCAGCTCTCCGGGGACGATGTCCGCGAGGAGCTTCGTCACCAGGAGCGAGGTGCGCTCGGGGTCCATCCCCGGGTTGCGCATGCTCGTCGAAGTGTCGACGATGACCACGGCGTCGGCGGTCACCGGCTCCTGGGCCGTCAAGGCGGCGGCCAGGAAGAGCAGAGAGAGCCCCACGGCGACGCGTCGCGCGGGGAAACGGGGGCGATCGGGACCGAGCTCGTTCACGCTGAATCTAGACACGAAACGCCCGCCGATGTTGTGCGCTTTCCTCAAACCTGTTCCTCCACCACCCTACGTCCCGGCCGAGCGTCCGATTCGGAAGTAAGGGCCGCGGTCGCCGACACGGTAGACCTCCCCTGGCCGCGACCGGCGTCCCTGCGCCGCCACCGTCTCCCAATCGCCCGCCAGGTTCTCACGAAACAGCGCGATGCCGTGGACCGCCATCACACGCGCTGCCTTGCGCCCGGCGACCAGCGCCGCCACCGCGTTGCCCGGAGAGGCCGACAGCCGGTAGTCGAGCCGCAGGTACGTGCGCGCCGGACGAAAGAACGGCCGCCCGACTCGCCCCCAATACCGTAGAGGCTGCGCCGGCTGCTCGTTGAGCTCATCATACGAGGGCACGAAAACGAGACTCAGGCCCCGGTCGAAGCGCGGCGGCAACAGGAGACCCGCCGCCAGGAGCGCCAGAGCCAGCGTCCCCGCCCCCGCCGCCAGCTCCTTGCCGTATCGCTGCCAGAACGGTAGCAGCTCGACGCTCCACGACACCAGGAGGGGGACCCCGTTCGGAAGGCCCTCGACTCCCGCCACCACCAACTGCAGCTCGTGGCCGGCGCCCCGCGACGGCCCGGCCTCGGCCGACGTCGAGAGGCAGACCTCGAAGGGATCGCCGCCATTGAGCGGCAGGGCGCCACCGCCGGGCACGAGCCCCTTGTCGCTCACCCGCAGCTCCAGGCGATGGTGGTCGGGCAGCGGCTGTGGCATCCGCGCCTCGAAGAGCACGGGCCGCGCATAGTCCGTCGGCACCGACGCCGGCGCGCACGCGACGTCGCCCGTCCGGATCGTGCCGAGGTCGACCTCGAGCGGCGCGCCGTCGTAGCGAAACTCCTTGGCCACGTCGATCCGCACCTCCGTCTCCTGGTCCACGAGCGGCGTCCCACTGCCGCCCGGGACCTCGATCACGGTCCAGATGGTCACCGTCTGCTCGCCTTCGTTCGAGAACGACACCCAGCCCGAGAACTGACCGTCGCCGGCAACCAGGTCGCCGTGCGCGCCGCGGTCCCCCAGCGGCACGCTCAGACCCTCGACCTCGGCCTCCACCCGCACCCGCTCGAGCAGCACCGGATCGGTGATCGGGAAGTTGTCGCCGTCGACGACCTCGGTCACCAGGCGCAGGCGGGCGCCGGCCATGGGCTGTGGCGGCGGCTGCGGCCGCGGCGCGAAACGGGCGCGCTGGACGACGGCGTAGGCGGGCTCGCCGCCCCCTTCCGCCTCGACCCGCCAGGTCCCCGGCCGCGGCTCGCGCACGAAGGCCACGCGATAGGCGCCGGCGCTCGGCCAGTCGCCGGCGGCGTAGTCGGCCGCCACGAGCGTCGCCGCGGGATCCTCCAGCCGCACCTGATCCAGCGTCTCGTCGCCGTAGACCACCACCCAGGCTTCGTCGACGAAGGGTTCCATCTCGAAGGTGGGGAGCCGCCGCAGCTCCCGATCCACGTGGTAGGGCGCCTGGACGATCTCGCGAAACGTCTTGGAAAAGGCGTCCATGAGGCTCGCCGGACCCTCGACGTTGAGCACCGCGAGCCCCGATTCGCGCGGGATCGTGGCATCGCCGCGGCGGAAGACCAGCGCCGTGACCTCGACGCCGTGGGCGCGCACGTCGCGGATCGCCGCCGTGAGCACGTGCTGCTGCTGCGCACGCCCGTCGGTCAGCCAGATCACGTGCCGCGGCACGCCCGGATCGGGCGTGCCATGGCGGGCGAAGAGACCCTCGGCACCGCGGAAAGCGAGGTGGGCGAAGGTATTGTCCACGGTCTGCTCGAGGTGAGGCGCGAGGTCGCGTTTGAAGGCCGTGTCACCGCGCGCCGGGCGCACGAGCAGGCCATGACCAGCGTCGTGCACCAAGGGGCCCCACGGTACCGTGGGCTCGACGACTCCGCACTGGCGGCTCGGATCTTCGTCGCAGGGCCGGGAAGCGCCCGTCGGGCGGCTCGGCAACAAGGCGACGTCGTCATGGAGATCCAGCATGCGGACGACGGCGAGGTCGCCCGGCACGATGTCCGAGAACAGCATCGCCATGAGCAGCGACGAGCGCTCCGGGTCCATGCCGGGCTGCTGCATGGAGAACGAGTTGTCGACGATGAGCACCACGTCGGCGCGGGCGGTCGTGTCGTCGGCAGCGCCCGTGCCCGGGAGCACGAACAACATGGCCGCGACGATCGCGGGCCCGCGTGGCCCGGAGACCGGACGATACGGTCTCACCGTGTCCTCCTCGCCCTGGCTATCATAAAGTGCATTATAGAGAGCAGCATCGTTCCTCTCTGCGTCCCGTGCTCGCTCCACCGGCTGGGTTTCTGCCAAGTCTACGGGCTGGGTTTGAATATGACCTTGATGATGATCCGCCAGGGCACTGGCTTACCATCCAAAA
>Ga0214471_10000938_pt1 | contig 23658 bp, 21 predicted proteins | sample RVTome_5_FD_207665 | JGI IMG/M metagenome (GOLD analysis project Ga0214471, IMG submission 207665) | Soil microbial communities from uranium-contaminated site in the Upper Colorado River Basin, Wyoming, United States - RVT142D155 | ecosystem: Environmental > Terrestrial > Soil > Contaminated >... | reverse complement strand
TCCTTTGGAAGGACCATCCGCTATCGCCGCACCAAGCTCGGTTTGAGCCAGGCCAAGCTGGGTGAGCTGGTTGGCCGATCGGCAAGCACGATTCGGGCTTGGGAGCGCGACTCTTCACTTCCCAGCGACGGATCGGTGATAACCGCGCTTTCTGCAGTGCTCGCCGTTGACAGACGCTCTCTCTTCGAAAAGGCTGGTCTGGAAGTCCCGACGGAAGGGACCAGTCCTACCTTGGAGGAGGCGTTTGCCAGCCTTGGCGGCGAGCCGAGGGCGACGCCGGCTTTTCTCGATCCGCAGCCGTCACCAGTACTCATCTCCGAAGCCGACGAGCCGCACATCGAGGTCTTCATCGATTCAGACGTCGAGTCCGCGTCAGAATCGGAGCCGTCGGACGAGCCAGACGAGCGTGACGAGGAATGGAAGCCGGAAGAGGAGCCATACCCGATCTGGGAACCAAAGTTTCCCGAAGTGTCGTTGGTCAAGTCGACTCCTGTAGTTTCGACAAATGTGACCCCATCGATGCCTGCCCCCGCGTTCGTCGAGCTACCTGACCCCTTCGTGCTGGCGGCTCCAACGCCGCCGTTGGTGGAGCCGTCGTACATGGAGGACACAGCCCAGCGACAGCTCTATCGAGTTCGGAACCTCGCCACCGTGGTCCTGCTAGTTGGCTTGGGGATCGTCTTGCTCTGGGCGTTGTCGAGCACCTTCGACGCCCTGGGCTCCTGGTGGGAGGACTTAATCGGGACGCTCAGGCTCTAGCGTTCGGCCGCAACGGCCATGAGTTCAGGTCCGCTCGACATCCTCATCGTTGGCGGAGGCCCATCCGGGCTCTATCTGGCGACGCTGCTCAAGAAAGGGCGTCCCGATCACCGGGTCCGGGTATTGGAACGGAACAAACCCGGAGATGCCTACGGATTCGGGGTGGTGTTCAGCGATGAGACGCTGGACAACTTCCAGGACGCCGACCAACCCAGCTTCGATGAGCTCTCTCGGAGCTTTCGACACTGGGGCGACATCAAGGTCCATCATCCCGACGGGAGGGCCATTGTCTCGGGGGGCCACGGGTTTGCTGCGGCTGGCCGCCGTCGGCTGCTCGAGATCCTCACCGCTCGGGCAGCCGACTTGGAGGTGGATCTCGAATTCTCCACCGAGATCGCCGACTTGGCGGACCTGCCCCCGGCAGATCTGATAGTCGGCGCCGACGGCGCCAACAGCGTGGTGCGCCGGCTCCTGTCTCCCCATCTCGAGCCGTCGATCGATCTCAGGCGCAACCGATACATCTGGTTCGGGACCCCGAAGGTCTTCGCCGAGTTCAACTTCATCTTCGAAGAGACATCGGCCGGAATGGTCTGGGCCCACGTCTATCCCTACAGCGAGGAGGGGAGCACCTTCATCGTAGAGATGGCGCCCGAGACTTGGCTGGGGTTGGGGCTCGACGAGAGCCTCAACGAGCCTCTAGCCCCAGGGTCCAGTGACGAGTTGGCGCTGACTCGGTGCCGGCAGATGTTCGAAAGGCATCTCGATGGCCGAGGGTTGATCGGCAACAACTCGAAGTGGCTCCAGTTCCCGACCATCTCGTGTGGGCGCTGGCATCACGAAAACGTCGTGCTGATCGGTGACGCCATTCACACCGCCCACTTCTCCGTGGGCTCCGGCACCAAGCTGGCCATGGAGGACGCCATCACCCTCTCCGGCCTCCTGCTCGACGACATCGGCCTCGACCACGCCCTCGAGGAGTATGAGCGACTTCGCCGTCCCGAGGTGCAGAGCCTGCAGAGGGCGGCTCGGGCCAGTCTGGAGTGGTTCGAGGGCGCTGACCGATACCGGGACATCGAGCCCGAGCAGTTCGTCTTCAGCATGCTCACCCGGAGCCAACGCGTCACCTACGACAACTTGCGGGTTCGTGATCCGGCCTACATGGCAGAGGTCGATGCCTGGTACGCATCCTCCGACCATGGATCACCGGTCCCGGTGAGCCCGAGCGCGCCGCCGATGTTCCACCCATTCCAACTCCGCGGTCTGACCATTCCCAACCGGATAGTTGTATCCCCGATGGACCAATACAGCGCTGTCGACGGGATGCCCAACCCGTGGCATCTCGTCCATCTGGGAAGCCGCGCCGTCGGTGGCGCCGGTTTGGTGATGACCGAGATGACTTGCGTCTCTCGTGAAGGCAGGATCAGCCCGGGCTGCGCCGGGATCTGGACCGGTGAGCAGGCCGGCTATTGGGCCGAAGTGGTGGCTTTCGTCCACGGGCACACCTCAGCCAGGATCGGGCTCCAGATCGGGCATTCGGGGCGAAAGGGCTCCACCAAGCTGATGTGGGAGGGCGACACCGATCCCCTCGAGCACGGCAATTGGGAGATCGTCGCTCCGTCGCCGATCCCGTATCGGCCCGGGAGCCAGGTACCCCGGGAGGCCACTCGAGGGGATATGGACCTCATCCGCGACCAACATGTCGATGCCGCCATCCGGGGGGACCGTGCCGGCTTCGATCTTCTCGAGCTCCACTTCGCACATGGCTATTTTGTCTCCAGCTTCCTCACTCCGCTGGCCAACGTGCGCACCGATGAGTACGGGGGCTCGCTGGAGAACCGGATGCGGTACCCGCTCGAGGTCTTCAGCGCGGTTCGCGAGGCCTGGCCGTCCCAGAAGCCGATCTCAGTCCGGATCTCGGCAACCGACTGGGTGCCCGGTGGGTTCGAAGGTGACGACGCGGTGGTGTTTGCTGCCGGGCTCAAGGCGCTGGGGTGTGACATCATCGACGTCTCGACCGGTCAGACCACGGCCGACGCCAACCCCGACTACGGCCGTCTCTATCAGACGCCCTTCAGCGACCGGATTCGCCGCGAGGTCGGCATCCCCACGATGACGGTTGGCGCGGTCTCCAGCATCGACGATGTCCACAACATCTTGGTGTCGGGCAGGGCGGACCTGTGTGTCCTGGCCAGACCACATCTGGTCGACCCCTATTGGACGTTGAACGCAGCGATCGACCTTGGCTATGCCGATTTCGACTTCCCCGATCAGTATCTATCCGGGTTGAACGCCAGAAGACGCCAGCAAGCACCCATCCCTCCGGACGTGTTTCGCGGCTAAACCTCAGTTGGAGCCGGCGACCAGAAACACATTGGCATCAGGGTCGCTCTCGGTGACCGAGATGCTGTAGCTCTCGGTCTCGGTGCTCACCAGCCAGGTCTGACTATTCGGGTTCGAAGTCTCGTAGGTGGTCACGTCCCCACCTGTGCTGTCGGCGAACGCCTGATAGGTCGCCACCAGCGAGTCGTATTCCGAGATTGGATAGGTGACATTCACGCTGGAGCCCTCTTCCGAAGAGCTGGTGAAGTTCACGTTTCCGCCATCAGGGACCGGGATCGGAAAGCCGTCGGGCACGTCCCCGCCTCCGATGACTGCCGATCCGCCGCCTTCCTCGTCCTCGACTTCGATAACCACCGACCCGTTGTTCTCGTCGATTTCGACGTCGCCCACACCTTCTTGCCCCTCCAGGACTTCCTCGGCGATGTTGCCGGCGATATCGCCACCCGAGCAGGCGGACAGGGCGAGTGATGTCGCCGCAAGCAAAACAATTGTCCTTCTGATTCGCATGTAAACGGCCCCCTTCTGGCTGGCATGAGGCTAACCGGCAGCCGCTCCTCAGGAAGGCGCCAGGCGGTCCTGGGCTCTGAATCTCACCAAAACCCCGGCCTCCAACCCCCACTTCGTGCCAAACTGTCGGGACCAGAGAAAGGAGGTGGTCCTAAGTTGTTAGAAGGTTTACGGACTCTGGAGGTGGTCCAGCGCTGAGCGGCGCCGACCGCACGCGCCGCTCGTCCCTTCGGGACCGGTGGCGACTCCATCTCGGACCACCCTGCTCTGGCTACCGCGGCAATCGTCCACCCGCGGCGGATTGATCTGTAGCAAAGCCTGAGCCGATTCAGGGAGCCCCCGGTGAATCGCCGGGGGCTCCCTCATGTCTCGAATCCCCGGTCGGTCAACCACCGGTCGTTGAAGACCTTCGAGAGATATCCGCGCCCCGAGTCAGGGAGAATGACAACGACGAGGGCCTCGTGGTACTCATCGGCGACCTGGACCGCGGCATGGGCTGCCATCCCACAAGACCCGCCGACCAAAATCCCCTCTTCCCGGGCCAGGCGCCTGGTCATGGCGAATGATTCGGCATCGGCGACCTTCACCCATCGATCGATCACATCGAGATCGACGGTCTCGGGAAAGAAGTCCTCGCCAACGCCCTCGACCGCATACTGATGCACCTCCGCCTTGTCTTCGGCGGTGTAGATCGACCCCTCCGGGTCGGCGCCGACCACGTGGAGGCCCGGCTTCATCTCTTTGAGGAATCGACCGCTGCCGGTGATGGTCCCTCCGGTTCCGACCCCGACCACCAGGATGTCGATCTCCCCGGCTGTTTGGCGCCAGATCTCGGGCCCGGTTGTTTCGTAGTGAGCCTGTGGATTGGCGGGATTGGTGTATTGATCAGGGTGAAAGGCGCCCTCGATCTCTGCGGTCAGCCGTCTTGCAACTCCGTAGTACGAGTTCGGGTCCTCGGGTCGCAAGTCGGTCGGGGTCACGATCACCTCGACGCCGTAGGCCGCGAGCAGGTCCCGCTTCTCCTGGGAGACTTTGTCGGGGACGGTGCAGATCACCCGATATCCGCGCACCGCACCGATCATGGCAAGGCCGACTCCGGTGTTCCCCGAGGTTGGCTCGATGATCGTCCCTCCCGGAGCCAGGAGGCCCGAGCGCTCCGCGGCGTCGATCATCGATACGGCTATTCGTTCCTTGGTCGAGCCGCCCGGGTTCATGTACTCGAGCTTGGCCACCAGGTTTCCGGCGGGGTGGATTCGGGCAAGACGGACCATCGGCGTATTGCCAATCGCCGCGAGCACGTCGTCAAAGATCTCCATGGCCGGAGGAGGCTAGGCCTGCCCCGCTTGGAGTAGAACCGCGGGCGGCTTCTAACCTGGCAGCCGTGACCCGTATCGCCCGCTTCGCATGGTTCACCCTCATCTTCAACGTGGGCGTGATCCTCATGGGTGCGCTCGTCCGATCGACCGGATCGGGGGCGGGGTGTGGACGGTCCTGGCCGACGTGTCAGGGCGAGGTGCTTCCCGAGTTGGAGGGGGCCACTGCGATCGAGTTCGCTCACCGTGCCGCGAGCGGGGTAGCTCTGGTCCTGGTCGTCACCCTTGCGCTCCTCGTCTGGCGCCGGATTCCGTCGGGTGAGCCGGCGCGCAAGGGGGCTCTCTTCTCGGTCGTGTCGATTGTCGGAGAAGCTTTGATCGGCGCCATGATCGTCTTGGCCGAATGGGTTGCCGACGACTCGTCCCTTGCCCGGGCCTTCGCCGTCCCTCTTCACCTGGTCAACACTCTTTTCCTCCTCGCCGCCCTCACGCTCACGGCTTTTTGGCTGTCGGGTGGAAGATCCCTGGCTCCGAGGTCGAGGCCGATGGTTTGGCGATGGGTTGTCGCCGGGGGGGCGGCAATCGTGTTGCTGGCCGCTACTGGCGCGGTGACCGCTCTGGCCGACACCCTCTTTCCAAAGGATGGGACCGGGCTCGGAGACTCCGGCGAGTCACATTTCCTCACCGATCTGAGGATGGTGCATCCCGTCCTGGCAGTCCTGGCTGCCTCCATCGGGTGGTGGGCATCAGGCCGGGTCGAGGGCTCGCGATCGACAGCCGCCAGGGCATTGCCCGTTTTGGTGGGGGCGATGATCATCACCGGCTCGCTCAACATCCTGCTCGGGGTCCCGGTCTGGATGCAGCTGGTGCACCTGTTGCTGGCCGACGCCCTGTGGATCGCCTATGTCCTTGCCTCCGCCCAGGTGCTCCAGGTCCCGGCACAGCTCAGTCAGCGGGTATAGGAGCCCTTTGGTCACCGAGGAGGTATCGGGGTCCGGAGCCCTTCTCATGTGCCACGTCCGAGGGGTTGAAGATGGCGCATGACTTCAGGGAGAGGCAGCCACACCCGATGCAGTCCGTCAGTTCGTCACGTAGAGCTTGGAGCTCGGCGATCTGACCTTCGAGCCGGTTTCGCCACGACCGTGACAGTCGTTCCCAGTCACGCTTGGTTGGGGTGCCTTCATGGGGGAGCGTCTCCAGAGCCACGGCCACCTCGCCCAGGGAGAGCCCGACTTCCTGGGCGGCTCGGATCAGGGAGACCCGGCGCAATGTTGCTCGCGGGTATCGCCTCTGGTTGCCCGAGGTCCGTTGCGAGGCGATCAGCCCGCGGGACTCGTAGAAACGCAGGGCAGAGGTGGCGACACCTGCCCGCTCCGCCAACTCTCCGATTGTCAGCCAGTCCATCGCGACCCCAGCGTAGCTCGCCCGACTTCAAGTGAGGTTTAAGTTGTTACGTGCGGGATGACCGGGAACAGCCAGGCGATCTAACCTCACCGGGTGTTCGATGAGCTCGCCGACGGTGTCTATCGAAGACGCTTCGAATCCCTCGACCTGAACGTAGGTGTCGTCCTGGGCGAAATGGGGGCGTTGATAGTCGACACCCGCGCCTCGCATCGCGAGGCCGACCTCCTGATCGACGAGCTGAAGACTCTCACCAACCTCCCGGTGGCCTGGGTGGTCAACACTCATTGGCATTGGGACCACACCTTCGGCAACTCCCGCTTCGGGGGCGCCGAGCTCTGGGGTCATCGCCTGTGTCGTGAAGCGCTATCCGAGCGACCAGGGGAGATGATCCAGGGCGCACTCGACTGGCTTCGGGAGGATGGCGATGACGCCTTGGCAGATGAGATCGAGGAAGTGGTCATAGTCCCACCAGGACTGGTCTTCGAAGACGCGGCCACCATCGATCTCGGTGGCCGAATAGTCGACTTGACCTACCACGGCCTGGCCCACACCGATGCCGACATCGTGATCAGGGTTCCTGAATCGGGCATGGCCTTCTTCGGCGACATGCTCGAGCAAGGAGCGCCTCCAAACTTCGGCGACAGTTACCCGCTTGCCTGGCCGGAGACGCTGAGCTCGGCGATGAGCTCCCGGGATGGGCTGATCGTCCCCGGTCATGGTGACGTGATGACCCCGGCCGAAGCCGGCACACAATTCGAGGAGCTCGAGGACGTGGCCCGGGTAGCCAGGTCGTGTGTGGTCGATAAGGTCCCACTGGAAGAGTCCGCACACCTCGGGCCCTATCCCGCCGAGGTGATGATGGCCGCATTGCGCCGGGCCCTCGAGGTCGGAGGCTCAGGCTGAGAGTTGGGCTCTGACCACCTCGGGGTCCGAAGTGGGCAAATTGCAGACATGGCCCTCGCAGACATATGCAAGGGTGAGCCCGGGAGCCCCTCGGCCGGCGAGCAACGGGATCCGGTCATCCGCCTCCGACGAAGTTGCAATCACGACCTGGGGGCGAAAACGCTCCCAATAGACGTCGGTGATCCCACGATGGTCAGCCCCGACCACGGCCAACTCGCGGGTTTTTTCAATGCTGTGGAGCACGGAGAGGTGGTGACCCACCATCGACGGATAGTGCTCGATCAGGGCTCCCGATGATGTCAGCGCCTCGATGGCCCGGTCCTTCGAATCTGCCTCGCCGGTGTATGAGTAAAGGGCCAGCAGCGCCTCGGCAGCCATTCCGTTGCCCGACGGGAGTGGGTTGTCGCTGAGGCTCTTGGGACGCTTGATCAGGCTTTCGGCGTCTGCCGCGGTGTCGAAGAATCCTCCGGAGGGGTCTCCGAAGCGGATCGGAATCTCCCTGGTGAGTCGCTCCGCCGCGTCGTACCACTGGTAGTCACCGGTCGCCGCGTAGAGAGCGAACAGGCCCAGGGCAAGCGAAGCGTGGTCCTCGAGGAACCCGGGCACCTTGACACGACCATCCCTCCAGGATCGCATCAGAATGCCGTCGACGATCAGGTTGCTGACGAGGAATCTCGCATGGCTCACCGCCGCCTCCAAGTAGCCATCGTCGTCCAACGCGGCGCCCGCCTCGGCCAGAGCTCGGAGGGCCAGCCCGTTCCAGGAGGCGACGATCTTGTCGTCGAGCCCGGGGCGGGCCCGGCCGCTGCGGACTGCGAGCAGTCGTTGTCGGATCGACTCAGTCCGATCGTTCCACGGCTCGGAGGTGGGCCGATGGAGGATGTTCAAGCCCTCGAAGTTCCCGTGTGGGGAGACGCCGAAGAATCGGGCTGCTACGGCCCCGTCCGCTTCGCCAAGCACCGATGTCATTTCGTCGACTGTCCAAACGTAGAACTTGCCCTCGACACCTTCCGAATCGGCGTCCTCGGCCGAGAAGAATCCCCCTCCCGGGTGGCGGAGGTCGTTCAGCAGGTAGTCCAGCGTCGAACGGGCAACCTCTACAAGCCTGGGATCGGCCAACTCTTTCCCGGCCCAGAGGTAGATACGGGCGAGTTGTGCGTTGTCGTAGAGCATCTTCTCGAAATGGGGGACCAGCCACTGATGGTCCACCGAGTACCTGGCGAAGCCACCTCCCAAATGGTCGTGAATCCCTCCGTCCGCCATCTCCCGGAGTGTGACTCTCACCATGTCGTCCGCCCGCGGAGCCCAAGGCTCTTCGCGGGCTCGGAGCAGGAACTCGAGGATCGGTTGCTGGGGGAATTTGGGAGCGCCCCCGAAGCCCCCATTGATCGGGTCGAAAGACTCGACAAAGGCTCGATAGGCGCCTTCGAGGGCGTCCGAAGGGAGGGCTGTGATCGAGGGGAGGGTTCGGTTGATGGCCTCGGTCAGGCGCGCCGACTGGTCGAGGACCTCCTCTCTCCGGTTGATCCAGGCGTCCGACACGGCGGCCATGACCCGCCCGAAGGACGGCATTCCATGACGATCCGTGTTGGGGAAGTAGGTGCCGGTGTAGAAGGGGCGCCCATCAGGTGTGAGCCACACCGTCATTGGCCACCCGCCCTGACCCGTCATCGCTTGGACTGCTTCCATGTAGATGGAGTCGACATCGGGTCGCTCCTCTCGATCCACCTTCACGTTGACGAAGAGTCGGTTCATGACTGCGGCCGTGGCCGGGTCTTCGAAGGACTCGTGTGCCATCACGTGACACCAGTGGCAGGCCGAGTAGCCGACACTGAGAAGGAGGGGAAGATCGCGTTCCCGTGCCTCGGCGAATGCGTCGTCACCCCATTCGTGCCAGTCAACCGGGTTGTCCTTGTGTTGCAGCAGATATGGAGAGGAGGCGTTGGCGAGGCGATTGGGCACAGGGTGACCGTACCCGGCCCATGGGATACTCGGCCGAGAAGGGCCGATGGCCCGGGGCTGTGCGCTAGCTTCGCCCCAATGACTGACCGAAGCCTCGGTGAGCTCTATCAATCCGCCGAGAGACGGTGGCTGCAGCACTGGCTCGACGGCCCGACCCTGCCGGGGAACCCGCTCCGGAGAGGTGACCTGGCTCCGGATCTGGAGTTGATGGCCGAGGACGGGTCCCTTGTGGCCCTGAGCTCGTATTGGTCGCAGCAGACGGCCCTGGTGATCCTGTGGCGGCATCTTGGCTGTGGCTGTGGTGTGGAGAGGGCAGCGCAGCTGCAAAAGGACTACCCGGCGTACATCGCTTCCGGGCTAAATGTGGTGGTGGTGGCACCGGGGGACCCGGAGCGGATCGCGGTCTACAAGGAGAAATACGGGGTTCCGGCCCCGATTCTGGCGGATGGCGACTACTCGACCCACAACGCATTCGGGCTTGGCCATTGGTCACGGGAGCAGGTCCTCTACGACGCCCCCGATGAGTTCTGCGATCTGGCGGAGGAGACAGGCATCGAGTTTCAGGATGCGCGTCGCGCCCTCGGCCGACCCCTGGTGGATGATCCATGGATGCAGGCAGGGGAGTTCGTGGTGGGTGTCGACGGCGTGATCCACGTCGCCTATCCCTACAACTATTGCGAAGACTTCCCGGATCCACGGGTCTTCACCACCGCGGCGCGGCTCGCCGATTAGGCGTCGGCACCGCCGGTGAGGGCGGCAGCGACCCTAGCCCGGTGTGAATCGTTCCCGCCAAGCGACCGCAGGACGGGGCATACTCAGCCGGGTACAGCTGGTTCTGTACTCCGCTGAGGACGTGGCTCGATCGCGGTCCTCGGACGTCAGTCCATGGCGTATTTCGCGACTTCCCATTCCGCCACAGCCACCAAACATCACCGAGTGCGGAATGGTCAGTAGACCTGCATTCCGAAGCCAGCCGATGATGCTCGAGTCGATGAGCCCGGGCCACCGCTGTGAGAGCGATCGCCAGTTCGCGTAGGGGCGTGAGAAAGGCAGTGCACTGTTGCGCCGGTGAAAGCCGGGCTGAAGTGTCGTAGGCGTTCAGAGACGACGTTGAGTCGTACGCCGGCTTTAAGCAGGAGGGCGGCGCGGGATCGACTCTCAGGCAAGGCATCAATTGTGGTCTCCTAGAACCTCTCAGGCAGGGCATCAAGGGTGGTCGCCTAGAAACGAGGGCTGGTTAGAACTCGGCCCTCAGGGTGTGTGACTTTTGCCTCTGTCAGGGCAGGTCCGGTCAGCGCACGATCAACGTATGACGGATACGGCACCGTTACGTGCTCCGGCGGTCACTGACGAGGCGTTCCGCCGTGAAGCTTGGATCGACAACCTGAGGGTTGCGATCATCGTGGGGGTCATCGGCTCGCACGTCAGCCTCATCTACGCCCTCGATGTCGGGTGGTATTACGAGGAGCGAACAGCCAGTGAGGTCGCCAAAGCGGTCCTCGCCGGGGTCTTCTCGCCGGGGTTGCTGTTCGGTGTGGGGCTGCTGTTCTTCGTGGCGGGTTTCTTCACCCCACGGGCGCTCAATCGCAAGGGTCCTAGGCGCTTTGTGATCGATCGGCTGTGGCGGCTCGGTGTCCCCACGGTCGCGTATCTCTTCGTGGTCAACCCGGCGATGAACTTTTTCGGCAGTCAGGCCATGGGCGAGGGGGAAACGGTTGCCGACTACTTCCGTCGCACCTACTGGGACGACGTCGAGCTCGGCGTGGCATGGTTCTTGGCCGCTCTCCTCCTGTTCTCGCTGGCATATGCCGTCTGGCGGTCGCGACACCCCGTGCGGACCGATCACATCACCCCGCTACGGCGTAGCGATCTGGTGAAGGTGGGCGCGTTCATCGCCGTGGCATCGTTCCTCGTGCGTCTCGAGTTCCCGGTCCTCAGCGGAGAAAGGTTGTTGACATTGAACCTGTGGGAATACCCGCAGATGTCTGCACTCTTCGCGCTGGGCGTCTTCGCTCAGGAGCGGGGCTGGCTGTCCGATGGGCTGTCACCAGAATTGCGACGTTCCTGCGGGCGGGCAGCCGCCGTGGGCCTCGTCCTTGCCATCCTCGTTGGGGTTGGCATCGCCATGAGCGAAGACCCGGAGCCGTTCCTCGGAGGGTTGCGGTTCGAGGCGACGCTGATCCCGCTCATCGAAGCCACCTTGGCCCTGGGCATGTCCCTGTGGGCGATCGACTGGTTCCGCCGTCGCGGGAACCGTGCCGGCTCGCCCGTCGGTGGTTTCGGGCGAGCGTCATTTGCCGCCTATCTCCTGCACGCCCCGATCACCATCCTGCTCGCGATAATCCTGCGAGAAGTCGGGATCCCGGCCGAAATGAAATTCCTGATTGTCTTCGCGTTTGGCGTGGTCGCGTCGTTCGGGTTCGGATGGCTTTCCACTCGATCACGGGTCGCAGGGCGGATCCTCTGAGACCAAGGCCCGCGTGAGGTCACGTTTGCGCGATAGCGCATAACGCGCGCCATAGAACGCCGAGAAAGGCAAGATGACCCGTCCGAGAACCGGCATTCTGCGCTCTCCGTTCCTCATAGGCTGAGGCTCTCGGTCACCCGGCTGACGGGGTGGTTGACACTGAAATCGGAGGAGTGCGAAACCTTCACCGATCCCCGGGTGTCCACCACGGCGGCGCGGCTCGTTGGTTAGCCCTTGGTCCCACTGGTGAAGGCCGCAGCCACTCCCAGCCCGGTGTAGATGGTTCCCGCCACATAGGTCTGACCTCGGCGCCAGCTCTCGGTCCCGAGAAACCAGGTTCCGGCGGCACCGGCCACCAAGGCATAGGTGCCGTCACTGACCAGCCCCGTGAGGATGAACACCCCACCCAGTAAGGCGAGTTGGAGGGCAGGGCTGCCCAGTGTCGGGTCGATGAACTGGGGGACAAACGCCAGGAAGAACAAGGCAGTCTTCGGATTGAGGATGTTGACCACGGCTCCCTGCCAGAAAATCCGCCGCGTCGACATGGGCTCCAACCCGGAGAGATGCTCTGGCTTACCGGCCGAGCGAAACGCCATGATCCCGAGGTAGATCAGGTAGCCGGCCCCGGCCAGCTTGACGACGGTGAACGCGGTGGCCGAGGCGGCAATCACGGCGCTGAGACCGGCGACCGCAGCCGCGATATGGACCAGCGTGCCGAGATGGATGCCCAGGACTGACACCAGGCCTGCCTTCCGCCCCTGTGTGACGCTCCGGGTGACGATGTAGAGCACGGCCGGGCCCGGGATGACGAGCAACAACACGGTGGCACCGAGGAAGACGACAAGGGTTGAGGTTTCGGGCACCGGCGCAGGCTAGACCCGCCCCCGTCCATCGCCGGGCCGGATTTCGTAGGCTGCCGGCAGTGAAGACCCTGCTACTGATGCGTCACGCCAAGTCCGACTGGGACGCTTCGTATGTGTCGGACCACGACCGGCCACTTGCGGCTCGAGGTCATCGCAGCGCATCAGTCATGGGACGGGTCCTGGCCGCGTGGAAGGAGGTTCCCGACCTGGTGATCACGTCATCGGCTTGCCGCGCCCGGGCCACGGCTGAGGTGGCGGCTCGGGCCGGATCCTGGGACTGCCCGATCATCGTCGACCCCGAGCTCTATGGCACCGGGCCGGGGACCGTGCTCGCGATCGCCGAACACAATGCCAACCATGAAGAGCGCATCATGCTCGTCGGTCATGAGCCGACCTGGTCGATGTTGGCCGAGCAGATCACAGGGGGCAGGGTGGAGATGAGGACGGCCGCAGTGGTCGCCATCGATCTTCTCGCCGACACTTGGGATGTGCTGGGTCAAGCCCGAGGATGGCTCAGATTCGTGGTCAACCCGCGGATGTTCTTCGACTCGGAGTGGGACCGGGACGGTGTGAAGGGAGGCTCGAATCGAGGGTGAACCAGGTGATTTGGCTGGCGTGACCTGGCGATTGGTTGGAATGATCGGCGACGCCGATGCGTTTTCTCCTGTGTTGGGAAATGTGGCGATCACCGCCACGTTTGACGAACAGAACCGGGTTTCGGGCAGTTCCGGCTGTAACCGCTACACAGGCCCCGACACCTGGGGGGAAGGGAGCATCAGCATCGGAGCCGTGGCCGGCACCAGGATGATGTGCTCGGATTCCCTGGTAATGGCTCAGGAATCGCGGTATCTCCAGCTCCTCACCGCGGCCGGCTCCTACCGGGTCTCGGCAGGAATCGAGGATGGGGAATGGATTTCTTCGACCACGAAGGGACTCGAATCCTGGAATACGTCGAGATCGCCTGACCCGGGAACTCGACCGGGTCTCACTTCGTCTAACTGTTGTGGAAAAGAGGGGGGTTCACAAACCGCCCTTCTTGTGTCATAGTTGGTCGGCCCGGGGATCACTGCATCCCTGCCCAACGGGCCCCCCAGGAGGACTTAGATCTTTATGGCTGCCGCTGAAACGCGTATCGAGAAAACCGACAAGCCACGCCCGCGGCTTCATTCGAAGCTGACGGACGAGCGCGGCCGTCTCACCACCGACCTAGTTTCCCAATATCTCACCGCGATCGGCGAGTACGACCTGCTCACCGCCGAGCAGGAAGTCGAGCTCGCCCAGAAGATCGAAGCCGGCGAGGAAGCCGCCGAGAGACTGGAGAAGGGGGAGTACAGCGGCAAGCGAGAAGAAATGGAGCTCCGGCGTCTTTCCCGGCGCGGCGCCCAGGCGAAAGACGACTTCCTCACGGCCAACCTTCGTTTGGTGGTGGCCAATGCCCGCCGCTACGCCAACACCTCCGGTATCGACTTCCTCGATCTGATCCAGGAGGGCAACCTCGGTCTGATCCGCGCCGTTGAGAAATTCGACTGGCGCAAGGGCTTCAAGTTCTCCACCTACGCCACATGGTGGATTCGCCAGGCGATCACCAGGGCCATTGCCGACAAGTCGCGCACGGTTCGGATCCCGGTTCACCTCCACGACACCCTTGCCGCGGTCAGGGCGGCCCAGGCCTCGCTCAAGGCAGAGTTGGGTCGTGACCCCAGACCAGAGGAGATTGCCGAAGAGGCCGGTGTCACCGCCGACAAGGTGGAGCTGGCCCTCAGCGTCGCCGACACGGTGTCGCTCGAGCAACCGATCGGTGAGGATGGCGCCCAACTCGGCGACTTCATCGAGGACGAGGATGCCGCCGACCCGGTGCAGATGACCGAGGAAATGGACGTTGCCAACTCACTGCGGATCTCGATCGAACGGCTTCCCGAGCGCGAAGGCCGGATCCTGGCCCTTCGCTACGGCTTCTACGACGGTGTCCCCCGGACCCTCGAGGAGATCGGAGACGAGTTCAATCTCACCAGGGAGCGGATCCGCCAGCTTGAGAAGCTCGCCCTCTGCCGGCTCCGTCACCCTTCATTCGGGATCAGGGAAGCCGACCTGGTCTGACCCCCCCCGTAATTGAGACGGTGAGGTCCGTATCTGACCCCTGTGGGTCCCAATTACGGCGGAGGTAATTCAGCCGGATCCGGCTGGTGCTCGCCGTAGAATCTATCTCCGTTTGGTCGGTCGTTCAACTTGACTTAAACCAAACTTGAAGTTGTAGGTTTCGACTCCCATGTCATCCGACAGAACCACCTCCTGGTCGGTGCTGCGCGACGGAATCCGCCTCATCTGGCGGTTCGTCAAGGGGCATCCGGCGGCTTTCGGCCTCGCCGTCTTCGGCGCGGCCCTGTTCGCCGGCGCCATAATTGCCTCGGCGTGGGTGATCGGGCGGGTCACCGATCGGGTGATCATCCCGATCCTCGACGAGGGCTCCAGCCCTGAGGGCCTGTTGCTCCCTGCGGCCGCGGCGATCCTCACCGTGGCATTGGTCAAAGCTCTTGGCATCGTGATGCGCCGCACCTCGGCGGGATGGCTCCAGCTCCGGACTCGCCAGGATGTTCGAAACGAGCTCCTGGCCCACCAGCTGTCGCTGCGCATGTCATGGCTCAACCGGCAATCGATCGGGGACCTACTGGCCGTGGCCGACACCGACGTCGACCAGGGGACCGGTGTCCTTGGTCCGCTGCCTTACGCCACCGGGGTTTCTCTCCTCCTCGTGGGGACCATCGTGATGGTCAGCCTCATCGATCCCTGGCTCGGCCTGGGCGCGCTGATCGGCCTGATCGTCGTTGTCGTCATCGACGTTTGGGGGAGCTGGGTGACGTACGGGCTTTGGGAAAAGGTGCAGCAGTCACGTGGAGTGGTGGCCGCGGTGGCCCACGAGTCCTTCGACGGTGCGCTCACCGTCAAGGCTTTGGGACGAGAGAACTACGTCGCGCATCATTTCGGCATCGCCTCCGACGTGTTGCGTGACCGATTGATCAAGGTCAATTCGACCTGGGCTTCGTTTCAAGCGGTGATCCGCGCCCTGCCCCAGGCTCTGATCATCGCCTTGTTGGCCGTGGGCGCATTCCGGATTCAGGCCGGTGCGATCACGCCCGGCGATATCGTCACCGTTGCCTATCTCCTGGCGCTGCTCGCGTTCCCAATCCAGCTGATCGGGTTTGTGTTGTGGGATCTCGCCGGCAGCCTCGCCGGCTGGAGGCGGGTCCAAGCGGTGTTCGACGCCGACGAGCGCATGGAGTACGGCGCGGCAATGGCTCGGTCGGGAATCGGCGCCGCACCGATCCGGGGTGAGACCGTTCACTTCTCGTACGACGGCTCAGGACCGATCCTGGAGGGCCTCGATCTCCATCTCCGGGCAGGTACAACGCTGGCTGTGGTCGGGCCCACCGCATCGGGAAAGTCGACTCTGACATTGTTGCTGGCTCGTCTCTGGGATCCCGCCGCCGGGGTGATTCACCTCGACGGCCAGGATCTGCGCTCTTTTGCCCCCTCGGAGCTGCCGAAGGAAGTCTCGTACGTGACTCAGGACGCCTTCCTGTTCGATGACACGGTGGCCGGGAACATCACGTTGGGCCAGGAGTTCTCCGAGACCGAGATCAGGAATGCGGCGCGACTCGCTGGAGCCGAGTCGTTCGTCGCCGCACTGCCGAACGGCCTCAATACCCAACTTGGGGAGCGGGGAACCACCCTGTCAGGTGGGCAGCGCCAACGGATCGCGCTGGCTCGGGCACTGATCCGAAAGCCGCGGCTCTTGATCCTCGACGACGCCACGTCGGCCGTGGACCCGTCGGTCGAAGCCGAGATCCTGCGCAGCCTGCGGTCGGCCGCCCTTCCTTCGACGATCGTGGTCGTCGCCTACCGACCGGCGTCCATCCGCCTCGCCGACGAGGTGGTGTACGTCGACGAGCGGCGCGTGGTCGCCCACGGCCCCCACGATGAGCTTCTGGAGACGACGCCCGGATACGCCCGCCTGGTGCAGGCATACGAAGACGACGCCCGGAGGATGGCAGGCGAGGCGTCATGAGCGAGTCGAGGTCGAGTAGCAAGATGCTGGTCAAAGCCTTGCGGGTCGCACCGGCACTGAGGCAGGGCCTCCGGGTCACCCTGCTGATGGCGATGGCCGGTCAGGCGATCACGGTCGTGACGCCGGTGGTGATGCAGAAGATCATCGATGACGAGATCCTGGCTCTGGGTGGTGTCGACATGGTCGGGGTGCTCCAGAAGGCCGCCATTGCCCTCGGCGCGTTGGTCGTCGGGGCATTCGTCGGCCGTGCGGCCGTGCTCCGCCTGATTCGGAGTTCTTCAACCGGACTGTCCGACTTGCGGATCATGACTTTTGGCCACCTGCTCCGGCGCTCGGTGCTCCATACCGAGGCTGATCGACGAGGCGACCTGGTATCTCGGGTCACGTCGGATGTGACCACTCTCGAGGAGTTCATGGAGTGGGGTGGGGTCGGGATGATCATTGCCGGCAGCCAGGTGTTGCTCTCACTTGCGGCTATGACCTACTACGAGTGGCGTCTCGCGTTGGTCGCCCTGATCGGTGTCCTCCTTTATCTCGGCATGATGAGGTGGTTCCAGAAGGTGCTGTCCCGCAACTACGACCGGGTCCGCGCCGAGGTGGGCAACTCATTGGGTGTCTTGAGCGAGTCGATCACCGCCATCCCTGTGGTCAGGTCCTACGGCATCGAGACTGCGACCAAAGGCAAGGTTGCCGAAGCCCTCGAGCGTCGCTTCTGGTCCGAGTTCAGAACTGCTCGGTTCGGCAACATCCTTTTCTCCTCGGCAGAGGTATTTGCCGGAGCGTTGACCGCCGCCATCGTGATCGTCGGGATCATCGTCGGCACCAACCAGGGGATGACGGCGGGCACCCTGGTCGCATTCTTGTTTCTGACCAACCTGTTGATCGAACCGTTGCAGATCGTGGTCGAAACTCTCGAAATGGGTCAGAGCGCTGCCTCGGGTTTGCGCCGGGTGTTGGGAGCCCTGGACGGTGAGATAGAGGTGGCTGACCCGGCGGACCCCGATCATCTCCGGCCGGGCGGGCTCAGCGCCAGATTCAACGATGTCTCCTTTTCGTACGACGAGGGGTCCGAGGTGCTGAGTGGGGTGACAGTCGACATTTCGGTTGGCTCCAGGATCGCGGTGGTCGGAGAGACCGGATCCGGCAAGACCACCTTCGCCAAGCTGTTGGTCCGGTTGATCGACCCCACCCAGGGCAGTGTCTTCATTGGCGGGGTCAATGCCGCCAGGCTGCCGTTAGGGGAACTGCGCACCCGGGTGGCGTTTGTCCCTCAGGAGGGCTTCCTCTTCGATGACACGGTTGCGGGGAATGTTCGGTATGGGAGCCCGGAAGCCGACGACGCCGAGATCTGGACCTCGTTTCACGAGTTGGACCTTGGCGACTGGGTCTCCGGCCTGCCCCAGGGCCTCGAGACCCCCGTAGGGGAGCGTGGTGGCAATCTGTCGGCAGGTGAGCGTCAGCTTGTGGCCTTGGTCCGGGCCTGGATCGGGTCGCCTGATCTCCTCGTTCTCGACGAGGCCACCTCAGCAGTCGACCCCGCTTTGGATGTTGCCCTTCGTCACGCCATGCGGCGACTGATCGAGGGCCGGACATCGGTGACCATCGCCCACCGCCTGGCTACCGCAGAGGGTGCTGACGAGGTCCTGGTGTTCGACAGGGGACGTCTCGCCGAGCGAGGGCATCATCGTGACCTCATCGCACACGGCGGGGTGTACGCCTCGCTCTATCACGATTGGGCGGCCGGCACCAAGACCGTGTGAGTGCCGTCTGGCGCTGTGTCAGCCCCCTATTCCTCCGGAGGGGGGACATAGGTCCCGGTGGTGAATTTGCCGCCGTCGACCTCAACTTCCCAGGTCGAGCCTTTGGAGCAATAGAACCGAGACTCGATGCTCAATCCGGCCCACATCAGCCTGTTCATCATGGCCGGAATCACGTCACCGTGGGAGCAGAGGACCGCGTTATAGCCGATCAGCGATTCGATCAAGTCCCAGGTTGCATCGAGGTCGGGTTCTTCGGCAAGGGCATCGGTGACCTCGATCGGTGCCTTCGCCAGCTTCGACAAGGGCTCCATTGTCAGCGTGCAACGGTCGTAGGGGCTGCTGATGACTCGCTCGATGCCCCTCGGCGCCAACTTGGCAGCGATGGCAGCCGACTGACGCCCGCCTGATTTGGTGAGCGGGCGCCGGAGGTCGTTGCCCTTCCATTTGGATCGATCACCCGCTGTCGCATGCCGGACGAGGAAGAGCGTTCCCGTCTTGGACAACTTCCTCAGGTCGGTCTCCAAGACCAGCTGCCGATCACGCTCATAGTCGAGGAGGGCAGCCGCCTTCTTTCGGGTGAGCCATTGAATCCGATCGACTTCGGGGTTCTGGGTGAAGCCGGGACTGTCCGGCAGGGGTCGCATCGCGAACCAGGCCACCTCCTTGGCTCCCCCGTTGACTCGGTACCGGGTCTGCCCGAGAGGAGCGATGACGCGGCAGTGGTAGCCGGTCTCCTCCAAGACCTCGCGCACCGCGGTTTGCTCCGGGGTCTCCTTGGGGTCTGCCTTGCCCTTGGGCAACGACCAATCGTCGTAGCGGGGACGATGGGTCACCAGGATCTTGAGACGGCCCTTCTTCGTCGGCCGTAGAACGACACCCCCGGCGGCTCGGATGAGTCGTGGCACCAGGGTGAGCTTAGAGGCTCGCGACCGCCTACCGCTTGGCGCTGGTCAGTTGGGAACGTTCGATCGTCCCGTCGGCCCTCAGCTCGGACCCGGTGAGGTCAATGGTCACGTACGAACATGTTTGACAGACTCTGCGCATGATCCCGGCACCGATGTGCTGACCTTCTGCGTAGTCGTGGGTGCCCTTGCGACACTCTGCGATTCGGTGTTTGGACGATTTCAGTTCTGTGCGGATGTGACTCATGACGTCTCCAGAGACTAGGGCAGGCCAAGGATTGTCAAAGCAGGTCCAACTGGCCCACTATCCAGTCGACGCCCTCTTCGACGGTTTTTGCCCAATAGACATCGTCGATTTCGGCGCCAATGAGAAGGACTAGCGCATCGGCTACCTTTTGCCACTGCTCGCCAACGGCGGCACTCGGAAGGAGACGGTGCCCGCTCAGCCGTTTGATGTGATTGATGTTCCAAGCCACAAGCAACTCGGTAGCGGTGCCGAGAGAGCCGGAGAGGGAGAGAGTGGCATCCGCCCTCGCCATCATCGCGTCGATTCGTTGAGCGAGGCTCGAGGCTTCGATCAGCTCGTGCACGTAAGGGTTGGCCCCTTCTCGATCCGGGAACAGCATGGGGGCGGTGACGCCGACGACGCGGCCGCCGGCGCCAGCGGCGCCCAGCGAAACCGCTTCCATGGTTCCCCCGTAACCACCGGTCACGACCACCATCCCGGCTGATGCGAGCTGGGCTCCTGCCGCCACGGCTTCACCCCATTCCGTGGAATCGAGCTCGGTTTGCGACGATCCGAAGACCGCAACCGTCCGAGGAACGTTCAATTGTGGACGGCTTCCTCGATCCCGGCGATCACTCGCTGGACATCGATCAGTGCGTGTTTCTCGATGGCGAACTGGGGCCAGGGGACATCGAACCCGGTGACTCGCACGATCGGGCCCTTCAGGTCGTACAAGGCTTTCTCGGCCACCACGGCTGCAACCTCGGCAGCAACTCCGGCCGAACCTTGGGGCTCCTGGACCAGAAGGAGCCGACCCGTCTTGGCCACCGACTCGAGAACCGTCTCCCGATCCCAGGGGAACAGCGTGCGCAGGTCGATGACCTCGACCGAGAAATCCACCCGGGCCGCGGCTTCCAGGGCCACCGGCACCATTCCGCCATAGGTCACCAGGGTGAGATCGCTCCCTTCATTCCGGATGCGGGCTCGCCCGATGGGGAGAGTGAAATGCTTCACAGGGACATCTTCTCTTCCTGCGCGATAGAGGACCTTGGGCTCGAGAAAGATCACCGGGTCATCGCCCTCGAGGGCCGCCGCCAGAAGCCCTTTGGCATCGGTAGGGGTCGAGGGGCACACGACCACCAGACCGGGGGCGTGCACGAAATAGGCCTCCGGGGAGTCACAGTGGTGCTCATGGGCCCCAATCCCGGCGCCGCTGGGAAAGCGGACGACCACTGGCACGCCGGAATTGCCCCGCGTCCGGTAGCGAAATCTGCCCAGATGGCTGACGATCTGGTCGAAGGCCGGGTAGACGAAGCCCTCGAACTGGATTTCGGCGACCGGTCGGGCTCCCGCCAGAGCCATCCCAACTGCGGTTCCGACGATGCCGGATTCGTTGAGCGGGGTGTCGATCACCCTTCCCTCGCCGTACCTGGCCTGGAGCCCTTCAGTGATCCGGAACACGCCACCGCTGATACCGACGTCCTCGCCGAGGACGATGACATCGGGGTCGCGCTCCATGGCCTGATCGAGCGCGGCGTTGATGGCGTCGGCCATGGTCCAGGATTCGGTGGGGCCGGTGGTTGGACCGTCATGCCCGACGGTCCAGATCTCCTCCTCCCCGAACGATGTCAGCTCTTCACCATGGGCCTTCTGCATCGCGTGGAGCTGGTCGACGACATGACCGGGGATTCGACGAAACCCGTGTCGAATTGCATCGTCCCTGCCGGGGAGGGGCTCGGCTTCGATTGCCGTTATCGCTGCCTCCACCTGGTCGGCCGTCTCCTGGGCGACCTTCTCACCTACCCGCTCGTCCCACTCGCCGCGATTCTCGAGAAAGCGCCGAAGTCTCTCGATCGGGTCCCGCTGCTTCCATTTCTGTTCCTCCTCGCGGGACCGGTAAAGAGTTGGGTCGTCAGCCGTCGCGTGGGGCCCGTAGCGGTAGGTCATGGCCTCGATCAGAGTCGGGCCCTGGCCCTTGCGGGCTCGTCGGACTGCGATGCGCGTCGCCAGGTACATCGCGATCGGATCCATGCCGTCGACGCGAAACCCGTCGAAGCCGTATGCCGCCGCCTTCTGGGCGATGGTCTCGGAGGCGGTCTGCTTCTCATATGGAACGGAGATCGCATAGAGGTTGTTGGCGCATATGAACACGGTCGGGGTCTTCCAGACTCCGGCGAAATTCATCCCGGCGTGGAAGTCGCCCTCCGAAGTCGCACCGTCGCCGAAGTAGACGGCGGTGACGGTGTCTTCACCGCGGAGTTTGGTGACATATGAGTACCCGACGGCGTGAGGGAGCTGAGTGGCGATGGGGACGGTGACGATCCCGGTCCGGTATTTGTCCAGATCCCAGCCGACATTGGGCAGACCCTTCCAGTAGGCGAGGAGGGCCTCCATCGGTAGCCCACGGGTCACCTGGACCGCGTGCTCCCGGTAGGAGGGAAAGACGAAGTCGTCAGGCTTCAGAGCGAGTGCGGAGCCAATTTGAACCGCCTCCTGTCCTTCGAGCATGGCGTAGGTCCCGAGGCGACCCTGACGTTGCAGGGCGAGCATCCTGCGGTCGAGAGCACGTGCCAGGACCATCCGCCGATACATCTGCTGGTAGAGCTCGGGGTCGAGCCCGGGGTCGTCGCCCACCAGATCACCCTCGGCATCGATGATCCGAAGCAGGCGCTTTCTCGATTGCTCGGCAGTCTCGGTCGGTATGAGCGCCTCGAGACCGCGGCCCAGTCCGCCTCTCCGTGCCAATGCCTGCCCTCCTCCTCTCGACCGTTGAGAATCCGCTAACCGATGACGGTAGGCGATGCTACGTCATGGCCTCAAAACCGCCGATGATCCGAGGTCTGGCCCTCGATTGTGCATTTTGGGCTGCCGCTAACGTCTTCGGATGCCCACCTTTCGACAGGACCTGGGGGTGTTAGCCGCTTACGTCCCGGGTCGCCCAATCGAGGATCTCGCCGGCGAGATGGGAGTCGCTCTTGACCAGATCGTCAAGCTGGCCTCGAACGAGAGCCCCGACGGTCCCTTCCCCGGTGTCATCGAGGCCGTGGCGGGCACCCTCGCCGGCTCCAATCGATATCCGGACAACGACGCCAAACCGCTTTCGGATGCCCTTTCCAACTGGCTTGGAATTCCTGCCGATCATTTGTGGCTCGGAGCCGGCAGCGTCGCGTTGTTGGGGCACATCGCCCTGGCCGTTGGCGGGCCGGGAACGAGCGCAGTCTTCGCCTGGCCTTCATTCGTCATGTACCGCACTGTGTCGCGGTGGGCGATGGCCGAGACGGTGGAGGTCCCTTTGACCCCCGAACTCGTACATGACCTCGAGTCCATGACTGCCGCGATCCGCGAGGACACGACAGTTGTGTATGTGTGCAACCCGAACAATCCGACAGGGACCATCTCCAGCGGTGATGCCATGGAGTGGTTCGTGGGGGCGGTTCCAGAGCGGGTCCTGATCGTGGTCGACGAGGCCTATTCCGACTTTGTCACCGATCCCGCGTACCGGAGTGCTCTTCCACTCGCGATCGAGCGATCCAACGTGGTCGTGCTCCGTACCTTCTCCAAGATCTTCGGGCTCGCCGCCCACCGGGTTGGGTACGCGGTCGGCCAGCCAGGGACGATCGCGGAGGTTCGCAAGACCCAGATCCCGTTCAGCATCAGTCAGGTCGCACAGACCGCGGCGACCGCTTCTCTGAGCGATGAGGCCGAGTATCGGCGCCGGGTCGAGGCCAATGCCGTGGGGCGTCATCACCTGTTGGGCGCCCTCGCGGAGAGGGATGTGCCCCACCATGAGAGCCATGCCAACTTCGTATACATGCGGATCGGTGCAGACTCCATCGCTGTGAGCGACGAATTCATGAGACGTGGCGTGATCATCCGACCCATGTCCCGAGGTTGGCTCCGGGTCACCGTTGGCCACGACTCGGAGAACAGGAAGTTCGTGACGGCTCTCGACGAAGTGATTGCTCGCTGAGCGGCGGCGGAACCCAGAGGATCTTGTTGTTGACAACTATTGACAGGTAGGCAACCTGTCGCCTTTCACTAATGGATGCACATCGAATCGCTGCCGAGGCTTCTCGCCTCCTCCCCCTGGCCCGCCAGGTCCTGGAGCGCTACTCATTCGAGGTGAGGGAGCTCGAGCATCTGGCGACACACTCCAACGTCATGTATCGGTTGGTCACCAATGACGGAT
>Ga0214471_10000936_pt1 | contig 23671 bp, 19 predicted proteins | sample RVTome_5_FD_207665 | JGI IMG/M metagenome (GOLD analysis project Ga0214471, IMG submission 207665) | Soil microbial communities from uranium-contaminated site in the Upper Colorado River Basin, Wyoming, United States - RVT142D155 | ecosystem: Environmental > Terrestrial > Soil > Contaminated >... | reverse complement strand
ACATTATCACTCTAACACAAGCCTGGCATTCCTGCATTACATGGGCGCAAAATGTGGCCGCATTCTGGGCCTATCATACCTGAAGCCAACGAGTTGCGCTGGCTTCATTGGCAGGAACTTCGGCCTAGGCGCGGCCGCCACGTCCGGGATGGCGCAGGCGCACCGGCGCGACATCGTAGCCAGCATCGACAAGATCCTGGAGCCGCGGTAACCGGCCGGTTGGGGGGCGATTGGCGTCCCCCCGCCCCGACTGATACCTTTGGGCGCGCATGGCCAGCGACCTGGAACGCCTCCGCAACGCCCTCGGGGACCGTTACGACATCGAGCAGGAAATCGGTGCAGGCGGGATGGCCACCGTCTACCGGGCCCGCGACTTGAAGCACGACCGCCTGGTCGCCGTGAAGGTCTTGCGGCCCGAGCTGGCGGCCACGCTCGGCCCCGATCGCTTCCCGCGTGAGATCCGGATCGTCGCGCAGCTCTCCCATCCCCACATCCTCCCACTCCACGACTCCGGCGAGGCCGATGGGTTTCTCTATTACGTGATGCCCTTCGTGGAGGGCGAGTCGCTCCGGACCAAGATCGAGCGCGACGGTGAGTTGCCGGTGCACGAGGCCACCCGCCTGATCTCGGAAATCGTGGATGCGCTCGCATACGCCCATCAACACGGTGTGGTCCATCGCGACATCAAGCCCGACAACATCATGCTCTCCGGCCGGCATGCGGTGGTCATGGATTTCGGCGTGGCCAAGGCGGTGAGCCAATCGGCCTCGAGCGCCGAGAAGCTCACGACGGTCGGTATCGCGCTCGGCACGCCGATGTACATGGCGCCCGAGCAGGCGATGGGCGAGCGGCTCGTGGATCACCGCGCCGACATCTACGCCGTGGGGATACTGGCGTACGAGATGCTCACGGGCCAGCCACCGTTCGGCGGGCAGACCGCCCAGGCCGTGCTCGCCGCGCACGTGACCAAGGAAGCCGAGCCCGTCACCGCCCGCCGAGCCACCGTGCCCAAGGTGCTGGAGCAGATCATCATGCGGTGCCTCGAGAAGAAACCCGCCGACCGCTGGCAGACCGCGCAAGAGATGATTCCGTATCTGGAGCAGGCCGCGACGCCGAGTGGCGGCATCACCCCCACGGACACCCGACCGATCAAGGTCACTCCCATCGCGCGGAACCGGCGGTGGTTCGTCGGGGCCGGCGCCATGCTGGCCATCGCCGGTGTTGCCGGCTGGTTGATCACCGCGGCTATCGGGGGCGGCGGTGGCATTGAACGCGTGGCCGTCCTGCCGCTCCACAACCTCTCGGGTCAGGAAACGGAGCTGTTCGCGGACGGCCTGCACGACGCGCTCGTGACCGGCCTCGCTCGGCTCGGCTCGTTCACGGTGACGTCGCGGGCATCGGTGATGCGGTATAAGGTCACCGAGAAAACGATCCGTCAGATCGGCGACGAGCTGGGCGTGGACGCCATTCTCGAGGGCACCGTGCTGCGCGCGGGGAATCGGGTGCGGATCAACGCGCAGCTCGTCAACGCCGACAACGATCAGCATCTCTGGGCGCAGAGCTACGAGCGCGAGATGAGCGACGAGCTCGCTCTGCAGCAGGACATCGTTGACGCGATCGCCAAGGAGATCCAGGCGGCGTTCACCGATTCGACCATCGCCATCGGCGCGCTACCCGCCATTGACCTGCGCCGCACCGGCCGCACTCTGGCATTGATCATGGAGAAGAAATGAACCGGCTCTGGATCGGCGGCGTGGCCGCCTTGATGGCATGCGGCGAGGGCGGTGACGCGCTCGTTCGGCTCACGCTGACGCCCGACTCGGGCGACTACCTCCGCGCCGAATACTCGAACGACGGCACGCGGCTGGCATTCACGCGGGTGGAGGGCGGGCGCGAAGCCGTGTGGGTCGCCAACGCGGACGGCAGCAATCCGGTCCGGATCTCGGAACTCCAGACCTACATCAACGACCTGCGCTGGTCCCCCGACGGCACGCGCATCAGCTACGCGTCGGACCTGTCCGCGCCGCCGGACATCTGGGTCGCGAACGTCTCCGGCGAGCCGCCCCTTCGCATGACCACCGACCCCTCGCTCGAGTGGGGCGCGCGCTGGTCGCCGGATGGGCAATGGATCCTCTACGCCGCCGACCGCGCGGGCTCGTTCGATCTCTGGCGCATGCCGGCGGGCGGCGGGGCATCCACGCGTCTCACCAGTGACCCCGGCCAGGAAGACGACCCCGAGTACTCGCCCGATGGCCAGTGGATCGTGTTCAATGCCAACCGCGGTGGGCGCCCGGGCGTGTGGATCATGCCCGCCGACGGCGGCGAGTGGCGCCGGCTGTCGTTCGAGGACGCCAATGCGGGGCAATACCAGGGGTGGTCGCCCGACGGAGAATGGATCGCCTTCACGTCGAACCGCGCGGGCAACCAGGATATCTACGTCGTTTCTCGGGAGGGCGGCGAGCCGCGGCAGCTCACGCGGGACATCCGCAACGATTTTGCCCCCAAGTGGTCGCCCGACGGACGGTGGATTCTGTTCGGCTCCGATCGTGGCGGCCAGCGCGACCTGTGGATCATGGCCGCCGAAGGCGGAGCTCCCATTCGCGTCACCGACGACATCGCGGCCGAGGGCGGTTCCGAGTGGACGCCCGACGGGAGCGGCGTAACGTTCAGCTACAACGAGAGCGTGAGCAACGTCTGGGCGCTGGCGGTCGAGGAGGGCGTGCCACAGCAGGTGACGACCAGCCCCCGCAACGACTGGGGCGCCGATGCCTCGCCGGATGGCCAGTGGATCGTCTTCGTGTCCGAACGCGGCGGAGCGCCCGACCTCTGGATCATGCCCACGCGCGGCGGCGAGGCGCGCCAACTGACACGCAACACGGCGAACGAAGCGAACCCGACCTTCTCACCCGACGGGCGGCAGATCCTCTACCAGTCGAACCTGACGGGCGACGCCAAGCTCTACGTAATCGCTCCCGAGGGCGGCGAACCGCGCCAACTGACGACCGGCGCCGGTGACGACTATGGAGCGATCTGGTCTCGCGATGGCACCATGATCGCGTTCTCCTCGGACAGGGGTGGCGCCACGGTGCCCAACGTCTGGGTGATGCCGTCCACCGGCGGCTCTCCGCGCCAGGTCACGACCGAGGCGGCCGGCGCGTGGGTCAGCGACTGGAGTCCCGACGGCCGGCAGTTCATCGTGCAAGTCGTCGATCCGCAAAGCGGGGAGGGCCGGCTCGCCCTCGTCCCGACCGCCGGCGGGCAGCCCCAGCCGTTCAGTGGATCCGGGTACGCGTTCACCGGCCGATTCTCACCCGACGGCGCATGGATTGCCTACGGCAAGCACACGGGCACGAGCGTGGACATCTTCGTCATCCGGCCCAACGGCTCGGACAACCGGCAGGTGACCTTCGCTGATCCCGCGTGGGACACCGACCCACGCTGGTCCCCTGACGGGCAGCGCATCTCCTTCGTGACCGCGCGCCAGGGCAGCAACGACATCGGCATCATCGAGCGGGACACGTGGACCGAGCGTGTCGTCACGTCGCTGCCCGGCGATGAATACTTCGCGGACTGGGTGGACGGCGGCACGATGGTGTTCGAGGCCCAACTCCTCCAGCGTCCGCTCATCACGGTTCAGGTCGGTCACGTGTTGGCCCAGCACTAAGAGGCATTCATGGTTTCGATCGTGGCCTTCTGGGTCCCGATCGTACTCAGCGCGAACTTCGTGTTCATCGTGCGCTCGAAGAACATGGGCACGCCGCTCGACTCTTCGGTGAGCAGCCTTGCGACAGGGTGCGACCGTCCACCAAGTCGACGACGAGGGCGTCGTCCGCTACCCGAACATCCTGCGCCAGAACCTGGCGCAACTCAATTGGCGAAGAAGTCATCCCATGCCTTCCTCAGGTGAATCGTGGCCGCCGGCGAGGGGCGAGATTGCCGGGCCGGTTACCCCCCGGCCATCATGCGCGTAAATCTGGCAGGGGGCCAACGCCGGTCCAGGTGCTTCGAAGGAGGTAGATGCGTCGAAAACGGGAACGAGCGTTGCTCGGCATCTCACTGGCGGCCTTCGCCGGGGTCGCGGTCTTGTTCGGGACGCTGATCTGGTACCTCTGGCGCGAGTCCGTCTCGGCGGAAGAGCGATTCGTCGGGGGGCTGGCCGCGTCGCTCGGCGAGCGCGCCGAGGCGATGATCCTCGACACCCGTTCGCTGCTACAAGAGTTCGATCGGCTTCCGCAGGCTCGCTGTTCCACGGACCATCTCCAGGTGCTCCAGGACGCAGCGATGAGCCGGCCGCACCTCCGTGCCATCGGCTATTGGCGCGCGGCCGAGCGTCAGTGCGGGGTGGGCTTCCTGCAGGCGCAGGCCCTCCGTCCTCCCCGCGCCGACCGGATCTACGATTCCGGCGTGATCGCGTGGTGGCCCAGCGTCCACACGCAGATGGGAGGTGTCCGACTCTTCCTGATGCGCTTCGGCGACCACGATGCGGCGATCGATCCGCGGGGTCTGCTCGACATCGGCCCGCTGCAACATCGCCAGGCAGGACTATGGGTCGAGGGGCTTCTGCTGACCTCGGAGCCCGCGGACGCCGACCTTCCGGCGCCGTCATCGCTCCCGGTCGGGCTGACCATCGACCGCGGGCGCGGCCTGGCGATGTCACGCTTTTCCCGGCCGGGCGAACTGCCGATCGAGATCGTCGCGATCGAACCGCTGGACAGCTTCCTGGGTCGTTACGCGCCGATGCTGGCGTTCGGGAGCGCGGTCGGCCTCCTCCTGCTCGGAGCTTTCGTGTATGCGCTGGTGCGGTATACGCGGTATCGGATGAGTATGGGTATGCTGCTGCGCCGCGCGCTCGTGCGCCGGCGGATCACCGCGTTGTACCAGCCGGTCGTCGATTTGAAGACCCGGCGGTGCGTCGGCGCGGAGGCGCTGGCGCGATGGACCCTGGATGGAGGCGAGGCCATCGCGCCAGAAACCTTCATTGCGCTGGCCGAGCGGGAGGGCCTGATTACGGACGTCACGCTCTCGATGCTCGCCGCGCCGTTGCGCGACCTGCGCGCCATCCTGCACGCGTCACCCGGGCTCAGCATCAACATCAATCTCAGCCCGGAGGACCTGAAGTCCGACCGGTTCGCCGATGCGATCGAGGCCGGCCTGCGCGAGAGTGGACTCTCGACCGGAGCGATCAAGTTGGAGATCACCGAGCGGGCGCTGATCAACACCGACGCGGCGCGCGCGATGATCCGTCGTCTCCGCGAACGCGGCCACGAGGTCGCGGTGGACGACTTCGGCACGGGGTTCTCGAGTCTCTCCTACCTCTCCACGTTCGAGCTCGACTGGCTGAAGATCGACAAGTCGTTCGTGGACGCGATCGATACCGGGGCGGCGACGAGCCACGTGATCGTCCACGTGATCGAAATGGCCCGCTCGCTCGGGCTGCGGACGGTGGCCGAGGGGGTCGAGAGTGAGAAGCAGGTCCGATGGCTGATCGAGCATGGGGTGGATTGCGGCCAGGGGTTCCTGTTCAGCGTACCCGTGACCGCCGCGGCGTTCATGGATTACGTCCGGTTGCGGGAGGTAGCGTGAACACCGCGCGCGCGGTCCTGGGTGCGCTGGCGTTCGCCGCCGCGCTGAGCGGGTTGGGTTGCGCCGGCGGGACCCGCCCGGGTACGCCGCCGGCATCCGCGCCGGCGCGCCCACGCGCCCCGGCCGTCACGGTCGTGGCGCCGGCCGAGTTTGCCACCGCACTGGCGGAGCGCCGGCAGGTACTCATCGCGAACGGGGAGCGGTTGAGGGAGGACGAGGTCGGGTATTACATGGACGTGCAGGAGGCGCGGTTCCGCCAGGTGGTGAGCGCGGGACTCCGGGTGTCGCGCCGCGAGCAGACCGTGGTCCTCAGTCTCCCGGGGCAACTCACCTTCAGCGTCAACAGTGCGCAGCTCTCGGATGCCGCGCGCACCGCGCTCGCGGCCGTCGCGCGTGTACTCGTAGAGTACCGCTTGAGCGTGGTCTCGCTGCACGGCCATACCGATGATACGGGCGACCCGGCTTCGAACCAGCGGCTTTCGGAACAGCGCGCGCTCACGGTCGCGCGCTATCTCATCGCCGAGGGCGTGAACCCCACGCGGCTCGTCGTCGCGGGGTACGGGTCGGCGAGTCCAGTGGCCGACAATACGAGCGACGCGGGGCGCGAGGCGAACCGGCGCGTGGAGCTGCAGATCGACCCGCTGCGAGAATGAGCGGCGCCGACCGGGTTCGAACATTCTGACAGTTCCGCACGCCAGCCGGCGGCAAACCTGGCCTGTACCGGAGTGCCCCGACACCGGAAGATCAGCTCGATACACCAAGGCCGATCCAGCGCCCGACCATCCCGCGAGGGGCCTGCTCTGGAGACACAGCCGCCGGGATCGACGTTGACCGTAATATACAGTATGATTAGGTATTACCAGTGCCGTTGACACGCATTTCAGCCACGATTCCCGACGATCTGGTTCGTGAGGCCGACCGAAAGGCTGCCGAACTGGACCGTTCGCGCAGCTGGGTGCTGGCGGAGGCATTGCGCCGGTACCTTGCCCCGCCTGTGGTACGGGAGCCGTCGGCGATCTACGATGTGGCGGCCGAGATTCAGGCGGCGAGCGACCGTCGGTTGGTGACCGAACTCGGCCTGACCCCGACGGAGCGCGTCAGGCGAGCGGAAGCCTTGGGGCGGCTCGCGAGCCGTGCGCACCCCAAACGGACTCAAGTGATCGGGTTCGAGGACTACGCCGATTTCTACGAGTGGAAGCAGGCGCGGAGGATCGGCGCATGAACCAGGAAACGCGCGCGGCACAGGTCTGCGCGGCGCTCAACGCCACGGGCTCCCGCTACCTCGTGATCGGCGGCATCGCTTGCGCCTTGCATGGCTACGCGCGCGCCACCAGCGACATCGACATACTCATCGAGCGCACGCCAGAGAATGCGCGCGCCGTGCTGGATGCGCTCGGGGGGAAAGGATGGGGCTTCGCCCAGGAGTGGCGACCCGAAGCGATCCTCGCTCGGCCGATCACGGTCATCGGCGACGATCCGCAGGTGGATATCTTCACGGTCGCGTGGAACGTGCAGTATGCGGACGCGGTCGACCGCTCGAGCGTGGTGGACCTGGAAGGAGTCCCGGTGCCGCTCATTGGGATTGACGACCTTATCGCTACCAAGCGTACGGACCGCCCGCTTGATACCGCGGACATAGAGGCCTTGGAGCGAATCAAGCGACTTCGAACGTGAGTTCCACCGCTGTCGCCCCGCTCGACCCTGGCACCGGCGTTGACCTGTTACGCGCCTGGCCGGTCGTCCGGTAGCCGGCCCAGAAGCCGCAGCAGGCCGTCGAGCAGGGTCAGGGGGTGCGGCGGACACCCGGCGACCCACAGGTCCACGGGGATCGTCTCGGGGATGCCCGTGCATTCGTCGCTGTCGGCAAACGGACCGCCTCCCACCGCGCACGCGCCGACCGCGATGACGATCCGGGGTGCCGGTGTGGCCTCCCAAGTCTTGAGGAGCGCATCGCGCATATTGGTGTTGACGATCCCGGTGATGACGAGCCCGTCGGCGTGGCGCGGCGAGGCCACGAACTGCACGCCGAATCGCGCCAGATCGAACACGACGTTCCCCAGGGCCACGAGTTCCGCTTCGCACCCGCCGCAACTGCCGGCGACGACCGACCGCAGGCGGAGTGACCGGCCGAACAAGCGCCGCATCGCGGCATCGAGGGGCTGGATCGTGAGTGGCGCGTCTCCGCTGCCGCAGAGCCCGTCGCGGTCCGTTGCGGCCAGCCGGTAGTCGTGCGAAAACGTCACGGCCCCGTGCGGACAGCACGCGCCTTCCTCGGGAGCGAAGACGGAGGCGCCAAGATCGAGCATGGCCCGGCCGCCGGCATCCACGCGTATGGGAGAGCCCGCCGTGCGGAGGCAGTCCTCACCGCACGACGCGGGCGAAAGGACCGGACGGCCGCGGAATCGATCCGGGAACAGGTCGCCTGCCTCGGGAAACCGCGCGGTGGGCGTCCCTTGCGCCAGACGGATGCGCAGCAGGTCAAGCATGGGTGCGGTTCCTAAAGATCATGGCCGGCGTAGGAGAGGTTGAAGCTCTTGTTGCACAGCGGGAAGTCCGAGATGGCGTTGCCGCGCATGGCTTCCGCCAGCGCCGGCCAGTTGTGGAACGACGGGTCGACGACCTTGTGCCGGCGCACCGCCCCGCGGTCGTCCGTGAGGAGGATATGCGCAATCTCGCCGCGCCAGCCCTCTTCCAGGGACACGGCTAGTTCGGCGGGGGCGAGGGCACCGCGGGCGACGCGTGGCGTGCCCCGCGGAAGACGGGCGAGTTGCTCGATCAGGAACGTGACGGAACGGCTGATTTCCATGCGACGCACGAGCGCGCGGGCAAAGACGTCGCCACTCCACGCGGTCGTCAGGGGCAGATGGGCGAACCGGAACACGCCATACGGGTGATCGTGCCGCACGTCACGCATCACCTCGGCCGCGCGTGCGGCGGGACCGACCACGCCGAGCTGACGGCACCGCGCCTGCGGGACGGTGCCGACCCCTTCGAGACGAGCCTGGACCGATGCGGTGCGGAGCATCAACTCGAGCATCGGGTCGGCCTCGTCCAGCAGTCGGATGAGGCCATCCCGCAGGTCCACCGCCATCGCCGGCGGCACATCGACGGTCACACCGCCCGGCCGCACGAGACCGCGTCCCATCCGGTTGCCGGTGAGCACGAGGAGCATGTTGAGGCAGTTGCCACGCAGGCGCCCGAGGACGGCCGCACCGGGGTAGTAGGCGATGTCGCCAGCGATGGCCGCCAGATCGCCGAAGTGGTTGGCCAGGCGCTCCAGTTCGAGCGCGATTCCCCTGATGGCCTGGGCGCGTGCCGATTTGTGGCTACGGGCCAGGGCCTCGATCGCCCCGCAGCACGCGCCGGCGTGGCCGATGACGGTGTCGCCGGCGATGGATTCGGCCAGGATCGGCACACGCTCCGGCGGTGCGGTCTCGAGCAGCCGCTCCACACCTCGATGCTGGTAGCCGAGGACGATTTCCAGGTCCAGCACCTCCTCACCGCGCGCCTGAAATCGGAAATGGCCGGGCTCAATGATGCCGGCGTGGACGGGGCCGACCGCGACTTCGTGGACGTCCTCTCCGGTGATCTGGTGGAATGGATAGGCCTCGCGATCGTGCCGGGTGTCCCGTCCCGTCCCATGGTCCGGTGGATGCCGGCGCACCGGTCGCAGCCAGGGGTGCCCGACCGGCGTGACGCCGCACTGCTCCCAGATCTCGCGCTCGAAGAGTTGTGCCTGTGGGCATGTTGGCGTGACGGAGGGAAACGTGCCGCGTACCACGGTGGTTGCAGCCCCGAGCACCGCGTTCGCGTCATCCGCCAGCACCGCGACAAGGCGGCAGCCGCTGTGGTCCTGCAGGCCGAAGTAGGCCACGAGGCGGGCCCCGCCGGTGATCGCCGCGGACAGGTCGGCCGCGAAGCGTTCCGGGTTCGTCTGCGGCAGCGCAGCAAACGGAATGCTGCGCCGGTTGTGGAGTTCGCCGTCGAAGGCGTTCACGGCGCGGATCCTCCCAGCGCGGCCGCTGCCCCGGCGAGGACGGGTGCGAGCTGGGCCGGCCACGTCAGGCCGAGGGCCACCAGGGCGACGGCGAGCGCCAGCGGCGCGGCGACGAGCCAGCCACGATCCAGCCGGTCGCCGACGCGCGCGGTGGGCCCGTGGAGGACATCGAGCATCAGTCGCATGATAGCGGCGAACGCCACGACCAGGGCGGTCACGCTGGCGGCGGCGACCCACGGATGACCGTCGCGGATCGTGCCGCTCAGGATCGTGAATTCGCTGAGGAACAGCACGGAAGGGGGCATCCCGGCCAGCGCCAGCAGCGCCACGAGCACCAGCGTTCCCGAGCGCGGCATGTGACGGAGCACCCCATGCCATCGGTCGGCGTCAGCGGACCCCGTGGTGAGCGCGACGTTACCGACGGCCAGGAACGCGACGCCCTTGGCGAGGCCGTTGCCGAGCAGGTGGAGCGCGGCGCCCCAGGCCGCCACGCCGCCGATACCGAGGCCGAGCACCAGCAACCCCATGTGCTCGACGCTCGAATAGGCGAGCAGGCGCTTGACGTTGCGCTGGAAGAGCATGAAGCCGGCCGCCGTCAGCAGCGACAACACGCCCAACCCGATAAGGATCGGGCGGAACGACTCGGCGATCCCCGCCGCCGTCGCCACGCGGAACACCCGGGCGATGCCGAGGAACGCACAACTGGTCAGGCCGCCGGCCAGGAGCGCTCCCACCAGGGGCGGCGCCTCGCCGTAGGTGGCGGGTTTCCAGCCGTGGAGCGGCGCGACGCCCATCTTGGTCCCGTATCCCACGAGCAGGAAGACGAACGCCGCCCGCAGCAGCGCGCCCTCAAGCGCGGGTCCGGCGGCGACGAGGTCGGGCAACAACAGGGCGCGCCCACCCGCGGGTCCCTGGGCGGCGGCGAGGAAGAAGGTCCCGAGCAGGGCGAGCGCGATAGCCACCGACGAGAGCAGGAGATACGTCCAGACCGCGTCGAGCGAGGCACGGTCGTGGCGGTGGTAGATCAGCGGCGCCAGCGAGAACGTCGTCGCTTCCATGCCGACCCAGAACAGGCCCAGGTGGGCGCTGACGGCGACCAGCGACGCGGCGGAAAGGAAGACCAGGAGGAAACTGACGAAAGCGCGGCCGCCGCGGGGATTCTCCTCCGAAAGGTACCCCAGCACGTAGCCCGACACGGCGACGCATAGGGCGCTGATCACGCTCAGCACCAACAGCCCGAGATCGTCCACCTCCAGCCAGTCGCCGAGTTCCGCGGGGGGCCGGTCCAGCCAGATCCAGGCGACCAGCGCCGCGTGGAGGGCGACGGCGGTCAGCAGCCACGCGGTGCGGTTGCGTTCCTGCCTGTGCGCCACCGCACCGATGGCGCCGCCAAGCGGAATGAGCACGAGGGCGCTCAGGATCACGGCGTGCGCTCCGCCGTTTCGAATTCACGGTTGATATGGAAAATCACGATCCCCATCACGAACACGCCCGCGAATACATCCAGCAGCACGCCGGCTTCGACGAGCAGGGGTACCTGGCCGGCGAGGGCCAAGCCAAACACGTAGGTGCCGTTCTCGAGCATCAGGTATCCGATTACCTGTGTCACGGCCTTGCGACGGGTCGTCAGCACCAGGAGCCCGGTGATCACGCCCGTCAGGGCAACCGGCACCAGCAGCTCCTGTTCGGTGCCGGGCAGGGGCAGCCTGGCGGCGATCGCGAACGCCAGGGCGAACGCGAGGGCACCCGCGAGGAGCGACGGCATGTAGCCGATCAGGGGCTCAACGTCCCGGCGGGCCGCCACTTCCCGAATGGCCCATCGCAGCAGGCGGGGCATGGCCACCGCCTTGATCGCGAAGGTGCCGACCGTGAGTCCGATCACGTGGGCGGTGAGGTCGTGGGCCATCGCCAGCGGCAGCAGGCTGAGGATCGCGCCCTGGACCGCGACGGCCTGAATACACGTGATCAGTCGGCTCGTCCCGAGCACGGCGAAATTGGTCATCACCGCGAGCAGCAGAAGCAGGGAGGCGAGTTGCGGCATCGTCAGTGTGCGGACAGGACGGTCGCGAGGGCGGCGAGGACCGTGGCCACCACGAGGAACTGCGGTATCCGTGCCAGCCGAAGGCGGGCCGTGGTTCCCTCAATGATCCCGACGAGGGCAGCCAGGCCGAGGAGGAGCGCGATCGTCACGGCGAGGGCGGCCACGACGGGCCATGCCGGCACGAAGAGCGAGACGATGAGTGCGCCAATCGCGCTGAACCGCACGGCCCCTCCGTAGAGGAGCAGGGCGAGGTCGGGACCGCCGTGATCCAGGATCATGACCTCGTGGATCATGGTCAGTTCCAGGTGTGTGGCTGGGTCATCCACCGGCCCCCGGCCTGCTTCGGCGAGCAGGACGGCCAGCAGCGCGAGCGCAATCAGGACCACGACCGCAACCTTGTCGGGCGGCGAGCCGGTCCCGCCCAGCATGATGCTCAGCGAGTCGCCCCCGTGCGTGCCGGCCAGGCCGACCAGGCTGGTGAACAGCGCCACCTCGGCGAACACCGCGACGGTGATGTCCCGACTCGCGCCCATGCCGGCGAGACTCGATCCGGTGTCCAGGGCACCCAGCACCATCACGAACCGGCCAAACGCAAGGACAGCGGCAAACGCGATGACGTCGCCCCCGAAGGCGAGCAGGGCACGGTCGCCATCGACGGGTACCAACGCGGCGGCCAGGACCGCGGACACGACGCTCGCGACCGGTGCCAGGCGGACCATGCCGCTTGCGGTGGCGCTGTACACCGTCCCGCGGCGCCACTGCTTGGCCAGGTCGTAGTACAGTTGGAGGGCCGGCGGCCCCCGACGGCCGATGGCGAGGGACTTGGCGCGCACCGCCACTCCCGGGATCAGCGGTGCCGCGGCGAGCAGCAACGCATAGCCGGCGATCGCCGACCCGGTCATCCCAGCCCCCATCCGGTCGCGAGCATGAGCAGGAGGACCAGGAGCGCGCCGACGACGAGCAGCAGGAGCATCTGCGTGCGGGCGTGGTCGAACGGTACCAGGCGCTGGGCGGCCCGAACCAGGATGCGCCAGGCCGGCACCAGGACCCGGTCGAGCACGGGGTCCACGGGGTGCGTCGCCAGCGTCGTGTCGGTGCGCGTCATGTCGAGCGGGGCCAGGATCGATACGGTGTCGAGCAGCGGGGCGGCAAACGAAGCCGCGGTGTACTGCATGCGCGGGGTCGCGGTGGCATACCCGCAACCCCAGGTGGTCGCGATGGTCGCGCCGCGTCGCGCCACCTGTCGGTGCCGCAGCCAACCGATGACCAGCAGTCCGCCGACCAGGGCGAGGCCCACCACGGTGAGTCCGGCGGCGGCCGGCCGGAGCACCGCACTCGCGGTATGGGCCGCCGACGAGGGTAGGTGGGCCACCAGTGCCGCGACGTTAAGGACCGGGGGAAAGACCCACACGGGTGTCAATCCCACGACGAGGCAGAGGGCGGCCAGGGCGAGCGGCGGTGCGGTCAGACCGATGGACTCGCCGTGGAGGTATCGGGTGGCGGTCCGAGGCGTCCCGAGAAACGTCACGCCACACACCTTGGTGAAACAGGCGAGCGCGAGCGCGCCAACCAGAGCGAGCGCCGGGATGCCCCAGAGCAGCAGGGGCAGGCTGCCGCCCATCGGGCCGGTGGCGAACATCCCGCGGAAGATCAACCACTCGCTGAGAAAACCGTTCAGTGGCGGCAGACCGACGATGGCCGCCGAGCCCACGGCGAACGCGAACCAGGTGCGGGGGAGGGCACGGGCCAACCCTCCCAACCGGTCGATGGCGCGGGTGCCGGTCGCGTGGACGACGGTGCCTGCCGCCAGGAAGAGCAGGCTCTTGAAGAGCGCGTGATTCAGGACATGCAGCAGCGCGCCGCCGTACCCCAGCAATGCCAGCATCGGGATGCCGGCGGTGGATCCGAGGGCGCCGACACCCATCCCCAACAGGATGATGCCGATGTTCTCGACGCTGTGGTACGCGAGCAGGCGCTTGATATCGTGCTGCGCCAGGGCCCACAGGACGCCAAGGATGGCGCTGGTGACACCCGCGAGGACCAGCGTCCATCCCCACCAGGCAGGCAGTTCGCCGACCATCATCCCGACCCGGAGGAGGCCGTAGATCCCCATCTTGATCATGACGCCCGAGAGCAGGGCGGACACATGGGAGGGGGCACCGGCGTGTGCCGGCGGCAACCAGAAATGCAGCGGGACGAATCCGGCCTTGATGCCGAAGCCCGCGAGCGCGAAGAGCAGGATGGCGGTGCGGGGCGGACCCGGCGCGGCGCTGCGGGAGGCCAAGGCGTCGAACTCCAGCGACGATCCGCCGGCACTCCACAGGCCGAACATCAGGATCAGCGCCAGGGCCCCGGCATGCGTGGCGACGAGGTACCGTCGGCCCGCGCGCCGAATCTCCGCGTCATCATCGTGGTAGACCACCAGCAGGTAGCTCGTGAGGGTCATGGCCTCCCAGGCCATCAGGAAGGGGATGACCGCCTGTGCCGTCACGACGAGGATGCACGTGCCGATCAGCGCAGCCAGGAGTCCGTGCGCGCCCGAGACCGCGCGCGACACGTCGGATGTCAGGGACGCGAATCCCCAGAGCGCCGCCGCCGTGCCAATCAGCCCGATGACGATCGTGAACCACGCCGAGAGCGCGTCGAGTTCCACGAGCCACGGCCCGACGGGCCACCCACTCGCCAACCGCAGCGTGCCACCGTGACCGGTGCCGAGGACCAGCGCCGCGGCGAGCGCCGTCGCGACACACCCCATCACCGTGAGGGTGACGACGACCGGCGCCAGGGTTCGACGGGAACGCCCCGCCGCCCCGGTGACGGCGGCGAGCACCAGCATCGCCAGGCCCGCGCCGAAGATCGTCAGGGGGCCTCCGGAATCCGAAACGCGCCCGTTTCGCGGTGTTCAATCATGTCGATACGCCTGATGATGTCGTCGGCGGCGGCGCGATCCGACAGCAGGCGCCGCAGGTCAGCGTCCCGCAGTACCAGAGCGAGGCGCCCGAGGATGGCCAGGTGGGTGGGAATGTTGGGCGCGATGATCGTGACGAGCGTTGTGACGGGCCGGCCGTCCGGGGCGGCGAAACCCACCGGCTGCCGCAGCAGGGCGATCATCACGAGCGGCCGGTCGAGGTGGAGCACGATCGGGTTTCGCACGTGCGGGATGGCGATGCCATCGCCGATGCCTGTCGACCCGAGCGCCTCCCGCGCCTCGAGGACCTCCAGCAGAAACGCGCGGTCCACCTCGTCGGGCAACGTGAGCGCGGCGACCACGGCCTGCAGGACGGCCTCGCGGCTCGTTCCGGGGACGTCGCGTACGATGCCGCCCGTGCCGATGAGCGTGGCGAGGCTCCAGGGCGCCTCGGCGCGTTGATGCAGATCGTCCAGCAGGCGGCGGGACACCGCCATGCCGCGGCGTGTCGCCCATTCCCACAATTCCACGGCGTCGAGAAACTGGCGGTCCGCAGCCTGCATCGCGGGGAGCGATCCGTCGCGAACCCAACGGCGGACGGCTCGCTCCGGGACGCCAAGGTAGGCCGCCGCCTCACGAAAACTCAGGCGCATGGCAACGCGGGCCCCCGCCTCACCGGTTCTCCTCCCCGCGATCCGTCGCGAACCCCGTGCGGCGCCTGAGCGCCCCGGCGGGTCCGCCGATCTGCACGCGGGGTCCCACGAGCGCTGCAATCAGGAAGCCGCCGACGCAGTTGGTGGGACGAACGTCCGGTCATAGTGCCGCGTCGCGCGGTCTCGGTGGGAGGTGGAGAAGAAGGTAATCGCTGCCCACTTCCAACGGGAGCGCCGCCGGTCCCGCGTCTCGACGATGAGCGACACCCATCGGGAGGCAAGGCGCCAGGAGGTCGTGGTTACGCGCGACGGCCATCCTATCGCCAAGTTGAGCCCGTACGACCCGCCGGGAAACGGCAGCGGGATCTTCGGCTGTCTGGCAGGCTCCGTGACGGTTCACGGTGATATCATCGCTCTCATCGATGAAGTCTGGGACGCTGATGCCTGACCGGACCACCCCGCTGGTCATACTCGACACCCACGTCTGAATCCGGGTCGTCGTAGGAGGTAGCGATGCTCGGGGCGAAGGGTCCGGAGATCGCGGTAGAGAGCCCCCGCCTTCCTGGATCACCGCGCGGCGACCCTGCGGACCGCCTTCTTATGGCGAGTGCTCGCGTTCCTGGAGGGCAGGCGGTGAGGGCAGCGAGAGACAGCTGCACGTGGTCCGCCTCATCCGCATGCAACCCCATTTCCGGGTGTGCCCTTCCCTGGGTACGATTGGACCGTGCAGGACGCGAACCCCTGACGCTGCGGACGCGAAGAACGTGAAGACCCGCACTTCCCGGCAAGCCCTCCGCTGTAGCGGCCGGGCTCAGTCGCCCCGAAGAACGGCTGCCGGATCCACACGCGCCGCGCGCACCGCCGGCCCCGCGGTGGCCACGACGCCGATGGCCAGCAACGCGACCGCCACGCCGCCGAAGATGAGGGGGTCGCGCGCCGCCACCCCGAACAGCATCGGCTGCATCCGCGGCGCCAGCAGCGCGGCGACCGCGAGCCCGCTGGCCACGCCGATACCCACGAGCCACAGCCCGCGTCCGATGACCAGCCGTACCACTTGCTCGCGACGGGCGCCGAGCGCGATTCGGACGCTGATGTCGCGCGAGCGCTGGGCCACATCGAACGCGATGAGGCTGTAGAGGCCGATCGCCGCGAGTAGCAGCGCCAGTCCCCCGAACGCCGCGAACATGGTCGCGCCAAAATTCCAGGCGACGTAGTTGCGGTCCACCAGCTGGGTGAGCGGCACGATGTTCACGTAAGCTGGCGCCGGCAGCAAGGCCTGGAGCCACGCGCGAAGTGGGACGGTCAGCGTCGCGGCGTCGCCGCTGGCCCGCACCGCAAGGTACGTGGCGGCGCCCGGCTCGAACTGCGCCGCCGGCACGTAGTACGTGAACTCGCGCGCGTCGCTGAATCCGCGAATGCTGACGTCCTCGGCGACGCCGATCACCGTGCTGCACGGCGCCGTCTCGCTGTCGATTCGGATGCACTGCCCCAGCGCCTCGCGGCCGGGCCACAGCGCGCGCGCCATGCGGTCGCTGACCACGACGACGAATTGAGTACCCGCGCGATCGGTGGCGTCGAACGGGCGGCCGCGAAGGATTCGCGTACCCATGGTGGCGAAGTAGTCCGCCGTCGCGGTCTGAAAGATGAAGCGGCCCAGCCTGCCGACGGAGTCCACGCCCGGCACCCACAGCCCGCGCCCTTCGTTGCTGTAGAATGGGACGGAGGCGGTCATCGCGGCGTGCGCCACGCCCGGCGCCGACTGCGCCGACTCGAGCAAACGCTGCATCAGGTCGAGCGCCTGCGGGCCCTCGAGCCGAAGTCCGCGCAGGTTGATCTCGGCGTACAGGATGCGATCGGGGTCGTAGCCCAGTCGCATGCCGCGCGCGTTCGACAGGCTGCGCACAAAGAGCCCGGCACCCACGAGCAGGAGCACCGAGAGTGCCGCCTGGAGCACGAGCAATCCGCGACGCAGGCGCGCGCGACGGTCGCCGCCCTCGCGCTCCCCCGCCTTGAGCGCGGACACGACATCGTCGCGTCCGGCGTTGAGCACCGGTGCGATGCCGGTGAGGAGCGCCGCGAGAATGGTGGCGCCGGCGGCGAACGCCAGCGTGCGCGGGTCGGTGAGCACGGCCGCCGAGAGCTCCGGCGGCAGGAAGAACACGCGAATCGACGCGCCGCCCCACTGCGCGACGAGGAGGCCCACGAGACCACCGGCTGCCGCCAGCAACAGACTCTCCGTCAGCAGCTGGCGCACCAGCCGGCCGCGACTCGCGCCGAGCGCGAGCCGCATGGCGATCTCGCGGCGGCGGCTCACCGCGCGCGCCAGCATGAGGTTGGCGACGTTGGCGCACGCAAGCAGCAGCACGATGAACGCGACGCCGGTGACCCACGACGCCACCTTCGCATCGCGTCCGGCCTGCGGTCCGCGACCCAGCTGCACGGGCGCGATTGCCGCGTCGATGCGTCTTTCCTCAGGCGAGCCCCAGCCCGCGTCCTGCGCCTCGGCATGGCGCCAGCTGGCAATGAATGCCGCTCTCAGGACCTGCGTGGCCGCTTCCCCGGATACGTCGGGACGCCGGCGCGCGACAGTCTCGAGCCAGCTCCACCCATACATGGTGGGATAGCGATCGCCGCGGAACGCGAACGCGTACGCGGTGATGGGAATGAACGCGTCGGGCACGCCCTGGTCGCTGATGCCGACGAAGTCCGGCGGCGCGACGCCGACGATGGTGTAGAGTGACCGATCGATGCGCAGCGGTTCGCCGAGCACGTCGCGGCCGCCGAAGTGCGTCTGCCAGAAGCCATGGCCGAGCACGACGACCGGCTGGCCGTCAGGCACGCGATTTTCGTCGTCGGTGAAGAATCGGCCGAGCGTCGGGGTGGCGTCGAAGAACCGGAAATAGTTGGCGCTCGCGAGCGTCACGCGCGCCTGGCGGACGTCCTCGGCGTCGCCCATCGCGAGTTGGCGCGTCTGGAACGACGCCACGTCGGAGAATGCGGGTGCGAGGTCGCGGCGCAGATCGAGGTACGTGGGGAACGCCAGGTTGCGGTCGATGCGCTGTTCGCCGTTGTTGTCGGTGGACAGGCGGTAGAGGCGATGCACCGTGCCCTGGTCGCGGAGCATCGGCGGCGCGCGGAACAGCACACGGTCGACGACGCCGAACATGGCGGCGTTGGCGCCGATACCGAGCCCGAGCGTGAGGACCACGCCAGCGGTGAACGCCGGCCGATTGCGCAGGCCGCGCGCGGCGTAGCGCAGGTCCTGCACGAGGCTGTCGAGCAGCGCGATGCCGCGTTCGTCACGGGCGTCGTCCTTGATGCGTTCGACGCCGCCAAACTGCGCGCGCGCGCGGCGGGACGCTTCGTCGTGGCCCAGGCCCTGCGCGGCCAACTTCTCCGTCTCGCGCTCGATGTGGAAGCGAAGCTCGGCGTCCAACTCGCGCTCCATGACGTCGCGGCGAAACAGCGCGCGGAGGCGGAAGCGAACCTCGGTGAGCAGTCGGGACATCGTGGAGTCTCCTGCGCATCAGTCCATGGCGAGCACGAGATCCACCGCGCGCGTGAGCTTGGCCCAGGCGGCTGTCTCCGTTGCCAGCTGCGAACGGCCGGATCGCGTGAGTTCGTAGTACTTGGCCTTCCTGTTGTTATCGGACGCGCCCCACTCGGCGGCGATCCACCCGCGTCGCTCGAGCCGGTGCAGGGCCGGATACAGCGAGCCCTGCGGGATGGAGAGCGTGGCGCGCGAGACCTGATGCAGGCGCTCGGAGATGGCCCAGCCATGCATCGGCCCGAGCGAGAGTGCCCTGAGGATGAGCAGGTCGAGTGTGCCCTGGGGGAGGTCGAGGCGATCAGTCATGGATTCCCTTTGTGCTTCTACAGGAGTTTAGTGCTTTCCTGTAGAAGCGCAAGGGGTCTGGCTTGTCGGGCGCCAACTTGGGGAGGCATGGGTAGCCGCGTTTGGCAGGTCTGCCGGCTTGAGAAACACGTTGGACCCGGCGAACTTACTCGGCCCGGCGCCGTAGCCAAGTGGTAAGGCGGAGGTCTGCAAAACCTCTATTCGGCGGTTCGAGTCCGCCCGGCGCCTCTGCGCACGGGCCCGCGACAGCGGGCCCGTGCGCATCGGCGCCGCGCGATCTCGGTCAGCGGCGCTCGCGTGCGCTCGCGCCTTGTGGTCGAGTCCGCCCGGCGGCATCACCCGCTGACCGTCTCCGCCGTCTCGGACCACAGGCCCGGGTTGCCGTCCTAGACCTTGAGCAAGCGTGATGCAGGGTTATGACTGTAGCAATAAGAACCGGAAAGGCTTATCCTGCTTGGAGTTGGAGAGATTCGACGAAGAATCACCACTCCAGGCGCGGAGGCCTTTCCGGTGAAGAGAATATCGCACAAGCAAAGCCGCAGGAACAGTAGCCAGCGCAGGCGCAGGGTGGAAGCGCGGCACGCCCAGGCGGGCCGGTGGAGTCCGCAGCCGCATCCGATGTTCAGCTCGGGCAAGGTGCATTACGAGATCGGGGCGAACACGGACGCGATGAACTATGGCGGCATCGGAGCCGTACATCGCTTGGTCACGAAGCTCGGGCTTTCCCAGAAGATCGACGACGCGCTGCCGCTGCTGAAGGTGCATCTGCCGTATCACGAGTCGGATCACGTGCTCAACATCGCGTACAACGTCCTGTGCGGCGGGACGCGCTTGGAGGATATCGAGCGGCTGCGGCACAGCACCGCGTACATGAACGCCCTGGGCGCGGAGCTGATCCCGGATCCGACGACGGCGGGCGATTTCTGTCGGCGCTTCGCGGCGGGCGACGTGGTCGAGCTGATGGAGGCGATCGCTTGGAGGGCTCCATGAGCAGGTCATTGACCAGAAGGTGCGCTTGGTGGGCTGTAGCGCCCGCAGCAGAAGCGCAAGGTCGTTAGGCCTCCAGAGGATCGTTGTGAGTGAGATGGACAACTCCCCGAGAACGAGACGCTGAGCATGGCCACACAGCTGCTATTCGGTGACTCCCCACCCCATCGACACGCTACTGACGTGGGTCAAGTCGGGCGAGATCGCCATCCCCGAGATCCAGCGCCCCTTCGTGTGGGAGGCGACCAAGGTCCGCAACCTACTCGACTCGCTCTACCAGGGCTACCCGGTCGGCTACCTGATCGCCTGGCGCAACCCCACTGTGAGGCTCAAGGACGGCACCCCGTCGGCCGGCAAGCGCATCCTCATCGACGGCCAGCAGCGGGTCACGGCGCTCATGGCGGCGCTGCTCGGCCGCGAGGTGCTGACCAAGGACTACGAGACGGTCCGCATCCGCATCGCTTTCCACCCGCAGGAGGAGCGCTTCGAGGTCGCCAACCCGGCCATCCGCAAGGACGTGGCATGGATCGAAGACGTAGCCGAGGTCTTCGCGCCCGACGCCAGCCTCACCGAGTTGACAGACACCTACACCGATAAGAACCCCGCCGCCGACCGCAAGCGCGTGTCGCGCGTGCTAGAGAAGCTCCGCAAAATCATCAACAACCACGTCGGCGTGATCGAGCTGGCCGACGACCTCGACATCGAGACCGTCACCGAAATCTTCATCCGCGTGAACTCCGCCGGCACGGAGCTCTCGCAAGCCGACTTCGCCATGTCGAAGATTGCGGTCAACGAGGCCTACGGCGGCAACCTCCTGCGGAAGGCCATCGACTACTTCTGCCACCTCGCGGTGGCGCCGGAGTTTCTGTCGCGCATCGAGAAGGGCGACAAGGCGTTCGCCGCCTCCGAGTTCCTTCCGCAGATGCGCTGGCTCAAGGACACGAACGACGACATCTACGACCCGACCTACACCGACATGCTGCGCGTGGCGTTCACGTCGGAGTTCGGGCGAGGCAAGCTCCAGGACTTGGTGGCGCTGCTCTCGGGCCGTAACTTCGAGACCAAGCAGTTCGAGGAAGCCATCGCGGAGGAATCGTTCGGCCGCCTCAAGAAGGGCATCATCGCCTTCATCAACAAGACACACTTCGACCGCATCACGATGATCCTGCGCTCGGCGGGCTTCGTGACGAGCAGCCTGATCGGCGGCCAGAACGCCGTCAACTTCGCCTACATCATCTACCTGCGCGGGCGGGCGGAGGGCATGCCGGCGGCGGATCTCGAGCGACTGGTGCGGCGCTGGTACGCGATGTCAGTCTTGCGCGGACGCTACACGGGCAGCCCCGAGACCGCCTTCGACTTCGACATCCGACAGATCGAAGCACGCGGGCTCACGAGCTACGCCGATTCAGTGATCGAGAATGAGCTACCGGAGAGCTTCTGGACCGGGATGCTGCCACAGCTCATGGACACCTCGTCGGGGCAGAGCCCGTACTTCCTCGCCTACCAGGCGGCGCAGGTGAAGCTCACCGACAAGGGCTTCCTGTCGCGCGACATTACCGTGCTGGACCTGCTGATGAACCGCAGCGACGTGCACCATGTGTACCCGAAGAAGCACCTGAAAGCGCAGGGCCTCTCGCGCGGCCGTTACAACCAGATCGCCAACTTCGTGCTGGCCCAGAGCGAGATCAATATCGCCATCGGCGACAAGCCGCCCGAGCGGTACTTCAAGGAGCTGGCCGAGCAGTGCGACGGCGGCAAGAAGAAGTACGGCGGCATCACCGACGCGACCGAGCTTCGTGCCAACCTGCGCATGAGCTGTCTGCCTGAGGCGCTGCTCGACGGCGGGATTCCGACCTACGACGATTTCCTGGAAGAGCGCCGCAAGCTCATGGCTCAGAAGATCAAGTCTTGGTTCGAGACACTCTGATGACCGCTGACGTCCGCGCCTGAAGGCCTAACAACCGGTTGCAGCGGACGGCGCTGCGCGCCGCCGCTGAACCCGAGCGTCTGATATGACTTCCTCTGTCAAGAGGGCGTGAGGGCTGGCGTGCGTCAGGTTTGTTCTACATGTGCAGGGTCTCCACGAGGTCCAGGGTCGGAGCAAAGGCGGGGCCAGTACAAGCGACGGTTGATCGTGCTGATATCCGTGGGTTGGTTACCACCTTACTGGTTTCCGTCGGGCGCCTGCCTCGTTCTAGAGACGAGGGTCGGCCGAGGCCGCCTCCTAACGCCTTCGAGGGTTGCGCCAAACCGGGGCCGCGCCTCCGCCCCGACCCTGGAGTTTGGTTGCTGTCACGCGTTGATCGGCACCTCGCGGGCGATGGCCCACATGAACGCGAGGAGTTCGCGGGCGATCGCGGTGACGACCACGTTGGCGTGTTTGCCGCGCGCCGTGAGCCGCCGGAAGCGCCGGCAGAGCCGTACCTGCGCTTTCCAGCCGATGTCCTGCACCACCCCGGGAAGGTTCTCGATGCGTTGCTGGATGTGCGCGGAGATCTTGGCCGGATAGCGGTAGGCCCAGGCCCCCTCGACCAAGACGCGTCGCGCGCGGGGGTTGCCGGCCTTGGTGATTCCTCCCTGCCGCCGTTTGTCACCGCTGGAGTGTTCGGACGGGATCAAGCCGACGAAGGCCGCGAGTTGGCGCGGGTTGTCGAATCGGGTGAGGTCGCCGAGTTCGGCGACGACGGTGAGAGCCACGATCCAGTGCACCCCGCGCAAGGCCTGCAGGGCCTCGACGACGGGCCACAGGCGCCACTGCGGTGCGAGATCGAGCAGTTCGTGCTCGAGGCGCCCGAGCCGTTCGACCTGTTCATCGACGGCGCGGAGGGATTCCTGGAACACGATCTGCTGCGCCGGGGTGGGGCAGACGACCCGGGCCAGATAGCGTTTGTGGGCCTGGTTCCAATCGGCGCGTCCGACGTAGTGCAAGCCCAGGCGGAGCAGGAACGATTTCAGGCGCAGCCTGGCGGCTTTCAATGTGACGCGCGCCGCGTCCCGTGCGCGGCACAGATCGCGGACGGCTTCGTCTTCGATGGAGGGGACGTAGACCGGGGTCAGGTCGCCCGAGCGCAGCAGGCGTGCGAGCTCGACGGCGTCACGTCGATCGGTCTTGACCTGGTCGCCGGGACGCTTCGGGATCAAGGACGGAGCGACGACCTGAGAATCGAAGCCCTTGCCGGTCAAGTATCGCTGCAGCACGTAGCCGCAGGGGCCGGCCTCGTAGGCGAACACGAGCTGCGGGGCCTTGCTCTGCAGCCTGCGGACCAGCTTGTCGATGTCGCGGTGGCGCGTGCCGATCGCGCCGACGAAGTGCGGCGGGTCGGTGCACTGGGCCTCGGCATGGGCCACGGCGATCGAATCCTTGTGCACGTCCAAACCGACGAAAAGCGTGGTAGGCTGCTGCATGGCTGACCTCCGGAAAGCTGGTTGGCTGTTGACCCAGCATGGGGCGCTGGCTCCCCATCGGCCAACCCGCGATGTTACCGGGGGTCAGCCGTCGCAAGCCGGAAGTCATACTGTCTAGCAGGTCGCTGAAAAAGTCATGAATTGGGTATGGCGGAATTGCGAGATTCTCCTATCTTGGCGCGACCTCAACAGCGAGTGCGCGCAATGCGTGGTCCAGATCATCCGCAGACGGCGCTGTTCA
>Ga0214471_10000935_pt1 | contig 23694 bp, 18 predicted proteins | sample RVTome_5_FD_207665 | JGI IMG/M metagenome (GOLD analysis project Ga0214471, IMG submission 207665) | Soil microbial communities from uranium-contaminated site in the Upper Colorado River Basin, Wyoming, United States - RVT142D155 | ecosystem: Environmental > Terrestrial > Soil > Contaminated >... | reverse complement strand
CGCGGTTGAAACCGCGGCTGGGCGCGCTTCGCGCGACGGGCGCTGAAGCGCATGCGGTGGGCGTCCTTCAGGACGTGTCGCCGGCGGAGCCGGCGCCGAGCGCCGGGTTGACCCGGCGAATCAAGCGACCGTCGGTTTATCCGACAGAGCCGAGCCGCGGGTTTACCCCGCGGATCTTCGCGTCGCTGCCGCGGTTACCACGCCTACCCGCCCTCTACGTCGCGCCGGTCAACGCGGCGATACGGGCCTCAGCGTCTCCCTTGAGGGTCGTCAGCCGCGCCGGTGCACGCGCGACGTACGCGCGGTAGGCCTCGACCGCCTCGTCGTTCTTTGCCTGTGCCTCGAGTGCCTTGCCGAGCCGGAGGTAGGCGAGCGCGAAATGCGGCTCCAGTTCGAGCGCCCGCCGGAAGTGGGTTTCGGCGTCGGCGAAGCGGTTCAGGTCCATCAACGTCATCGCGTAGTCGTAGTGGATCTTGACGTTGGTCCCTTCGGTGGCGAGCGCCGCTTCGTACTCCTGCGCTGCCGACATATGCTGCCGGCGGCGTCGGGCCAGTTCGGCGAGCTGTACGTGTGCGGGGTAGAACCCGAGGTCTTCCACGAGCGCACGTCCGAAGGCCTCCTGCGCAGGCCGAATGCGGCGCGCGCCCAGATGCGCCACTCCGAGCATGTACTCGAGAAACGCCTTTGACTGATAGTTGAAGCGCAAATGCTCGATGTCCCGCTGCCGCATCGTATCGAGCACGACGGTCAACTCGTCCACCGCTTCCGCAAACTTTCGGTCGAGTCCGAGCGCCCTGGCGCCGTCGACCCGCAGCCCGATGAAGTTCGGGTACATTTCGATGGCCAGCTTCCACTGGTCGGCGGCGCGATCGTTACAACCGTTGTAGTACCAGTAAAGTCCCTGCGCCCACGGGTTGCGGACCTGTGTGATGTACCGATCGACGACACACGTCTCCATCGGCAGGCGCGGGAAGGGATCCCGCAGAACCACCTCCGCGTACAGCGAGTCGAGCAATTGTGCCTCCCCCGACTCCGTCACGCGTTTGTCGCCCTGGTTGTAAAACACGCGCCACTCCCACGGACGCCGGGCCCACTCTGCCTGGTACCGTGCATACAGGTAATGCGTCTGGGTGGGGTCGATGCGGTTCGCCCAGACGAATGCGGCGTACGCATCGCGAAAGTCGGTCGTCCGATCGCGCGCGAACTGGTAGTAGACTTCGGCATCGTTGGTGTCGGCCTGGGCGGGAAGCTTGGGGCGGCTCGGGCCGTCCCCGTGTTGGGCCGTCGCTGGGCTGGCGGCGGCCGCGAGAAGAACTGCGTATACCGCGGCACGCATGTGACCTCCGAGGGACCGAAGGTGATGAGCTCCAGATCGGGAGCGAATGTCCCAATTTGGGACGGCGGTCACGGGAGGGCAACCTGGCGCCCCAGGCACTCTGCCCCCCCCAACTTGCGGGGCCAACGTAGGCCCGCCCGCGCGGGCGAGGGCCTGCCGCCGATTGGCGGGGAAGGCGGTCACCTGTTAGTGTGGGGGCGTTCCCGTGTCGTTGCGTATTCCCCAAGCAGCACTCCCGCCGAACGGGAGGTGCCCGTCATGGAACCCAAACGCCCCAGTAAGCGCACGACGTACGCGCCGTTCTCGCGGGATGAGATCGGCGTGCTCCGCACGTCCCTTCGGGCGATGGAGACCGTCCCCCCGTGCCCTCGTTGTGGGTCGGCGCTGGTCACCGGGGCCCCTGTCGCGGGGGGAGGCTCGATGGAGTTCGTGTGGCGCTTCGCGTGCGATTCCTGCGAGCGCAAGGTGATGATGCAGGATCTGTAGGCCGCGTTGGGCCGTCCCGCAACCGTTTGACACTCTGAAACATCCCATCCCGTAGGGCTACACATGACGGGAAAGGCAAGTCTGGCCGGCACGCGGTTGTGGACGTGGTTACGCCGCCGGCCCGTTCGCGCCCTCGTGCGCATTGGGCTGGTGACCGGCTCCGCGGCCTCCGTGGCCATCGGGATCGAGGCGCTGGCCCGCGCCCGACTCGATGCCGACGGGCTCGATGCGCCAACCCGGTTCTTTGCGCGCCCCGTGGTGCTCCGGGTCGGCGCCGACGCCGATCGGGCGCGCGTAGCGGATCATCTGCGACGGCTGGGATACCGCGAAGTCCGCCGGAATCCGGGGATCGGCGAGTTCGTGCTGGGCTCCCGCAGGTGGGTGATTGGGCGGCGCGCGTTCCGCCATTTCGATCAACTCGACGCCGGCGGCGTGGCCTCTGTCGATCTGGACTACGGCGATCGGGTGGCGAGCCTGCGCGACGAACGGGGAACGTCGCTGCCCTACGTCGTGCTTGAACCAGAGCTGATTGGTCGTGTCTATGGCGATACGCGCGAGGACCGGGTGCCGGTCCGGCTCTCGGATATCCCGGCGCCGCTCATCGATGCGGTGCTGGCGATCGAGGACCGGCGGTTCTACGCACACCGTGGGATCGATGTGCGGCGCATCGCGGGCGCGTTGGTCGCTGACATCCGTACCCGACGCCTGACGCAAGGCGCGAGCACGCTCACGCAGCAACTGGCGAAGAACCTCTTCCTGTCGGCCAGGCGGTCTCCGATCCGCAAGTTGCGGGAGATCACCATGGCGCTGGTGCTCGAGCGGCGCCATACCAAGGCCGAGATTCTCGAAGCGTACCTGAATCAGGTGTATCTGGGACAGGACGGCGCCTTGGCGCTGCACGGGGTCGGTCGGGCGGCGCAGTTTTATTTCGGGAAGGACATCAGCCAGGTCGACACGGCCGAGTCGGCGCTGTTGGCCGGGATGATTCGAGGGCCCAGCCTGTACTCACCCTATCGCCATCCGGACAACGCGCTGGCACGACGCAACCTGGTGCTTGCGGTCATGGGGGCCAGCGCCGTGTTGTCTGCGGATGTGGCCAGCCGCTTGGCCGTCCGGCCGCTGCGGTTGCGCACGCGCGTGGAGTCCGCGCGAGGTGGCAGGTACTTCGTCGACCACGTCCGCGACTGGATCGCCGCCGAGTACGGGCGCGATACGCTCGGGACGGGGCTGGCGGTCTTTACGACGCTCGACATGGAGCGGCAGCGCGTGGCCGAAGCGGTGGTGACCCGGGAGTTGGCGCGACTGGAGCGGCAGTATCCCCGACTGGCGCGTCAGGACACGCCCCTGCAGGCGGCCTTGGTGGCCATCGATCCCAGGACCGGCGAGGTGTTGGCGATGGTGGGCGGCCGCGACTATGGGCAGTCGCAGTTCAATCGCGCCCTCTTCGCCCGCCGCCAGCCGGGTAGTTCGTTCAAGCCGATCGTCGCGATGACGGCGCTTCAGGCGGACGCCGGGTTCACCCTGGCGTCCGAACTGGAAGACGAACCACTGTCACTGCCGACGCCGGCCGGACCGTGGCGTCCGGCTAACTACGACGGCCGGTTCCGCGGGACGATCACGCTGCGGGAGGCGCTGGAACGATCGCTCAACGTGCCATTCGCGCGGCTCGGTCTCGCGGTCGGTCCCGAACGGATCGTCGAGACCGCGCGGCGTCTGGGCATCGAAGGCCCGCTCACCGCGGTGCCGAGTATCGCCCTGGGGTCCAGCGACGTGACGCCGTTCGAGATGGCGCGAGCGTATGGCGTGTTCGCGGCCCGCGGATTCCGGGCGACGTCGCACGTGACCCTCGGCATCGTCGATCGCGCCGGAGTAACTGTCGGCCAGGCCAGGCTGGACGGGGAACGCCCGTTCAGCGAGGCGGAGAGTTATCTGGTGACGTCCGCGTTACGGGGGGCGGTCGAGCGTGGAACCGGTCAGGCGTTACGTGCCGCGGGATTCCTGGGCCCGGTCGCCGCCAAATCCGGCACGACCAATGACTTTCGCGATGCCTGGTTCATCGGCTACACGCCGGCGATTGCCGTCGCCGTCTGGGTCGGATTCGACGACGGGCGCAGCATCGGGCTGTCAGGCTCGCGCGCCGCGCTTCCGATCTTCGCGCGCTTTCTGGAGGGCGCGCTGGGCTCGTTCGGGGACGATGACTTCGTGCGTCCGCCCGGAATCGAGGTGGCCGACGTGGATTGCCGTGGCGAGATCGAGATCTTCCTGGCTGGCACGGCCCCACGATGGTCGTGCTCGCCGTTCCGGTCCGCGCGGTCGTCCTGGGCGTCGCGCGCCTACACTCGAGTCCAGCCGCTACTCGAGACCCTCCGCCGCCGGGGCCGTAACAGCCACAATTAGCGCGACCGCGGCCGCGCGCCGGTGGCGCTGTCCTCCGTCGTCGACGCTTTTTGCGCTTCCACCATACGCTCGACATCCGCGAGCAACGCCTTGGCGTCGTACACGATCCCGTCCTTGATGGTGTAGCGCACCCCGCCGACCCACTCGACCTCGCCGGTCTCGTCGTTGAGCCGCTGCCAACCGGTTCCATACAACACCTTGAGGTTGGCCAGCGGGTTTTCCTCGATCAGGACGAGGTCGGCCAGGAGACCTTCGCGCACCACTCCGAACTCGATCGGCTGACCCTTGGGCTCGAAGATGCCTTCCGCCCCGTGCATCGTTGCGGCGCGAATCACCTCGAGCGGATGGAATCCCGCTTCTTGCAACATCTCCATTTCGTGAATCGACCCGAACCCCCACAAATTGTAGATGAATGCCGCGTCCGAACTGACGGTCACGCGGCCGCCCATGTCCTTGTAGTCGTCGATCAATGCCATCCACACGCGATAGAAGTTCTGCCAGGCGATCTCATCCGCCGTTGTCCAGTCGTACCAATACGACCCATGACTCTCACGGCTCGGCTGATAGAACTCCCACAACGTTGGCAGCACGTAGCGATTCCAGTCGGCGTTGCGCGCGCGCATCAGGTCGCGGCCGGCGCTGTACGTCGCCATCGTCGGATCGAGAATCACCCGGTGCTCGAGAAATTCCTCCAGCAGCGCCTTCCACTCGGGACTGCCCTGCGGATGGATGAGGTTCCACTGGCGGGCCACTTGCCCGAACCGCGCCTGTTCATCGTTGTAGTTCATGTCGACCGGCCAGGGCTGCACGTCGTGATCGTCGTACAACGACTCGAAGATCCCGTAGAAATGGGTCACCGTGCCGAGCCCGAGACGAACGGCGTCGATCGCGTTCATGTGCGCCACGCCGGTCTGGGCCAGATGGGCGGTCGTCCCGAGCCCGAGCTTCTTCGCTTCGTCGATCGCCGCGGCCATGATTTCCGGTCGATGCGAGCCCAGTTTCAGGCCGTCGATCCCCTTGCGTGCGGCCCAACGGACCCAGGCGCGCGCGTCGTCTCCGCTCCGGATCGCACCGCCTTCCCAACCCTCGCCGGTTCCCAGCCGGTGGTAGTTGAACAGCCGCGGCGCGACGATCTCGTTGCGCGCACTGCGCGCCTTTTCGTTCAGCGACCAGTCGAATGGGCCGGCGGGCACGCCGCGGATGGTGGTGATACCGTGCGCCAGCCACAGCTTGAACGCGTATTCGGCGTCGGGTGATTTCGGCGCGCCGCCCACGTGCTCGTGCAGGTCGACGAAGCCGGGCAGGACGTACCAACCGCTCGCGTCGATCTCGCGCGTGGCGTCTTTGGGCCGATCGGTGCTGTCGATCGGGACGTGCGGCACGCCGACCGACGCGATGCGCGCGATGCGGTTCCCCTCGATGACGATATCCACCGGGCCGCGAGGCGGCGCGCCGGTGCCGTCGATCAGGATGGCGCCCCGAATGATCAGCCGCTCGAACGGTCCGTCGCCCTCGCCGGGCCGCCGGTCGGGCGCCGGGTTGAGCTGCTGCGCTACGGCGGTGACCGGCCATGCCAGGACGCTCGCCACCAACAGGATCTTCCGCGCACACCGCATCGTTACCTCCCGTGACTCAAGAGCGGGTCATCCCGCACGGTGATGGTCCCCGCGTAATCGCGTCCATCGACGGTGATGGTCACCCGATAGGTGCCGGCCGCCGCCTCGATCGCGGTCAATTCGTCCCCGAACAGCCCGAAGAATGCGCGATCGCCCGCCACCTGGCTATAGGCGAGCAGTTGTTCCCGCACCTGGAAAAGGTCCCGCACCGTCGTGGCTTCACGCAACTCCTTCCCGATCAGCTCCAGATGCCGCAACAACAACGCGCGTGCGTCGCCGCGGTCAGGATAGTCGGCCCCGTCGTACAGGTTGGGATAGCGCTGGATCGCCAGCAGGTCCTTCCGCATCTGATCGAGCTGGGCCGTTTGGCGGGTGTGACGCAACGCCTGCCGCAGGGTATCGAGCACGCCACCCAGGAACGCGCGATGCGACGCGATCTCCGCGTCGGTCGGGTAGAACCGCATGTCCCACCGGACGCGGTTCACCCCGGCCGTCGCGGAGGCGGACCATGCGCGGACCCGCCCGCCGATCGGATCTTCCACGCGGATGCCGGCGGAATCGCGCGGCGCCCGTCGCAGATAGAACGCGATGCCCGCGCCGCGCGGCGGGTTGCCGCCCCGGAACTTGAAATACGATTGGATACGGCCCTTCGAGATGTCCTGCCAGCGGGTCGCGACGCGATTCTGAAACACGTACACGTCCGACGCGCGCACCGACGGCGTCAGTTGTTGCAGGGGCGTGATGTCGTCCGCGATCCAGATACTCCGACCGTGGGTACCCGCCACGAGGTCGGCGTCACGCGGGTGGATGACCAGGTCGCGCACGGCAACCGGGGGCAACTCGTTCATGAAGCGGTCCCAGCTGCCGCCGCCGTCCAGCGACACGTACACGCCGAACTCGGTCCCGACGAACAGGAGGTTCGGATTGCGGTAGTCCTCGACGATCGTGTGCACCGAGGACCCCGGGGTCTCGCGCGGCAGGTTGGCCGAGATGGGGGTCCAGGTGGCGCCGTAGTCGGTCGTCTTGAGGACGTACGGGTTGACGTCGTCGCTGCGGTGCCCGTCGAACGTGACGTACGCCGTCCCGGCGGCGAAGTGAGACGCCTCCACCCGACTCACCCAGATGCCGTCGGGGACGCCGCGCATGTGGCGCCGGACGTTGGTCCACGTCGCGCCGCCGTCCCGGGTCAGCTGCACGTTGCCGTCGTCGGTGCCGACCCACACGATGGCGTCGTTCACCGGCGACTCGTCGATCGTGTAGATCGTGTTGTGGTTCTCGGCGCCGGTCGCGTCCTTGGTGAGCCCGCCACTGTTGGTCGAGTTGCGCGTGCGCGGGTCGTTGGTGGAGAGATCGGGGCTGATGATCCGCCACGTCTCGCCGCGGTCCACCGACTTGAACAGGTGGTTCGAACCGACGTAGACGGTGCGCGGGTTGTGCGGTGAGAGCACCAGCGGCGAGTTCCAGTTCCAGCGGAACTGCGGCGGCAGGATGCTGCCGTTGATGGTCCGGTTGGGGATGTCGCGCCAGAGCCAGCGCTCTTCAGGGTTGATCGAGTAGTTGGTCTGCGATTCCGGGTAGGCCGGATCGTAATGGTCGCTGAAGTTGACCGTGGTCCGCGGCGTCGGCGTGATGAAGACGTGCTCCCCCGTCTCCATGTTCTGGCGCCCGAAATACCCGACGTGCGTCGTGGTGTACACCCTCCGCCAGTCGGTCGGATCGACCTGCATGTGGAAGCCGTCGCCGCCGTTCGTGACCACGGCGTGATCGTTGAGGATCCCCTGCGGGTCACGACTGTTGCTCGGAATGGCCCAGCCGCCGTTGTCCTGCAGGCCCCCGTACACCCAGTAGGGATCGCGCATGTCGACGCCGATGGCGTAGTACTGCCCGATGGCCATGTTATTGAAGGTGAGCGCGGTGCGGCCGCCGTCGTTGGTCAGGTAGGCGCCTTGATCCGTGGCCATGTAGGCGATCCCCGCGTCGTGCGGATCGATCCACAAGTCGTGGTCGTCACCGCCGGTGGTGCGCCAGGGGCGTCCGCGCTGAAACGACTCGCCCGCGTCGGTCGAATAGAAGAAGTCGCGCGCCACGATATACACGAGGCTGGAATCCGCGGGATTGACGCGAATCCGTCCGTGGTAGTACGGCCGCGAGTTGTGTCGGAGCTTGTAGGTCCACGTCTCCCCGCCATCGACGGACAGGTACGCACCGGGGCCGGGGATCGAGCGATCGTCCGGCAGTTCGTCAGAGGCCTCGACGTAGGCCCAGATGCGGTTCGGGTTCGGGCGGTAGATGCTGAGGTCGATCTGGCCGGTTTCGCCGGTCGGGAGCCCATTGGTCAGCTTGCGCCAACTCCGGCCGCCATCGGTCGACTTGAATATCCCACCGTTCGGGCCGCCGCTGCGCATGTTGGCCGGCGTCCGCAGCCGCTCGTACATGCCGGCGAACACGATAGCGGGGTTGGTGGGATCGAGGGCGACCACCGTGGCCCCGGTGCGCCCATCGTCGGGCAATCCGTTGGTGAGATGTTCCCACGTGCGACCGCCGTCGCTGGTCTTGAACAGGCCGCGCGTGCCCGCATATCCCCACAGATGTCCGATGGCCGCGACGTACACGACGTCCGGATCGGTGGGATGGGTGGCGATCTCGGCGATCTGGTGCGTCTCGCGGAGTCCCATGTTCGTGAACGTGCGGCCGCCGTCGGTGGACTTGTACACGCCGTCGCCCCACCCGACGCTGTTCCGATTGGTCGATTCGCCGGTGCCGACCCAGATGACGCTCGTGTCGGCCTGGAAGAAGGCCACGTCGCCGATCGACTGACTGCCGTAGTGTTCGAAGATCGGCGCGAAACTCACGCCCCCGTTGGTGGACTTGAACACGCCACCGGAGGCCGAGCCGATCAGCACGGTGCGGGAATCCGAATTCCAGGCGTCGATCGAGGACACCCGGCCCATCATCGCGGCCGGCCCGATGTTGCGCCACGGGAACGCGGCGAAGGGCGTCGCGCCGTTCGATTGCGCGGTGGCCGCGTCCGCAAGAACCAGCGCGCCGAGGGCGAGTGCGATCAGGTGGCGTCGGGTCATGGGTTCAGTCCGTCCGCGGGCGGGTGGCCGCGAGCGCGTGCAAGAGGTCCACATAAGCACTCTCGATCTCCGCAAGACCGGCGATACCCGATCCCTCGTTCGGCGTGATGACCATGTATTCGTTCGGCGCGTGCGCGCCCGATCCATGTCCCAGTCCACCGAAGACCAGCGGCAATCCGAGCCGCTCGGTAAACTGGTAGAACGGCGCGCTGCCCGCCAAGCGAGGGGACACCGACGGCACGTGCTCCCACTTGTTGAACACGCTGACGGCTGCCCGGACGATGCCGGCGTCGATCGAGGTCTGCGACGCGGGGTATCCCGCCAGCGTCGTGATGGTGATGTCGTCGAAGCCGTTTGCGTCGAGATGACGCCGGATCATTGCCTGCGCCGCCTCGGGTGTGAGTCCGAAGGGCAGTCGGGAGTCGACCTTGGCGGTCGCCACGTGGGGGAGGATCGTCTTGACGCCCTCCTGGGTGTACCCGGCCCAGATGCCGTCGATGTTGAGCGTGGGATCGTACAGGTAACGCATGATGGCGTCCCGTCCCGTGATCCCGTCGATCCACCGCTCGACGCCAAGCTGACGCTGCAGGGCGGCGTCATCCCAATCGCCGGCCAACCCGTTGATCAGCCGTTGCTCTTCGGTGGTGGGCGGCCGGACGGGATCGTAGTAACCCGGGACCGCGATCGTATTGCCATCGTCCGACGTGAGGGTGGCCAGCGCCTGCACCAGCCGCCACACCGGCGAGTCGACGATCGCCTTGTACGAGCCGTGGATCTCGGCCCGGGTCGGCCCGCCCTCGGACGTGCCGGTCGCCGACATCTCCGTGTACAGGATGCCTTTGACACCCAGACTCATGGCAGCGCCGCCGTCCGGGCCCTGGGAGTTGAACGGGAAGAGGACGCCGTCGGCGGTGCGCAGTCGATCCTCGTAGCGATCGATGATCTCCGCGTAATGGGGGGAGCCCAGTTCCTCCTCGCCTTCGGCGACGACCATGAGATTCACCGGCAGCGTTCCTTCGACCGCGATGATCGCTTCGAGCGCATTCAGGAACGCGCGCTCGGGGCCTTTTTGATTGGTCGCGCCACGGGCCATCACCACCCGGCCCAGTTCGGTATCCACCAGCCGCGCGTCGAACGGTGGGGACCGCCAATCCTCGGGGTTGACCGGCTGCACGTCGTACATGAGGTAGATCATGAGGGTGCGTTCCGCGCCGGCGTCGTAGTAGCCCCATACGCCGGGGTGGCCCGATGTCGGGACCAACTCGGCTTCCTCGAATCCCAGCGCCGCGAGGTCGCCCCGCACCATCTCCGCCATCTCGGCAATGCCGAGGTTCTGTGCACTCACCGACGGCTGTCGCAGCCACCGTTGCAGGTTGGCCACGTGTTGGTCGAGGTGCTCGCGAATGTACCGGTACACCGCGTCGTGGCGGCCCTCGTACGACGCAATGGCGGCAACGTCGAAGGCGTCGTCGGTATCGAACCGGAACCGGTGCGGGGCCACCTGGGCGGACAGCGCGGTCGCGCACAGCAGCGTGGCGAGGAGGGAGAAAAGCGGGCGGGTCATGTCGGCTATGCCTCGCAGAGTCGGGAATCGAAGGGGTATTCTGCCCGCCAGCGGAACGATGTCAATCGGTGCGACTCCACTCAGCCCAGCAGTCTGCCGAGGTTGGCCACCGCGGTCCGGCCGGCGACGTATCCGAAGAACACCAACGTGGCGACGAGCACGGTGTTGGTGGTCCAATGATACCGCAACGCCCCGACCCAGTCGCGCCGGGTGTTCAACAGCAGGAGGGTGAACGCCAACAACGGCATGAACAGCGACCCCATGACCGCATAGGAGAGCTGAGCCCGCTCCAGGGACATCCACAGCAGTGGGAGCGACCCCAACGCGATGAAGGCGAGGTACGCCCGATACGGTGCGGTCCGGCTGAGGTCGGGAGGGACCGTGGCGGTCCCGCCGTTGCGATGCAGGAAGACGAAGTCCGCGAAGATGTAGGGAACGCTCTGCCACACGCCGAGGAGGCTGGAAAACACCGCGCCCCAGAAACCAATCAGGAAGACCCACTTTCCCGTGGGGCCGAGCACGCCCGCCAGTTGGCCGGCCAGCTCGAGCGCGACGGTCGGTCCGTTCTGGATCGATACGCGTGACCCGATGATGATCATCGCGACGCCGAACAGCGCCGTCATGGTGTAACCGGCTCCGAGGTCGATGCGACAGGCGCGCATGCCGTCCGCGCCGCGCCGTCCCTTCTCCCGGATCCAGTACCCGTAGGACAGGAGTGTTACCGTACCGCCCACCCCGCCAAGTACGCCGAGCAGGTACCCCAGACCGCCCGGCGGAATCCGGGGCACGAGCAGGCCGGTGGTCACCGCGCCCCAATCCGGTTGGATCAGCACGGCGGTCGCCACGACCGCGAGGAACATCAGCGCCACGCACGCGGCCATCAGCCGCTCGAACAGTTTGAATCCGCCGAGCAGTACCAGCGCCGCGCCGATCAGCGAGTGGATCGTTCCCCACAGGATCTTCGAGGTGCGCAGGTCCTGCGACAGCGGAAACAGACCTGTGGCGCCGACCCCGCAGGCGCTCACCATCGCGCCCCCCGTGAAGAAGGTCCAGATCAGGAGGTAGCCGCCGAACACCCAGCGAATCCACCGGCCGAGGTGGTCGACCCACCCTTCGAGCGTGGTCGTGTCGGTGGCCATCTGCCACCGGGCAATCCCTTCGTTGAGAAACCACTTGAGTGTGGCGCCGATCCACGCGGCCCAGAGCAGGGTCAGGCCGTGCCGTGAGCCCGCCAGCCCTGCGGTCAGCAGATCGCCCGCCCCGACGCCGGTGGCCGCGACGAGCAGCCCCGGGCCGAGCAGTGTCAGCAGGGATGGGCGCGGAAGGTGGGGTGAGTCGTTCATGGCGGCGGGAAGGTGGAGTGGTGGTGGTACCGGTGGCAAGATCCAGACGGCATCTTACCCGCCATGGGACTGCCGTTTGCGCACCTGAACCTGCGACGGAATCCGTTCGGGGAGTTGTCAACCGAGGAGCGGATGCGGTTGGCGGTCGCGGATGTCGCGCGCTTCGTCACCCTGCTCGCGGGTCCCGGCACGGCGGTACAGTTTCTCGACGATTCGGGACACGGCAAGACGACCCACCTGCTGGCGTTGCGCGCGCTCCTGCCCGACGCGCCGTACGTCCTGGTGCCGCGTACGGGTTCGGTCACGATGCCGGCCGGCTCGCCGCTGCTGCTGGATGAGCTGCAGTTTCTCGCTCGACGCCGCCGGCAACGACTCTACCGCCGGCCGCTCTCGTTGGCGGTCGGCACGCATGTCGACCTCGAGGACGAACTGCGCGCCGCCGGCTTCGCGGTGCATACCGTGCGCCCCAGCCGACACATGACGGCCGACCGCCTGGCGCTCGTGTTGGGGCGCCGGATCGAGTCGGTTCGCCGGGACGATGGTCCGGTTCCGACGCTCGAGGCGGGTGCGCCCGCGGCGTTGCTCGCGCGATTCGGTGCCGACGTACGCGCCATCGAGTCCCATCTGTACGAGTGCTTTCAGAGATTACGCGAGGTGCAGCGTGTCCAAGTGTGACATCACGATCGAGTTCGCGCGCGCGGATCGCCAGTACCAGCCGGGGGAGCGGGTGGAGGGGGTGGTGGTCGTCCGGGCCAACGGAGACGTCGAGAGCCGTGGGCTGCAGCTGGAACGGTACTGGTCGACCCATGGGAAGGGGAACACCGACAAGAGCGTGCTGGATCAGGTCACGCTCGAAGGGGCGGCGACGTGGCGTGCGGGCCAACGCGCCGAGTACCCGTTCGCGTTCGACGCGCCGTCCGAGCCGGTCTCGTATCACGGTCACCATCTGAACGTCGATCATTACGTCAAGGTGAAAGTGGACGTGGCCTGGGCCTTCGATCCGAAGGCGGTCGAAGAGTATCTGGTGATCCCCGGTCCGCTGGACCTGAGCCGACGTCGCGCACCGCACACCGAGATGGTCGAGGGCGGCTCGCCAGTCGGTCTCCTCGCCTGGGTCGTCATCAGCGCCGTGTCCTTCCTGGTGTTCGGTTTCCTCGCGATCCCGATCTCGCTGATTGCGTTTCTGCTGCTGCGGCGCAAGATCGCCGCGCGGAAACTCGGGCATGTCAGCGCGACGTTTCACGCCACCCGGGTGATGCCGGGCGAGCTGATTCCGGTCGAGATCACGCTCACCCCGCCCAAGGCGGTGGAGTTGTACGGCGTCGTCGCCGAGCTCGAGGGGAAAGAACGCTGTACGTCGGGGAGCGGCACGAATCGCCATACGTACTCCCACACCGTCGCCGAGGAGAAAACGGAGCTGACCGGCGCGACGACCCTGCGCGCGCATACGGCTCACACCGTCGCGCACACGATCGCCGTGCCCGACGTTCCGGCGTACAGCTTCGACGCGAGCGATAACAAACTCGTGTGGCGGCTGGTCGTGAAGATCAAGGTCGCCCGGTGGCCCGACATATCCTTCACGCGGGTCATCGACGTGGTGGCGGGTGTGGCCGCGCCCGTCGCGGCGGTCGTATCGGCTCAGCCGCGCGCGGTGGAGGACGAGGACGTCCTGCCCATCGTGTTGGCGGCGCAACCACCGCCGCCGGCCGCGCCGGTCACGCCGCCATCATCCCCGCCCTTGCCGACCGCGGCAGCCACTCCGGCGCTGTCGTCGCCGCCCCCACCGCCTCCGCCGCCCCCGCCGCCCGAAGGACTGGCGGATTTGCTCCAGCGGCTGGCCGGCGCGAGTCGGTTCGGCAAGGAGCGCGACCAACTCCTGGCGCAACTCACCGACCGCGAGTTCGACTTCCAGATCGAGGTCGAAGGGACGGAACGGGTCTACAGCTTCGATCTTCCCGACGAGTATCGCGACGGTCGCGCCATCGTCGGCACGGTCGCGGGGTCGCCCGCACGGGTCAAGCTGCTTGCCGCCCGTTCGAGCAATGACCGCACGGACGCGTTGCAGCGCGGTCAGCGGCTCGACGTGCGCGCGACGTTCACCTCGTGGGACGATATTCGCGATCGCGGGGAGTTCATGGCGGCGGGGTTCGAGGTCGTGGGCGGTTGATTCACTGCCCGCCGCGCAGTCGCGCGATCATCCGGGGCCAGAACTCGTTCTCCGGCTCGACGGTTGCCGCTTTTTCCAGCGCGGCGATGGCGGCGTCCCGGTTTCCCCGCCGGACCTCGATCTGCGCGATAGTCAGATAGGACTGCGTCGATTGCGGATGCACCTGGATGTTGTATTCCAGGATCCGGAGCGCGGCGTCGGGCTCGCGTCCCGCGAGGCCCTCGGCGACGTTCGCGAGCATGAAGTCCCGGAAGTCGTAGCTCGCCGAGCCGTAGTACCGCTCGCGTAGCTGCTGATACGTGGCGATGGCCGAATCGGCGCCTTGCGCCAGCACCACCGCGGTGAGGATGTCACGCACGTCCCGCGGCTGGGTCACGCCACGGTGGCAGGTGACGCAGGTGACCTCGATGGGCGGATCGGAGCGTTCCGGCACCGCGGCCAGCAACTCACCGTTGATCTGTTGCACCATCCGGATCATTTCGCGCGCCTTGCGTTTTTCCACCCGATCGTCCGACGGGAAGTCGGTCGATGACAGGTCGTTGGGATCGTCGCCCACGTGACAATGGATGCAGCGGACCCCCAGCGCCCCGGCAAAGCCGCGCATGAGCGAGATCAACTCGCGGACCGGGATGTCCTTCGGCAACACCTGCAGGTTCTCGGTCGAATCGGGTGGCCATTGGGCCGGGGACGGGGAGACGATTCCCGAGACGACAAGCAGAACCAGCGTGACCGTCAAACGACGAAGCGAACGGGGCATGGAGTTCTCCTGTTGCGACAGCATACCGGCGCCAGGCAGAATAGGTCCCGCACGCCGATCTCTTTCAAGCCGTCCCTGGCCGAACACGGCCTCCTCGTCGGCGAAGGACCGTGCTCGTCCCTCTCTGCCAATATGAGTGAGACACCGACCGTCGGATAGTTTAGTGTAGAGGGCGAAGGAGAAGCGATCATGGCAGCGGCCTTGGAAGTGGGAGCCCTGCGGGAGCCTGGGAGAGGGTCCATGGACGGAGAGTCGGGAACGGATGAAGGGGAGGTGGTGGCGAAGGCGCCGCGTCGGCGGTTCACGGCGGAGTATAAGCGTCGGGTGCTGCGAGAGGCTGAGGGGTGTCGCCGCCCGGGCGAGGTGAGCGCGTTGTTGCGGCGCGAGGGGCTGTACTCGTCGCATCTGGCGGCGTGGCGCGCGGCACGGGAGCGCGGCGAGTTGGCGGCGCTGGGAGTCGGACGCGGCGTTCGGCAGGTGACCTGCGCCGGGAGCGAGTGGACGACTTGCGTCAAGGTGCTCCGTCTCATTGATGCCGTCGATGTGCTCCGCTCCAGAACGTGCCGGCGGCTTGAGATCAAGCGCTGGCTCTGGGAGGGGCGACTGAAATTCCTATTCCGCCAATCCTCACGATCTGACCACCCCGCACCGTGGGGCGCCCACCAATCATTACCGTGGCGTTCACGCACAGATGCGGGAGCGCGTAGGCGCTGCGGACCGCGCCGCTTGCATCCCAATGGAGGTGAATCGCGCGGGGCTTCCCACTTTCCAGAACGTGCTGCGAGTGTTGGCGCGTCCTGGGCCTGCACGGGACCGACGAATCCTCAGTCTCGAACTGGCCGGACGCCATCGAAAACCGGGGTACCCGCCGTTCTTGAGCGGCCCGATGCCCATTGCCCACACGACATCGCCCCCGGCCTAGCACACTTCGAGCCACCCTCGGGCGACAAGCGCCGTGATTCTGCTCGTCCCGCTCAACGGTTCTGGGCTCGCAGGCGGCGGAGCTGCTCGCGCGCGTTCGCATTCTCCGGATCGAGTTCAAGGGCCCGCCCATAGCTCCGAACCGCCATTGCACGGTCGCCCTGGCGCGCGTAGGCTTCGCCCAAGCTGTCGTACACGTTCGAAGACGTGGGAAAGCGCGAGACGTTCAGCCGGAAGGCAGCCACCGCGGCCGCGAACCGTTCCTCCGCCAACAGCCGGTAACCGACCACATTCAGGACGCCCTCCGGCAGGGCATCGGCTCCGTAGGCCGTTTCGATTTCCTCGTAACGCGCCTCACCGTGGGCACCGCCGGTTCGAAACGCCAAGGTCAGTGCCGCCGTCGCGTGGCTTCGCTTCGCGAAGTCCGATTCGGGGTTGAATTCAACATTCAATGCGTACAACCGCTCGGCGTCCGCGTGCGCGGCCTCCGTCCAAAGCAGGCCCCCGACATCGGCGAGCGGGACCTCGCCAAAATCGTACGTTGACCGGCCGTGGTAGCGCCGCCGGAGCTGGCGATACGCCGCAACGGCCGAGTCGATTCCGCCCGCCCGGTAGGCGTGCGTCAACACGTCCTGCAGCATCCGCGGCACCGTGGTGCCGCGATGGCATGTGGCACATTCCACTTGCACCGCAGGTTCGTTCCGGGTCGCCAGCCCGCCCAGGTGCTCCTGGTTGATCGCCCGCACCATACGGAGCATGCTTCGGGCAACGGCTTTGGTGGGCCTGTCGTCCGCGGAGAAGTCGTAGGACGACAGGGGCTGCCCAGCCACGCCAACGTGGCAGTATGAGCACCCAACTCCCAAGGCGCGAGTGAACGTACCCATCAGGGCGACAAGCGCCGCGGGCGTGATCGTGTCCGGGAGAACCCGGAGATTCGCGACTGTCTCGACCGGCCACTGGGTGGACGCCGCCAGCCGCGGCGCCAACAGTCCGGCGAGGACGAGGGCGATCGCGGCCCGAACCGCGCCCGATCGCGCGGGTTGCCTGGTTGGTCGTGTCATCGTGCCCTCTTTAAGCGGGTCTCGGCGGTGTACGGCAGGCGCCCCTGCCCACACCGCCTGCGCGAGCGTACTCTCAGGGATCGTACGCGGGGGGCAACCCAGCGATCTTGAACACCGTTGCGGTTGACACATTCCGGACCATGACAAGCGCACCATCGGTGAGCGTTCCCCCAGCGCTGGTCGGCCGGACATTCAGATCAGTATCGGAGTCCCTGATTCGACGTTCGGTCTCGAAGGTCGTTCACCGACAAGTCACGCGTTGGTTCCGATATCGACAGGACATATCTGACATGATGCGAACTGTGTTCCGCCTCTCGCTGGCCGCCCTCGTGTGTGGACTGTTACCCGTCGCCTGTGCATCCGAGCTGTGCAGTTGCTCTCCCCCTCATGCCGTCGCGATTGTCTACGGGACGTTGCGCTGGGACGATGGCCCGTCCAACCACGGGTGGTGTCGTGGAGGCCCCTTGGAACCCCGCGCGCACGGACCTGTGCGACTGGTTCGCCCAGGGACAGGCGCTCGCCGATTCAGCCGGGGCATATGTGCTGACGGTGATCGGCAGCTCGATGGCCGGGGCGTGCGTCCAACCGGACGTCCCCCGCCCGGCGAGGAACGGCTCACCGGGGTGGCAGGACCCGTACAGGTCGTGCTTATCTCCGGCGTGCCGGAGGATAGCACACGCAGCGACGTCGTGATCTCGCGTATGCCGTGAACCGCTCGACCTTGCCATTCGCGCGCCGCGTGTAGGGCCGTCCAAAGCGCCGCGGGTGGAGCTGCCACCGCACTGCGTTCGCCGCCGATCCCCTTGCATGCGGTGGCCCACCCGCCCAAGGCCGGCCAAGTTTCTCGATGTCCACTTGCCCCTCGGCCGGCCGAGTCCGTGTCACAGTTACGCCAACGCAGGTGGTCAGCGCCCAGGGAACGGCGACCGGGATCTTGCCTCAGTTTCGTGGACACATGCTCTACGCCATGTGGACCTAGTCAACCGGCGAGCGATACCGCAGCGCAGAGTGGCACACCCTCTCGTTCTTCAAGCCGCGCGAGGCCAGACTGTAGAACGCCAGCCAATTCGGGACCGCATTGCAGTCCTTCCGGTAGCACGCGGCCCCTCGCCCCGACCAATGAGTCGCACCCACGTCCGGCCGCCGATGAACACGGAGCACCGGAAAGAGTGTGATGCGAACATCCTACCCCTCCACCTCTCCCCCAAGGTGACTGCATTGCCGCTATCGCGCTGTCAGCTGGAAGTCGACGGCGACGGGCTGCTGCGGATGGTCCGCGAACGTGAGGGCATCGAGCCGGACCGTGTCGGCACCGAAACCGGCAACCGGTCCCGCCCACACCAGGATACAGAGGTCATAGGTTCCGGCCGACGGGAACTCGACAAGTCCGAGATCGTAACGTCCATTCTGGGCCGTCGTAGCCTCGCCCAGCACCGCGTCGGTTGGGGCCTCGCATCTCGCATCTCGCGCCTCGGACAACGACGCCGGACAAGGGAGCGCCTCCACCTCGGACCACCCCGGACAACAGCGCGGTCGACGCTGACTCCTCAAGGCCGTTGTCACCACACCCACCAGAACCTAAGAGAGGCAACGCGACCGCTACGACGATCCGATACCACCGGCTGGACCTCTGCATGATCAGGGGCATTACATCCCACTTCGTAGGAGTCACTAATGGAGGGGTCACGAATGGAAATCCCGTGGGGGACAGTATCTTGAGTAGCCGAACAGCCGTCTTGCACCCGATTGCGGCGGAACGCCGGTTCGGCTCCTGTCTCCTCAAGAGACCCGGCCCGAGACGAGGATCCGTCGGGTTCAGCCACGTGCCACCAGGCAGGTCCTCCGCGCAAATCCTACGCGGGCTGCTTCGAACCCACTAGAAGCGACGGGCTGGCCGGAGGTGCGACGGGACTCGCGCCTCGGCCACGCGTCGGGCGCGAGCGACATCGAACGGGATCGCCCCCGTCTCGCCCGCCACCCGGAGCACGTCCGCCGACGGGACGAAAAGGAACTCGGCCGCGGGATCAATGAAACGCCAGATGAGCCACGGGCAGGCGATCCGGTCAATCTTGGGGCGCTCACGCGTGATCCACTGCATGGTGTCTCCCGGATACGGGTCAGGTCGCTTTGCGCTCGGCCACGATGAACATGCCGCGGGCGATCTGCAGAGGTGCCGCGGCGGTCCCCACCATGAACCGCAAGCAATCGACCGTGCCGTCAGGCCGGGCGCGCGCGATGAACCCATTGCTGCCGGCGGCGGCGCCGCCGTTGAAGTGGCGATGAGCTACATGTCCTGATCAGGATCGTAGCGCACGGCCTCGGGGCCGGAGAGCCGCGATGATGTGTGTCGTGTCCTGGCGCATCTCCCCGGTCACGCCGTTTCCGCACGCCGCTGTGATCGCCGCAGCCGCTACAACCAACCTCATGGAACCTCCCGCGGCCGGATCAACCGATACAGGTGCACGAACTCCACGTCCAGCTCGTTGCGATGCACGCCGATCACGTAGTCCGCCCCAATCTCCGTGACGGTGAACCGCGCCGGCATGGCCACATCCCCGAGCCACTGGCCGGCGGGGGCAAACACCGACCAGGCTCTGGCCTCCACGCCGAGCGGGGCAAAGGCCCGAACCCAGAGGTGGCCCGTCGGATCACTCCGAAGCAGATCGTAGGCCGGGAGCGATGGCGGGAATACCATGGCGTCCAGCTCACGCTCGACCGCGGGCACGTTCGACGCGCTTGCCAATCGGGCGCGGCGATAGGTCGCACGTAACCCGGCAGTGTCGGTCAGCCTAACATCCACCCGCCTGACGATACGCACCAATGTGCCGTCCACGTGTCGGAACGCAAGAGAGTAGTCGTCCGCGGTCCCGATAATGGCGGTGTCACCCCTGAGCAGGACGTGGGTGGACCGGCCGAAGGGATGGGGACGGCTGCCGCGCTCGGTGCCCACCCGCTCGCTGCCGGGCACGCTGTCCAGCCGGTGAAGGATGTTCCCGGTCCCGTCAATCACCACGAGTGGTGCGGTCGTCCGGTAAAGCGCCGCGACGACCATCGTGTTGCCCCAGCCGGTCACCAGGTAGCGGTCCCCTACCGAACAGGAGAGCGCGTAGGGGCTCACCCCCTCCGGAGTGACAAGCTGTGCGCGGTCGCGGAACCGGCCGTCGAGGTCAAACCAGGACCGTTGCCAATTGAGGTCGAACGCCGTGATAACATCGGGCTCACACCGCCGCACGTCGCGGAGGAACTGGAACTCGCCCGGACCCTGGCCGGACCGGCCCACCGCCGCGAGGAATGTCCCGGCCGAATCGAAGAAGCGGAGCTGATTGGATCCACCGTCACCCACGAGGACTCGCCCGTCGGGCAAGCGGATGGCGCCGGCCACGCGCGCGAGGACGTAGGCGGGATCTCCCTCCTCGACCCCAATCTGGAGCACCGGCCGGTCCGACAGATGCCATGCGGTCTCGGCCCGCCACGTCGGCCGCCGATTCTCGACGATGGTGATGCCGGCGCTGTCCCGCACGGCCGCGGCGGCTCCCGACCCCTCACCACTTCCACAGGCCAGCACCGTCAGCAGCGCGACGAACGCTTGCCCGATCGCTCGCACAATGTCCGCGCTCCCTGTACGAGTTGCTTCGGCGCCGCCAGGCACCAGCCGTCGTACAGCAGGTCCCGGACTTCGTCCCAGTCGGGTGTGTTGTCGAGCCACACCTGGGGTCATGAGGAACCGTTTCATCTGTCTCCTCGCCGTGTCGCAAGGCCAAGCGGCCGATTGTACCGGCGCAATGGTTGCGAGCCGGTAGCCGCCGAACGTTTCCCCACCTACGTGGCATTCACTTCGTCGGTCACGACTCTGCCGTCAGTTGGGCACCTGCAGGTGCCCCTGCAGGACCCACGGCCGCCCACCAACAGAGACCGACGCGTCACGGAGGAGTATGATGCGCACATAGGTTCCGCGGACGCCCCCATCCAGCTCCTGGTTATCGCCCAGCGCCAAGCGCACCACTCCCGCTCCATAGCCGTAGTACGGAATCCAGTGCCGCGGGTCAGGCACCGCCAGCACCGGGTTGAATCCGAGGGCAAACTCCCGGAACGCACGAGCCGCGTCCCCACCGGCATCCAGCTCCCGGAGTACGTGCTCAGCGCCGGATCGGGCCGTGACCTCTACCACTCTGCCGCGGCGGAAGGTGAGCCGCAGATCACGTACCTCCCGCCCGGCCCACCACGAGATCGGAACGGCCACGACGCCGACAACGCTCGACTCAACGGGCGCCACGCGCACCGCCCCCGCCGGCAGTTCGATCTCGCGATCCACCAGCATGCGGGCGGTATCCGCACGGGCGGCGGACGCATCGCCATCCTGCCGATTGACTGGTCTGTCGCCGATGCGGAAGCGCAGGTCGGTGCCGTCCGGCGTCGTCACGCGCGCCTCGCCGGACCGCAGGGCCGCGATAAACGCATGTTGCGCGCGGCGCAACTCGGTCAGGTCCACATCAAGGATCGCGCGCTCATACACCCGGTCGACCTCGTGGGCTGGCGGTGCCGGCTGGCCCGGTACCACCCCGACACTCCCGTTGGCATCCCAATGCAGGTGAATGGTCCGACCGTGTCCGGACGCCAGCACATCGTACATGGCCTGGTACTCAGGATGGTCTGAAGTCGCCCCCGGGAGCATGATAGCGGCATCCACGCGCTGGAACATCTCGTGAAGCGCCGCCCGCTCGCGCGACCGGGTTGCGAGATCTTGCCCTTCCGGCCACGGGTGGGCGAGCACCTCGATGAAGCCAAGATCCACCCCCCCGCGCCGCACGATTTCGAGACGCAGGGGCCGGACAAGTGCTTCAGCGAACTGAGGGTGTCCAACGAGCAGGACACGCTCGCCCGGGAGCAACGCCAGGGCATCGACGATCCGGACGGCCAGTGCTGAGTGGTCCACGGTCCGCCGAGCCAGACTCTGGCCTGCAGCCGCGGGAACCGCTCCCATGAGCGACATGCCGGTCACCAGCACACCGAGACCGATGCACTGCGGCCACGCAAAATGGCCTCGACGCAGCGAGAACACCGCCAACTTGTCAGCAATCACGGTGAGTCACCCTGCGGCGGCCTCAACCAGGTGGTTCGCATCGGTCCAATGCCGTACATCGCGACCACCGTGGTGTCGCGTGCGCCCTCATAGTGTGCGACCATTGCCGGCATGCGCAGGAAGGTGCCTGCCGTGAGGGAATGAACGCGCAGCGTATCGAGCGTCGCTCCCCGCCCAATGAGCAGTTCGCCGCGCAGGACCAGTATCTGCTTGTCTGCGCCGTGGAAATGTGGAGGGATCCATGCCCCTGGCTCGAGTCGGACAAGCATGGTAAACGGGCCTTCGCCCTGCAAATCGCCATCAACCACAACCACTTGCACCCCGTTGCCGGATGGTACAGGCGCGAAGATCTCCTGCCCGATCGGCGTGCGGGCAGGACCGCAGATGCGGTGCTCGGCGTCGCCAAGGGTTCTGACCAATGTCAGGCCGAAGTGCGTCGTCCTTGCGAGCTTCGGCCCATCGATGGCCTCGGCGTCATCGGAGGGTCGGTGATAGTCATTGCTGCCCAGATCGGTGAGAAATACGGCGGGGACACCCGCCACGAACAGCGGATAGTGATCACTGAATCGAAACCATCCATTCGGGTCGTTGGTACTGAGCACGATCGGTGGGTGCGCACGCGCCACGCCATGCACTAGAGTAGACAAGGATTCGCAGGACTCCGCCCCGCCCAGCGCGAAGAGGCGCAGCGTATCGCCGGGTACGCGATCATGACGTCCCACGCCATCCAGATTCACGTGCGCCACGATCGAAGCCAGAGGTACCGCGGCATGTCTCGCGAAGTGCCGCGACCCCTGCAGCCCGACCTCTTCCGCTCCCCACAGCGCGATGAGCACGGAGCGACGCGGTGGCGACTGCACGAGCAGGCGCGCCAGCTCGAGAACCACGGCAACCCCGCTCGCATTGTCGTTCGCTCCGTTAAACACCTCGCCGTTGCGGATCCCCAGCCCATCCAGATGCGCACCCACCAACACGTACTCGTCACGAACCAGCGAATCGCTGCCCACAATGTGGGCAAACACGTTTGCGGAAGACCCGCCGTCGCGAGTCGCGAACTGTTCGGTCCTCGGCATGAGCCCAGACCGGTGCAGTTGCTGGCGTACGTACTCGAGCGCCCGAGAGAACCCGCCCGAACCCGTACCGCGCCCGCCGTAGGCATCGTCCGCCAGGCGCGTGATATGGGTGATCAGTGACTCCATCACCACCCTGTCCTGCGCCGTAATCGACCCGGCTGCAACGATTCCGGCTACCACGCATGCGCCGCGCAGCCTGGCCATCATGGTGCTTCGCCTCCAGCCTCAGCGATGGGATTCCCCACGTCAACGGCCACTTTCCACAGGCCATCGGGCTGACGATGCCATACCGTCACATACACGCCCCGGGACACCTGCATCCCCGTGTCCGACCGGGTCGTGTACGTATAATGCCCTCTGGTCCACCCCATGTCCGCGCGGCGCGCGATGTGTGCTTCCACAGGCTCCCACGAGAGGACGGTGCCAGCCACATCGAGGAACGAGGCAGCCGTACGGATAGCCTCGTGGCCCGTGATAACACCTGGCCCGGCCTGAATCATCATCCCGTCCGGCGCAAACCACCGGACCCACGCCTCGCTGCCCTTCTGGGCCACGGACGCGTTGAACGCTCGATCGGCGGCGAAGAGTTCCTGCGCAGGGATATCGCCGGCGCACCCGGCACACACTAGCAGCCATACCATGCTTCGCATGTTCCGCGACCTCCGGGAACCGTGGTTGGGAATCCTTGATGTTCAGCGACTGCCCCGGTCATGTCTAGCAGGTTGCGGAAAAACTGAGCATGTGGACGGAATCACTCCTTGGGAGCCGTATTGATGTGGTTATGGCTGTTGCGGGCGGGTGCTCGTGGCCTGG
>Ga0214471_10000934_pt1 | contig 23721 bp, 22 predicted proteins | sample RVTome_5_FD_207665 | JGI IMG/M metagenome (GOLD analysis project Ga0214471, IMG submission 207665) | Soil microbial communities from uranium-contaminated site in the Upper Colorado River Basin, Wyoming, United States - RVT142D155 | ecosystem: Environmental > Terrestrial > Soil > Contaminated >... | reverse complement strand
CCCAGGATTCGCCATGACCGCCCAGCAGGCAACGGACCGGATCAAGATCGCCGTGCAGAAATCCGGTCGATTGACCGAGCATTCGATGGACCTCTTGGTGCGTTGCGGGCTGATCTACTCCAGAGGCAGGGATCAGCTCATCTGCTATGGGGAGAACATGCCCGTCGACGTGTTGCTGGTGCGCGACGACGACATTCCCGGCCTCGTCCAGGAGGACATCTGCGATCTCGGCATCGTCGGACTGAACGTCATCAGGGAAGCTCGGCTCGATATGATCGACAAGGGCGAGACCACGCTGTTTCGCGAGGTCTATGATCTCGACTACGGTCATTGCCGGCTCTCATTCGGCGTGCCCGACGACTTCTGCTACGACGGCCCCGGATCTCTCGCCGGCAAGCGCATCGCGACGAGCTACCCGAGACTGGTCCGGAGCCACCTGCAAGGCGCCGGCGTCACGGCCACGGTCGTCGAGTTCTCGGGGGCGGTCGAGATCGCGCCCAGCCTGGGTAAGGCCGACGTCGTTTGCGACCTCGTCTCCAGCGGCTCGACCCTGCGCGCGCACCACCTCCGCGAGGCGGAGACGATTCTGGCGAGCAAAGCAATGTTGATCCAGACGCCAAAAGAGGTACCGGCACAGAAGGCGGACTGGATCAGGCGCCTGCTGCAAAGAATCCAGGGCGTAATTCAGGTCAAGGAGAGCAAGTACATCATGCTGCACGCGCCACGCTCGGCGCTGCCGCAGATTCGCGCGCTGCTGCCCGGAAGCGAAGCGCCGACCATCATGCCGCTCGAAGGGCGTGACGATAAGGTCGCCGTGCACGCGGTCTGTCGCGAGAACGTGTTCTGGGAGACCCTGGAAGATCTCAAAGAAGCCGGGGCCAGCTCGATGCTGGTGCTGCCTGTCGAAAAGATGCTCGCCTAGGATACTGCGCGATGCAGCGGTACGTCTGGAAAGGATTGAGCACCGAGGAGCGCAGCCGGCTGTTGCGCCGGCCCGCGCTCGAAGACAACAACCGGATTCGCGCGGGGGTCGCGGCGATCGTCGAGCGCGTTCGGCGCGGCGGCGACGAGGCGCTCATCGAGCTGACCGAAGAGCTCGACGGCGTGCGCTTGTCCTCGTTGGCGGTTTCCGCCGAGGAGCTCGATCGAGCCGATGCCGATGTCGGCGAGGAGCAAAAACGCGCGATCGCTTCCGCGGCCGCCAACATCGAGCGATTTCACGGGGCGCAGCTCACCTCGCCCGTGAGCGTCGAAACGGCGCCCGGCGTGGTCTGCGAGCGGCTGACCCGGCCGTTGCGCAGCGTCGGTCTCTACGTCCCCGCCGGCAGCGCGCCCCTGCCGTCGACAGCGCTGATGCTCGCCGTGCCGGCGCGGCTCGCAGGCTGTCCCATGCGGGTACTCTGTACGCCCGCGCAGGCAAACGGCAGGGCCGATTCGGCGGTGCTCTACGTCGCCCGGCTCTGCGGCGTATCGGCGATCTTCAAGCTCGGCGGCGCACAGGCGATCGCCGCAATGGCCTACGGCACCGAAACCGTGCCCAAGGTCGATAAGCTGTTCGGGCCCGGAAACGTTTGGGTCGCGGCGGCGAAGGCCCAAGTCGCGCAGGATCCGCTCGCCGCAGCCCAAGACCTGCCCGCGGGTCCCTCGGAGGTGCTCGTGATTGCCGATCGGAGCGCCGTCCCTGCGTTCGTCGCCGCGGACCTGTTGTCACAGGCGGAGCACGGCCCCGACTCGCAGGCGATTCTGATCGCCACCAGCGAGGCGATCGCCACCGCCGTGCTGCGCGCGCTTGCCGAGCAGCAGACCCGCCTAACGCGCAAGGACATCGTCGCCGCCGCGCTCGAGCGCTCCTATGCACTGGTCGTCGACGATCTCGAAACGGCGCTCGATATCAGCAATCAGTACGCGCCGGAGCACCTGATCCTGCAGATCGAGGAGCCGCGACGCTGGGTCGACGCCGTGCATTGCGCGGGCTCGGTGTTTCTCGGGCCGTGGACGCCGGAATCCGTCGGCGACTACTGCAGCGGCACCAACCACGTTCTGCCCACGTATGGCTTTGCGCGGTCGCACTCGAGCCTAGGCGTGAGCGATTTCATGCGCTCGCTGACGGTGCAGGAGGTCAGCGCGTCCGGGTTGCAGGCCATCGGCCCGACCGCGTGCGTGCTCGCCGAGATGGAGAGGCTCGACGCGCACGGCCGCGCCGTGTCGATCCGCCTCGACGCGCTGCGAAACGGATCTCGCGGGTGATGCCGTGAGCAACGTGCTCGATCTGGCGCGTCCGGAGCTGCTCTCACTGGCACCCTACATCCCGGGAGACTACGAGCCCGACTGTCTGCGATTGAACGCCAACGAGTCGCCGTGGCGCGCGCCCGGCGATGCCACCCAACGCGGCCTGAATCGCTACCCGCCGCCCCGGCCGGAGGTGATCACTCGCCACCTCAGCGCCTACTATGGCGTCGGCGAAACGGAGCTGCTGGTGACCCGCGGCAGCAGCGAAGCCATCGACGTGCTGATCAGGGGGTTCTGCGCGGCGGGTCGGGACAAGGTCCTCATCTGCCCGCCGACCTTCGACATGTATCGCCTCTACGCCGAGATTCAGGGCGCCGGCGTCTGCCGCGTGCCCCTCGAGCGCAATGCCGATCCCGAGCGCGACTTTGCGCTGGACGTCGGCGAGATTCGTCGCCGCATCGACGCCGGCGCGAAGCTGATCTTCATCTGCTCGCCGAACAATCCGACCGGCGGGGCGATGGCCTCCGCGGACATCGAGGCGATCTGCGCAGCCGCCGACGGACGCAGCCTGGTGGTAATCGACGAGGCCTACCAGGAGTTCTCCGGGCAACCCAGCTTGCAAGACCTGCGAGCGAAGTTCGCTCACGTCGTCTTCCTGCGGACCTTGTCCAAGTTCGTATCCTTGGCAGGCGTGCGCTGCGGCGCCGTGATCGCGCAGCCGGCCGTGATCGACTATCTGACGCGCGTGCTGCCTCCGTACACGTTTCCGACGCCGTCGATCGAGCTCGTCGGCCAGGCCATGGAGCAATCCTCGCTGGCCGTCTCCGAGCAGCGCGTCGAAACGCTCAGACAGCAGCGCGATCGCATGCAGGCTGCTCTGGGTACCCAGCCCGGGGTGTTGAAAGTCTGGCCCAGCGATGCGAACTTCGTGCTCATCCAGGTTGCCGACGCATCGCAATTCGTCGCTCGCGTGCGCCGCGCGCGGATTCTCGTACGGACCTTCCCGAACGCCCCCGAGCTTTCCGACTGCGTGCGTATCACGATAGGCCGCGCGGAGGACAACGACCGCCTGCTCGAGGCGACCGGCGCCTGAAGGATCAAGCAAATGGCGACCAAAGTCCTGTTTCTCGACCGCGACGGCACCCTGATCCAGGAGCCCGAGGACAATCAGGTCGACTCGCTCGAGAAGCTCCGTCTCGTGCCGGGTGTGATACCGGCGTTGCTCGAGCTCAAGCGATCCTACGAGCTCGTCGTCGTCAGCAACCAGGACGCTCTCGGCTCGGCGAGGTACCCGCAGGCCGCCTTCGACAAAGTCCGGGCGAAATTTCTCGAGATCTTCAGTTCCCAGGGCGTCGCTTTCGCCGCCGAGTATTATTGCCCTCACACGCAGGCCGACGGATGTCGCTGCCGAAAGCCGAAAGCCGGGCTGCTCGCGGAATACTTGAGCCGTGTCGAGCTCGACCGGGGCGCCTCCGCCATGGTCGGCGACCGCCAAACCGATCTCGAGCTCGCGGACAATCTCGGCATTCGCGGATTCTTGATCACCGACAGCGGCAAGTTCGACGAATCCTGGCCCTACGTCGTGCACGAGCTTCTGAACCGGCCGCGCACGGCGGCGGTCGAGCGGCGCACCGCCGAGACTCGGATCAGAGTGGCCGTCGACCTGGACCGCGCGGGAAAAGCGGATGTCGACACGGGTATAGGCTTCCTCGACCACATGCTCGAGCAGCTCGGCAAGCACGGCGGCGTGAGCTTGAGCGTTCGCTGCGAGGGCGATCTGCATGTCGATGAGCACCATAGCGTCGAGGACGTCGCCTTGGCGCTCGGCGAGGCGCTACGCCGAGCGCTCGGCGACAAGCTCGGCATCGGCCGCTACGGCTTCGTGCTGCCGATGGATGAGGCCGAAGCGCAGGTTTCACTCGATCTCGGCGGCCGTCCGTACCTGGTCTTCGAAGGCAAATTCAACCGCGAGCGGGTCGGCGAGCTACCGACCGAGCTGGTCGAACATTTCTTTCGCTCGCTCGCCGAGACGATGAAAGCAGCGATTCACATCCGCGTGCAAGGCGACAACTCGCATCACATGATCGAGAGCTGCTTCAAGGGCTTGGCGCGCTGCTTGCGCCAAGCCGTGAGCCGTGAAGGACGGGAGCTGCCGTCGACCAAGGGCGTGCTATGACGGCCTCGCCCGTCATCGTCGCGAGCGGCGGCGCGAACCTGGCGTCGTTGCGCTTCGCGCTCGGCAGACTCGGGTTCGACGCAGCCGTGACCGAAGACGCGGAAAAAATCCGCTCGGCGAGCCACGTGATCCTCCCCGGCGTCGGCGCGGCCCGCGACGCGATGCGGCGTCTGGACGCCGCCGGCCTCACGGCGACCATCCCCAAGCTCACGCAGCCCGTGCTCGGCATCTGCCTGGGCATGCAGCTGCTCTTCAGCGGCTCCGACGAGGACGACGCCCGGTGCTTAGGGATCATCGACGGGGTCGCGCGGCGCTTCCCGGGCGGGGAGCATCTGCCCGTGCCGCAGATGGGGTGGAACCAGCTCGTGCTCGAGCGCCCGTCGGCGTTGCTAGAGGGCTCGGCCGACGGCGACTATGCCTACTTCTTGCACAGCTACGCGTTGCCCACCGGCCCTTATACGCGAGCCACGACGGAATACGGAATCCCGTTCTCCGCCGTCGTCGAGCAGGACAATTTCTTCGGGACGCAGTTTCATCCGGAGCGCTCGTCGAAGGCTGGAGCGCGGCTGCTCGCAAATTTTCTGAGGATGTCTTGATGCAGCTCATCCCAGCCATCGATATCCGCGACGGTCGTTGCGTGCGCTTGTTTCAGGGCGACTATGCGCAGGAGACCCGCTACGACGTCGATCCCGTGGCGCTCGCGTCCGAGTATGCGGACCAGGGCGCCGTTTGGATACACGTCGTGGACCTGACTGGCGCGGCGCGTGGCCAGCCGGCGATCCTTCCCCTCGTAGAGGAGATTCAGCGGCGCAGCGGCGCCGCCGTGCAGTTCGGCGGCGGCGTGCGCAACGCGAGCAGTCTCGCCAGGGCGCTCGACAGCGCGCAGCGCGTAGTGATCGGCAGTCTCGCAGCGACCGAGCCCGACGAGGTCAACGCCTGGCTCGCCGAATACGGCGGGGATCGCCTGACACTGGCGCTCGACGTGCGTCTGGATCCGGAAGGCACGCCAAGGCTTTCCACCCATGGCTGGACGCGCGGCTCGGGCGTGAGCTTGTGGAGCGCGATCGAGACGTTCGCCGCGCACGGGCTAAAGCACCTGCTTTGCACCGACATCGAGCGTGACGGAGCCCTGAGCGGGCCGAACTTCAGTCTCTATGGCGAGTGCAAGCGCCGTTGGCCGGGCATCCGCCTGCAAGCCTCCGGCGGCGTTCGCGATATCGCCGACCTCGAGCGGCTGGCGAGTCTCGGCGTCGATGCGGCGATTTCCGGTAAAGCGCTGCTAGAAGGACACCTCAGTATCGAGGAGATCAAGCCATTCTTGCGAAGCGCATAATCCCTTGTCTCGACGTGCGCGACGGCGTGGTCGTGAAAGGCGTGCAATTTCGAGATCACCGCGTCATGGGCGATATCCTCGAGCTGGCAGCTCGTTATCGCGATGAAGGCGCGGACGAGCTCGTTTTCTATGACATCACGGCCAGTCCGGACTCCCGGACCGTCGACCGCAGCTGGGTCAATCGCGTCGCCTCGGTGCTCGACATCCCATTCTGCGTCGCCGGCGGCATACGCACGCTAGAGGACGCCGAGGCGATCCTCAACCTCGGCGCGGACAAGATTTCCATCAACACGCCGGCGCTCGAGAACCCGGAGCTCATTGCCACCCTCGCCGCGCGCTTCGGCTCCCAGTGCGTCGTCGTCGGCATCGACAGTCTCGCAGAAAACGGGGACTACGTGGTCTATCAGTACACCGGCGACCCGGCGCGCAGCCGCTCGAGCCGGCGGCGCACGCTGGATTGGGTTCGCGAAGTTCAGGATCGCGGTGCCGGCGAGCTTGTGCTCAACTGCATGAATCAGGACGGCGTACGCCAAGGCTACGACGTTCCGCAGCTCGCGGCGGTGAGGAAGCTCGCGCGCGTGCCCTTGGTCGCCTCCGGCGGCGCCGGAGAAATGTGGCACTTCAAAGACGTGTTCGAGGCGGCCGACGTCGACGCCGCCCTGGCGGCGACCGTGTTTCACTCGGCCGCCATCCTGATCCCGGCGCTCAAGCGGTATTTGATCAGCGCCGGCATCGCCGTGCGCCCACCCGAAGAAAAGGACTGAATCGTGACCGACCTCAGCTTTTTGACTCGCCTCGAGGCCGTGATCGACGTGCGTGTCGACGCGCCGCCCGAGCAGAGCTACACGGCCCGTCTGGCCGCCGCGGGCGACCTCAGGGCGGCGCAGAAGCTGGCCGAGGAAGGTGTGGAGACCGCGCTCGCCGCGGTCGCCGAAGGTCGCGAGCGCGTCGTCGCCGAGGCGGCTGACCTAATCTACCATCTGCTGGTGTTGCTGCGGCTGCGCGGGGCTACGCTGGCGGACGTCGTCGCCGAGCTCGAGCGGCGGCACCGGAGCTAGCCGCGCGGCTGGCGACGCTCGATCAGAGCAGCACCTCGGTGGCTGGCGGCCGCAAGTTGTACTGCGAGCTCATCACGTAGCCGTAAGCGCCGGCGTTCGCGATCACGAGCACGTCGCCCTCTTCCGTCGGCGGCAGCAAGCGATCGGAGCCGAGCCGGTCGCCGGTCTCGCAAATCGGGCCGACGATCGTGACTACGTTCGTCGGCGTCTCGTCCAGCCGCGACAGATTCACGATCTCGTGGTAGGCGCCGTAGAGCGCCGGGCGAATCAGCGAGTTCATGCCGGTGCAAAGACCGACGTAGCTCATGTCACCTTTGCCCTTCGTTTGCGTGACGCGGGCGATCAGCACGCCGGCTTGGGCGACGATGAAACGGCCGGGCTCGAGCCAGATCTCGATCTCCCCCACCACGCGCTTGACGGCGCCGATGGCCTCGTCCAAGCCTTCCAGGTTCAAGGGGCGCTCTCCCGGTTTTTCCGGTATGCCGAAGCCACCGCCGAGATCCATATAGCGCATGCTCGGAAACCGATCCCGAAGCGCGGCGAGCTTCTGCCCGGTATCGCGCCAGTTGTCGGGCGAAAGTATGCCGCTGCCGGTATGGGCGTGCAGGCCGACGATGCTGGCGCCGGCGCTCGCAGCGAGCTGGTTCAGCTCGTCGAGCTCGAATAGCGGAATGCCGAACTTCGAGTGAGCGCCGGCGGTCCTGACGTGCTCGTGGTGCCCCCTGCCCCTGCCGGGGTCGATGCGGATGAATATCTCTCTGCCGCGGAACAGCTCCGGCCAGAATTTGAGCGGATGCAGGTTGTCCAGCGTGACCCAGACTTGCTGATCCAACGCCCATTCATACTCATGACGCGGCGCAAAATTCGGCGTAAACAAGATGCGCGCCGGCTCGAGGTCGGGCAGCTCCTGTTGGACGCGCCTTATTTCCCCCGGCGATACGCATTCGAAGCTTGCGCCTTCCTCATGGACGAGCTTCAAGATCGCAGGATTGGAATTGGCCTTCATCGCGTAGAGCACCGCATCGACGGAACTCAAGCCGATCAAGGATCGAACGGCGCGGCGCACGCTATCGCGATCGTAGACGTAGGCGGCTTCATGTTGCTCCGCCAGCTCCAGCAGCTGGCGGCGCTTCGTTGCCCACCAGGGAGCCCTCGGCTTGACGGCCTCGGCCGGCGGCCCACGCAGCTGCTCCCATGTCGGGCCAAACACGCCGTCGGCCTCGAATCGCTCGATCAGCAGCTCATGCAGACGCTGCACCAGACGATAGGCATTTTCCGTGTCGACGACGAATGTCAGATTCAAATCGTTCGCCGCCTGCGTCACGAGATGCACCTGCTGTTCCTCGAAGACTTCGAGCGCCGGGCTGAGCTCGTGAAGGATTGCTCTGATGCGTTGGCCGACGAGCGTCACGGCGGCGCAATCCTCGATGACGCTGACGCGGCAGAGCCGGCTCAGATCCTGTGTGAGCTTTTCGATGGCGATTCGATCGGCGACGTTGGCGCTCATGTCGACCGTCACGGTCACGTTGCTCTCCGACGTCGAGATCAGGTCCACCGAGAATCCATGCGCGCGGAAGCAGTCAAAAGCCGCGGCGAGAAACCCGACCTGATGCCACATCTCCATCGACTCCATCGAAATGAGAGTGATTCGCGTGCGCCGGGAGATTGCCTTGATCCTGGGCGTATCCTCGCCGGTGGCATCCGATACGACCGTGCCGTTCCAGTCTGGCCGCCCGGTGCACTTCAGAAACAACGGTATGCGGTACCGGCGCACGGGCGAAATGCTGCGGGGATGCAAGACGCCACCGCCCGCGGAGGCGATCTCCTGCGCCTCGCGATAGTGCAGCGTGCGAAGCAAGCGCGCCGACGGAACGGCTTGTGGGTCTGAGCTGAAGAAACCGGGCACGTCGGTCCAGATCTCCAGTCGCCGCGCGCTGAGCTTGGCCGCGAGATAGGCCGCCGAGGTATCGGAGCCGCCGCGACCGAGCAGCACCGATTCCTCATTCGCGTTTCGCGCGATGAATCCCTGCGTCAGGATGAAACGCGGCGAGCGCCTGAGCTCCACCTCGAGCTGCGGATCCGGATCGAACGCACAGGTCGCCGACAGAAATCCGGTCCGTTCGCTCTGGTCGACCATGTCCTCGCTCAGCAAGACATCCCTTGCGTCGCGCCACTCCACGGCAAAGCCTAGACCTTGCAGGTAAGCCGCACCGAGCGCCGTCGCCGCGAGCTCTCCCGTGGCCATTACGCGAGCCAAAACGCGCGGGCTGATCTCTCCGACGAGACGAACGCCGTCGATGAGCTGTTGTAAGGTTTCGAAGTGACGGTCGCAAAGCGAAGCATCGACGCCGAGATCCGCGGCGAGCTGGTCGTGGCGCCGCCTGATCGAGGCGAGCTCCTCGACGCCGCCGTTGTCGATCGCCGCCTTCGGCAACGCTTGCAGCGCATTCGATACCCCAGCCAAAGCCGAATGCACGATCACGGGGATCAGCTTCTCCTCGATGCGCTGCCGCAACAACTCGGCGATGATCCGCCAATTTTCCGCCGTCGATACGCTCGTGCCACCGAATTTCATTATGACTAGCGGTGACTCCGGGAACGCCGTCGCGATCGCTTGGTCGCCGAAGCCGTTGTGAACTACGCTCTGCATTTTCTCTGCTCCGCAAAAAAAAACCCGCTGAGGATCTTCCGCAGCGGGTTCTTCTGATGACCGTGGCCTGGTGCGACTTATCGAATAGGCACGAGCAACCCGCTGGCGATCCGCTTGCGCATGATCGTCATCGTGGTCGCCATCTTCCGGTCGGTAGTATTCATGGGGCGCAACTTAAATGTTCAAGGCCCATCGCGTCAAGAGACCGGCTCCAACGGCCTGTCCGTCACGGCGCCTAAGGAGGCCGAGCTCACCAGCCGGGCATACTTCGCCAACAATCCTCGCTCGGCTTTCGGCGGCGGCCGTTTCCAGGCGGCGAGCCGCGCACGCATCTCCGGCTCCGGGATCTCGACATCGATGCTCTTCTCCTGGGCGTCGATCGTGATCCGGTCGCCATTCTCGACAATCGCAAGCGGACCGCCTACGGCCGCCTCCGGCGTGACATGCCCGACGACGAAACCGTGGCTTCCGCCCGAAAATCTGCCGTCCGTGATCAATGCCACTTTGTCTCCGAGCCCGCGGCCGATGATGGCGCCGGTCGGGCTCAGCATCTCGCGCATCCCCGGCCCGCCCTTGGGCCCCTCGTAGCGTATGACGACCACGTCGCCGGCAACAACGACACCACCCAGGATGGCCTGGAGCGCATCCTCCTCGGATTGAAAGACGCGCGCCGAGCCCGAGAATCGCGTTCCCTCCTTGCCCGAGATCTTGGCGACCGCACCCTCCGGCGCCAGATTGCCATAGAGGATCGCGAGGTGGCTGTCGCGTTTGATAGGCGCATCCATCGGACGAACGATATCCTGCCCTTCCGGATACGGTTTCACGCCCGCAAGGTTCTCCGCCAGAGTCTTTCCCGTGACCGTCAAGCAATCTCCGTGCAGCAAGCCCGCATCGAGCAGCGACTTCATCAACGGCTGAATGCCGCCGATTCTGATCAGCTCGGACATCAGGTAGCGCCCGCTCGGCCTCAAGTCTGCGAGCACCGGCACGCGCGCGCCGATACGCGTGAAGTCGTCCAAGCCGAGCTCGATGCGCGCATCGTTGGCAATAGCCAGCAAATGCAACACGGCGTTGGTCGATCCCCCGAGCGCGATGACCGTGACGATGGCATTGTCGAAAGCTTCCTTGCTGAGGATATCCGAGGGCCGGATGCCGCGCCGCACCAGGCTCATGACCGCTTCCCCGGCGCGCGCGCAGTCGCTTCGCTTGGCCTCGGACACGGCTTCCTGAGCGGAACTGTTGGCGAGGCTCAAGCCCAGCGCTTCGATGGCCGACGCCATGGTGTTGGCCGTGTACATGCCTGCGCAGGATCCGGGTCCGGGTATCGCCGTCGACTCGACTTCCTTGAGCTCGGCTTCGCTGACGGTACCTGCGGCGACTCCGCCGACGGCTTCGAACACCGAGACGATGTCCCGGTGCTTGGGGCCGGGCTGGATCGTGCCCCCGTATACAAATATCGACGGGCGATCGAGACGCGCCATCGCCATGACACAGCCCGGCATGTTCTTGTCACACCCGCCTATCGTGACCAGGCCGTCGAAACCTTCCGCCGCGGCAACGGTCTCGATCGAGTCGGCGATCACCTCTCTGGAGATCAGGGAATAGCGCATTCCCGCGGTTCCCATGGAGATACCGTCCGAAACCGTGATCGTATTGAAGACGACGCCTTTGCCTCCCGCCGCATCGCAACCGCCGGCGGACACGGAGGCGAGATCGTTGATATGCATGTTGCACGGCGTCACCATGCTCCAGGTCGAAGCGATGCCGATCTGCGGTTTCGAGAAATCGGCGTCGCTGAATCCGACAGCGCGAAGCATCGCTCGGCCGGGGGCACGCGAAAAACCATCGACCACCTCGCGCGAATAGCGGCGCGGGTCCACTTTACGTTTGTCTGCCAAGAGTCGTTGGTCCCAAGTTCAGAACGGGGCCGGAATTATGGTGCCCTTATTCCAGCGCGGCAACCTCCACCAGCCCCTGATTCGGACGCGCGCAGGCGCCTTTCCCGCTTACAGCTAGCAATTTCGACAAATCCGGCCGATAGTATCGCCGGGAGGAGAATCAGTGACTGAAGGCCGTGGAAGCATCAAATAGCGGAATCTTCAGCGTCAGTAATGCAGGCAGCTATATCGAGGCGTTGTCCTCGACGGCTGACGAGATGAGCTTACTGCAGCGGAGCAATCTCATCTACCTCGACAAATGCCTGCACAAGCACTGGGGGCTGGGGCAAAACGTGATTCTGAGCTGGTGCCCGACGGATGACGGCGTCGCGGTGTTGCTCGTCCCACACTATGCCGTCGCCGCCTACTCGGAGCAGGCCGGTCCGGCCCTGGCCGCGGATCACAACGCCGTGAGGCCGTCGGAGGATTTCTTCAAGTCGCTGATCGCGGGCCGCCGCCGCTTGACGCCGCGGCAGATTGACAATGTCGCCCGTCTGCTGGGCATCGAGATTACGCGGATCACGCTGCGACAGGGTATCGACGACAGCCCAACGACGGACCGGATCATCGAAAAACTCATCAAGCGCTACAGCATCAGCTATGTGCCCAGCCGCGCCGTAGCTCTGTTCGATATCGTCGGCTTCAGCCTGCTGACTCCCTTCGAGCAGATGACGCAGCTCAACAGCCTGTCGTATTCACTCAACTCCGCTCAGAGCAGGATGCTTGCGAAGGATATCGGCATCGACTTTGGTCGCTCGACGACCGGGGACGGATTCTATCTCTGGAACAGAGAGATTGGGCTCAATGGGGACATCAAGCTCTATCATCTGATGCACCTCGTGCTGGCCGATAACGCCATCGCCCGAACCAAAGCGAAATACAACACGGTCCCCGAGCTGCGAGCCGGCTTTCACGTCGGCAGCAGCTATGAGTTCCATCAGGCGGAGGGGCTGAACCCGACCCTGTACAACTACATTGTCGGCGACGTGACCGTGGAGCTCGCGAGGATGATCGACAGGGCGCTACCGAGCCAGATCATAGTCGGCGAGTTCCCGGCCTACTCGGACTCTCTCTCGGTTACCGACACTGGAGTCATGACGCCGGACTCGATGGCTTTCGTCGAGCAAGCGACGAAAAGTCTCGACCAGCTCAACGGCCTGGAGCTCGCAGGCGAAAAAATCGAGTCGATCAAATGCTATCTGACAGGCACGCGTCTGAAGACCGGCGGCTTCAGCATTCGTCGAATCACGATCAACGACAAGCACGGTATCTCGCGCAATGTCTTCAACGCCAAGGTCAACATCTACCGAACCCATGCAGAGCCGATCCTGTTGGGAATTGAAGACCGCCAGTTGAGCCCCCACAATCTCTTGATCGAGAAGATGGAGCATTTCGTCAAGCGGGAACTCTAAGCGCGGCGGGTCCTACGCCGATTCCGCTTTCCCCATCACCGGCCGCTCGATCAGCGTGTCGTCCGCCACGATCCGCGCTCTGGTCGTCGACGAGATGTCGGCTTGCTTCGAGGGTCTGCGGGAGAGCGGGCCCACGAAGCTGATCTGATGGTGCCCTACGGCGATGATGTCCCCGTCTTGCAGCTCGTGTTGCGTGACACGGCGCCCGTTCACGTAGCAGCCGTTGGTGCTATTGAGGTCGAACAAAACCCAACCTTTTTCGGTCTCGATGAATAGGTTCTGAAACCGGCTGACGTACCGGCTGTCGAGGCTGATGTCACAGCCGTCGTCCCGCCCGAGCACCATGCGCGGCCGGTTCAGCGGGACGCTCGCGACGACGTTTCCACGGCTCGTAACCAGCAGATGCGCGGCATGAAGCGTCAGCTCTCCGGGATCGGATTGCTGCACTGACGAGGCCGACAGCGCCTCGTCGAAGTACTGCCACGCCATCGGGTCGTATCGAAGGTTCAGCGCCTTCGCAGCTTCGGCGATGATGCTCCTGTCCAGCCCCGCGTACGCGTCGGTTTGCTTGGATCTCTCCGCCAGCAGGTTGAAGGATTCGAAGCACAACGCGTTGATATCTCCGACGATGCCGTTGGTATAGGACTGCAATTCGAAGATCACGTCGTTGGAAATCAAAGCCGCGGCATCCTGGCAGCCGACGCTATGCAAGCAAGCCTTCACATACTCGTTGGTCTCGTCGTGATTGAATCCGCCCAAGCGGTGATGGATATATGGCGTGAGCACGTTCCCGCCCTCTTGGGGCATGAGCTCTGCGACCAGCTCTTCGCTGCGGGTTACGAGTATCGATCGAACGACGGAGCGCTTCTTGAAGCGCAGCCCCATCAGCCATCGAAGCTCGTTGAGCACCGGCTCCGCGAGTCTCTCCAAGGAATCGACGACGAAGATCGCGCTCGTCCCCTTGCTGGCCTGGTGCCGAAGAAACACTTCCAATATGTTTCGCAGCTCGACCGTGGTCACGTCGATGGGCGGCAAGCCGACGTCACGCCGAATTTTTTCGAGGAATTTCTCCGGCGTGGAGACCGCCGGCCCGATCAGGACGACGGTCGTGTCTTTGATCTCTCGAAGCCTCCGCTCGACCAGCGCCGATTTCCCAACGCCGGCGGGCCCGCTCAGGAACAGGCAGTGAATGACCTGATCGAGGATCCTCTCCAGACGAACCAGAGCGAGCCGGCTCGAGCAGGACTGGAACTTCGGCCGCACTTGATTTGCCGCAAAAGGATTGGACTCCAGCCTGAAGTGCTCGAGAAACATGCTCGAAGAAACCCGCCTCGGTGATCGCGTCTAGTTCATTTGCCAGCCGTATCGCTCACGCAACGCAACTGTCGTCCGTAGTGTGCCCGCCTGGCTGCGCTAAGGCAATCGCTCCGCCGGAGCTCGAAAAAAATTCAATCGGCGGCCGGAACGCAGTCTAGAATTTTGATCATAAAGATTAAATAAGCCAATGAACTCACTAGGTATCTTTAAAGAGTATCTATATTCTTGCAGGGTGCTGCCGTTTGAGCGAGGCATAGGACTTGCGCGCAGCTCTCGGGCTGCGGCCGACACGTCCGTGCTCCGAGGTGGCCGTGAGCGCGGCGTGACGCTGCCACAACGTCTCAGGGTGGGACCAGCAGGACACGCAAGTTTCCCGGGTGTACGATAATTTGGGTTCAGCATGGGCAAGGGGGAATAGTCGCAACGATATTCATTATTAATCACCGGGGGGACGACTAATGAATTATCCGACCTTAAAAGCTTCCGTGGCCGCGATCGGGCTGATATCCGGCCTCAATTCAAGTCTAGTGCTCGCGGACGACATTCGGATCGTAAACGCGCACATCGTCACGATGGATGACGACAATCCGGTCGCCAGCAGCATGGTGATCAGCGACAACCGCATCGTCTCCGTCGGAAACCGTGGCACACGCAACGGCTATGGGCAGAGCAGGACGACCGTTATCAACGCGAGAGGGGCCGTCGTCATTCCCGGCATCATCGACGAGCATCTGCATTGGAATAGAAGCGCGATTACCTGGGGGTATGCGATTCACGACGCCGAGGGCGCCTACTCGAAGGAAGACTTGCTAGCGGCGATCGCGGCACGGGCAGCGGACCCTGAAGTGCCGCCGGGCGCTTGGCTCTCGCTGATCGGACGGCACAATAGCCTCCAATTCGGCGGCGGCTATCCGACGATAGAAGAGCTCGACGCGGTTTCCGGGGATCACCCGGTCGTGTTGCTGCAGCGGTGGCTGCCGACGCCTTCCGGGCCGAATTTCGGCCAGTTCAACTCCGCCCTCTCGGCCGGCCCCGGCCAAGTCAACAGCCTCGCCAGAGACTTCTTCAACGGCTTGGTCAGTCCCGTCCCGGCTTTGCCCGTGATACCTGCCGACGGCTCGCTCACGGAGGGTCCGACCGGGTCGAACGAAGCGGTGTACGCCTGGACACGGGCCAACAATACGATGGAGGAACAGATCCGAAGCACGCTCGATCTCCAACGCTGGTCTCATAGTCTGGGCCTGGTAGGCATCGGCGATTCGGGTGGCGGCGGGTTCCGGCAGTCTCAAGATTTCAGAGCCTTGGCCGAAGCAGACATCCGCGGCGACCTCAAAATGCGCATCCGGTTCCTGGTCAGGCCGCTCGACGCGCCCGGCACCTCTGGCCAGACCCCCATAGAACGCCTCGCCAACGTCATGAGCGCCGCACCGTTGGCGGAAACCCAAAGCTGCGTCGGCCCGACGGAAATCGCGGGACCGGCGGAGGGCTTTCAGATCAGCCGGCTCGGCGGCCCGTTTTATCGAGTCATGGGACTGGGCGAGTTCTTCACGTCTCCGACCACGGAAGCGATCCGGGACGCGACGGTCTATATTCTTCGCCGGCACGATTGGTCGACGCATCAGCACGCGGAAGCGGAGCAGATACCGGCAGTCATTCAGGGCATCGAGGACGCTCTCCTGATCGACGACCCCTGCGCGGTCGGGGCCTCTTATGCGGACCGGCATAACGGTTTGGATCATCTGAACGATGCATCCGACGAGCATTTCGAGCGCATGGCCGCCGTCGGCGTCGGCGCTGGCATTCAAGCGGTCCGCTTCCTGTTTCCGGAGTGGGAGTTTTCCGGTCCTCCGTATCGAGCCGCATTCGATGCGCAGTACGAGCACGGCCTTCACGTCGGTTGCGGCGCCGACGGCATGTTCGCCGGCCACGGCAACCCATGGACGACGCTGCAGTTCATGGTAACCGGCGAGGCCTTCGACGGTACTCAACTACTAGAGAACGACCCGTTTGCCGCGGCGTTCCCGGGAAGCCGGGCGTCGGATCAGACCGCGGAGCTGATGGAAGGGTTGCAGTGCCACACGAAGGGCTCCGCCTGGTTCACTAGGGAAGAGCATGAACGCGGCCAGCTCAAGGAAGGGTTCTTGGCGGACGTCGTCATTCTCGACCGGAATCCGTTCCTGGCCGATGAGCACAGCATCCGGGACACAAAGGCTGCGCTGACGATCGTCGACGGTGACATTGTGTATAGCGACGGCTCGCTGATGAGTCGCGGGCACCGCCGCCGTTAGCACGACGATTCGGCCGGCTCGAGGAGCGTTCCGCGAACGTGCTCCGCCGCGGACCCATCACCCCTGGCGTCCGGCCAGGGGTGAAATGGTCGGGGCGACTGGATTCGAACCAGCGACCTCTTGCGCCCCATGCAAACTTAGGCATCTTCCAAGAGGTTGAATTCCCACCACATTCTTAGGTTAAGCACCTGAATAATAAGTGTTTATATCGTTCATGGAATTTCAGGCGATTTCAACGTATTCTAGCCAAAAGTAGTGCTGAAGTAGTACCATGTCCTTTGCGCTGCGACCTCTTTGCCCATGAAAAAAAGACGCCCGGTAGTACTGAACGATAGCCGCATCAAGGCGCTGCGCCCCGAGGCGTCAGTGTATCGCGTCGCGGACATCGCGCGCCGCGGCTTTCTGGTGACCGTCTACCCTTCAGGCCGCAAGGTCTATCAGTACCGCTACAGGCTCAACGGGCGGCAACAGACCACGGCGCTCGGCGACGTTGGCAAGATCGATCTTGCTGACGCTCACGCTGAATACGATCGATTTCGCGCGCTCGTAAAAAAGGGCGCCGATCCCAAGGCACCCATCATCGTAAGCGGCGATCCTGACGACCCTGGTCCAACCTTTGGCGAAGTCGCAGAGACTTGGTACAGCCAGACCTGTCTCGCAAAGGTCAAGAATAGCGACGGCAGATGGGTCCGACACCCTAATCGAAAGGCGTTGAAGGCGCCGCAGTACAAGCGGTTGCAGCTCGACAACCATCTGTTGCCGAAGTGGAAGGAAAAGGCGATACGCTCCATTACGCGGATCGACGCTAACCGGCGGCTCGACGAGATCATTGCAGCCGGCTCGCCCGTCATGGCAAATCGCGTCGGTGCGACGATCGGACAGATATGGGGCTGGGCGCTCGACGAGGGAATCATCGACGCAACGCCGATGCAAGCCCTCGGGAAGCGCGGGGGTCGTGAGATCCCCCGCGAACGCATCCTCAACGACAACGAGCTCAAGCGGTTCTGGAGGAAACTCGATACCTCAGGTTTGACCGATGTCACTGTCGCGGCTCTTAAGGTCTGCCTGCTGACGGGCGCCAGGCGCTCCGAGGTGGCGGGCGCTAAATGGAAGGAAATCCGCGAAGACCTATGGACGGTCCCACCATCAAGAATCAAGACCGAGCATCGGAAGGAGAAGCCGAAACCTCACAAGGTACCGCTCTCCGACAAGGCGCTTGAAGTGTTGGAGACCGTAAAGGGGTTGGACAAGTCCGCGATCTTTCCCTCCCCCGCTGGTGGTTTCCTACGACCGCACGCACTCTCGAGGGCCGTCAACCGCAAGCTCAAGCACTTCGGCATCGGCAAGTTCACGCCTCACGATCTGCGACGTACCTTGCGCTCGAAGCTTCCCGAGCTGGGTGTACAGCCGGTCGTAGCGAAGAAGGTGCTGAACCACGCCCTCGAGGGCATGGACGCCATATATGACCGGTACGATTACTTCGACGAGAAACGCGACGCCCTGCAGAAGTGGGCAGATCATCTGAAGGCCATCGTCGAAGGGCGAAGCGCGAAGGGTCGATCGCGAGGCCCAGGTAATTCCGAGCCGAAATAAGGGTAGTGGGAACAGGCACGCAGATAACCATCGCGACGATTCGGCACTGGCCAGCGCGCGTCGTTAGTCGCCCCGACGGGCTGATCGTCTCGCAGGCTGCGCGCATGGTGCGGGCCTTCGAGCGCTTTGAAGCGGCCCGCGGGGCAAAGTCGCGACAACTGCGGGGCGGTGAGCTCAAACAGGAAATCCGAGCGCTCAAGCGTCTATTCGAGCGGAAGGCCGAACCGTCGGAAAGCCAACAATCTCGGTCATGCTGAGCATCGACTCGGCCTTCGATCGTCGCTTACGCCGACACTCAGGCGGCCGATTTTCGTCGCCCGCTCCGGATTTGCTCCGTAGCGACTCCGCGGACAACCCGCATCAGCTCGTTGGATTCTGCGCCCGCGCCGATCTCCCGGCGGCGATGGACGACCGCGAATCGATGCGGTCGGCGCGGCCTGGCGGACGCTGCAGCAGAGGTGGGGGGACGTCGGGGGAGCAAGTGCGGCCGCGGAGTTCACACCACCGGACTGTGCTCGAGCCGAACTTCGCAGGCTGTGCGGACCGATCACCGCGCAGGTTGGTGGTTCTGTTGGTGCGGCTCGAGGGTGACGATTCGAGTAAGTGCTGCTCAAAGGCCGCAGAGGCCGTGGTCGCGGTGTCGATGGTGTAGTTTGGTAGCGGGGGCAGGATTCGAACCTGCGACCTTCGGGTTATGAGTCCGCGCTTCAAACTCAAGTAACACATTGACTGATAAAGAGAATATGGTGTGCTCCGTGGCAAATCAATTCCGGAGTTTTGCGCAACTTCGCCTCGTCTTCCCGCGTTCCTAAGAGTTTTATTTGCCAATCGTTCGGTCGTCGACGCAGCGACTACCGAGCAGCTCGCGCCCGCCGGATCCGTGACCATTCGACAGGCGTTCGGAGATTTCCAGGGAGCGCACTACACGAGCTCCAGCCGCACTTCCCGCCCGAGCGCGCGGGCGGCCTTGAAGACGGTGTCGAGCTGAATTCTGTCGTTACTCGGATCGAGGACGCGGTCCAACTGACTCCGGCTCGTGTGCATCCGCCTGGCCATCTCGTTCTTGCTGACCCCTTCTTTGGCCATCGCTTGCTCCAGCTCCCACGCTAGAACGCGCTTGATCGCGATGGCGCTCGCCTGCTCGTAGGTGCCTTCATCCTTCAAGAACCGATCGAAGGACGAGCCGATGTGACCCCTCTTCTTCCTCTTGGTCATGATCCAATCTCCCTCCTCCGTTTCAGCGCCAACTCCAAGTCCGCTTTTGGCGTCTTCTGCGTCTTCTTGACGAAACCGTGCAGGAGCACCATGCGCTCGTCAGCGACGCAGAAGATCATGCGAGCGATACGACCGTGGCTAAGGTCGCTTCGAATCTCAAACAAGCCGCGACCGAGGGAACGGCACACCGGCATTCCTACCGGCCAGCCAAACTCGGCTGTCGCAATATCCTGACCGACAATGCGCCGGTCGACTTGGTCCAATCCCTTCAACCACTCTCGTACCGGCTCCCTCCCGCTTGCCGTACGATAGAACGCGGCCGGAAGTTTCTTGAGCTCAACCAACGACACCGCTCCTTTGGCGGTATATTGTACCTCATACGGTACATGCGGCCAATAGGAAATCTCGGCTTCGCGAACACGCCGTCCGGCACCATACGAGCGGCTCGAAACGGAGCCGAAGACAGTTAACGCAGGTTAAAGACCGTGGCTCCCGTGAGCGACCCTTTTCGGGAGTTCTTGAGGCGTTCGGCCATGGCTGACCGCCCCAGTTCCGACCGCGCCAAAACGGCCAATTCCTGTCGCTCGCGCTCCTACTCGGCTTCCTTCATGAGCCGGTGAATGTTATCCATCACTTCACGGATCGCCGGCGAGCGAGGCGAGCAGCTCGTCGAGCTGCCCGAACGTCTCGTTCATGGCTTCCTGCGCGCCGGTGCCGGCGGCGTCGAGCGCTTCCTTCGTCGGGTAGAGCTCGCTCATCACGAGCGTCGTCTTGCCGTTCTTCTCTTCGAAGGTGACGGTGGTGACGGAACCGTCGGCGCCGCTTTCCTCATTCGTCCAGACGATGCGCTGGTTCGGCACCACGTCGAGGTACTTGCCGAAGAAGGCCATCGGGTTCGCGGGGTCGTCGCCGAACACGAGGCGGTATTTGCCGCCGGTGCGCACGTCCAGCTCGCACGAACGCAGCGTCATGCCCATCGACCGCGGCACCCACCATTGCTTGAACAGCTCGGGTTTCGTCCACGCTTCGAACACGAGGCGCGCGGGCGCGTCGAACGTGCGGGTAACGACGACTTCGCGATCGGACTTGCGTTCAACGGTCGTGCGATTCATGCGGGCCTCACTTTCTCTTCTTGCGGGCATCGGGTTTGTCACGGGACTTGAGCTGCTCGATCACGCGGTCTAGCGTTTCGAAGCGGGCGTCCCAGACCCGGCGGTATCGCGAGATCCACTCAATTTCCTCTTCAAGCCGGCAGGGGCCGATCTTGCAGTTGCGTACGCGGCCGACCTTTTCGGTCGTGACGAGCCCGGCCTGTTCGAGCACGCCGACGTGTTTCTTCATGCCGGTGAGGGTCATGTCGAACTTGTCGGCAAGGTCGGTGATCGAGGCGTTGCCGCGCGCGAGCTGCTCGAGAACGCCGCGCCGGGTAGCGTCCGCGAGCGCGGCGAAGGAGGCGTTGAAGTGGGTTTGTGAATGCTGAACCATATGGTTCAGTATGGAGGAGACGGGCGGCGGGATGCAAGCGTCCTGAACGTCTCGTCCCGGTGTCGGAATGCGCCCATCGAAGTCGCCTGTTTCTCCTCTGGTGGCTTCGAGGGCGAGGGCCGACCATCCTTTGTATGCGGCCGCGCAACGTCTTTCACATCTTCAGCACCGCCGTGCAGCACTGGCTCGAACAGATAGTGAGAAACGAAGTCGCGAGGGTGCTTGCTGAGAAACTCGGCGAATCTCGGAGATTTACCTTCTTTAGCCAGTGCAAATCGTATCTGTTCGAGCGTCGAATTTGGGTCGACGGAGGCCGACTCCGTTTCGCCGAAACTATAGCATCTGTCCGGCCGCCTCGGAGACGAGGACTGCCATTCGGGCCTTGCGGTAGACGAATGACGCGTATCGGCGGTACTCGCGGCGCTCAGCCATCGGCAAGCGCCCGGAACTTGTCCGACGTGCCACGGCCAGGACGCGTCACTCGCCAGCACCCGTGGTCGGAAATCCATCTGCGACGGTGGGGCAACCTCAGCGCAATGGTCGTGCGCGATTAGCCATTGCCCTTTGACTCTGCGCAGCCCGATGGTGAGGCGCACAGTGGAGTCGAAAATCTTCATGAGGGCGTAACAATACGCCACCCTTTCGCCGGCAGTGATTTGGCAATTCAGCCACATCGAATGATCGCGGCCCGCCTGGGCTGTGATCAAAGAACAGTTCCCACGTCTTCCTGTACTCCACCATCCCCTGGGACCGCAGAGGCATGGGGACATCAAACATCAGAATGTCGTCGGTGTGGTTCGCAAGCACGCCATCCATGTCCTTCGCGTGGACTGTTTTTGCCCAGCTTTCAACCCGCACGAAACGACGCGTCACGCAAGGAAGTCGATGGCTCGCCCGACGCCCCGGGCTTTCGCGGCCTCATAGACCTGCCAGGCCGCGATCGCATCCTGAAACGCAAGCCCGACTCCGCCGTAAATCGTGATTTGATCCGCCGACGTGCGGCCCGGATGCGTGCCGGCGAGCACGTCGCCGAACTCCGCGTCGACGTGGTCGTCGCCTAGCCCGATGCCGCAGAGTGCCCCGAGCTCAACGGCGAGCGCGCGATCGTCGCAGACGAAGAGCCCTTCGCGAATCACATTGGCATCGACTTCGGCCTTGCCGGGCTCGTCGGGACCGAGCGTCGTGACGTGCGTACCGGCAGCGAGCATGCCAGGCACAATGAACGGCGTCTTCGACCACGTCGCGACGAGGACGATGTCGGCTTCGCGGACAGCGGTTGCGACCGACGACGCAGCCTCGACTGGAGTGTGCAACTCGCTGCGCATCGCCCGCGCGAACGCTTCGGCGCGCTCGGGCGCGATGTCGTAAACGGAGGCGCGTTCGAGCGGCCGCAACGCCGCGAGCGCGCGCAGTTGTTGCGTGCCCTGCACTCCGGCGCCGATGACGGCGGCCGTGACGCCATCGGATCGCGCGAGCACGTGTGCGGCGAGCGCACCAGCGAGACCAGTGCGAACCGCAGTCAAATGCGTCGAATCCATGACGGCCAGCAGATCGCCTTTCGCGACATCGTGCAGGCACAGCACGCCGCGAATCGCCGGATCCTCACCCGGGAATTTCGCGTGCACCTTGACCGTGTACGCGGGAACGCCGAGCGCGATCCCGGGAAAGAGCACGGTGGCTGAGCTTGGGCCCGGGAGCGGCGCGCGAACGCGCTGTGCTCTGCCCGACGCACTCGCCGAGTACGCGATGAATCCGGCACGGAGCGGCTCGACGAGGGACGGCGGGTCGAGCAGTGCCTCCACGTCGGACCGTGTCAGCAGAAGCGTCCTCATCGGTTACAGCGGCGCCGCGAGCGGGGTCCAGCGCTGCTCGCGCCGGGCACGCAAACATCGCGACGTACTCGTTGTACGATCGCCCCCACGGTACGACATCACGCTCGCTGATCTTAATACCGTAGGACACGAAGCGAAGTGCAACGGGCACGAACATGATGTCGGCCAGGAGAAATCTCCGAAAAGCCATCGTCCCCGACTTCCATACCGAGCGCGACAGTCTGACCAGATTTCATCAATGCGAGCGATCTGTGCAAGGCATGAATTCGACAACGAGAGCGTGCTTCGTTCCCGTCGCGCTCGGATGTTTTGGGGGAGTTCCCCACGTACGCCAAGGAATCCCGAGTGCATTTCAGCACTGATCGACTGGGCATGAGCCCTTGCCCGTTTGTCTTCCGGCCAACCGATCGCATCGGGATGTCTCTCGAGTATATATTGATAGATGGCCATCGAGTCCCAGACCTTTAGATCCCCATGCAGCAATACAGGTGCCCGCCCGGCCGGGGAGTATTGTGCGATGTCCGAAACCAGGTTTCGGTGAATATCGGAACTCTGATCTCCTCGAACGGGATGCCGCTCTCGCGAAGGAAGAGCCAAGCACGCAGCGACCATCACGAGTAGTTGCGATTGGCGATTACGAGCTTGTATGGGGCTATATGCATGAGTTGGGGACACAACTTCGAATGGCCGGTTCGGGTCGGCCTTTCGCGTTCGCGCCGATCATACCGCCATCTTCGAGCGAAAGATCGGCCATTGGACGCGGTTATTTGCGGCGCGCATATACATCGGGATTGTGCAGCTCCATGAAAACCTGTGGAGCCTTCAACGGTGTGAACCCATATTTCTCGTACAATCCGTGTGCGTCTCTCGTAGCCAAGATCCAGCGACGCAACCCCTGCAAGTCAGGATGATTAACAACGCACTCTGTTAACCACTTTCCCAAACCCCGCCCGCGGTACTCTGGAAGTACAAAAACGTCGTTGAGGTACGCAATAGTCGCGTAGTCCGTAATTACGCGTGCAAAGCCGATTTGGTGGTCTCCGTCGAGGAGCGCAAAGCAAAGTGACCCGTCGATAGATTTTGCTACTGTTTCACGAGGAATATCCTTCGCCCAATACGAGGTGGCTAAGAAATCCGAAATGACTTGCAGGTCGAGGCGATCGGACTCGCAAGTAATCGTAAATCCGTTGCGAGTC
>Ga0214471_10000931_pt1 | contig 23739 bp, 22 predicted proteins | sample RVTome_5_FD_207665 | JGI IMG/M metagenome (GOLD analysis project Ga0214471, IMG submission 207665) | Soil microbial communities from uranium-contaminated site in the Upper Colorado River Basin, Wyoming, United States - RVT142D155 | ecosystem: Environmental > Terrestrial > Soil > Contaminated >... | reverse complement strand
CGATGACTTCGGAGTACTTCCGGCTGGGCGCGCCCTTGATGAAGAGCAGCTTGGCCGGTCGGGCGTCGTAGATCTGGCGGAGCGCCTGGTCCAGCGCCGCCAGCGAGACCACGTTGTTGTTGATCGCGTACGACCCGTCGGGCCGCAGCTCGAGGACGATCTGGTCACTCCGCTGCTGTTGCTTCTGCCGCTGTTGCTCCTCGGGCGGTACCTGCACGTCGAACGCGCGGCGCGACATCGGTTGCGTGATCATGAAGATGATCAGCAGCACCAGGAGCACGTCGATCATCGGGGTCACGTTGATGTCGGACGTCAGGCCGCCGCCCGTGCCGCCAGGGGCCATCGCCATGGCTCAGGCTCCTCCCCGTCGGCGCACGAGAGACTGCCGCTGTTGGGCGATGGCACCGACGACCCGGACGCCCGCTTTGCGCGCGATCTCGATCCCTTCCTGCACGCGGCCGAAGCTGATGCTCTCGTCGGCCTTGAGGAACAGAATTTTGTCGGTCGTGCGGGTAGCGTAGATCGCTGCCAGCCGACCCGGTAGCTCATCATCGCTGATGGGTCGCGAACCCTGGCCGAGGTCGAGGAAGAACCCGCCGGTCCGGTCGATGCCGAGGATGATTTCACCCGACCCCTCCGGGCGCGACTCCGGGTTGTTCCCGCTCGGCAGCGTCGCCTGGAACCCAGCCGTGATCAGCGGCGTCACGATCATGAAGATGATGAGCAACACCAACATCACGTCGATCATCGGCGTGACGTTGATGTCGGCCTTGACGGCCGCTTTGCTACTTACTGATAGGGCCACTGGACTGTGACGCCTTTTGCGTCTGGAATTCCTTGGTGAAAATCGACCGCCCGAACTCGCTGCCGACGCTCTTGATGAGGTAGTCGATCAGCTCCTTCGACGTGTACGTCATCTCCACCGTGAGGAAGTCGAGCTTGGTGGTGAAGTAGTTGTAGAGCCACACCGCGGGAATGGCCACGAGAAGGCCGAACGCAGTCGCGATGAGGGCTTCCGCGATGCCAGCCGAGACGGCGGCCAGGGAGCCGCCACCGCCCGAGGACGCCATGGCCGTGAACGAGTTCACGATTCCGACCGTGGTCCCGAGGAGGCCCACGAACGGCGTCGTGGCGCCGGTGGTGGCGAGAATGCCCAACCCACGTTTCTGCTCCGCGGTAATGATCAGCATCTGACGCTCCACCGCGCGCTCGGCCGAGTTGATGTCGGCCGCGGTGATGGTGGCGCGATCCCGTAGGAGCGGCTTCACTTCGGACAGCGCCCCGCCGATCACGCGGGCCACGTGGCTCTCCTTGAACTCCTTCTTCTCGGCCAGCTTGATGGCGGCGTCGAGCTGCTCCTCCTGCAGATAGCGTGAAAACTCGGGCGCGAACTTGCGCGTGGCCTTCTGTGCCTTCCGCAGGTACCAGGCCTTCTGGAAGGTGACGGTCCAGGACCACACCGACATGACGACCATGGTCCACACCACGAACTTCACGAACAACCCCATCTGTGAGTACAGGTCGAGCAGTGAGACACCCATGAGAGGTCGAGCTCCTTTGGCGCTACTTCTTCAGAGTAAAGTTGAACGGAATCTGCACGAGGACCCGAACGGCGCGCCCGTGCACCCGGGCAGGACGGAACAGGGCGCGCAACACGGCGTTCTTGACCGGCTGGTCGAAGCCCGGGTTGGGGCTGCGGACGATGCGGAGCGACGTCGGCTCGGCGCGGCCCATTGTGTCAATGACGACCTGCACGATGACCGTTCCCTCGATCCCCGCGGTACGCAGCAGCTGCGGGTACTCGGGTTGTGGTGCGGACAGCAGCTCGGGCTTCTCTTCCACCACGGCCTCGGCGTACACCTGGTCGCCCGAGGGGACGAGGCCTGTTCCGATGCCGCCTTCGACCCCCGAACCGCTATAGTCGCGGGGATCGAACTTTTCCTGGAGGTTGATCGGCGGGATGTCGGTCGGAATGACCGTCGGCGCGACGACCGTCTGGAAGCCCTTCAGCTGCACGTCGAGCTGCACCACCTTCGGTTGCTCTTCCTGCTGCTGTTGCTCCTGCACGTAGACCATCATCGTGTCCACGAGCGGGCCCGTGTCCGTTTCCGCCGCGCCGAGCGTGGCGTACACGGCGAACGCGATGAGCCCTGTATGCACCACCACCGAGACCAACCCGACGCCAAAGCTGCGTTTCTTGCTTGTGCCGCGCTGGGACTCGATCAGGTGATCGAACACAGACCGCCTCCGTGGAGTTAAGCCTGGGAAATAGTACCGCAATCACCAGGCCCGCCAGTGGCACGGAGATTACAAATCGATGACAGCCGAATTAGGGTCCGGAAACGTCGTAGGTCACACGCCCTTCCCCGCCCTTCCCCACCCACTCTGGAGAACTCGACCCGAAGCTGTACGCGCGCCGGGACCGGCTCCGTCCCGGCCATCGCGGGGCGAAATCGAGCTTGGAGCAGCGCTTGTCGCACGGGCTCCACCATCCGCGGCGCCGTGCCGCGGCGGGGAGTAGCGCGACGGCGCTGTCGAGCTGGTTCGCGGGCATGAGCGTCCGAGCCTGGACCACGAGTGCGCGGACCCTTGCGAAGTCGCCTGGCGCCGCCGTCGCGCCTGCCCCGCGAGCGGCGCCATGACCGGCAGCGCGTACACGACGAACAGCGGAAGAAAACGAAGCGACGAAGCGTCCATATCCACCACCGGTCAGGAGAGGCAGCGCCATAATAAACACTCAGCGCTCGATTCGGAACGTGAACGGAATCTCCACGAGCACGCGTACCGCGCGCCCGCCGACCCGGCCAGGCCGAAACAGCGCCCGCCGCAGCGCCTCCCGCACGGGCGCAACGAGCCCGTGGTGTGGCGTCGCCGCCACGGAGAACGATTCTCGCTCCACCCTACCCAGCGTGTCCACCACCACGCGCACGATAAGGAGTCCTTCCACGCCGAGGTCCCGCAGGCTCGTTGGGTACGCGGGCGGTGGTGCCGACAACAGCTCAGGCCGCTGCTCGGTCAACTCGAGTGGGACGACCGCATCCCACGCCGGCGCACCCGGGCGCGCTGGCCGCGCCTCCACGCCCGGCGACAAACGAACGCGTTTGATGAAACGCTCGTCGATCTCCTTAGGAAGCAAGCCAGGTTCATTCGGAAGCTTCGGAAGCTCGAAAGGCTCCGGCGGGTCGGGGAGCGTCGGCTCTGCGTCCGGGCGCTCGCCCGGGGACTCCCACTCATACGGTGGCATCGGCTCCAAGATCATCGGTCGTAGTGGCACGGCTTCTCCCTGAGGAGCGAGTAGGACGCCCACAACGACAGCCGCGTGGAGCACGCTCACCAGCGTCGCGCTCCCCCACGCTCGGCGGTCCGCTGAGTCCGTGCGCCACCTCAAGGTCTCCAGCATACGCCCTCCTGGAAAACGGGTCGCCTGGAGTTTGGGGGACGGACGTTACAGCCCGGCAGCGCACCGGGTGACGATTGCGTGACAGTGGGGTGAGGTGTCGCCTACGGGACCGGACGAAACGGCAGGCTCACCGTGAACACGGTGCCCCGGCCGGGCCGGCTCTGCACATCGATCGAGCCGCCGTGGGCCTCGGCGATCCACTTGCAGATGGCGAGGCCGAGGCCCGTTCCCGCACGCTGCCCCGTGCGCGTACGCGCGGTGTCTGCGCGCCAGAAACGGTCGAACACGTGGGGCAAGTCGCCCGGGGCGATGCCGATGCCGGTATCGGCCACCGACAGCTGCACGCGCCCGTCGCTCGCCTCCAGCTGCACGCGTACCGTCCCACCATGCGGCGTGTACTTCACTGCGTTCTCGACGAGGTTGAGGATCAGCTGACGCATGCGGCTCGGATCCACGTCGAGCATGATGGGATCGGCGGGCGTCGCCATTTCGATCGCCACACCTGCCGGCTCGGCGAGCAGGTCGCCGGTCTCGCGCGCCTCTTCGACGATGGCTCTGAGGTCAACAGACTCCCGGTGCAGATCCGCCTGTCCCTCGTCCGCCCGGGCGAGCGTGAGGAGCGCGTCCACGAGCTCGGTCATACGGTTGATCTCCGCGAGCGTCTCCTCGAGCACGGGGAGCGACTCGGGTGTCGCTTTGGGGCTCGTGATCATGCGCTCGACGCCCGCGCGTAACACGGTGAGCGGCGTCTTCAGCTCGTGGCTGGCGTCCGCGGTGAAGCGGCGTAGCGCGGTGAAGCTGCGCTCAAGCCGTGCGAGCATGCCGTTGAGGGTCGCCGCGAGGCGCCCGACCTCGTCCTTCACCATCGGCTCGGCCAGCCGCCGGTGCAGACTGCGCCCGTCCGTGATCTCCCGCACCTCCGTAATGATCCGATCCACGGGCTCCAGCGCGTGGCGCGCAATCCATTCCCCGATGAGCACGGCTGCGAGGATACCCGCGAGGATGAGTAGGATCAGGGTCGCGCTGAGTCGTTGCAACGCCTGCTGGGTCGGCCCGGTGTCGCCAGCCGCGAGCGCCGCTCCCAGCTGAGGATCGGCCCCTGCCACCGGGCGCACCACGTAGTGCAGTGTGGGGCCGTCGGGCGAAAGGTGGATCGTGCCCCGCGGGCTCCCCCCTTCTCTGACCCCCAGCTTGCGCAGTTCTTCGACCTGAGGGAGCGCCAGCGCCCGCGCGGCGGGCGAGAGGAACAGAACCCGACCGGAACGGTGGAGGATGACGAGGTAGTCCGGTACAGCCTCGAGCGTGGCGGCGAGGTCCACCACCAGCACTGGCTTGCCTTCGGGGTCTTCCCGCACCACTACGTTGCCGGCGCGGTAGCTTTCGACAAGGATGCCAGAGGCCAGATCGGCCGTGGCTTCGATGCGGCGGTCGAGCTCTTCGAACGCCGCGCCCCGCCCAGCCACATAGGCCACGACTCCGAAGACCGTGACGGTCAGAAACAGCGCGGTGGCGTACCACGCGGTGAGCCGGCCACGAATCGTTTGCATGTTACGCCTTCAGGACGTAGCCCACGCCGCGCACGGTATGGATCAACTTGGGCTCCCGCGCGTGGTCGATTTTCTTGCGCAGCCGGGTGATCACGACGTCGACGATGTTGGTCCCCGGATCGAAGTGGTAGTCCCACGCGTATTCGGTGATGAGGGTACGCGACATCACCCGGCCCTGGTGGCGCATGAGATACTCGAGCACCGCGTATTCCTTGGGCGTCAGGTCGATTTGCCTGCCGCCGCGGCGCACCTCCCGGCTGCCGGTGTCCAACACCAGGTCGGCGACCTTGAGCGTGGGAGGCGCGATGCTCTTGGGGCGTCGGCCGAGCGCCTCGACGCGCGCGAGCAGCTCTTCGAACGCGAACGGTTTGGTGACGTAGTCGTCGGCGCCCATGCGCAGCGCCTGCACCTTCGAGTCCACGGCGTCCTGCGCCGTCAGCACCAGGACCGGCAGCCCGCTGCCGCGGTCCCGCAGCGTGCGCAGCACCTCGATCCCGGAGCGTCGGGGCAACCGGAGGTCGAGCACCATGAGATCGTATTGCCCGCTCGTGGCCAGGCGAAGCGCCTCGTCACCGTCGTCCACGAGCTCGGTGTGGTAGCGGGCTTCCTCGAGCCCTCGCCGCACGTACTCGCCGACCGTCCTGTCGTCCTCGACGACCAGGATCTTCATCCGATGGGGAGGTACACTTTGAAGTCCGAGCCGACGCCGATCTGCGACTCGACCTCGATGCGGCCCCGGTGCTCCTGAATGATGCCGTAGCAAATGGATAGCCCCAGCCCCGTCCCCCGCCCCTGCGGCTTGGTCGTGAAAAAGGGCTCGAAGATCTTGGGCAGCTGGTCTTGGGAAATGCCGTGTCCGGTGTCGATGAACTCCACGAGCACTTCGTCGTGGCGATGCTGGTTCCGCTGTGTCCGCACCGTGAGCACCCCTCGTGCATCCATTGCATCCGTGGCGTTCAGCATCAGGGCCATGAAGCCCTGGATCAACCGCTCCGCATCACCCTGCACCGACGGGAGGTCTGCGTCGAGCTTGCGCACCACGGTGAGCCGCTTGAACCGGTCGTGGTGCTTGAGCAGAAACAGCGTTTGCTCCACTACCGCGTTGAGGTGCACCGGCTGCTGCGTGCCGGTTCGGGGCCGCGAGAAGTCGAGCAACCCGTCCACGATGCGGCGGCAACGTTGTACTTCCGTATCGATGATCTTGAGGTATTCCTCGTACGATGCCCGGTCGGCCGGCGCGAGCTCCTCGGTCCGCAGGGCGAGCGCCTCCGCGCACGCCAGGATCGTGGCAAGCGGATTGTTGATCTCGTGCATGACGCCGGCGGCGAGCTGCCCGATGGCGGCGAGCTTGTCGGTCTGCGACAGCCGTTGCTGGGCCTGGCGCCACTCCGTCACGTCCTCGCCGATCGTGATCACGTGGGAGATCCGCTCGTCGGCCAGGTGCATGGGGATCTTGGTGATGCGATAGTACCGGGTCTCGCCGCTGGTCTGCGACTCCATTTCTACCCGTTGCATCTCTCCCGTCTCGAACACGCGATCGAACTCGCGTTTCAACAGGTCGCGCGGCTGCCGGTCCAACACATCGAAGATCTCGCGCCCGAGCGCGTCGTCGCGCGCCACGCCCTGGGTGCCAGCCTCCCGCTTGCGGTTCCACGCGCGAATGCGGTAGTCGTGATCGACGACGTAGAGACCCACCGGGAGCGAATCGATGATGCGAGCGGCGAAGTTGCGCTGCGACTCGACTTCGCGCGTTCGCAGCGCCACCTCGGAGGCGAGGTCTTGCGACAACTCGGCGGCGGCCAGGACCGGGGCGAGCAACCGCGCCACCACGAGCAGGACGTCGTGCGCCACGTGCGCGTCGCCGCCCGCGGGGGCGATCGCCTCGAGGAGGCCCAACGGCTCGTCGTCTTGCAGCAGGGGGAAGCGCACCAGCAACCCACCGGGGACCGGCTCGCGCACGGATCCCAGAGTCATCCACTCCGTCAGCGGAACCGCCTCGGCCGAGAGCGCCGCCTCCTCTGGGGGCGAGGCGAGGGCCGTGTAGTCCGTCCCCTCCTCGTTGCGTACCCACAGCCGGCAACGCCGCAGCGACAGGCCGCGGCGCAGCGCTCCCACCACCTCCATCAGGGCCGCCGGTGACGCCAGGTCCACCGCCAGGATCGACGCCACCTCGGCGAGCACCCGAAGCCCGGGATGATCGGTATCCAGCATGGGGGCGGCCATCCGCTCTGCTAGGGCGCTCTTCCGCCCCGCGTTAGCGGGACCTCGGCCCGCACGCCGAGAAAGACGCGCACGTCCACGCCGCGACCGAAAAAGGCCATGGGCCCGAGCAGCAGGGTGAACTGCGTCTGCTCCGGATCGCCGTAGCGCAACGTGGGCAACAGCGCCGCACTCATCCATCGTGGTCCCTGCGGGATCGGCGAGTTGGCGGCGACGTACCCGGCGGCCTCGACGGTCACATCGAAGGAGATGCGTGAGATGTCGGGATCGTTCCCCAGCTCGGCCACCGTTACGCTCCCCGTGCGCAGCCCCAGGGCGAGCGCCCCCAACACACCACGCTGCCCCCCAATGAACGAACCCTGATCGGTGAACGAGCCGACGCGCGCCACGGCCGTCCAGTACTTCATCGGCCCGAGGGCGAGCGGGCGCACGATGCCGAGATCCGCTCCCTCGATCTGCCACCCCTCGCCCAACGTCGCGGCGAGTCCCACGGTGATCTTCCCCTGCGCGGCCAACGGCGTAGACAAAGCCGACAGCGCGAGGGACATTGTCATCATGGATCGCCGCACGTTTCTCCTCCTGACGGGCGCCACGAGCGGCGCCATACTGGGTCCAGGCCTCCTCGGTGCCACCGGGTCGACGCGCGTCGGCCGGTTGCGCGTCACCCTCGACGACGAGCGCCGCTGGTCCCTATGGTACCAAGGCGGCGGCACCCCTATCCCGCTGCTCCGTGACGCCACCCTCGGAGCCTGGATCGGGACCCGATTCGTTGCGCTCGGGGACCTGGAAGATACGGTAATTGGCAATCGGCGGCCTCCCTCCGGAGACGCGCTCGTGGTGCGCGGCAGCGCTGGGGACGTGGTGATCGAGGCTGAATTCGTCACCGGCCAGGAAGGCGCGGCCCCGGAGGCCAGTGTCACTATCAGCATCTACCCGGACCGCCAACTGCCCAGCTGCCGGGGCGTGCGCTATTTCGAGCTGCCCGAGACGGGTGTGCTGCCGGGCTCCGGCCACCTGCTCGCGCTCGTCAACGGCTACGAATCCGGGAGCCCGAGTCGCATCACCCGCGTGCCCCCGATAAATGGACCGCTGGAGAGCCACGCGGCGCTTGGACTGACCCGCGGGTCCCAGGGGCTGGGCATGGCGTTCGATCCCGGAGAACCCGGCGATGGCAAGGTCCGGCTCACCGCGGATGGCCTGTCCGCCGCCAGCGATTGGCTGCCCCCGCGCCCCGTCCGCTCCCAGGGGGACGGGGCCACGCTCCGCGTGGCGTACAGCCCGGACGGGGACGGCCTCGCCGCCCTCGCGGCGCTGTTCTCGCCGGCCTCCCCCGTGGACCGGGAGCGACTCGCTTCGCTCACCGTCCCCGCGGGATGGAGCTCGCGATACGCGCTCGCGGCGCGCGAAGTGTCTGAGGACCGAGTGCTGGCCAACGTCGAGCGGTGCGTGACGACGTTCGACGCGCGCCACCTCCGTTGTATTCAGGTCGACGACGGGTACCAGCGAGCCGCCGGTGACTGGGAAACCAACGAACGCTTCAGCCATGGGCACCGCTGGCTCACCGACCACATCCACGCACGGGGGCTGACGGCGGGACTCTGGATCGCGCCGTTCGCTGCGACCGAGCGCTCCGGATTGCCTGCGACGCACCCCGATTGGTTGCTGCGCGATTCCAGCGGGCCCGTGGTGTTCGCGACACGCGATGACTGGGGTGGACCGGTCTTCGGCCTCGACGGCGCACACCCGGGAGTGCAGGAGTGGCTCTACCGTCTGTCCCGCCGGGTCGTGCAGGACTGGGGATACGAATACGTCGCGGCGGACTATCTCCCCTGGATGGTCCACGGTGCTGCCCACCACGGCGGTCTCACTCATGCCGAGGCTTGCCGCCGGGGGCTCGCCGCGATTCGGGACGGGCTCGGGCCCGACGTATTCCTGGTCGGCGCTCACGCGCCCTTACAGCACGCTCAAGGCGTCGTGAACGGCATGCGGGTGGGACCCGACGTAGACGCGAGCTGGTCGAGCTTGCGCGCTTCCGCTCGCGCCCTGGCCCTGCGCAGCTTCTACCACCGCGCGGCCTGGTTCAACCACCCCGACTGCCTGCTCGTTCGGCCCCCGCTCACGGACGTCGAAGCCCGCACGTGGGCTTCAGTCGTCTCGATCTCGGGGGCACTGACGTTTCTGTCGGACGATCTCCAGAGCCTTCCGTCCGAGCGGCTCGACCTGCTCCACCGCAGTCTCCCCGCGGCGACGATGGCCGGTCACCCCGTGGACGTCGTGAGCGACGGCGCGGAGCGGACACCTTCAGTGTGGATGGCGCAGGGTGCGGCGGATTGGTGGACGGTGGCCGTCGTGAACTGGGACGACGATGCGAAAGAGATCTCCGTACCGCTCGTGGACCTCGGGATCCCCACGTCGCGCTGCGCGGCCTACGACGTGTGGCGCGGCGTGCCGCTGCCGGACGTCCGAGAGCGCGTGACCGCCACCGTCCCGCCTCACGACGCGCTCGTGGTGGGTCTCCGACCGGTCGTCACACGACCCCAGGTGATCGGCACGACACGACACGTCGTGCAGGGCGCGGTGGATCTCTCCGCTCAGGAGTGGAACGTCAGGACGCGTACCCTTTCGGGCCGGTCCACGGCGCTAGACGGCCGACCGTACGCCGTGACGATCGCCGTACCCGCGGCGCTGCGTCCCGTCGCGTGCCGGGCCGACGTGCCCTGCGAAACCCGACCGCTCGAGTCGGGGCACGTGGTGCTCGAGTGGCCGCCGGGTGGAGACGGTCGCGACATCGAATGGGAGGTGCGTTTTCAGGCAACGCGCCGGAGGTGACACGGGATGCCTACTGCCACTCCGCCGGCGCCAGCCCTCGAACGAAGTAGCGTTGCGCAACGACGAACACGAGGAGCAGCGGCACCATCGCCGAGACCGCCGCCGCCATCTGGTACGGCCAGTTACCGGGGTAGATCCCCGGCAGCGAAGCCAGACCGACTTCGACCACTCGCATCTCGATCGACCGCGTCGCCACGAGCGGCCACAGCAAGCTCTTCCATTGCTCGGCGAACGCGAAGACGGCGACGGCCGCCAGCGCCGGCTTGGACAGCGGGAGCATGACGTGCCAGAAGATGGTCCATTCGCTCGCCCCATCGAGCCGCGCGGCGTCTTCGAGGTCGTGCGGCAGCGTGATGAAGGATTGTCGCAAGAGGAAGATGCCCCAAACGGACACCATCTCGGTCGCGATGAGACCGGCATAGCTGTCGGTCCAGCCCAACGCCTGAATGACGAGGAACCGGGGAACCACCACCGTCGTGGCTGGGATCATGAGGACGGAGAGAAACGCGAGAAACACGCGCTCCCGCCCGGGGAAGCGCAGCCGGGCGAAGGCATACGCCGCCGCCGCGCTCGTGAGTACCTGCCCCACCACCACCACTCCGGCCACGATGGCCGCATTGGCAAAGAACCGGCCGAACGGCAGGGCGGTCAGGGCGGCTGGATAGTTCTCGAACCGGGGACGCTCGGGGAGCAGCGGCGGCGGGAACCGCATCACCTCGAGCTCGTCCATGAGCGACGTGGAGATCATGTAAAGGAAAGGGACGATCGTCGCAACCAGGAGCACGCCCACGAAGGCATAGCCCGCCCACCGCCACACCCCGGCTCCCCTAGACATGTCCCCTCGATCGACGCAACACCCGGAACTGCATCCACGTCACGCCCAAGAGGATCGCAAACAGGACCAACCCCAGCGCGCCGGCAGGTCCAAAGCGCAGCGACTCCCACGCCGTGTGATAGATCCGAAGGGCGATCACGTCCGTCGCGTGGCCGGGCTCGCCACCCGTGAGCGTGTAGACGAGCGTAAAGACCTGGAACGCGCCGATGAGGCCGGTGACGAGCACGAACAGCGTGACTGGGCGCAGCAGCGGGAGGGTGATGTGCCAGAAGCGCCGCCAGGCGCCGGCGCCGTCGGCCCGCGCTGCGTCGAGGTAAGCGGTTGGGATCGCTTGCAGCCCGGCCACGAACACCGCCGTCTGGTATCCGAGCTGGGCCCACACGGCGACGAACGTGACCGCTATGAGGGCCGTGGTGGGATCCCGCAGCCAGTCGATGGCCGGCATGCCGGCGCGCAACAGCAACCCGTTGAGCACGCCGAAGTCGGCGTGGTACACCCAGCGCCACAGCAGCCCCACCGCGACCGCGGACGACGCGACCGGCAGGAGCAGCACCGCGCGCGCCAGTCGAACGCCGCGCCCGCTGCCTTGCAGGATCAATGCGGCCGTCAGGGCGAGCGCCATGCCGATGGGGACGGACAGAGCGAACAAGGCAGTGTTCCGCAGCGCGGTCCAGACTACCGGGTCGCGAACGAGGTCGGCGAAGTTTTCCAACCCGACAAAGCGCGCCCCGGGCTCTCCGGGCGTCGAGCGGTGCACCGCCACGTACGCGGCGAAGAGCAGCGGACCGACCGCGAACAGGGCGACGTGTGCCGCCGCGGGCGCGAGAAAGCCCCACGCCGCCGCGGTCGTCCGCAACTCGCGCGGGCGCGCGACGGCTCCTGCCCCCCATTGGACCACCGCGGTCGCTCCCGGGCCCAGGAGGGCGAGGGTGACGAGGAGGACCAGCCAGCCGTCAGTGCGGGCATCCTCAGGGGTGGTGCGGAGCTCGAGCCACCGGCCGGCGCTCAACCGCACCGCCACGACGGCATCCCGGCCCCGCTCCGACGCCTCACGGCGGGGAGTGAGTGTCGCTGGTGGGGCGACGGCGAGCGTCGCGCCCCGCCCCACCCGCGCCAGGTCGGCAAGGGGTACGCGCCCCCGTGGTGCGCGAGCGGCCACGTCTTGCACGAGAAGCCGCGCGTCCGAGAGCCAGCGGTCTGTGGACTGGCGAGCGGCACCCCGCACGCCCAGGTAGGCACCGACGCCGAGCATGAGCGAGGCCGCCAGGTAGCGGAGCAGCGGCGCCCGGCTGGGCCGCCCCACAGCGCTCCCTGCGCCCCACGCTGCCGCCAGCGCCACCAGGAGACCGACTAGGAGCCAGAGAGAAAGCAGCGGCGACGCGATCCGCTTTGGTCGTGCCGCAACAGCGCCGACCACATCCCGTTCATTCTTATCCCACAGCGGGGCGACGCCCTGACCGTGCACCCACTCGGCGCTGTCCCGACCGCGAATCTCGTCGAACGCGTCGGGCGACAGCGACGGGCCCGTAGCTCGCACCAGCGGGGCGGTGCCGTGGTACACCTCGACCTGGACTCCCAGTCCCGGAAGGGTGGCCAGCCCGCGAGCCTGGACCAGCAATGGTGCCAGGTCGTAGCCCGAGGCGCGGTCGCGCGCGGGTGGTGTGACCACCGCGAGGTAGTGAGATATGGTCGCGGCCGATCGGAGCGCGTACGCGGTGGCATACCGCTCCCCGGCACGCCAGGCGGCCGCCAGCACGGCCGCCACGGACAGCAGCGCGCCGGCGACCGCCGCCACTCGGGCCGGCGCGGGACGCGTCACGGGGCGCGGCTCACGGGGAGCCGGCCTCCGGCGGCATCGAACATGTGCAGGCGGCGCCGCTCGAACTTGACCCCCACCAGCTCCCCCACCGCGAGCTCCACGAGCCCCGGCAGTCTCGCGATCAACCGTTGCCCCTCGGCATCCAGGTGCACCAGGGTCTCGCTGCCCAGCGGCTCCACGATGAGGATGGCGGCATCGCCGACCCCCTGCCCCACGCCACACAGCCCGACGTGCTCTGGGCGCAGCCCGAGCTGGATTTCACCGAAGTAGTCGCCTGACGGCAACGGGATCCGCAGGCTGCCGCATTCCACCACGCGTCCGCCGTCACCCTTCCCCCCGCCGGACTCGATCGCCATTCCGGTCAGCACGTTCATACCCGGAGCGCCAAGCAGGCGCGCCACGAAGACGTCAGCGGGCCGATCGTACACCTCGGCCGGCGTGCCTACCTGACGCAAGCGCCCTTCGTGCAGGACGGCAATGCGCTGCCCCATGGTCATCGCTTCGACTTGGTCGTGCGTCACGTAGATCATCGTCGACTTGAGGGAGCGGTGCAGTCCGAGGAGCTCTGCTCGCAGCTCGACCCGCAGGTGGGCGTCGAGATGGGCGAGCGGCTCGTCGAACAGGAAGGCCCGCGGCTCGCGCGCGATGGCCCGGCCCAAGGCGACGCGTTGCCGTTCGCCCCCGGAGAGCTCCGCCGGCCGACGGTCGAGGAGGTCCGCGATCCTGAGCCGCTTCGCGACCTGGTCCACCCGCCGCCCGATGTCGGCGCGCGGCAGGCGGCGCATCTTGAGCGCGAACCCGAGATTGTCGCGCACCGTCAGGTGAGGGTAGAGGGCGTGGTTCTGGAACACCATGGCCACGTCGCGCTCGGCTGGCGGTACGCGGGTGACGACGCGCTCGCCGATGACGACGTCGCCCGACGTGGGATCCTCAAGGCCCGCGATGCAGCGCAGCACCGTCGTTTTGCCGCACCCCGAGGGCCCGAGCAGCACCAGGAACTCGCCATCCGCAACGGCAAGCGAGAGATCGCGCACGGCGGCGCGCTGGTCGGGGTCGAACACCTTCGTCAGTTGGCGGACCGTGACGGACGCCATAGGTCAGTCTAAGGACGTCGAGGAGAGGCGTCGAGGAGAGACGTCGTGGAAGGCGTCGAGAAGAGACGTCGAGGGCAGACGTCCGGCGTCAGCCGAGCACGGTCTCCACAACAGCGTAGACGACGGCCCAAAAAACGAATCCAGTGACAATCACACTGCGCACCGTCTCGAGCGGTTTCTTGGTAGCGCCCTTGTCACCGGTCAGCGCGTTCACCTCGACCAGCGCCGCGAGGACGAACACGACGACCCAATAGGTGCCAAGGTTCCCAACGGGGACGGGGAAGTGCGACGCGGCGCCCATGAAGAACAGCATCGGAACCGAGAACACCACGTTGGTCCGCGAGGCGAGGAACGCGCGGCGGGCAGCTCCAGCCGCCGCCGGATTCGCGTGTCCGCCGCTGGCCGTCGTCACGGCGTTCGCGATCACGACCTTCTGGTTCGGCCAGATGACCAGCCAGACGTTGAGGAACATCAGCGTGCCCAAGAGAGCGCCCGTAAGGATCGCGACGCCCCAGGGGCTCGACGCCACGGCGGTGCCCTCGCCAAAGCGCTTCCCGATAATCAGGGCTCCGGACAGGAACGTGATCATGGCGCCCCAGCGAAACCACCACAACGCTCGCGGCACCAGCTTCTGCGTCGCGGCGCTCTTCGTGGCCGTGTCCGCCTCGGCGAAGAACGGCCCCTGGACGAAGTTGAAGTAGTACAGCAGGCCGATCCACGTAATCCCGGCCAGGAAGTGCACCCACCGCAGCGAGAACTCAACACCGCCGCTCGTGAAGATCTGCATGGCAGGCCTCCGGAGAACGCGTTGCCGAGTGAGGGGTCGACGCCGCAGGGAAGATAGTGTCGTGCCAACGCGGCGCAATGCTCGGGAACCCGGATCCCGTATCCCCGGGTTCAGATCACAAACGTCATTGGTTATCTATCCGGCGGTCATACAGTCAACCATCAGGAGCATGACACGATGCCGCAGACCGTTTCTCCGATCGCACGGCGCACCCCGCACGCGCTGCCGCCGTTGCCGTACGACTTCGCGGCGCTCGAACCTCACATCGACGCTCAAACCATGCAGCTCCATCACGGCAAGCATCATCAGGCGTACGTGAATACGCTCAACGCCGCGCTCGACAAGCACCCGGAGCTGTACGACTGGCCGCTTGAGGATTTGCTCAGGAAGATCGACCAGGTACCGGAGGATATTCGCACGGCGGTCAAGAACCACGGCGGCGGCCATCACAATCATTCCCTCTTCTGGACGATCATGACCGCGAAGGGCGGCGGCGAACCCACCGGAGAGCTGGCCAACGCGATCACCAAAACGTTCGGCGGCTTCACGAAGTTCAAGGACCTGTTGAGCGGGGCTTGCGTGGGACGGTTCGGCAGCGGGTGGGCCTGGCTCGTCGTGACCCGTGACAGGCGGCTCGAGGTCTACAGCACGCCGAACCAGGATAGCCCGCTTATGGAGAGCCACACACCGGTGCTCGGCGTGGACGTGTGGGAGCATGCCTATTACCTGAAGTACCAGAACCGGCGCGCCGACTACGTGGCGGCCTGGTGGAACGTCGTCAACTGGCCGGAGATCGAGCGCCGGTTCCAGGCGGCCCGAGGATAACGGGCTGGCGACGCGGCCGGGGGCGCGCGACTTTTTGGCGTCCCAGTCATGGCCCTCGATCGCCGGAAGTTTCTGAAACTTGCCGCCGCGCAGGCGGGCACGCTCGTCGTGGGGGCGGCCTGCGCCACGACGGGCCCGGCCTCGCGACCGGCGACGGGGGTCTGGCGGCGCCCCCGCGATGTCATCGTCGTGGGAGCCGGGGCGTTCGGAGGGTGGACCGCCTGGTACCTGCGCCGGCTGGGCGCCCGCGTCACGCTGGTGGACTCATGGGGTCCGGGAAACTCTCGCGCCACCTCGGGTGATGAAACACGCGGCGTGCGTTCGTCCTATGGCGACCGCGAACTGTGGATCCGCTGGGCCAACGAGGCCATCACGCGCTGGAAGGCGTGGGACGCGGAGTGGTACGACCGCCTTCGTTTGCGGCTGTTCTTCACTACGGGCGACCTGATACTGCGCCGCGAGCCCGAACCCTGGCTTACCGACACGCTCAGTAACTGGCAACGGCTCGGTGTTCCGCACGAAGTCCTGTCGATCGACGAGGTGGCCCGGCGCTATCCGCAGATCAGTGTCGAAGGCATGACGCTGGCCGCGTTCGAGAACAACGCCGGCGTCGTGCGCTCGCGTCGGGTGTGCGAGACCGTGGCCGAAATGTTGCGCGCCAAGGGTGGGGAGATCATCACGGCGCGCGCCGAGCCCGGCCAGCGGACCGGAGGCCGGCTGCGCGACCTCACGTTGTCCACCGGGGTGCGCCTCGGAGCCGAGGCGATCGTGTTCGCGTGCGGACCGTGGCTCGCGAAGGTGTTCCCCGAGGTGTTGGCCGACCGCCTTCGCACGCCGCTCGGTCAGGTCTTCTATTTCGGCACGGCTCCGGGCGACGCCCGTTTCGTTTACCCCAACATGCCGAGCTGGAACGTACCCGGAGTCACGGGATGGCCGGCCCTGCCCCCCGACCACCGTGGGTTCCGCGTGCGGACGGGCGGCGGGCGCCGTAGTCCACCGGGCAGTCCCGCCTGGGATCCCGACGCGTCCGAACGCTGGGTCGAGCCCGAGTCCGTGGACCGCGCCTTCGACTTCGTGTGCCACCGCTTCCCCGCGCTACGCGACGCGCCCCTCCTCGAGACCCGCGCCTGTCATTACGAGCTGTCGACGAATCGCAACTTCATCGTGGACCGGCACCCCGAGCTCGACAACGTCTGGATCGCGGGCGGCGGCAACGCGGAGGGGTTCAAGTTCGGCCCCGTGATCGGGGAGTACGTCGCGCGTCGGGTTTTGGGCCTGGAGACCGACCCCGCGCTGGCGGACGCGTTCAAGCTGCCGACCGAGCGCTTCGAGCCGACGTCGTCGGGATTCCGCGAGGACGAAGAGACGTTCGGCGCGCCGCTCTAGCGGCGCGGCACGAATTTCTGCACCCGCTTGTAGATGTCCACTTCGCTGGTGTAGAGATTCCCCCGCGAGTCGATGGCCAGGTTGTGCACCCAACCCAACTGCCCGGCCTGCCGCCCGCCACGACCGAAGCTCCCCACTGTGCTGAGATCGCTGCGCCGGAGGACCCACACCTTCTGGTTGGTGCCGTCGGGCACGTACACGAACGTCTCGGCGGAGTCGCGGGACAGCGCCACGTCCCACACCGAGCCCATCGCGCGCGTCGCCCGCGCGAGAAATGCCTCGCGCACGAACTGGCCGTTCCTGCGAAACACCTGGATGCGGTTGTTCACTCGGTCCGCAACGTACAGGAGTCCGTCGCGGGAGACGCGCACGCCGTGAACGGTGTGAAACTGCTGCGGAGACGCCGTGGTGTCGTAGTTGGGCGGCCACATAGAAGCCACGGCCCCGTCGTACGGCACCGAGTCGCCGTCGACGGCGCGGCGGCCATACGCACCCCAATGGCGCTTGTACGCGCCGGTGGTGGCGTCGAACACGATCACCCGGCGGTTGCGGTATCCGTCGGCGACGTAGACCTCGTTGGCGGCAGCGTCCACCTCGACCGCCGTGGGCTGCCCGAGCCGGAGCGTGTCGTTGCTGCCACCGGTCTCGCCGGGCCGACCCAGCTGGAGCAGGAACCGACCTTCGTGGCTGAACTTGAGCACCACCTGATCGGCGCCGCCGTTGGAGGCGATCCAGACGTTCCCCGCGGCGTCCACGTGGATCCCGTGCTCGGTCCGCGGCCAGTATGGAGCGTTTCCGGCACCGCCCCAGGCCCGGACCACGTTGCCCTCCTGGTCGAACTCGATCACTGAGGGCGCCGGCACGCAGCAGGTGGAGAGGGGCGGGTTCTGGACGGCGCCGGCCTCGCGGGCCGTGAGCGTCCGCGGCCGATGCACGATCCAGACGTGGTCGTTGGGACCGACGGCGACACCCGAGACCTGCCCGATGATCCAGTTGTTCGGCAGCTCCTTCGGCCAGAACGGGTCGACTTGGAATTGGGGAGCTCCACTTCCCCCCACCGCCACGCCACCCCCGGGGCCAGGGACCGGGGACTGGGGCCCCGCCCCGCCCCGCGAAGGACCTGCCGTAGCCGGCGGCGGTAGCGGGGAGCGCATCGCGACGATACGGCTCGTCAGCTTTCCGAGCTGCTCGATCTCAACCTCCACCACGTCACCGGGCTTCACGGTGTTCTCCTTCCCTTGCAGCGTGGGATAGGTCCCCGTGTAGATCAGGTCGCCCGGCAGCAGCGTCATGTAGCGGCTGATGTAGCTGACGAGCTGCGCGGGGGTGTTGAGGAGCTGGCTGGTCCGTCCCGTCGCGACCGGCTCCCGGTTGACACGGATATCGACCCGCAGGTCGCCGTAATCCACGCCCGTGACGATGGCCGGACCGAGGGCCGCCCAGGTGTCCATGGCTTTCGAGATCAGGCGCGTGGGCTCGTTCACGCTCTGTCGTTCGCCATACCAGGTGTTCTCGCTGAAGTCGTTCCCCACGGCGACGCCGAAGATGTAGGCCGGCGCGTCCTCGACCGAGACGTGCCGCGCGCGCCTCCCGATCACGAGCACCAGCTCGCCTTCCCAGTCCAGGTTCGTCGCCTCGGGCGGATGCTCGATCTCCGCGTCCGGGCCTACCAGGCTCGTAGGCATTTTGGCGAAAAAGCGCGGGTGCGCCACCGGCTGCTCTCGGCCGGGACGCCGAGTGTTGATCGCAATGCCGAGGACCTTGCCGACGCGCGCTGGGTCGAGCGGTGACAGCAGCCGGACCTCGGCGGCCCGCACCCGGCGGCCGGTGGGACGCGGGTTTTGAAATGGGTCACCTGAGAGCTCGCGGATCGACTCGCCCTCGAGGAGGCCGTAGGCTGTGTCGCCTCGCAGGGCGTAGCGGACGTGGCGTTGCTGAGCGGTAACGCGGTGGGGCGGCACAGCGACAAGCAGAAGCAGCGCCGTACCTACCACCTCACGGATTCTCATTCGTCCCCCTCGCCTCTCTCACAGGCAGCGCCAGCGCGACCAGCTCGGCCGGCACATCCGCGCTCGCCACGGCTACCACGATGTACTGGCGCCCGGCATGCAGGAACGTGATGGGAGACGCGTTGGTGGGTGCGGGCAAGGCGATGTGCGCGATCTCCAGGCCGGTGCGCTTATCCACGGCATGGAACACCGGTCCACCACCCCGACCCTCTCCGTAGAAAAGCAGCGCTTTCGTCACGAGGACGTTGGCGTGCGCGTTCTTCCCCGTGCGCGGCACGGTGACACCCTGGAGCGCGGCGTGGCTCTTGATGTTGTCGGGCGTGTCGCCGTTCGGGATCATCCAGACATGCTCGCCGCTGTTCAGGTCGATCGCCGTGATGCGGCCGTAGGGCGGCTTGAACAGCGGCAGACCCTGGAGACTCCGCCCTCCGCCGCCCGGCCCGAGGGAGACGTAGCGCATCTCGGAACGCGAGGGATTCGACTCGAGCGCGATGCGGCTCACGCCCCCTTGCGACGCAACGTACAGAACGCCGCTCTCGGGGTCGACCGCGGATCCCCCCATGATGTTCACGCCACCGTTGGCGCCGGGCGCCTGGAACGTGCACTTGGTGCTGTCCGCGGCATCGACCACCGACACGGGCGTGTAGAGCGGTCCCATGCGGCATTCCCGCGCGATTTCGATCGCCTGACGCCGGAGGTCCGGGGTGAAGTCGATGAGATCGTCGGGCCCGACGCCCTGGCGTTCGTAGGGCGCCGGGCGCGTGGGGAATGGTTGCGTGGGGGCAGTCCACTCGCCCGGCGTGTCCGACTTGGGCACCGCGCGCTCCTCGATGGGCCAGATGGGTCGGCCGGTGACGCGGTCGAACACGTAGGCGAAACCCTGTTTCGTGGTCTGCACGACGATCTGCCGGCGACGGCCGTTGACCGTGACGTCGAGTACGTTGGGCGCGGTGGGCGTGTCGTAGTCCCAGATGTCGTGATGAATCATCTGAAAGTGCCACACGCGCCGCCCGGTCTGTACGTCGAGCGCGACCACGCTTTCCGAGAACAAATTCGCGCCGGGACGGTGGCCGCCATACCAGTCGTTGTGCGGGTGCCCGGCGGGCACGTATACGATGCCCCGTGCCGGATCGGCTGAGAACGGCGCCCACGCGTCGTTCTTGCCGGCCACCTTCCAGGAATCTTCCAGCCACGTGTCGTGGCCGACCTCACCGGGCCGGGGAACGAGATGGAACACCCAGAGCTGCCGACCCGTTCGAACATCGAACCCGCGGATCGTGGCAGGAATGTTCTTGAGCCGCTTGGGATAGTAGCCTTGGAGCGCCGAGCTGCCCACGACGATCACGTCGTTGACGACGATGGGCGGGGAGCTCGCGCCAATCGACCCCTCGGCCGGGTCGATGCCGTAGACGGTGCCAGGGCCGTCGGCCCCCGCGGCGCGCTCGGGCCCATTGTCGCCATTCGTCGCCATGGGCCCGGGCCGGCCCGTCCACGGGACCAGCTCGTACCCCAGCCCCTTCATGAGATCGACTACGCCCTGCTCTCCGAACCCGGCCGCGGGCCGGCCGGTGCGCGCGTCGAGCGCCACCATGAAATAGCCGGGCGTGACCACGATCAGCCGCTCCGTGGATCCGTCGCGCCAATACGCCAGTCCGCGGCCCGAAAACCGCCGCGGGGCTTTTTCCCAACGCAGCCCCTCGTCCATGCGCCAAATCCACCTGGTCTCACCCGTGGCCGGATCGATGGCGGCCACGGCCCGTCGCTCCCCCGCAACCGTGTACAGCACGCCGTTGGCGTACAGCGGCGTGGCTCGGTAGTACGTCTCGGGCTCGGGCCCGAAGTTGGCGGCCCGCCAGCGCCATGCCACACGCAGCGTCGCGGCGTTGTCGCCCTTGATCTGGTCGAGGGACGAGTAGCGCGTGCTGCCCGCGTCGCCGCCCCAAAACCGCCACTCGCCGTCCACCGCCCCTTGCTGACCGGAACCGGGCGTGACCGGGAAAAGAGCGAGGAGGATTACGAGTGCGCTGCGAGTCATGTCGCTACTCCGGTGACGGAGGTTCGATCTTCACGCGTCTGAGACCCGCGTCGTCGCTCGGCAACTCCCGAGGGCCGGTGGGCAAACCGTTGAGCTTGAAGACGTAGGCCATGACGTCGGCGTACTGCTCGCGCCGCAGCTGTCCCGGGTTGTCGTAGGGCATCGTTGTACGCATGAGGGTGAAGAGATCGTATGCGGTGGTGCCGTTCCAGGCTCGCAAAAAGACGGAGCCGCTGAACTGACCCGGGGTGTGACACGAGCTGCAGATGTCCCGGAACACCGCCTCGCCGCGGTCGGCCTGGTCAATCGTGTACGAGCCCTCGCTGACGCTTTGCGCCGCTGCCGGCGCGCCCGCGAACAGAGCGACGGCGGCGGCTGCGACGCGGTGAACGACCACGTTCACGGTCGCGGCGCGAGCAGACGTGCCAGGAGCCCCGCGTGGTCCGATGGCCACAGCGGATGCTCGGGGCCCGGCACGCGATCGGCCGGCGCATCGCCGAGGCGTCGGATCTCGCCCACAAGCTCCCGCGGTGCGCGTCCGATTCCCCTCGCGAAGACGTAATCGATGCGCTCGGCGAACGTGGCGCGTCGGTTGGACAGGTCCTCCACGTGACAGCAAGTGAGCCCGGGAGCGCGGGAACGCAACGCGGCCCACATGTCGGCGAACCCCCCGCCGGCGAGCACGTGGTGCATCAGGGAGCCGGGCACGTCGTTGAAGTCGCCCATCAGGATCGCGCGTGGAGCCGCGCCGACAGCGAGGAGAAGCTCACCAGCCTGCGCGGCCCGCAGAGTCGTCAGGTCGAGACCGGTCAGATTGGGCTCGAGATGCGTGTTGAAAAACGCGTACGACTGCCCGCCGATCGTTCCCGTGATGCCGACAAACCCTCGGACCAGCGTCACGCCCGGCGCCACGGGGCCCAGGTTGGTGACGTAGTTCTGCGCGACCCGCGAGCTCACGGCCACGCGGTGGGGGTCAACGAGTATCGCATCGTGGTCTACGACCAGCACGGCCCCCGGAATGGGCGCGGCCTCTACGTTCGTGACGATCGCGGCCACGTCGTAGTCGAGCCCGCGCGCGGCGAGCGCCGACTCGAGGATCGCGAGGAAATCGAGATCGACCTCGAGCGCCAATCCGAGTGGCCGGAGATCGATATCGATCGTCCACACCTCCTGGAGGCCGACGACCTCGGGCCGTGCCCGCTCGATGGCGTCCGCGATCGCCGCCGCACGCGAGGGAAAGTCCGTCTCGCGTAGCGTCGCAATAGCCGCCAGCAACGCCGGCAGGTCGTCCGTCGGATCCGGGCTGGCCAGGGCTCCGATCACCACATCCACGTCGGCCCCGATGTACAGATTCCAGTTGAGGACGGTCACGTCGTCAACCGCAGCGTGCGATCGGTCAAACTCCGGTGCCACTCCGTCAAAGGATGGCGCCAGGGGCGCGGATTCGGTGCAGCCGGCCAGCAGCACGGCTAGCGGGATGGCTCGAAGCAGAGGCTTCATCAGGTGACGTTGCATCGGGGAATCGCCATCCGCCAGTCGGACCGGGTCCGCCTGACACTAATGGTGATGGACCTCGTGGTGCTGGTGCACCAACGCGTGCCCGCGGCCGCGCTGGATGACCCAGCGGTTGACCGGATACGCCGCCACGCCGGCCAGGAGGAGCGCCACGATCAGCGTCCCCCAGAACAGCGGTTCCGAGAGACTCGCATCCATGGCTCCGGGCACGACCAACATGATGACATTGTCCACGATTTCCATCACCGTGATCGACAGAGTGTCCGCCGCGAGCGCGAGACGCGTCGCCGCCGCCATGGACAGCCCGCCGCGTCGCAGCGGCAGAAGCGTCAGCGCGTACCCGAACAGGAACGCGAGAGCAATGGAAAGCGCGATCGTGGAGCCGTTGCGCCAGTCGAATGCGGTGCCGATGACCATGCCGAGCACTTCACCGATCGAACAACCGGTGAGGCAATGCAGCGTGGCGCTGAGGGCGAGTCGATAGACCTGCGTCGTGCTCACGCCGGCGGCCCTGCCTCCCGTCCCATCAACGCCGGGATCAGCGCGACCAGGTCGGCGGCGTCGAACGGCTTGCTGAGAAAGGTGTCGGCACCCAACGCCACGGCATGCGCCGCGACGTCCAGCGGCCCGGTCCGGCTGGCCCCCGACATCGCGACGATCTTCACCGCAGGCCAGTCGGACCGCAGGCGGCCGATCGTCTGCAGACCGCCCTGCCCTGGCATGAAGATGTCCACGACCACGACGTCGGCGGGGTGGCGCGCGAACTCGCGAATCCCGTCGTCCCCGTGCGCCGACTGCCGGACCTCGTGCCCCGCGAAGGCCAGCTGCTTCGTCAACGCTTCTCGCAACGCGACGTCGTCGTCGATGATCAAGACACTGGCCATGCGTCTCCCCGCGAGGCTGGGACCAGGCTGCGCAGGGTGCGGACGTTCCGACACCACAAGGCCTGGAGCGTGACCCCATAGACCAGCACCAGCGGCATGAAGAGCAGGAGGCGCTGCCCGTCCACGGGGCGGAGCCCGCGCAGCGACACGAGCACCAGGAACGTCCAGAAGAGGACTCCCCGAAGCACGCGGCGCCGCGGCAGGAGCAACCGGACGCCCATGAAGAACAAGGCACCGGCGAGACCAGACACGGCTCCGAGGAATATGACCGTCATGGTGCCGCCCCACGAGAATCCCGGCGTCGTTCCCGAAAGCATGGCGATCCCGCGCATGGCGACGCGACCGCCGATGCCAAGGGCGACCGTACCGATGCCGACACCGAGGAGCGAGCACGCCAGCCAGTCGCGTCGGGTGGGTCGAGTGTCGAACGTCATGGCGTGTCTGGACTAGGTGACTTCGCCACGGTAGGCGAGGCGGCCCGTGATCACGAGCAAGAACAGAACCGCCGCGCCGCCGCACGCGGCAGCGGATGCGAGGAGCATCGGGAGGCCCTG
>Ga0214471_10000930_pt1 | contig 23740 bp, 15 predicted proteins | sample RVTome_5_FD_207665 | JGI IMG/M metagenome (GOLD analysis project Ga0214471, IMG submission 207665) | Soil microbial communities from uranium-contaminated site in the Upper Colorado River Basin, Wyoming, United States - RVT142D155 | ecosystem: Environmental > Terrestrial > Soil > Contaminated >... | reverse complement strand
TGCCGGGATTGCATCTTCAAATCGTCGGGTTATCGCTGACATTGAAAGGGCTGGCCGTTTCCCAGAATGCGAATCCGGATCCTCCGATCGCACAATTTCCGGTTCTTCACTTCGGCCTCCACTGGCGGGAGATCCTCCGCGGAAAGATCGTCGCGGAAGTCGAGCTCGAACGGCCGGAACTCCGGATCGACCTGCGGCAATATCGCACCGAGGCCGCCAGTCCCGTACCGATCAAGGAGCACGGCTGGCAGCAGGCGGTGGAGGCGATCTATCCCTTCAAGATCAACGCACTGACGATCCGTGACGGAACGCTCACCTATATCGATCAGGACCCGGAAAAACCCCTCCGCCTGACCCGGCTGAACCTGGAAGCGAGCAATATCCGCAACGTCCGCCTTCCGGAGAACGTCTATCCGTCGTCGTTCCACATGGAAACGTCGATCTTCGGGACCGGGCGCGGTATCGTCGAAGGCAACGCCAATTTTCTCGCGGAGCCGCACCTCGGGATCGACGCCCGCCTGACGTTGGAGAAGGTCCCACTCGAATATTTCCGGCCGGTGGTCGCCCGCACGAATCTCTCCATACGGAGCGGGACGTTCTCCGGTTCCGGCCGTATCGAGTACGCCCCCAACGTAAAGGTCACCCATCTCGGCGACCTTACGATCCAGGGGATGGAGATCGATTATGTCCATACGGCAGGCACGGCGGAGGCCGAAAAGCGACGCGTCGAGGAGGTCGGGAAGGCGGTCAAGGAAGCGCCCAAGGCCGAGATGCTGTTCCGCGTGGACCGGCTGAGGTTGACGCGTTGCAGCGTCGGAATGGTGAACAAGAACGAAAATTCATGGGAAGCGGTCCCACCCTTGTGAACGCCCGGTTCCGACCGGAGAAGGAAGGACCGGACCTCGATCTCGACGTCAAGATCGAGGATACCCGGATGGCGGACATGAACGACCTGTTTCGCGCCTACGGGAAGTTCGACGTGACGGAAGGGCGGTTCGCCTTCTATTCGGAATTGCAGATCCGCAACGATGCGATCTCCGGCTACATCAAGCCGTTATTCAAGGACATGAAGGTTTACGACGAGCGCACCGACAGCGAGAAGAAGTTCTTCCGCCAACTTTACGAAATGCTGGTCGGCGGAGTCGCCAGGCTACTGGAAAGCCGTCATCGGCATGAGGTCGCGGCCGTGGCTGACGTCTCCGGCCCGGTGAAGAAACCGCGGGTCAGCAACTGGCAGATCATCGGCAAGCTCGTCGAAAACGCATTTTTCAAGACGATCCTCCCCGGGTTTGAAAAAGAGGCATCCCGATCGAGGCGCAGATGATTTCGAGAAAAAGTGCCTCCGGCGGAAACCGTCGGCCGCCCGCCGTCAGAAGCGCGCCTTCACCCTCACACCGGCCTGGTAATAGCTGAAACCCGAGGCGGAGCGGCTCGCTTCGTCCGATCCTTCGCCATGGAGCTCGAGAGCAACGGAGCCGGTGACGTGTGCCCCGATGACCCCCTCCCCTCCGAGGAAGAAGCCCTCGGGGGTATCCCCCTGCCGCCGGTAGGACTGGTACCCGACGAAGGGGACCAGATGGACATATCCCTTTCCCTTCTCGTAGTCGACGGAGAGTTCCACGCGGTGGGAAAGGTAGCCCGAAGGGTCGAAATAGCCGCCTCCGGACTCCCGCTGGAAGTCCAGGTAGCGGATCCGGTACCCCGCTGCGACCACCGGTTTCTTTACGTCGAACACATGCCGGATCGATCCTTGCCAGTCATCGGAGCGGTTGTCGTCGGAGTAGTCCCTGAAGGCGTAACTTGCGCGAACCGTGGATCGATACGGAAGCGGATATTCGACATACGAGGCGATCTCCGTGAACCGGATCCCGTTCTCGATCAGTTGCGCGGTTTCCGCGAACACATTCCGCGCGACGCTGACCCCGATCCGTCCGTCGAGCACCTTCGCATCGGTCCTGACGCTCCCGACGAAATGGCTCCCGGAGTTGTCGTTTGCCGTCCAGTTGACGCCCGCGGTTCCTCCCACGCCGAGCCAATCCGTCGGCCTCGACTCCGCGGACAGGGACAGTTCCTGGTCCGAGGCATTCCGGGAAGGATCCCGGGCATCCGTGTACAGGTAGCCGATGCCCCATCGCCAGGCCCCGGTCCGGAACCCGGTGGACAACGAATAGCGATCCAGCCGATTGTCGTCCGAGTCGCGGTAGCGGCTGTACCCCGCAACCAGGGTCGGGCGAGTCACCCTGTCGATCTCGGCATTCAGACTCTTCCGCTCTTTTTCCTGGTACGGATATTCCGGCGCCAGTTTCCGGGAACTTTCCTTCGCGCACGTTATGTTGCCCCCGGCCAGGCACGCATACGAAAGCCCGAGGCGTGCGTCGAAGTTCTCCTTCTTCGCAAGAACCGATTCATAGACCGGGATGGCGGACCGGTGATCGTTGCGAAATCGAAAAGCGTTCCCTTTCACCACCAGGGCATCCGGATTCCCGGGAGAATCGGCCAGAGCCTTGTCCGCTTCCAGGATCGCCTCAGCCGTTTCCCCCGCCCACGACAGCGACCTCGCAAGCTGGATGCGTGCCTGCAGGTTTCCAGGATCCGCCCGAAGGATCGATTCCAATTCCCGGATGGCCGCTTTCAACTCCCCTCCCCAGGAAAGCACCGTGGCCATCCGTATCCTCTCTCCGGTCGCCAGCGAAGGTCCGGCGTCCGACAAGACCTTCCGGTAGTTCGCCGCCGCGTTTTTGTAGTCCCCCTTCGCCGCAAACTCGTCGCCGAGCTTCCGATGCACCTTCCACGGTTCCTCGCCGCCGGAAGGCGTTCGGACGCCGCCGGGAGGGGTCCCGCTCACTTCCGCGGCATAGGACCGTGGGAAAACCATCAACAAGACAACCAGCGCAACGAGCAGTCTCGGCATCGAATCATCCTTTGCGGAGGTTTTTTCCGGGATCTTCCATCCGTCCCTCATGGGCGTCTACCGCTTTTCCCTTCCATCGGGCCGCCCTCCTCGGGAGGGGGCCCCATTTCGCGGAAGATCCGTTGAAGGGAGAAATAGGCGGCTTTCCGGTAAGACTCATACGGCACCCCGTCCCATTTCCGCCAGGAATAGACCGGGATGTCGCCCGCCCGGATCGCCCCCCTCCGCGCAACCGGCAGGGAGTCGGCGGGGTCGCGAAGGAAGAACCCTTTCTTCGGCGTCATGCCAACCCGTATCGCGGTGACGGCGACTCCTCCGGTCGCAGCAGTCCGAGGAACACCATGCCTGTCCGTTCCCGCGGCCACCTGCAGGCTCGAGGGATCGGTAAAATAGAGAAGCCCCCATGGAATCCGGGCTTCGATCATCCCCCGTGACGCATCGGCATGCCAGGCTGCCTGGCTGGAATACCGGTCGGAGGATGGATCGGCAGTCCCGTGATGCAGAACGCTGCGGCCGTGGAAGACGGGTGGGAAGACGGTTCCGTCCCTTCCGTAGCGCCGCTGGTTCGCCTCGATGACCATTTCCCCGAAGGGAGACCGGTCCTCCAGGGAAATCTTCATGCCCGGCTTGCGCTCGATATGTTTCCAGGGAATTCCGGTGCTTTCCACCACGCGATTCGGATTATAGTTCTCCGCGATGAGAATCCGCCCGGCGTCGGGGCCGGCCAGCCGGATCAGGAAATTCGCGCCCGTCTCCATCGACAGGGGAAGATCGGGGATTTTCCGCGAGCCCGCCCTTCCGGGGAAGGTGTTCAAGGCAATCCAGTACTGGGAAGCGTTCCCGTCGAAGACCTTCCCCCCCGCACTCCCTTTCTCCACATCCAGGCGGAGGTAGAGGAACGCCGGGTCGGAATAGGCATAGATGCGTTTTGGCGCCCCGGCCGGCAGCTTTCCGCGGTCGTCGCTCGAGGCCAGGAGGGTTCCCTTCCCCCAGTCTTCCGTTTCTCCCCTCAGAAGGGGGACCGGACCGGGAAACCGATATCCGAGAATGCCGAAGAACTGCTCGGGATCGAGCAGGTTCAACCAAAGAGGTTTCCTCTCGGCGGGGAGCGTAAAGGGACGTGTGAAATCATCCGACACGCGCTTCCACCACTCGTCCATCCACTCGAACACCAGGCCTCCCGCGCAACCGGCATCCTGGATGTTCCGCGTCATCCGCGTCAGCACTTCGGCCTGCCGCTTCTCCGTGAACCCCCCGTTGTCCCAACCATCGGGATGGACGTGGGCAACCCCCCAGCTTGTCGCCAGGCCATACTCCGCGATCAGCAGGGGGATTCCGGAGTGATGTCGCTTCAGGTCGAGAAGGTAGCCGAAATATCGGTTCGACCCCACATGGTCCTTCGCTTTCGGGTATTCCGGATCGTTGAAGAGGAAGTCGGGCCAGTGGGAGTACACGTGGTAGGCGGCGAACAGTCCGGCAAGAAACGCCGGGGTGGGACGGAATTTCATGACATCCAGGGAGACGGCGTCGGCGTCGTTCAAAAATTCCGGAATGGCCTCATCGACCGGCTCCCCCCGCTGGCGGCGGATCCGTACCTCCTCGGCATAGTTTGCTTCCGTCACATGATGCATCGGATCCAGAGGAGGCCAATTGACGACGGCCAGGGGACGCTGGCTGGCGTACTTCCCGGTCTCGTACCGGATGGCAAGGTCCGCCATTTCGGCGAACCAGATTTCGGATGGATTTCCGGATTCGACGTGGACGTACTCCCCTGAATATCGCTTACGGGTGGGATTCGCCGCATTCGTGACGAGGGCGACGGACGGTTCCAGTTCCCGGCCGAGGCCGATGGCGAACACGTATCGGGACACATCCGCCGTGTAGATCCCGGCGGCATGGCCGCGGCGATAGGGAATGTCCGCCCTTCCGTGGATCAGGTCGACGACGTTGCGGATCTCGTTCCGGAATTCCTCGGACCAGGAAGGTTCGTACAGGTTCCTCATGTCCTCTCTCTCCCGCAGCCAGACCTCCTGAAAAAGCCAGATTTTATCCGACGACCGTTTGTTGTGCATGTCCAGCGCCTGGTAGAACGCGGGGGGAAGGATCGTGTAGACACGGACCATATTGGCGGACATCGCGGCGATCTGGGCGAGCCATTCCAGGTACGTCCCGGTGTCGGCGGCCGGCATGGAGGGAAACTCCCCGGGCCGCGCCGGTCCGAGGTTCACCCCCTTCAGATACGCACGTTTCCAACCCGCTTTCCCAAGGACTTCGAAGTAGTCGCCCCGCGCCCGGAAATTCACCGCGACGGATCCGCGGCGGACGATCGGCGCAGGTTCGACTTCCCCGGTGCCCCCCTCCCGCGAACCGTACAGCCGTTCCAGGCGCTCACGTGCCGTGGAAACCGCGACATGCCGTTTGACGAGATCCCTGTAGACCCGCCCCGCGCCCCGGTTGTCGCCCGTCCTGAAATAGGCCTCCCCCAAGGCGAGTTGGAGTTCCTCGTTCGTCGGCTGTTTCGGTGCAAGTTCCCGGAGGATGGGCAGGGCGGTTTCATACTTGTCCCCTGCGATGGCGGCGTACGCCAGACCGAGTCTTCCCTCCTCCAGGCCCGGTTCGAGGGCAAGCGCCCCGCGGAAGGATTCTTCGGCGGAACCGACCCTGCCCGTACGGTGGTAGCTCCAACCGAGCAGTACGCGCAAATGCGCAGATTGCGGCTCGATCCCGACGGCGGAACGGAGGCGCGCGATCGAGGTTTCGTAGTCACCCCTGCGGTACGCGGAGAGGGCCTCGTCGTACAACGACCCGACGGAGGCGTTCTTCGGAAGGGATTTCAGTGCCCTGATTTTCTCCTTTGCCACCCGGTTCTCCGGGTCCAGGGAGAGCGCTTTCCCGTAGGACGCAATGGCGTCTTCTCTCTTCCCGAGCATCTCCTCGGCGATTCCCTTCCCGAGGAAGCATTCCGGGTTCTTCGAATCGTCGGATACGGACCGGAGGAAGTTTTCCTTCGCCGCCTCGAAGTCTTTGCGCTCGAGGTACGCGTAGCCCAGGCCGCAATACGAATCGGACATGGCGGGGGCCAGCGCCAGAGATGAGGAAAAGGAGCGGATCGAATTCCCGGAGTCTCCGGATTTCAGAAACGCCCAACCAAGGAGGTTCAGCTCCCCCGCGGTCTTGGAGGGCTTCTTCATGAGAAGATCGATCGCGGCCGCGTACTCCCCGGCCCGATACCGGAGATTCGCCTGGTCGTACAGGGTATCCGCGTACACGCCCCCCCCTCCCGCGAATATGAAGAGCAAGACGGCCGCCAGCCCGGGAAGCGACCGGGGTCTCCGGCCCGATCGGACGTGCGTACTGTCCCGAGCCGGGGTCACGGGGAACCGCTCTCCTTTTTCCCGTTCTTACCGCTTCCGGTGTTCCCCTTCCCCTTTTCGACATACTCCCACTTCCGCATCCCGACCAGGTACTTGAGAAACGCCTGGCATCTCCAGAACGAATTGATCTGCCGGTACCCGAAGTTCTCGATTACGCCGTAGAACAGCAGGCGGAACAGATGGCTCCACCGGGGATACCGCCGATAGGTGATCTCTTCCAGGAAGACGCTCGCGGTGGACAGGAAGATGCCGTAGAGGACCGCCAGGGCAAGGAACAGGAGCATGAAATCCAGGCTCAGCAACCCGAACAGGTAGGACAGCACCACGGCGACGTACCCGATCAGTTCCACCACGGGGCTCAGCAGCTCGATGAACAGGTAGTACGGAAGGACGACCCACCCGAACTTCCCGTACCGGGGGTTGAACAGGGCGGAGCGGTTCTGGACGATGCTCTGCATGAGGCCGAGGTGCCACCGCCTCCTCTGCCTTCCGAGCATCTTGAGATCCTCCGGAACCTCGGTCCAGCACACCGGGTCGGAGATGAACTTGATCGCGTAGGGGGCTTTCCCCTCGATGGCGCGGCGGTGGAGCCTGGTGATCAGCTCCATGTCCTCGGTGACGTTTTTCGGCCGGTATCCCCCGGCCTCCACGACGGACGCCTTGCGGAACAGCGAAAACGCCCCGGAGAGGATGAGGATCCCGTTCATCGCATCCAGGCCGACACGGCCGAACAGGAAGGCCCTCAGGTACTCCACGATCTGGAACATCGCGAGGCTGCTCCGCGGCAGGTCGATGGTCCGGACGGCCCCGTCCTCCATGTGGATCCCGTTGAGGGCGCGGATGACGCCGCCGCACGCGACGACCGGCACGGGGCTTTCCACGGTGGGGGTCATCAGCTTGATGAGCGCATTGTCCTCGAGCACGGAATCGGCGTCGACCGTGCAGAAGTAGGGACTGCGCGAAACGTTGATCCCGCAGTTCAGGGAATCGGCCTTCCCGCTGTTCTCCTTGTCGACCACCAGCAGGTTCGGCACGTCGGGACTGTAGTAGAACCCTCGGATCGGCGTCGTCTTCAGGATGTTCCGGTAGGCGCGGTCGACCTTCCGGAGATGGAACGTCCGGATGAGCGTGTCCAGGGAGGCGTCCGTGGAGCCGTCGTTGATGACGATGACCTCGAAAAAAGGATAATTGACGGCAAGGGTCGACCGGACGGTGCGAACGATGACCCGCTCCTCGTTGTACGCGGGGACCAGGATGGAGACCGGCGGGGTTTCCGGCGATGTGATGAAATCCTTGAAGGGGGAGTAGCGGATCTTGCGGATGTAGCGCAGGATGACGACCGTGGAGACCAGCAGCAATGCCGTATAGACCAGGTTTACGAACCCGTAGTAGAAAAGGATGAAGTAGTTGACCCCCATGACCAGGGAAACCGCGAAGGCCCTCATGACGCCGCCCTTTCCTGCACGATGAGCGTCAGCTCCCTCCGGGCCCTGTCGTCGGCGCCGCTCTCGAGATACTCCCGCAGAGGCGTCCCGTATCCAAGGGACGCCATGATCTTGAGGATCTCCCTGGACTTCCCGTAGGTCTCCCCGCCCGGGGAAACCAGGTTGTCGATCAACCGGGATACGAAGCCCGTTTTCTGTATCTCTTCGCAGATGCTCTCTTTCGCGTACCGGTCCGAGGCCCCGAGGGTGTCGAGGAAGATCCCGATCGCATTGCCGCTCGTCAGGACGAGCGCCGTCGCGGCCGCGTTCCTCACCTGCCAGTTGGCGTCCAACAGCCGTTTCGCAAGGACAGCCTCCGCCTTGTCGTGCCGCAGGATCCCCAGCGCCTTCGCCGCCTGCAGCCGGACAAACCATACCGGGTCGCCCAGGAGGGCCACGACCCTCTCCTTCTCCCCGGGCGGCAGGCCGCCGCCGGCGGCGGCGATGACCTTCAACGCCTTTGCCCGCACCTCGGAATCTTCGTGGTGCAGATTCCGGAAAGCGAAGGGCAAGGCCTCCGGGGGGCCAAGGACCCCGAGCACTTCCAGGACGGATGCCCGGGAAACCGGATCGATGTACAGATCCCCGTATCGCACCAGGTCCGGCACCGCGGCCGGCCCGAAGTTCCGAAGCGAACTTTCGATCGACTTCCTGGACACAAACGACCGGGAATAAAGGTCGGGAAGCCGGTCCAGGACCCCCCTCAAGGCCTCCTGGGTGCCGATCTTGCTCAGGGCCCGCACGGTGACCGGAACGATCTCCCCGCTCTTCTCGTCAAGGAGGGGCACCAGTTTCCCCGTGGAGGCTTCGCAACGCATCCTCCCCAGCTTCTCCACGGCGGACGACTTCGCGATGATGTTGCGGTTTTCGAGCTTCCGCTCGTATTGCGACCTGTAACCGAGCTTGTCGAACAAGGCTGCGCCTGCCGATTCATATCTCCGGTCCGCGATCAGTCCGAAGAGAACATGCTCGACGGCATGCCATTCCGCGGAGCGGGAGGGGAAGACGAAGGCGGAGAATTCGTCGACGGATTTCCCTTCGTCGATGAGTTCCCTGAACCGTTTCCCGTATCGCTCCCTGTTCAGATCCAGTATCCGGTATCTTCTGAGGGCTGCCGCCCGGCGGTAGATCGTCGCGACGAGAACCGACAAGATGACCAGGAGAAGGAACGCGAGGAATGCGAGCAGGATCTGTTCCAGTTCGGCGAACATCGGTTTCCTTTTCCCTCCGCCTGCACCAAATTTAGAAGCTTCCCTTGTTGTATCGGTCATCCGGCCGAAAAGTTCAGTACTTCCCCCCGTCGACCGGCAAAGAAACCATACCAATAAACAGGAAGATTACAATATTCCCGAGTCGGGCAGCGTGAGAGCGTTGTCCGTGGTGCTGATCATCGCGGGAATCAAGCTACTGTTCGTTTAGGGCGATCAGCATGGAATCGTCGCATCGCGCCGCGAATAGCACCACCACGTCACAACGATGCAGGTGACATAAAAAGCGAGGAAGCCGTAAAGCGCCGACTCGGGGCTTCCGGTGAGGCGGATGGAGCTGCCGAACGCTTTCGGGATGAAGAAGGCTCCATAGGCGGCGAAGGCCGAACTGAACCCGATGACGGCTGCGGCTTCCTTGGCGGCATCCTTGAGCGCCTGCTCCTGCGCCGCCGCCCCCTTCCCTTCCGCATCCCGCACCCGTTCGGTCAGGAAGATCACCGGAATCATCCGGAACGTCGAGCCGTTGCCGATTCCGGTGGTGACGAACATCAGGATGAACATGGCCAGGAATCCCCAGAAATTTCCGTCGGTGCCGCCACGGGGAAGGAACGCGAGAATGCCGACCACGCTGGCCGCCATGACGATGAAATTCCAGAAGGTGACCCGTGCGCCGCCCAGTTTATCGGCGATCCATCCCCCCACCGGACGCATGATCGCGCCGACCAGCGGCCCGAGAAACGCGTACTGGGTGGGATTCACCCCGGGAAACTGGGATTTTATGAGGAGCGGCATTCCGGCGGAGTAGCCGATGAAGGAACCGAAGGTTCCAAGATAGAGCCAGCACATGAGCCAGTTGTTCTTCCGCCGGAAGATGATCGCCTGTTCACGGAACGACGCCCTGGCGCTGGCGACGTCGTTCATCCCGAACCACGCCGCCAGTGTGGAGGCTGCGATGAACGGGACCCAGACGAACCCGGCATTCTGCAGCCACATCGGCTTGGCTACCCCTTTGACAACGGATATCTGCGGGTCCCCGCCGTATGCGCCGAACACGCCGGCGGTTATGGCGAGCGGCACGAGGAACTGCATCGCGCTGACGCCGAGGTTTCCCAGCCCCGCGTTCAGTCCCAGGGCGGTCCCTTTCCGGGCCTGTGGGAAGAAAAAGCTGATGTTCGACATGCTGGAGGCGAAGTTCCCGCCGCCGAAACCGCACAGGAGCGCCAGGATCAGGAACGTCGAATAGCTCGTTTCCGGGTTTCGTACCGCGAAGCCCATGCCGATCGCCGGAATCAGCAGGGAGGCGGTGCTGAGAGTGGTCCATAGCCGTCCCCCGAAGATCGGCACCATGAAGGAGTAGAAGATGCGGAGCGTCGCCCCTGCCAGGCCCGGCAGCGCGGCGAGCCAGAAGAGCCTGTTGGCGTCGAACGGGAACCCGATGGCCGGAAGGTTCACGACCACCACGCTCCAGACCATCCAGACGGCGAAGGCCAGGAAGAGCGCGGGAATGGAGATCCAGAGATTCCGTGCGGCGATGGATTTCCCTTCCCTTTCCCAGAACTCCTTGTCTTCCGGATTCCAGACCGTCAGGACGCGAGAGCTCATCGGATCGCTCCTCGAGTGGAATGTCGCTGCGTCACCCTTCTTCCCCGCCCTTCGGGGCGCGCCAGCGGTACAGGATGGGCGGGTCCCTGAGAAAGTCGACCGGGAGATAGAGAAGGTGAACCAGTTTCGTGAACGGCAACAGGGCGACGATCAGGAACGCCCCCGCCGCGTGCAGCTTGAACACAGGAGGAAAGTCGGCCACGAACGCGATCTGCGGATTGAACGCCAGGAGCGAATGGAGGTACGGAACCGCCGTGTGGAGGTACCACTGGGATCCCCAGCGCATGAAGAGAGCCATGTAAACCCCGGTGGCGGCCTGGACGGTCAGAAGGGAGAGAAGGACCCAGTCTGCGGCGGAGGTCACCGGCTTCAACAAGGGGGTTTGCGCACGGCGCGCCATGAGCACCAGGCATCCGAAAAGCGCAAATAGCCCGAGTCCGAGCCCGACGCTCTCCAGGAGAATCAGGGCTTGCCGGTTCGACAGGAGGACGTTCATGGGTCCGGGCGCGATGATCCCGAGAAAATGGGCAAGAACCACCGGAATAATGCCGTAATGCCACGGATTGCTCCCCCAGTAGAGCTTCTCCTGCTCCAGGAACTGGGTGGAATACGCCGACCAGGTGAGCCGGTTCGATAAGTACCGGTACGGGGTCACGAAAAGGAACAGCGCCAGCGCAACATAGGGGAGAACGACGAATAGAAAGGCGTTCAGCATGGTTTGCCCTCCTCCGGGACTGCAGAGTCCGCGGCGCACAGGAGTCTCGCCGCTTCGACGACCGGCTTCCAGGGGGAATCCCCCCGGGCGGAAAGAGCGGCGCGGAGCTTTTCCACTCCCGGCAGCACACACTCGGTGATGAAGGACCGCCGGACCTTGTCTTCCGCGCCCCGCGCGAGGCATGCGAGGAATCCAAGCACCAGCGGCAGGTGGTCAGGGAGTTCGGATCCCGAAGGGGAAAATCCGTGGCGGCCGAACTCCTGCTTCAGGCGGATCAGGTACGGCCCCTTTTTCCGGTTGTCGCCGAAGAGGTGATGCCCCAGGTAGAGGGCGACCGCCGGGTTGAAGTCGAAGGTCGCGACGTATTCCTCCTGGAGCCCGGCCAGCGTCGCGTTCTCCACGAACCTGCCGAAGGGCTCCAGCGGGGATTCGATGTCCCGGTCCTGCAGGGCCTTGCCCGCCATGTCGCAGTCCGCCGCCATCCCTTCTTTCCCTCCGGGATAATCGAGCATGCGGGCCAGGGAGGCGTAGCCTTCCGGGAGACTCATTTCCCCTTCCCCGCTTGCGTAAGGATCCCGAAGCCGCTCGCCCCCTTGCGGGTATGCGGATCCTGCTCCTCCCTCTGCTGGGCCGGGATGACGTACCGCTCGTCGTAGCCCCCGAGGGTGAACAGCCGGTACAGCCGAACGGCCGCGGCTTCATCGAGGCCCGCTTTCTCGAGGGCTCCCGCATCCATCGGCTGATGGAGGTTCCTGGCGCGCATGAAGGATCGCAGCGCGATGAGCTTCGCCAGGACCGCCGCCACCACCTCCCGGTTGCCGCCGGACAGAAGGCTGGCCAGGTAACCCAACGGCGCCCGCAAGGTTTCCGGTTCCGGAAAGAGTCCGTGCTCCATCAACTCGTGGGTGTCGCCCTGCGTGGAAAGAATCGGGGAGAGGGAGGGGATGTAGTACGCCATCGGCAGGGTCCGGAACTCCGGGTGCAGCGGCAAGGCCAGGCCGAACTCCTTGACCAGGGCATGCACCGGCGATTTCACCGCCGCCTCCAGCCACCGGTCGGAGACGCCGTTCCGACCGGCCGCCTCGCGGACCGCCGGATCGCGTGGATCGAGGATCACGGCCCGGTGGGCCTCCACGAGCTCGGCGTCGGGCTTGAGCAAGGCCTGCTCGACCTTTTCTGCGTCGTACAGCAGGACCCCGACGTACCGGATCCGGCCGACGCAACTGTGGGCGCAGGCCATGCACTGCCCCGTCTCGGTGCGCGGGAAACAGTGGATGCATTTTTCCGCCTTCCCGCTGTCCCAGTTGAAATACACCTTCTTGTACGGGCAGGCGCTGGTGCAGAAACGCCACCCCCTGCAGACGTTCTGGTCCACCAGGACGATGCCGTCCTCCCCCCGCTTGTACATGGCCCGGGAGGGGCAGGAGGCGACGCACGCCGGATGCAGGCAATGGTTGCAGGTACGGGGGAGATACTGCATGAACATCCTGCCGTACTCCTCGACGATCCCGTGTTCTTCCAGGTTGACGTCTTTTGCGGCGTAGAGCTGCGAGCCGGAGAGATCGTCGTCCCAGTTGGGTCCCCCCCGGATCGTCTCGATCTTCCGGCCGGATATCCGGGAGAACGCCTCGGCCACCGGCTGATCGTTCCCTTCTCCGGCTCCGTACAGGTTCCCGTAGTCGAAGTCGAACGGCTCGTAGTAATCCTCCATCTTCGGCATGTTGGGCTGGAAGAACATGTTGAGCAGGGTCGGCCCTTTTCCGAGGGCCCGAAGACGGAGTTTGCCGCGGTCGACGACCCAGCCGCCCTTGAACGTACCCTGGTCTTCCCATTTCTTCGGATAGCCGATCCCCGGCTTGGTTTCCACGTTGTTCCACCACATGTATTCGGCGCCGCGACGGTCGGTCCAGATGTTCTTGCAGGAAATGCTGCAGGCGTGGCATCCGATGCACTTGTCGAGGTTGAAGACCATCACCAGTTGCGCTCGAGCGTCCATCGCCTCACCCCCTCAGTTTTCTGACGACGACGCTGCAATCGCGGTTCACCCCGGTCGGCCCCCAGTAGTTGAAGTAGTAGCTGAACTGGGCGTATCCGCCGAGCATCAGCGTCGGCTTGAGACGGATGCGGGAGAGGCTGTTGTGCACGCCGCCCCGTCGTCCGCTCTTTTTCGACTTCTTGATGTTGAGGGTCCGCTCCGGCGCGTGGTACATGAATGCCGCCCCCTTCGGGATCCGCGACGAGACGACCGCCCGGCAGACGACGACGCCGTTGGCGTTGAAGACCTCGATCTCCTCGTTGTCCCCGATCCCGGCCCCCGCCGCGTCGTCGGGATTCAGCCAGACCACCTGCCCGCCGCGGGAGAGCGTGAGCATCCGGAGGTTGTCGCTGTAGGTGGAGTGGATGCTCCACTTGCCGTGGGGGGTCAGGAAGTTGAGTACGAGCCCCGTCTCCCCTTCCGTCTCGTCCAGGATCGCCGGGGGGATCTTCCCCTTGAAGGTGGGAAGCCCTTCGTGGAACTCCCCGTAATAGGGATGGTCCAGGTAGAGGGACTGGCGGCCGGAAAGGGTCCGCCACGGCACTCCGTATTCCACGTTGAGGGTATAGGGGGCGTACGGCCGCCCATCGTTGACCAGGCCGCTCCAGACCGCGGTGCTGATGAAGCGGCGGGGCTTCTGCGTGATCTCCTCCCAGGTGATCCGGAAGTTGCGGTCCCCGGCCACGATCTGCGAAAGGGGCTTGCCGACCCGCTTTTCCAGGCTCCTGTAGGAGCGGTAGGCCAGCTCCCCGTTGGTCTCCGGCGCGAAGGCCAGGATCACGTCGGCGACCACCTTCTCGTCTTCGAGGTCGATGAACGTCTTGCCGTTCCAGGTGCGCGTCGGCATCCTCTCGAGGAGCTTCTCGTGCACGTCGCCCGCCTCCCAGTTGACGCCGTGGGCCCCCAGGTGCCCCATGGCCGGCCCCACCGACAGGAAGCGGTTATAGAGGTTCACGTAATCCCGCTCCACGATGGCCAGGTTCGGCATGGTCTTCCCGGGGACCGGCTCGCATTCGCCGAGCTTCCAGTCCTTCACGGACCTCTGGGCGATCTCCCCGGGGGTGTCATGGAGAAGCGGGGCGGCGACGATATCCTTCACCGGCTCGGGGAAATGGTTCGCCGACAGCTCGCTCACCTTCCGGGCGATCATGCCGAAGATCTTCCAGTCCGGCTTCGACTCCCACGCCGGCGGAACGGCGGCGTCCAGGCAGTTGACGAAGGAGTGCATGTCGGTGGTGTTCAAATCGGATTTCTCGTACCAGGTGGCCGCCGGCAGTACGATGTCGGAATAGAGGGTCGAGGTGTCCATCCGGAAGTTGAGGTCCACCACGAGGTCCATCTTTCCCTCGGGAGCCTTCTCGTGCCAGACCAGGTCTTTCACCGCTCCCTTGGCGACCTCCTTCGCGGTGAAGCTGCTGTTGGGGGCGCCGAGCACGTGCTTGAGGAAGAACTCGTGGCCCTTGGCGCTGGCGGAAATGGCATTGGCGCGCCAGATGAACCAGACCTTTGGGGAGTTCCCCTCCCCGTCCGGATCCTCGATGGCGAACCTCGTCTCGCCGCTCTTGAGACGGGCCACGAGCCAGCCGCGGATCTCGTCGTCGGTCCGGGCTCCCGCCGCTTTCGCCGCTTCCACCAGCCGCAGGGTGCTTTCGTTGAAGTGGGGCGTAAACGGGAGCCAGCCGAGGCGGACCGCCTTGGCGTTCATGTCCGCGGCGTGGAGCGGCATCTTCTCGCCGGTTTCGGGCTTGAAGTAGTCGACGAAGCTCCGGTCGTACCTCCACTGGTCGGAATGGATGTACCAGAAGCTCGGGGTGTTCTGCAGGCGGGAAGGCTTCACCCAGTCCTGGGCCATGGCGATGGAGGTCCACGGCGCGAGAGGCACCACCTTTTCCTGTCCGACGTAATGGGCGAGGCCCGCCCCGTTGCGCCCGACGCTTCCCGTCAGGAGGAGGGAGGTGATGGCGGCCCGGTAGATCAGGTCGTTGTGGAACCAGTGGTTGATGCCGGCTCCGACGATGATCATGTTCCGGCCGCCGCTCTTCTCCCCGTTCTCGGCCCATTCCCGGGCGATCTTCAGCATGGATCCGGCGGCGATGCCGGTGTATTTCTCCTGCCACTTCGGCGTGAACGGCTTCTCGTCGTCGTAGCTCCGCGGATAGTCGCCGCCCAGGCCGCGGGAGACGCCGAACTGGGCCATGAGGAGGTCGAAGACGGTCGTGACCGTCACCTCGCCGTTCCGGGTCGCTATGCGCCGGACCGGGACTTCCCGGACGACGTCCCCATCCGTCTCGAAACGGAAGCGGACCCGGCCGGTTTCGCCGCCGAGAAAGCTCAGGCGGCAATCGATCTCCGAGCCGTCGACCATGTCCTTCATGTCCAGGTTCCACTTCCCCTCCGCCTTGGCCCAGCGGGAGCCGATGCTGCCGTGGGGAATCTTCACCTCCCCCTTCCCGTCCGCCACGCAGAGGGTCCAGTCGGCGTGCTCGATCCCCGCGCTGCGCTCGAGCTCGTCGGCGCGAAGGAACTCGCCCGGCCGCAACGCTCCGTCCTTCTCCCCCAGCTTCACGAGGAACGGGAGGTCGGTGTACTTCCGCGCGTACTCCTCGAAGAAGGGGACCTGCCGGTCGGCGTAGCACTCCTTGAGGAGGACGTGGTTCACCGCCATCCAGAACGCGCCGTCATGCCCCTGCTCGATCGGCAGCCAGTTGTCGGCGAACTTGGTCGCGATGCTGTAGTCGGGAGACATGACCACCACCTTGGCTCCACGGTAGCGGGCCTCGGTGAGGAAGTGGGAATCCGGGGTGCGGGTCATCGGCACGTTGGAGCCGCAAAGGACGATATAGGAGGCGTTGAACCAGTCGGCCGACTCGTTGACGTCGGTCTGCTCGCCCCAGACCTGCGGCGAAGCGGGGGGAAGATCGCAGTACCAGTCGTAGAAGCTCATGCACACCCCGCCGAAGAGCTGCAGGAACCGGGTTCCGGCGGCGTAGCTGATCATGGACATGGCGGGGATCGGGGTGAAGCCGATGACCCGGTCGGGTCCGTATCTCTTCGCCGTGTAAATCGTGGAGGCGGCGATCAGCTCGACCACGTCGTCCCAGGTCGCCCTCCGGAAACCGCCCATGCCGCGCCTGCCCGTGTAGGCTTTCCGCGATTCGGGGTTCTCCACGATGCTTCGCCACGCATCCACCGGGTCGGGGAAGCGTTGCCGCGCCTCCCTCCAGAGATCGATGAGGGCGCCGCGCATATACGGGTGTTTGACCCGCAGGGGACTGTAGAGATACCAGGAGTAGCTGATCCCCCGGGTGCAGCCGCGCGGCTCATGGTTTGGAATGCTGTCGTTGAACTGGGGATAGTCGTTGGCCTGAAGCTCCCAGCCGACGATTCCGTCCTTGACGTGCACCATCCAGCTGCATCCGCCGGTGCAGTTGACCCCGTGGGTGCTCCGCACCACCTTGTCGTACTGCCAGCGGTTCCTGTAGAACTCCTCCCACCCCCGGTCCTTCGGGATACGGTCGTCCTTGATCCGCCCGCTCGACATTACCGGATCCTCCTTTTGTACAGCGTCAGTCCCGCGATCAGGCAGGCGAAGAGGACGACCCCCGACGCCGGGTAGTAGGTCCCGGAGGGAACCGTCTTGCGCGCGACGGCATCCTTGGAAAGCGCCGCCAGCGCGGTGATTTCCTCCTCGGTCAGCGGCTTGTCCGCGTAGATCTTCCTCATGATCGGGAAATTGAGACGCTTCAGCATCCCCCGGAATCCCTGCTCCCCGGCCGCTTCCGCGCGTGCGCCCAGATCGACGGCAAGGTTTCCGCCCGGCACCCCCGCAATTCCGAAGCCGTGGCACCCCACGCAGGGAGCACCCCCGTTCGCGAAGGGGATGCCGCCGGTGAAGAGGGCCCTTCCCCGCGCGACGAGTTCGGGAGTCGCCACGGTCTCCGCCGGCTTCGGCGACGGTTCGGCGGGCGGGGCGGCGCCCGAAGACGACGCGGACGGGGAAACGCCCTGGAGGAAGGCGATGATCCTTTTCGCATCCTTCCGGCTTATCCCGAGGTTCGGCATCTCGCCGCCGTACCGTTTCACCAGCCCCAGCTGGATCGGGTCCCTGTCGGCGGCCAGCTTGTCCGGCTCGACGATGACTCTCTCGAGCCAGTCGGCCGGCCTCTTTCCCGTTATGCCTTTCAGGTCGGGGCCGCCCGCATCGCCGCCGCCGATCGTGTGGCAGCCCGCGCACTCCTTTTCGAATAACTCCTTGCCCGAGTCCGCCCGTGCCGGGGCGGAGAGGAAAATCACCAGGATGAGCAGGAGGGGGAAATAACCGGGGCGCTTTCTCATGTCATCGCTCATGGGATCTGCCCTCTAATGGATTTCGTGCAACAGCATCCGCCGAATCCACGTTTCATTTATTGATCTACGTCAAGGAATTACCCGCTTTCGCATTTTTCCCAATTCATGGGGACGAAAGTACTTTGGCGCGATTCCGCTTCAGGACCCCGACGAGGAGAAGGGAGGCCATCGCCAGGCAGATGAAGACCACGAACCCGTTCGCGTAGCCTTCGACCCCCTGCAGCTGCACGATGGACCCCATGAGCGGCGGGATGGCGAACCCCCCGAAGGCCCCGAGCCCTCCGACCCATCCCGCGGCGCCGCCCACCGCCTCGGGGACCTCCTGGGCCACCAGTTGGAACACGGCCGCGTTGGCCACCCCCATCCCGACGGCCATGATGATCTCGGCGGCAACGGAGAGTTGGAAATCCCTCGAAAGGGTCATCAGGATCGCCCCTGCCAGCATGATGCCCAACGCAAGGATTCCCGTGGTCTCTCCGCCGATGCGGTCGGAAAGGTACCCCCCTCCCACCCGGACGAGGGAGGTCACGATCGAGTAGACGCCGGCAAGCGTCCCCGCGAGGACGGGTGTAACCGAATGGAAGGAAGTCCAGTAAACGGGGAGCCAGGCGGTCATGGCGATGAACCCGCCGAAGGTCGTGAAGTAGATCGCCACGAGAGCCCACGTCTTCCGGTTCCTCGCCGACAGAATCAGGCTGTCGACGAGGGTCCCGGCCGGGAAAATCTCCTGGCCGCGGAGTGCGGAGGCCGGTTTCGCCTCTTCCGCAGGCATTCCCCGTGCAATCATCTGGAAGTACCATGCGTTTCGGCCGATGATGGCGTACACGACGGTTCCCCCGAAAAGGAAGGCGAGCCATGCCAGGTAGGAGCGGGGGAGCCCCATGGTTACGAGGGCCAAGGGGAGCAGAAGGGTGAAGATTCCGGGAGCGAGGTTCCCGATCCCGGCGTAGGTGCCCAGCGCGCTCCCCTGCCGGGCCTTGGGAAACCAGTACGCGACCTGGCTGATCCCGACGGAAAATGTGGCGATCCCGCACCCGCACAATACCCCGAGCAGGAGGATCAACGGGTAGAACGAGGGGGTCATCCGTGCCGGGTAATAAGAACGGAGTGTCAGGAAAAGCCCTGCCATGCCGATGATGGATAGGAAGAGGAGGACCAGGAAGGGCTTCTTCCCGCCGGTTGTATCCACCCATGCGGAGAACGGGATCCGAAGCAGGGATCCCGAAAGGGATGGGGCAGCCACGAGGAAACCGACCTCGAGAGGGCTGAGGCCCAGGATTCCTTTGAGGCTCTTCGCGGTGGGACCGAAGAGGGAGACCGCGGCAAAGCCGATGAAGAACCCAAGGGTGGCGCCGGTCAGTCCCCGGGCCGGCGTTCCGGTCGTCGAGAAGCCTGCGTGCGGTTCCGTTTTCATCGTGGCCTTCCCCGCCGGAATCGATCCAGTGGCCAATCAGGATTCTACCGGAAATCGTGTGTTCTTCGGGATGCGAAGTATCCGTCCTCGATAATTTGTTGTACCATCCATACGCGGGTCGCAGGCCGGCGAAAAATTCTTCGGCTCCCTGCAATGCGCCCGGGGAGGATACGTCGATTCGAGCGACATCGACCGGCGTCCTGATCGTCTTCTTCCGGCAGCTGCGGCTGCCCGTTCTGCTGTTTTCCGTCTTCATCCTCCTCTGCGTGCTGGCCTACGCGAACCTGGAAGGGATCAAGTGGCAGGACGCCCTGTTCTGGATCTTCCATCCCCATGCGATCCATTACGACAAGGTCGGGGATGCCACGAAGTTCTTCTCCCTGATGGTCTACCTTGGGGTTTTCGCCTTTCAGATCTGGGTCGCGGAGCGGATGCTCGTCACCATTTTCCGAAAGCAGGGAAGGGAGGCGTGGAAACAGATGGTAAACGACGCAAACCTGGAAAAGATCCGGGATCATTTCATCATTTGCGGATACGGTCAGGTGGGCAGAACCGTCGTCGATCAACTCGATCGCCTGAAAATCCCCTTTGTCCTCATCGAAACGAACGAAGGGCTGTACCACCAGCTGCTCCAGGACGGTATCCCGGTTGTCCATGGAGACGCGAAGCGCCACGACACGTTGCAGACGGCGGGGATCGAGAGGGCGCGGGGCATCTGCGTCGTGATCGACAATGATGCGGACAACCTGTATGTCACGGTGACCGCAAAAGCGATGAACCCGAAACTGAGGATCATCACACGGGCAGGCCAGCAGCGATACGCCCAAGCCATGCGGAATTCCGGTGCGGACGAGGTGATCATCCCGGAGCACGAGGGGGGCTTGATGGTGGGGAGAATGATCGAGAAATACTCGATCGTTTAATCATCATCTATCGAAGGCAGCGGACGGGAATTCCCGGCCGACCCGCGGAAAAAGCAGTCCCGCCATGACGTAGAGGACCGCGCCGATCACAACCGTCCAACGGAAGCCGAGCCACAGGGCTCCGATCGACGCGAGCGATGCGCCGGCCACGGAAAAGAAGCCGTTCACGGCCCAGGCGAAAGGGATCGCCCTGCCGCCTGCCGCAGCGAGGCGTGAGATCGCAGCCGGGAACGGAATCCCCATCAGGAACGCCGCCGGCGCAAGCGCCGCGACGAACGCGGCCGTCCGCATCGCCCACCCGTGCGCGAGCAGAGGACTCGCCGCGGCCGAGAGGATGACGAAACCGGAAACGACGCACACCGCAATGCCCGCGAAGATCCGCTTCATCGTCCGCTCCGATTCCCATCGCCCGGACACGGCGCTCCCGATCCCGGAGAAAAAGGAAAAGCCTCCTATCGCAAGGCTTGCGGCACGGATGGTATCGCCGAGGATGAGGATGCCGGCCTTGAGGAAAGTGAGCTCGACCAGCATGTAGGCCAGCCCGAGCGCGGAGAAGTAGCCGGCCACGGAAATCGTGGCCGCCCCCCCGGGTCCGCCCCGTGCGAAGGCTGCGGGAAGAAGCAGGAGCATCGCCGCCAAGGCGAGCGACACGCCCAGCGAGAGAACCAGGAACACGATGCCCCACTCTACGAAGGGCACCCACTGGCTCCCGAGAAGTCGCTGGAACTCCGGCAAGGTCCGCAGGCGAAGGAAGCGATGGAAGTAAGGCGAGTCGTCGGTGACGGGCGAGAGGTCGAACAGTTCGGTCTCGCGTCCCCCGGGCGGTCCCGTCATGGCCTCGGAAACAGCCTCGCGCAGCGCCCGTTCCTCCGCGTCGCCTCCCGCCCCGGCACCCGCAGCAGGCCAGACCATCGAATACCCGTAATCGGAGCAGAACCGCCTCACCTTGTCTATCTCCTCGGGATGAAAGGGGGTTCGCCGCGCAACCACGGAAAAAGTCCCCCAGCCGTGGATCGCGGCGACCCGATCGGCGGCGGGCACAAGGCGGGCGGCCGAGAGCTCCGCGCGGATCGTGCGGAGGATCTTTACGTTCTCCCTCGGGGGCGCCTTGAGCCACCCCGAAAACGCGAGGAGTCCGCCCTCCCCGAGGCGGGCGAGCGCCGCCCGGATTCCTTCGCGCGTGAGGAGGAACGTCTCGCCGGTCGCGTGGACACCGAGCGAGGAAAAGGTCGCCGAGGAAATGTCCGCCGCCTCGATGATGTCGAAGATCCGCCGGTCCCGGGCGAGGAAGTTGCGCGCCCCTTCTTCCCGGATCTCGACGGGGAGAGACCCCGGCCATCCCCCCGAGAACCCTGAGAGATCCTCGCGGACCAGTCGCACGAGTTCCTGCGCGGGCTCCACGATCGTCACGGAGGCTGCAAAATTCGCCGCGGCCGTCAACATCCCTTCCGTCCCCCTGAGGCCGAGTTGGAGGACCCTCGGATGTTCAAAAAGGCGATACGGGAGAACGGAGGGGAAATAACCCAGGTACGCGGGAGGCGTCCTGCCGCCGTCCTTCGGGACGATTCCGCGCTGCTCGCCGTCCGCGAACAGTGTCGCCTGCGGCGGGATCTCTCCCGTGAAACGGAAGCTCAGCCCCGGCGCGCTGTGGACCCCCGGGGCAAAGAGTGCCCGGTAATCACCCGATATTCCGGAGCGGGATGCGATCTCCCGCGCCCCCGGCAGGTTCCGGACGGCGACCAGGTCCTTGTAGGGCGAGAGCTTCAGATCCGCGGGCGGGACGACCAGGAGAAAGAGGGCGATGCACAGCGCGGCCGCGCGGCCCTTTCGCAATCCCCCGCCGCCGTCCGACAGGACGCAGGCGCACGCAACCGCCCCGAGCGCGAGGGGAAGGCGCAGGAGCCCACCGGTCGGTGCGAGCAAGAGGAACGGGAGCGCGACGAAAGCGCCGGCCGCCGATCCTGCGAAGGACGCCGCGTAGACCGGGCCGGGCCGCGAGCCCAGGAACGCGAACGGGATCGCCATCGCGGCGCCGGAAAGGAAGAAGGGGACGGCGAGAAGGAGGAAGAAGCCCCCGAATCTCGGCCACGCCACGGGGTCCCACAGAAGCAGGAACGGGTCGAACGAGACGAGCTGCGAGGCGCGGAACGCAAGGTCGAACGCCGGCACGGCGAGAAGGACCATCCATGCGAAGAGCCGGCCTGGAGACCTTTCAACGCGCCGCCGGACGATCTGGAGCGCGACGCCGGCGCCCCCGAAGCCGAGCATCGCCTGCGAGACGATCAGCGGGACGAAGTGCGGCCAGAACCGGAACGACAGGAGGCGAATGAGGACGATCTCGTTCGCCAGCGTGGCCGCCGAAAGGAAAAAGACGGCCGGAACGACACTTTTCGCCTTCGCGTTCGCGGAAACCGGATCCCCGCGGTCCCTCGGCGCATCGGCGGACAAGGGGAGGCCCCGTCAGTGGCCAAGGAGTCGGACGAAGGCGACGGGAAGAACATTTCTATTCGTAATGGAGCCTCGGGCGTCCTTCTCGATGAAGACGAGATTCTGGGTCATGAAGGGCCCGCCGACGGGCATGATCATCCGACCCCCGTTCCTGAGCTGGCGCAGAAGAGGCGGGGGAACGTGGCCCCCCGCGCAGGTTACGATGATGGCGTCGAACGGCGACTTTTCCTCCCAGCCGTAATAACCGTCCCCATGCCGGACGACCACGTTGCGGAACCCGAGGTCGGAGAGCGTCCGTCGGCTGCGGGAGGCCAGGGACTCGAGGATCTCCACGGAGTAGACCTCCGCCGCGACCTTCGCCGCGACCGCCGCCTGGTATCCGGAACCGGTTCCCACCTCGAGAACGCGGTCGGTCTCCTTGAGACGCAGGATCTGCGTCATGAAGCCGACGATGTAGGGTTGCGAGATCGTCTGCCCTTCCCCGATGGGCAGAGGGTAAGGTTCATACGCCTTCGCGTGGAACGAAGGCGACACAAAGAGATGCCGCGGGACGTCCCGCATCGCGGCCAATACGCGCGGATCGGAGACCCCTTCGCGCTCGATCTGGTCGCGAACCATCGCCGCCCGCTTCTGCAGGTACGGTTCGCCCTGTGCCCGGGAGTGGTTCCCCGCCACAAAGAGGGCGCCGAAGGCCAACGCGATGCACGCCAGAAGACCGCTTCGCCGCATGCTCCACCCCTGGCGGATACGGGATTCCCATAGGATATCGCCCCGGCGGTGCGTGGGCAACCGTCGGGATCATGCTTTCTTTTTCCCCTTGCGGACGCGTGGTCTTTTCGCGGGCCTTTTCGAGGGGCCCTTCGCCTCCTTCTCGGCCAACCACTCCAAGGCGCGTTCGAGCGTGATCGATTCGAGCGTGACACCCTTCGGCACCGTGGCATTGATCGCGCCGTCGCTTATGTAGGGTCCATAGCGTCCGTCGAACAATCGGATGGCCGCCCCGGCCGGGTTCGTGCCGAGCTCCTTGAGCGGGGCCGACTTCGCAGCGCCGAACGTACGCTTCCGGCCGCGTTTCGGTTGCCGCAGCAACTCCACAGCTTCATCGAGCGGAATCGCGAACACCTGCTCCCCGGATTCCAGCGACCGGAAATCGTCCCCATGCTTCACGTAGGGACCGAAGCGGCCGAAATTCGATTCGACCGGTGCGCCGTCATCCGGATGGAGACCGATCTCCCGCGGCAGCGACAACAGGCGCAACGCAGTCTCCCGTGTGACGCTC
>Ga0214471_10000929_pt1 | contig 23748 bp, 22 predicted proteins | sample RVTome_5_FD_207665 | JGI IMG/M metagenome (GOLD analysis project Ga0214471, IMG submission 207665) | Soil microbial communities from uranium-contaminated site in the Upper Colorado River Basin, Wyoming, United States - RVT142D155 | ecosystem: Environmental > Terrestrial > Soil > Contaminated >... | reverse complement strand
CTCTAAACCTCGCGCCCACCCCATTGCGAGCCACCGACCGGCAGGGAGAGGGCGCGGCAATCCCGTCGCCCCGCCTATCCCACACGCCACGACACCCTCCAACCTCGCGCCCACCCCATTGCGAGCCATCGACCGGCAGGGAGAGGCGCGACAACCCCGTCGCCCCGCCTTCCCACACGCCACGACAGTCCCCAGACGGGGCACTCTCAGGGACGCCGCGAGCCGGTAATCCGCCCAGCAACAACGTCGCGTCAGCGTTAGACCTGCAGGCTCACCAATGTGCCGGCACCAGCTACAACGCCGGCCAGGAGGAGATTTCGGTCTCCTTCTGGGTGATGAACTCCAGCAGCACCGGCCGGCCTGCCTGCGTCTCGGCGATGCCGCGTTTGATCGCCGGGATGATCTCGGACGGCTCTGTGACGCGCTCGCCATAGCCGCCGAGGGCCTTGGCGAAGTCGGCGTAGTTACCGGAGATGTCGGTAGAACGATACTTCTCCGTGGCGGTCGTCATCGCCTTGAGCTCGATGGCCATCGAGAAGTTGTTCGACAGCACGGACATGATCGGCACTCCCTCTCGGACGGCGGTCTCGAAGTCCATGCCAGTCATGCCGATGGCGGCGTCGCCCCACCAGTTGATGCAGAGCTTGTCCGGGTTGGCCAGCTTGGCGCCCATTGCCAGGCCGAGGCCGTAACCGAGCTGCGTGGTCTTGCCCCAGCCGATGTAGCTCAGCGGTGTCGTGCTGCGCCAGAACGGTGAGATCTGATCGCGCGGGCTGCCGGCGTCATGCGTGATGATCGTGTTGTCGATGTCGACCGTGTGCATCATGTCCCAGATCACGCGGTAGGGGGACATCGGCGAGTCGTCAGACGTCAGCTTGGGCATCCACTGCGCCATCCACTCCTCACGCTGACTGGTGATCTTCGACGCGACCTCTTCGAAACGGCCGCGTGGCTTGCCACCGAGACGCTCGCGGACGGCCTCGGTCAACGCCCTCAGTGTCAGCTGCGCGTCGCCGATCAGCGCGTGGCTGGCGACGACATCCTTGTTAAGGTCCTTCGGGTCATTGGTGGAGTGGACGTATGTCTTGCCCGCGGGGAATGAGATGCCGTAGTTCGTCTTGCCGAAGCTGCAGCCGATGCCGAAGACGACGTCGGCGTCCCGGAGGTGCTGGTAGACGGGGCCGGGCAGCGAGCGGCCGCCGGAGCCCAGCGACAGCGGGTGGTCCTCAGGGAAGGCGCTCTTGCCTTCGAGGCTCGTCGTCGTGGGCACTTCTAACAGCTCGACGAGCTCCTTGAGCTCGTCCCATGCCTGGGCATAGTGGACGCCCTGGCCGGCGTAGAGCATTGGGCGCTCCGCGTCGACCAATACGCGGGCCACTTCGTCGACTGCGGCCATGTCGGGGCCGCTGCGTGTCGCGAAAGTCGGGACGTAATCGAGTGGCTCGGGCACCTCTTCGGTCCAGAGGTCGCCGGGGATCTCGATGAGCGCGGGACCGCCGCGGCCGTTGCGCGCCTGTGAGAAGGCGCGGCGCATCGCGTCTGGAACCGCGGCGGCGACGGTGACCTGCTCGCACCACTTCGTGACGTGCTGGTAATTAACCAAGGCGCTGAAGTAGGGGAAGACGTTGGTCTGCGTCCGTCCGTAGCCGCCGGCGATGACAACGATCGGCACCGACTCTGAAAACGCCTGCGCCACGGCACCGAAGGCGTTCTCCGTACCGGGGCCAGACTGCATCGTGAAGACGCCGATGTCCTTGCCGGAGCGCATGCGGCTGAACGAGTCCGCCATGTGCACACCGATGCGCTCCTGGCGCACGACGAGCGGCCGGATGTCGGCGCGGGCGCATGCGTCGAACAGCGGATTGATCGGGTAGCCAATCAGCGTCTCCACGCCCTCGCGCTTGAGGATCTCTGCAATCGCGTCTTGAACTTGCATCGTTGTCTCTTTCGAACTCGAAACGGGGTTACCAAAGCTCTCGAGAGGCGATCCTGGCGCCTTCGGAGAGGGAGCGGAACTTGGCCATGACCAGCTCCGGATGTACGCGCGGCGTGGCCGACGCACCGGTGCCGAACCCGCAGTCTACGCCCGCGATGACGTTCTCGCGACCTACGACGCCGGCGTACTGCACGATGCGCTGGGCCACGACCTCGGGGTGTTCGACGAACGTGGTGAGGGAGTCGATGACGCCGGGCATCAGGATTTTGCCCTCCGGCAGCCTAAGGTCTTGCCAGACCTTCCATTCATGGGCGTGGCGCGGATTCGCGGCTTCAATTGAGTAGAGGTCCGCGTTGACTTCGAGGATAAGGTCGACGATTTCCTTGAACTCGATGTCGCCGGTGTGCGGGTTCTCGTTGTTGCCCCAGCAGACGTGATAGCGCACGCGATCTGAGGGGATGCCTTGCAGCGCGTGGTTCAGCGCGGCGTGGCGAACCTGCAGCGCTTTGCGGAACTCAGGAAGGTCCTTCCAGTTCTGGCGGTCCCAGGACATGGCGGCGTCAGGCGCGTCGATCTGCAGCAGGAGGCCGGCATCGACGATCGCCCTGTACTCGTCCTTGAGCACGTCTGCTAGCGCGAAGTCGTACTCCTCCTCTGTCTTGTAGTAGTCGGAGGGGATGCGCATGGCGACGATACCCGGTGAAGGGGAGGGCAGGAACGCCTCCTCGACGCCTGCCACGGCCATCGCTGCCTTCATGTTGGCGATGTCCTGGATGTAGGCGCGATCTTTCCATCCCAAAGGCCCAACGTTCATCGGCCGCCGCTCCTTGAGGCCAATGAGCATCCGCGGGCGGTCCTTCGAGTACTCCGGGAACGGGTCCGGCCGCCGGCTTGGGTTTACGAATCCGGGTCCGGTGTTCTCGCCCTCGAAGCCGCTGAGGCGGTCGGCCACGTAGTCCGAGAACATCGGCTTGCTCAGCTCGCCATCGCTGGGAATGTCTACGCCCGCGTTGGCCTGCTCTTTGACGATTTCGGCCACGGCCGACTTCGTACGCGCGGCCCAGGCGGCTTCGTCGTAAGGCCGGCCGTTGACCTTGTCCTGCATCAGCTCCAGGAGGTCAGGCGGCCTCACCAGGCTGCCGGCGTGGCTGGTCAGGATGCGGTCCGTGCTGCGTCGCATGCGCGCTCCCCGCTACTCGAACTCAATGACGGGGTTCTTGGGCCGATTGCCCTCGAGCACACGGATCACCTCTTCCGCTGCGCCCCACTCGCCTCGCACCGAAGCCTCCGCCGTGCCGGCGCCGATGTGCGGTGTCAACAGGACGTTGTCGAGCGTGAACAGCGGGTGCTCCGGCGCCGGCGGTTCGTGCTCCATGGCGTCCAACGCGGCGCCGGCCAGCTCACCGCGCGAGAGGGCGTGGTAGAGAGCGCTTTCTTCGACGATGCCGCCGCGCGCAGCGTTGATCAAGATGGCGGTCGGTTTCATCAGGGCCAGGCGGCGGGCATCGATCATGCCGAACGTCTCGGCATTCCTGGGGCAGTGAATCGTCACAAAGTCGGATTCAGCGAGCAGCGTCTCGAGGTCGACGAAGCGGCCGCCGAGCGCCGTGACGTGTGCGGCCGGGATGTACGGGTCGTAGACCATGAGGTCCATCTCGAATGCGCGGGCGCGCAGCGCGACGCGGGTACCGATGTTGCCCATGCCGACGATGCCGAGCGTCTTGCCCGCCATCTCGATACCGAAGAACTTCGTATAGTCGCCCCAGCGACCTTCGCGTACGGCGATGTTTGCCTCGTGTGTGTGGCGTATCAACGAGAGCATCTGCGCGAACACCAGCTCAGTCACCGCAACCGAGTTGCTGCCCGGCTGGTTGGTCACCCAGACGCGGAGCTCGCGCGCCGCATCGAGGTCGACGCGGCTGGCGTCTACGCCGACGCCGGTTCGGGCGATGATTTTCATGCGGCCCGAGGTCATATGCTCGCGCCGGATCTGGCCTTTGCGGCTGATTACGGCGTCCGCCTGCGGGGCTTCGCGCTCCCAGCCCGCCGCGTCGACCCACGGGTCGACCTCAACCACATCAACGCGTTCTTTGAGCCAGGCGACGACCTCGGGATGAAACCGCTCAATGAGGACTCTACCTAAGGACATTTCTACTCCGATGCCAGGGTCACGGGAGCCTCGCTGAGGTCTTCGTGGTCGGTGAAGGCCGCGCGCAGGTGCTCAGTAGCCAGCAGCCAGTCGGCGTCGTTGGGCAGGATGACGCCACCGGATCGCGTGAGGTAAAGGTCGGGGTTATCGACGGTTGCAGGTTCGTCGCCGTTTTCGTGCAGAGCCCTGGCTGCCCGGAGCAGGGCGCGCCGCGTCCGGATCACCATCGCGTCGGACGTGCCGAGGTGCTCGTGGTCGCGCTGATAGATTGGGCCCATGGTTTCGGTGACGCACTGGTCCTGCTCGTGGATGCCGGCGATGCCGGTGAAGCTGCTGCCAGACTTTTGCCGCTCGCGGTCGATGAAGTAGTCATTGCTCAGCGCGCCCCTGCCGACCGAGCGTCCGAGCCAGCTTGTGGTGTTGGGCAGGTAGTCGTCGTGGCCGAAGACATAGGTGTTCTGGCCGACCATGGCGCTGCCGGCACGGCCCGCCATGCTCCACAGCATGCAGTTGTCGTCGTCCAGCGGGACCCAGGCGCGGACCAGCACTTGCTTGCCAAGGATGCCCGTGGGGATCATCGAGAAGCAGGGATAGAGGAAGTGCGCGATGCGCCAGTACGTGAAGCCGGGCTCGGCGGGCCGGTAGGCGCCGTAAGAGGTGCCGAAGCCGGTCCCGATCACGACGTAGCGCGGCGCTTTGTCTTTGAGCGAGTAGTAGCTGAAGCTCTTCGGGCGCTGGTTCTCCAGCAGTTCGCCACCGCTGTGGAGGAAGCTGAGGTGACTCGTGTCGATGTCACCTTCCATCGCCTGCATCCAGTTGCAGGCGCGGTGCGCCGTCTCCAGCAACACCTCATCTTCCGGCAGCATATTGGGTTCGATCCGCGGCAGCGGCGGCGGAACCTGGCGCGGGCCCATGTAAGCCCAGATGATGCCGTTGCGTTCGTGTGCCGGGTAAGCCTTCGCGCGGACCTTGCTTTTGAAGTTGGACTCGGCGGGCTCGGAGGGCATATCGACGCAGGCGCCGGCGACGTCGAACTTCCAGCCGTGGTAGACACAGCGCAGGCCTTCCTCTTCGTTGCGGCCGAAGAACAGAGACGCGCCGCGGTGCGGGCAGGCGCTCTGGATCAAGCCGACTTCACCTGAGGACGTGCGGAAAGCGATCAACTCCTCGCCGAGCAACTTGACGCGCAACGGTGGGCCGTCCGGCGACGGTAGCTCGTCACGGCGGACGGCGGGTAGCCAGTGCTGGCGCATAAACTCGCCCATTGGCGTGCCGGGGCCAACGCGAGAGAGAACCTCGTTGTCTGCCTTGTTCAACATTGGCGAACCTTCTAGCGAATCCGGCCCTGCGCGCTTTGAGGCGATTTAGAGAATACTCCAGTTACGGGCATACGGGCATACGGGCATACGGGCATACGGGCATACGGGCATACGGGCATACGGGCATACGGGCATACGGGCATACGGGCATACGGGCAGACGGGCAGACGGGCAGACGTGGGGGTGATCTTGCGGCGACCCTGCTGCTCGCTTAGGCTGCGCGCAGCTTAGAGGGGGATGAGTATGAGACTCGTACTGTTTGAGGGACCCGGCGCCGGCCGTGGCATCCGGCCCGGCGTGCTGACGGACGACGGCGTCGTTGATGTGTCCCGGGTAACCGATGCCCTGGATGGGCGCAACCCGCAGGAGCTGATGACGCTGATCATCGATGAATTCGAGGACTTGCGGGCGCTGTTCGAGGAGGTCGTTGAAGCATCGAGGCCGGTGCCGCTGGACATTGTGCGGCTGCGGCCACCCCTGCCACGTCCGGGCAAGATACTTTGCTGCATCGGCAACTACTGGGAGCACGCCCAGCGCGATGCGCGGCCTCTAAACATCTTCCTCAAGAACCCGGACGCTGTGATCGGTCCCGGCGACACGATTGTCTTGCCGTCCTACAACGAGAAGCAAAACTACGGCGACTCTCCGGGACCGTATGTATTTCAGCACGAAGCCGAGCTGGCGCTGGTGTTCAAGGGGCCGTCGAAGTCGGTACCGCGCGACGACTGGCGCAGCGCCGTGTTCGGCGTCACGGGCATGATTGACGTTTCGGCCCGCGCGGAGGCACGTTACACATGGCGTCAAGGGAGCTGGATGGGCAAGAGCTTCGACACCTTCGCGCCGATCGGCCCGGCGATTACGACGCTGGACGAAGTGGACGACCCGAACAAGATACACGTCCAGTTCTGGAACAACGGCGATTTGCGGCACGACTACAACACAGACGATATGGAACACCGCGTGCCGGAGCTGGTCGAGTTCGCCAGCGGCATCATGACGCTGAATAGTGGCGACGTGCTGGCCTGTGGGACGAACCACGAAGGCCTCGGTCCGTTGCAGGACGGCGAGATCTGCGACTTCGAGATCGAGAAGGTGGGCCGCATGCGACTGCACGTCTCCGACCCTATGAAGCGCACGTGGGAGCGCGGCGTCTATATGGGGGAAAACTCGACGAACCTGGAAGCGCGCCGCCAGCGCGGGGAGCTCTAGCTACAACGGCTGCGGTTCTCGGACCCAGGTGAACAGCACGAAGCCGACGGCCAGGAAGAGCAGCGCCACGGTGAAGAAACCGGCGTCCAGCGACACCGCGGCGAAGAAGGCGCCGGCCAGCGGCCCTACGCCAAACGCCAGCGCCTGAACCGTCCCCGCCACGCCGAAGGCGGTGCCCCGCCGAGAACGCCGTACGTTGGCGGCGATCAGCGTGTTCAGCGCAGGCACCATGGCGGAAACCACGAGGAAGATGGTCAAGAAGCCGAGAATGTAGACGGGTACGCCGTTGGCGAAGGCGACGAGCAAGAACCCGACGCAGCCGAGGCTGCAGATCAGCGCAAACGGCGGCCCGGACGGCGTACCGCGGAAGACGCGTGGCGCCAGGAAGAGCACGCTGATCGCGCTGACGAGGCCGGCCAGTGTGAAGGCCAACCCGGCTTCCCCCGCTACGTCGTCGCTGCCTTTGAGACCCTTGAGCGCAATCGGCGTAGCGAGCCGGATCAGCTCGTTCATGCAGTAGACGGCGAATAGCGCGCCGATTGCGAGCTTGAACTGGCCCGACATGCGAAACGGCTCCAGCGGGGGTTCTGTCGCCGTCCTGCGCGCCGCGACAGGGTCGCGAGGCACCATCAGGAGGATCGCGATCCCCGCGATGAACGGCACGATGGCTGCCACCGCGATCGAGGCGCGGTAACTGAGGAGCAGCGCCAGCCCGGCGCCGACGGCCGGACCGATCGTTGTCCCGAGATACTGGCCGCCGGTCACGATGCTGAGGCTGCGGTTGAGCCGGGAGTCCGGGACGATGACGCTAACAAGCGCAACGGACGCCGGCACGAAGCCGGAGAAGAAACCCTGGCAGCCGAGCGCGATTGCGAGGTGCCACGGCGCCTGCGCCACGGCCGCGACGCCGAAGGTGAATGTGCCGAGGAATAGCGCACGCAGCATCATCACCTTGCGGCCGAGCCGATCGGAGAGGACGCCCCAGACGGCGCTTGATGCCAGGCGTCCGATTCCTTGCGCCGTCAGCGCGATCGACATCCAGAACACAGCGTTGGCATCACTGGTGGCGCCAAGCTCCAGCACGTAGAGCGGCAGAAAGGGGTACCAGAGATTGTAGGACATGGACGTCGCGCAAACCGCGGCGGCGATGACGAAGACCGAGGTGCGGCTGCGGTCAGGGACTGGCGGCACTGAAGTGGGAGGGTCGCCGCCAATGTCATCGAGGTGGGATGTCATCTGGCAGAGTCTACGATGTAGTATCGCGTCGCTATGAACCCGATCGTCCTTGCTCCGACCACTCTGATGCAGGCGCCGCCACTGCGATACATTGCCGCTGCAGCGGAGGCGGGGTACGACGGCATCGGACTGCGCCTCTATCCCTCACCCGGTATGCCGTTCTTCCCAATCGTCGGGGACCCAGACATGATGCGCGAAGTGCGTCGCGCGTTGGCCGATGCCGACCTGCAGGTCTTCGACGTGTTCACCTGCTATCTGCTGCCGGAGATGGACTTCGACGCGATGAAGCGCGCCCACGAGTTCGGAGCCGAGCTTGGCGCGAAGTACGCGCTGGTCATCGGTGATGATGACGACTGGGGACGCATGGCCGACCATTTCGGCCGGCTTTGCGACAACGCCGCCGAGTTCGGGCTGGTCTGCGCGCTGGAGGCACCGGTCAATCGCCGGACGCTGAACACGCTGGAGCTGAACCTCAAGCTGATCGAGGATAGCGGACGCCACGCGGCGTTGAGCATCGACCCGGTGCAATACATCCGGGCCGGGCACACCTTCGTTCAACTCCAGGGCTTCGCAGCCGAGCTGATGCCCTACAGCCAGATTGGCGACTCTCCGAGCCTGTCGCCAGGCGAGCCTTACTGCATGCCCGGCGATGGCATCGTTCCGCTGGCGGAGCTTCTCGACTTGCTGCCGCCCGACGCGCCGCTGAGCCTGGAGTATCACCAACGCGACGAGAGCTATTCGTACGAAGCGTGGGCAAAGCTCGTCCTCGATGGCACGCGCGCGTTCCTGCAGCGCTATTACGACTCGAAGGGCTGATGGCCGGTCGTTTTCGATTCGGGCTGCTTTACACCGGCGGGACGCTTGAGGAGTGGCGCGAGACCGCACGCAAGGCAGAGGACCTCGGCTTCTCGACGCTCGTCGCCCAGGAGCACTTCGGGGCTCAGCTTTCACCATTGCACAGTCTGGTGGCCGCAGCGGCAGTGACTACGCGGCTCCGCTTCGGCACGATCGTGCTCGACAACGACTTCCGGCACCCCGCGGTGCTGGCCAAGGAAGCGGCGACGGTTGACGTGCTGACGGGAGGCCGGTTCGAGCTGGGCCTGGGAGCCGGGTGGCTGGCGTCGGATTACGAGGCGACGGGGATTGCTTTCGAAGCCGCGCCGGTACGGATACAGCGTCTGAAGGAGGCGGTGCAGATTTGCCGATCCTTCTTCGCCGGGGAGTCCGTCACGTTTCACGGCAGGCACTACAACGTCACCGGACTCGAGGCGTTCCCGAGACCGGTGCAGCAACGTCTCCCTGTGCTGATCGGCGGGCGGCAGCGGCGTATGCTCTCGTACGCCGCGGGTGAGGCCGACATCGTCAGCATCTCGATGCTCGATCCGCGGCCCAAGGACGGGCCGCCGCCCCCGGGCTTCGCCGAGAAGGCAGCCTGGGTGCGCGAGGCGGCCGCGAGGCCGGTGGAGATTCACGCGAACGGCTTCGCCGCCGAGGTCACGGATGACGCCGCCGGGGCACTGCAGCGCATAGCCGACCGCATCGGCGCGACGCCGCAGCAGGCGCTGGAGAACCCGGCCAACCTGGTGGGCAGTGTGGATTCGATCGTCGAGCAATTACAGGGTTGGCAGGAGCGCTGTGGGCTCGGCTACATCAGCCTTCAGCCCCGTGTCATGGCCGCCTTCGCGCCCGTCATCGCACGACTCACCTGATGCCGAGACGTGGTAGGTTGAAGGGGGAGTGACACTCTCCGTGGACTTGTGATACTGCCTCCTATCCACTTCGGATGGGAGGCAAGTCATGAACCTGAAGATTTCTCTATTACTCGCGGGAGGGGCCGCAACCGGCGTTATTGGCCTCGCGGCCGCTGTCGTCTTCACCGGCACGAAGCCGATGGCGGAGCCAGAGGCGCCGCGACTCAGTGCCGCGGCGATCGAGGCGGAGAAGCCGCTGCCCGACCCCGCGGCGAGCGGCGTGATCATCGCGGCATCCGGTAACTACTATTACTGGCTGAACCCGGCAGGCGGGGTCGGAACCCTCAGGCAGTGGCCGTACGCCGCGGACGGCGTTTCGCCGGACGGACGCTGGCAGGCTGGGATCGACTGGGACGAGGACGAGGCGTTCCTACGCGTCATCGACCTGGACTGGCCGGACTATCCGGAGAACACGAAATCGGTGCGGTTGTCCGCGTCGCTGGTCGGCGCCGAGTGGGCGCCCGGCTCTCCGACCCTGGCGGCGCTGGACCAGGGCGGTCTCTACCTAGTAGACCCGGCCAGCGGCGCGGCGAGCCTCGTTGCTGAGGGCGTCACAGCCTATGCCTGGGGTGCAGGCGACCGTCTGATCTTCGCGACACAAGACGATTCCGGAGCCCGCCTCTCGGGCCTCGATGAGCGCGGTCAGGCTACCAAGCTGGCCGCGCTCACGGGGCCGATCGGTCGTTTCTACGTGTCGCCGGAGCGCGACCAACTCGTCTACACGCAGGACGACGCAGAGGGCTGGCGGCTGCTGAGCCTGGATCCAGCCTCGGGCGCCATCGAGGATTACGGCAACCTGGGACACGCCGCGGATCAAGTCGTCGCCGCGGCACCAGAGCTCGCGATCGCGTGGTCGCCTGACGGCACTCGATTCTCGGTTGGCCCCGTTAGCAAGCCTTACGTGATGCACGTCTTCGAAACGGCGGATGACCTGAAGTACCGTTATTCGACGTATCGATTCGAGGAGGGCTACGCCGGTGAGCTTTCCTGGTCGCCGGACGGGACCCAGTTGGCGATTTCGACCTACAGCCTCGACCGCACGAAGCACGAGGTCTACGTCATGGACGTCGAAGCGGGTGGTGTGCCGCGTCACCTTCTGGACGGCTGCAAGATAGTGTGGTCGCCGGACGGCAAGTTCGTTGCCGTGAAGCGAGAACCGCGCGACGCCTCCGGCGTTGCCGCAATTCGGGTCGATACGGGCTTTCACTGGGCGTTGAATACCAACCCACAGTTCGTGCCGGTCGTCTGGGGTGAGGACATGGAGGGCGCCCTGACGCTGGCGGCGAAACCCGTACCATACGCCGTACAGCTAGGTAAGTGAGGCGGACCGTAGCGTAGATCATGAGGCAGACCGGGGGTCCGGCGCGTTCAAGGGAGGGCTACCACTGGTTCCGCGGCTGGCGGAAGCCCACCGACGCGCAACGCCGCGTCCTGGATGAGCTCGTAGCCGGCGGGACCTACGCCCAGATCGCCGCCCGGATCGGTATCTCCGAAGACGGGGTGAAGTGGCACGTCGGTGAGCTGCGTGACGAGACCGGCTTTGCAGACCGTCGAGAGCTGGCGGAGTGGTGGCAGGAGGAGCGTAACCGCGGCGGCGTCAACCTCCTTCTTCCCTTTGCCTCGCTGTGGCGGTTTGCTTCTCGGAACGCCGTCGCAACACTCCTCGTAGCGGGCGTGGTTGGCGTCTCGCTGGTGGTCGGTTGGTTTGCCTATGATGGCCTGCGCGGCGAAGACGACGCGACGGCAACTGGGGCGGCGCCGGTACAGACGCCAGAACGCGCCGCCGCGATCCCCTTCGTGCCCACTCCTACGCCGACGCCCGCGCCCTCCGGCGCATTGCTCTTCGAGGTCGAGACGGGCGAGGTGACGATTCTGCCGGGCAACTTCACGGCCCGTAAGTGGCTGGACACGGAGTTGATGACGTTCACGATCCTCAGCGGCAAGCCAAGTGTCATCGACGCGCAGGGGAACGTGACGCAGATTTCGGAGCACAGCGGGGGCGAGGTGGAGCCTGATACAGACAACCATCGGGTGGTTATCTGGGACTGGGAGGCCGGCCTGCTCGAGGTCGTGGATACGGATACGCTGGAAGTTGTGAGTAGGGGTGAATTTGGCGCGGTCCCAGTGGGGACGCGTAGCTGGGCGGTGTCGCCCGTGGCCGGCAAGGTCGCGATCACGGATGAGCCCTACCAAACCGTGACTGTCTACAACCTCGACGCTTCCATCGCGAATCAGGTCTTCAGCGCGGAGCCAGACGAATACGTCTGGGGTATCGATTGGTCTCGAGATGGCGAATGGCTGCTCGTTCGCGCCCGCACTGAAGAGGACAACATCAAGGAGCGCAGCTTGATCTTTCAGCCCGACGGGACGCTCGTGATGGAGTACGCCGCATATGCCAACTGGGCCGGAGCTAGGGCGCTGCGTCTCTATAAGCGAGAAAGCGGCACCAGGCTGGTGATTGACTCGATGGTCGACATGGCGCATCAAGGTCAGATCCCGATCCCGGAGGGTGATCTGCTCTGCGTCTCGCCGGATGGGCTGTACGCGGTGACGGGCGTTGCCGAATCGACCGCCTTCAACGCGCCGACCGAGCATCGCCTGGTGGACCTTGTGACAGGCGATGTCGTTTCGAGTGTCGTCATGAACCGGTTCCTCGTTAACTGCGATTGGACTCCAGATGGTGGCAAGGCGATCCTCTCAAGTGGCGGCAAATAGCAGCAAGACCTTGCTGTCGCGGGACGCGCGATTAGACTAGGTCCGTGGGGTTACTGACACTCAGGCGTGTTCCCGAGCCCGAGATCATGGACACCGACGAGGAGGTCGATGCCTATACGTCCGCCGCGGCGCAGGCGTACCTGGAGGCGATCGACAGGACGTTCGTCGACCACCTCGGGAGACTCATCGGCCCCTCCGGCCTGCCGTTCCTGGACTGCCGCGTCCTCGACTTCGGGTGCGGTCCAGGCCAGATACCGATTCTGATCGCGCGGCGCTGGCCCGGGATGCGCATCATCGGCGCCGATGCCGGGCCCAACATGATCGAGCAGGCGAAACGCGATGCCGCGACGGCGGCCGTCGATATCGATTGGCAGGTCGTGCGTCTTGGCCCCGGAGGTGATTCGCGCCTTCCTTACGAGGACGAAGACTTCGACGTCGTCCTCTGCAACTCAACGCTGCACCACCTGGACGACCCGCTGGGCGCGCTCGATGAGCTGGCGCGTGTCGCCAAGCCTTCGGCCGCCGTGCTGATCCGCGACCTGATGCGCCCCCCGGCGCCGGCGTACCCACTGCACGTCTGGCTATTCGGCCGGCACTACAGCGGCGAGATGCGTCGCTTGTACGAGGCGTCGGTTCGCGCCGCGTATACGCTGGGCGAGCTGCAGTCCATGCTCGAGCAGTCAAAGCTCAACGACGGACGTTCACGAGTGTTCAAGCGCGGCATGACCCACCTCAGTATTGAGCGTGCGGCGCTGGCTAGTAACGGAGACTGACGGATGGTGGACATGAAGGTGATCGGCACCCCGGCGGTACGGACGGTCGACGGCGTCGAGAAGGTGACCGGGACGGCGCGCTACACGGCGGACTACTCGCTGCCGGGGATGCTGTGGGGCAAGACGCTGAAGAGCCCGTACCCGCACGCCCGGATCGTCAGCATCGACACGTTGGCGGCAAAGGCGCTCCCCGGCGTGCACGCCGTGATCACGGGCAGGGACGTTGCCGACGCAGGGCGGTGGGGTCGGGCCGTCAAGGACGTGCCGGTGATCGCCGTGGACAAGGTGCGATTTGTGGGAGAGCGCGTCGCTGCGGTTGCCGCCGAGGATGACGACATCGCGGAGGAAGCACTGTCTCTAATAGAGGTGGAGTATGAGCAACTGCCGGCGTTGCTGACGCCGGAAGAGGCGATGGCGCCCGGCGCGCCGATCCTGCATCCCGATTTCAACGACTACTTCGGTTTCCCGCAGAAGATGGAGACGCCGTCCAACGTCTTCCGGCAGACACACCTCGAACGGGGCGACATCGAAGCCGGGTTCGGCGAGGCGGACCTGGTCTACGAGGCGACTTATACGACGCAGCGCATGTTCCAGGGCTACCTGGAGCCGCAGTCGGTGCTGGTCGATATCAACGCGGATGGGCGGATCCACGTCTGGATCTGCAGCAAAGTGCCGTACAACACGCGCGACTCGCTGGCTTACTCCGCGAACCTGCCGGAGGATCGCTTCCTCTTCCACCACACTCACATCGGCGGCGACTTCGGTGGCAAGGGGAACTCTCGCAATACGCCGGTGGCGTACTACCTGGCGAAGGCGGCGGGCCGGCCGGTGAAGATCGTGACGGATTACATCGAGGAGTTGGGCGCAGGGAATCCGCGGCACGCGACCAAGACTCGGCTAAAGACGGGTGTCAAGAACGACGGCACTATCGTTGCGCATAGCGTTGAGTACACGGTTGATTCCGGCGCTTACGCGGGCTTTAAGCCGTTTGGGGCGATTGGCGGGGCGAACCAGGCGGCGGGGCCGTACCGCATCCCCAACGTGACTATCGAGTCGCGGTTTGTGTATACGAACACGGTCCCGGGTGGGTTTATGCGGGCGCCAGGCGACCCGCAGGGCGTGTTCCCGGTCGAGTGTCACCTGGACGATATTGCGCGGAAGCTGGGGATGGACCCGGCGGAGATTCGCCGCAGGAACCTCGTGGTGGATGGGGATGAGACGGCGTGGGGGGAGCATCTGGAGCACGTCCGCGCTATCGAGACGCTGGAAGCGGCGGTTGAGGCGGGCGATTACGATGCGTCGCGGCCGGCGGGAGTGGGGCGGGGGATTGCGTTCGCGGACCGGGGGAGCGGTGGCGGCGAGGGGACGACCGACATCACTTTGAAGCCGGACGGCAGCGTGGTCATCGGGACTCCGATATTCGACCAGGGGACGGGGACTTATACGACGCTGATGCAGGTCACGTCGGAGGAGTTGGGCGTGCCGCTGGAACGCATCTCTATCGAGGTGTGGGATACGGACAAGCTGGACTTTGATTCGGGGGTTGCGGGTAGCAGGGCGAGCCGGGTGAATACGGTTTCGTGCTTTTTGGCGGCGGAGGAAGTGCGCCGTTTGCTGGGGGAGCTGGCGGTTAGCGAGCTGGGTTGGCCGGTCGAATCGCTGTCTTTTGCGGGGAATGAGGTGCGCCGGACGGACCTGGAGGAGGCGGTGACGTGGGAGGAGCTGCTGCAGCGCACCGACCGGGAGATTACGGGCCGGGGGCACAGCCAGGAGGGGGCTCGAGGGACGAACCAGCCGCATATCACGTCGTTCGCGGCGCAGGTGGCGGAGGTTTCGGTGGACCGCGAGACGGGGGAGGTGCGGCTGCTTAGGATGACGACGGCGCACGACATCGGCCGGGTTATCAACCCTATCGGGCACCAGGGGCAGATCAACGGCGGGATGATCCAGGGCTTTGGCTACGCGACGATGGAGGAGGTGCGGATGGAGGACGGGCGGGTGACGACGCTTTCGCTGGGGGACTACAAGCTGCCGAATATCAAAGACATCCCGGAGCTGCGGACGGTGCTGCTGGAGTCGGAGGACGGCTACGGGCCGTACAGCGTGCGGGGCATCGGCGAGGGGCCGCATATTCCGGTGCCGGCGGCGATCTCTAACGCCATCATGGACGCGGTGGGCGTGAGGATTGCGGACCTGCCGCTGACGTCGGAGCGGGTGTACAGGGCGCTGCAGGGGTAACGCGGAGGCCATTCGTTGATACCGGGACGGCCCTGTTGCCTGAGGGCGGCCGGGCCGTTTCGTCGTGTCCGGGAGTCGGGCGCTGAGGCTGCGCCGGGAGTGACGTGAGGGGGTCGGAGTTGGGCGGCCGTGCGTCGTAGGGTGAGGGCGTCCGGGTCGAGGCGGGTATGGGCAGGCGGTGCGGGAGTCTGGACGCAGGGATTTCGCAGCGGATGCGGGTGCGCCGCGAGGGGGTTTCGAGGGGGTGGCGGGTGTGGAGCGAGGGGCGTTTGGGTCAATTAGCCGGGGAGTTGCCGGGGGGAACGCGGGCAGAGGAGGGGGAGAAAGTGGCGCGAAGACGGGTGAAGCGCGGGGAGCATTTGGGACGGCAAGGGACGACGGGGGAAGAAAAGGGGCCGCCGCGGAGCCTGCGGGAGGTGCGGGAGGGGTTCCCGCTATCGCAGCACGAGCTGGCGGCGTGGACGGGGCTTTCGGAGTCGACGATCCAGGCGTTGGAGAAGCGGAAGCGGCGGCCGCGGCCACACACGATGCGGGAGCTGGCGAGGGTGTTGAAGGTGGAGGTGGAGGATATCGCGTGGTGGTGAGGGGTTGGGGTTTAGCCACAGATTTCGCAGATTGGCGCGGATTTGGGTACAGGATGGCGAAGTCGCGGTTGCAAATCCGTTTGCCGATAAGATAATGACGTGCGCGAGCAGCTAGGTGCTCGCATCAGTCATGAACGATCAAGGCTAAATGGTATGGCAACCGAACAGATTTTTTTCCTGCTAATCGCTCTTTTCGGGGCTGGATTCCTTTTCATCTCCTTCGTCCTGGGTGAGGTAGGGGACTTCTTCGACAGCGTTGGTGACATGGTCGGCGATCATGTCGACTTTGGCGGAGACGGCGGCGGCGATGTTGGCGGGGACGGCTCTGAGGGTCCTTCGCCTCTAAGCCTGCGTAACCTGATGGCCTTCCTGACGGCTTACGGCGCTTCCGGCCTGATTACCTCGTCCTACGGCTGGGGCACCTTGAGCAGCAGCCTGTTCGCCATGGTGCCTGGCTTCATTCTGGGATTCATTGCCTACAAGTTCATGGCTGCCCTGTCCGGCCAGCAATCCAGCAGCGTGGTTGAGGTAGCGGGGCTTGTCGGCAGGGTCGGGCTGGTGGAGGTGTCGTTGCCACAGGGGGGCCTGGGCCGCATCTCAATTAACACCGCGAGCGGCAGAAGCAGCTTTCTCGCCCGGGCGGAAGATGGCGTGCCTATTGGTGCGGGCGATTCAGTGGTAATCAAAGCCACCATAGGCGGCGATCTAATCGTCGCGAAGGTGCCCACGGCACCGAAGGAGTAAGCAGATGGCAGCTCTGTTCGTAGGGGTCGGAGTCGTCCTAATCCTCCTCGTCCTGTTCTTGATTGTCGCGACGGTTAGTCAGCGCTACGTCAAGGTGCCGCCCAACCTAGTCGCGGTGATCTCGGGTCGGCGGCGTTCTTTCCAGAGTATCGACGGCATACGCCAGGTGGTTGGCTTCCGAGTCGTCCGGGGTGGCGCAACCATCGTGTGGCCGGTGATCGAGCGCCTCGACTACCTCTCGCTGGAGGAGATGAACCTCCTGATCGAAGTGCGCAAAGCGATTACGAGAGAAGGCGTGCCGCTAAACGTCGACGCCGTCGCCAACGTCCGCATCGGCTCCGACGACGCATCGATCATGGCCGCGGCGGAGCGCTTCCTGACCTTCAACGTGGAGGAGATTCACTCCATCGTCCTGAAAACCCTTGAGGGTCAGCTACGTGCGGTGCTGGCGGGCCTCACGGTCGAGAAAGCGAACGACAGTCGCGAGGAGTTCCAGCAGTCGGTTACTGCTGCGGCCTCGGCTGACCTCGCCAAGATGGGTGTCCAGATCGACAACATCGTCATTCAGGCGATCTGGGACGAGGTGGGCTACCTCGAGGCTTTGGGCAAGAAGCGCACCGCCGAGGTCAAGCGTGACGCTGAGATCGGTGCTGCCGGCGCACGGCGCCAGGAGGTCGAGCAGGTCGCTTCCAACGATCTTGCGGCCGCCCAGGCTCGCGCCGTCGCGGACCAGAAAATATCCGAGGCAGAGAAGGCGCGGGACGTGGCCCGGGCTGAGTACCAGGCGGAGATCATGGGCGCGCAAGCCAAGAGCGCCCAAGCTGGGCCGCTGGCCGATGCGATGGCAATGCGTGCCGTGCGAGTCGCGGAGGTCGAAGTCGAGAGGGCCGAGACTGATGCGCGCATCGGCGTTGAGGAAAAGCGCATCGAGCAATCGAGGAAGGCGCAGGAAGCCGATATCGTCGTCCCGGCGATGGCGAAACGCGACGCCACCGTGGCGGAGGCCGAAGGCCGCCGTCAGGCCTTGATGGCAGAGGGCGAAGGCGAATCATCGAAGCGCGTGGCGCTGGCCCAGGCGCGCCAGTCCGAGCTCGAAGCGGAGGCCAGTGGTCGCAAGTCGAATCTACTCGCGGAAGCCGATGGCGAACGAGCCAAGCTCCTGGCGCAGGCCGAGGGTGAGCGACAACGACTGCTCGCTGAAGCCGAAGGCAAGGAGAAGCTGGCTGAGGCGCTGAACGCTATGAACGAAGCCGCGCAGCTCCTGCAGATACTGCCGATCATCATGCAGGCGATGCCAGATGTTGCCGACCGCGTCACTCGCCACCTGGCTGAGATCGACAAGGTTACGATCCTTGATATGGGTGGCGGGGGGAACGGCAATGGCAATGGTCAAGGCGGGATCAACCGCTTCCTGAGCAGTGCTACCGGGGCAATGAAACAGACCTTCGAAGTTGTCCGCGAGACTACCGGAATCGATCTGGAGCATGCTTCTCGGCGGGTCGTGGAAAACCTCGGCATGGCAAACGGCGGCCCGAAGGACGTAGTGGTCAGCGACCCCGCTCCCGAAGAAAAGGAGTAGATCGGCATGAACGAGACCGCGGTTCAGGGCGTGGTCTACAGTACGCATGCCCTCGTGGATGAGACGCCTTCAGAGGCTTTAGTCCTAATGTGTTCCGATCGCCGGTTTCAGACGGCGTTTCACGAGTTCCTGTCTCAGCATCTGCATTTGGGCCGTTGGGACTCGATAACGACGCCCGGCGGCGCCTACATGTTGTCGTTTGCCGAAGTGCTGCCGAAGCAGTTGAAGGTTGGCATGCGGATGTTGAAGTTCGTCATGCAAGCCAGCACACCGAGCCGGATCATCGTAATCAACCATGAAGGCTGCAAGCGCTACCTTGAGGCCTTCCATAGTCAGCTGAACCGCCTTGGCTTCTCGCTGAAGGACAAGCAACGACGCGACTTGGAATCCGTGGCCAGAGATCTCCGTGGCGCCTTCCCAGCAGCAACCGTTGAAGCCTATTACGCTTCGATAGGAACTGGCCAGACGGTAGAGTTCGAGCGCGTCTGATGGCGAGCTTGCTACGGTTCTTATTTCGTGACCCCAAGCGCGCCGCGATCGTTTGCGGAATCCTGGTAGCCGTCCTATTCGGCTTCGTCTCTTACCCGCACCCGGAGCTGAATAAAGTCGTACCGAACTGGCAGATCGGCGACACCGCGCTCTCGGAGGCCGACCAGCAGGCTCTGCTGGCCGCCCGGAACGGCGCATCCGAGGCGGTTGAGCTGACGGAAGAGGAGTTTCGCGCGCGAGGCTTTACTTACAATGCCAGCAGATTGGACACGAGCGGATCGCGGTTCCTGCTTCAGCATACCGGCGCCGATGAGCTCGTTGCCGGTCAGGTCTATGTTGCCGAGCGCGAAATTTTTGCTGCGCCCTGGTGGAGCCCGCATCGCTTTATCTACGAGGCGGCGGAAGCGGAAATCGACGCCTTCGGCGAAGTCGTCGACTTGACGTTTGAGCGCAACGTCCTCGGCCTTGTAGGCCTGATCGTGATCGACGGGCTCGTCGGCTTGGCCTATGGTGTCGTCGTGGGCGCGATCGTCTCGGTTCTGCGAGGCTCGAACATCACGCCGTCGCCGACGCGGGGCGACTCGATTCGCCACCACGCCCTTACTCGAAGCTCAGTCCGATAGGTTAAGGGCCCGAGCGCCTGTGGCGCTCAGCGAGGAGCGAGGCCCGGACGGCGGGTAGGCGCGCAGGCCTAAAGGCCTGCAGCTACCGGGGCAGCTACGGTGGGGCGGGGCGGTGGATGGGGCGGTTTCGAAGTCTCGGCGGCGGATGAGGTTGTGGTTGACGCGCCAGGCTCGCTAGGGTCTGCGCTCCGGAGTGTCCAGGCGGCGAACGTGAATGAACGACTCCAGGTCGGAGCCGCGGACTCGCCAGCCGCCTTTGCGCTCAGCAATGCGCCGGCCCTTCAGCTCTTTGTCCTGTAGCCATCGGATCAGCGTTTCGCGGGGAACGGGTAGCCGCTCCAGGACTTCCTCGAGTCGTAGCTCACGGTCCGCCATGTCAGCTTTCTATGCTGATCGGCGTTTTATCACCCAGTGGGCTGTGTCACATCTATGAAGACGGGAGAGGTCCGCCGGGACGTTGGGGTAGGTGCGCAGGCCTGAAGGCCTGCAGCTACGGTGGGGCGGGGCGGTGGATGGGGTGGTTTCGAGGTGCCGGCGGCGGATGACCTTGCTTTCGGCTGTCATTTTCCCCGTGTCTACCTGCTATCCTAGTAGCAGGTGAGAGCGGTTCAGGGTTTACCGTAACAGACCGAAATTGATGAGAGGGAACACCTTCAGGTCAATCGTCTACTATGGTATTCTCTCGGCTCCAGGGAGGCATCGTCATGACCACAGGGCAAGCTAAACCGCAAATCAAGCGGCCAGAGCACCTGGACATGAAGAAGGCGCGGACTGTCGTGACTAAAATCGTCAAAGAGAACAAGGAATGGCTGAAGGAGATGGCCGACAAGTAGAGTGGCTTGATGAGGTCACGGAGGTCCTCAGGGAACTCCATGATGCAATAATCAGCGTTTCAGGAGGGGTGCTCACCGAGCACCCCTCCTTTCTTGGCGCATGTGCCCGGCCACTTCATTCTTGATGATCGTGGACGTGCTGCCGATAGCGGGGTAGGCGCGCAGGCCTAAAGGCCTGCAGCTACGGTGGGGCGGGGCGGTGGATGGGGGCGGTTTCGAGGTCCCAGCGTTTGATGACCTTTTTCTTGACGCGCCAGGCGCCGTCTTCGAGGACGCAGGTGTCCTGGTACCAGCCGTTGTAGACGAGAAATGGTGTGGAGCCGACGTGTTGGGTGAGCACCATCCAGTACGAGGTGAGGAGGTAGCCTTCGTCGGTCTGCTCGAGGAGGAGGGGCTGGGCGTGGTGCTGGCGGCCGAAGAAGCCTTCCATTGTGGCGGCCTGGGCGACGAACTGCTGTACGCCGCCGGGGTTTTGGAATCGGCCCGAGGTTGATTCGACGACGCCGTCGCGGGTGAAGGTGGCGGCTACGCCTGCGCCGTCTGCGTGGTCGAGGCGCCAGCAGTAGCGGCGGAGGTTGGCGTAGATCGCCTCGCGGTCGGCGTGGGAGATGAGGGGGGGCGGGCATCGCTAGCCGCCCTTTGAGGCGAGGACGGTGTCGTTGTTCCAGGGGTCGATGAGCTTTTCTTTGATCAGCCAGCTGCCGTCGATTTTGATGCAGGTGTCGATGTAGCGGCCGAGGTTGGTGACGAACTTGCGGTCGTCGTCGTTGTCGCGGACGACGGTGAACCAGTAGGACGTGACGCGGGCGGTGTTTTCGGCGAGGGCTTCGAGGTCCATGTGCTGGACCCAGTGCTGGGCGGCGGGACGGCCGGGGCGGGTGATGAAGTGGGTGGCGAAGTTGCGCGGCGCGCCGGGGCCGTCCCAGTGACGGCCGGTGATGTCCTTGACGCTGGCGTCGGGGGTGAATGCCCCGGCGATGCCGTCGATGTCGCCGGTGTCCATGCACCAGATGTAGCGGCGCAGGACGTCGTAGACGGCGTCGCGGTCTTCGGGGGTCATTCGGCGCCTCCTTGGTTATTTGCGGTCCGGGTGTCTAGCTCTCTCGTAGCGTTGCCCCTCGCCCCGCCCCGTGGCGACCTAAAGGTTGCCGCTACGTTGGCTCTACGTTGGCGAGCGTTAGTAGCCCTACGTTTTGTCGATCTCGCCCTCGAGGAGGTGTTTAGCTCGTCCCTCGTAGCGTTGCCTCCCCTCGCCCCGCCCCGGTGGCGACCTGAAGGTCGCCGCTACAGGGTTGCCGGTACGTTGGCGGGCGTGAGTTGTTGCGTTAGTAGCCTTTCGTTTTGTCGATCTCGCCCTCGAGGGGGGTGTTGTCGCGGTAGTGCTTGAGGTTGGTGACGAAGCGCTTGACGTTGCGGCCGGCGCGGTACTGCGAGGCGCCGGCGGTGTGCGGCGTGATCATGACGTTGGGGAAGGTCCAGAGCTCGTGGTCCTCGGGCAGGGGTTCGATCGGCGTGACGTCGAGGCCGGCGCCGCCGAGGTGGCCTGACTTGAGGGCCTTGACGATGGCATCGGCGTCGACGATGGGGCCGCGGGTGACGTTGACCAGGTAGGAGCCCTGCTTCATCGCGGCGAAGGCGGCGTCGTCGAAGAGGCCGCGGGTTTCGGGCGACAGCGGGGTGCAGTTGGTGACGATGTCGCAGAGGCCGAGCATCTCGTGGAAGCGGTCCATGCCCCAGAGCTGCGAGACGTCATCGCAGGGCGGGACGTCTTCGTTGTCGACGGCGAGGACGTCCATGCCGAAGGCGCGGGAGCGCTTGGCGACGGAGCGTCCGGTGCCGCCGAGGCCGACGATGCCCATGGTGGCGCCGCTGAGCTCGAACATGACCTTGCGCATCGAGGGGCGGCTGGGCCAGCTCTTCGGCGCCTCGAGGGTGGCGCGCTTGAGCTGGCGCGACAGGGTGAGGAGCAGGCCGAAGGCGTGGTCGGCCAGGTGCTCGCCGACGAGGCCTTTTTCGCCGGTGATTTTGACGTCGCTGGCAACCATCTCGGGGTACATGAGCATGTCGGCGCCGGCGGCGGTCGAGTGCAGCCAGCGCAGGTTCCTGGCCAGCGGGAAGGTCTCCTGGTTGAGGATGCCCATGGCGACCTCGGCGTCGGGCCAGTGCTCCAGCGCCTCGTCGTTTGAGTTGGCGACGACGATGTCGCCCTCGCCGGAGGCGACGTAGATGGCCTGCATCTCTTCTTCGGTGACCTCGGGCAGGGTCAGGCCCGTAACAATCAGGATCTTCATGTTCTTTCCTCTCCGAGTATCAAGCGGGGAGTCGTCGGGCGTCATTCTACTCGTCGCACCGCGGGTGCGGGCCAGGTCCGCGGGGCTGAGGTCTCGCTTCTGTTTTGCCGATATTTCTAGAGAGCGAACCCCGCTTGATGGCCGTGGATCAACGCCGCCGAAGCAGTCACAGCAGAAAGGAATCGGCTGGACTCCCGTCCGCAGGATAGTCACCTTGCTTATGCTCCCAGCCCGCCTGTTCGCGAAGGTACGCCAACGTCTCTCGGCGCTGGCGCAGCCCAGGACGTCCGCGCTGGAGGCTCCGTTCGTGAGGGTGCGCCATACCGGCAGCCTGCTGCTGATTATCGCCGGAGCGGGCATGATCGCGATTGCGCTGGCGAGCGATGACGGCAGCGCAATGCAGGATGACGCGGCGCCACCCGCCGCCGCCCTCGTCCAGCTTGGCGGCGAAGCGGTGTCTTCCGAGCGGAACCAACCGCCCGCGCGGGTGGAAGCGCCTACGACGCAGGGCCTGGCCAACCCCACGGGGGCGTCACTCACGGTCAGTGTCAAGCGAAGCTATCCGTTCATCTGGCCCGCCGACGGTCCGCTAACGAGCGAGATGGGGCCGTGGCACACGCTCGGCATCGACATCGGCCTCGACTACGACGTGGACTCCCCGATCAGCGCCTCAGCGCGCGGCAGGGTGACGTGGGCCGGCGGCGAGGATTGGGAGACATACGGTCACCACGTGATCATCGACCACGGCGGCGGTATGGAAACGCTGTACGGCCACCTGTACGAGGTCTTCGTCAAAGAGGGCGACGTGGTGAGCCAGGGTCAGCTGCTGGGCTACGGCGGCGACACGGGCATAGCCGACGGCAAGCACTTGCACTTCGAGGTACACAAGGACGGTTCGCTGATCGACCCGCAGCACGTGCTGCCGCCGTATGGCGAAGACCGGCCCGAGCCGTTGGTCGCGGACTGCGGCGCGGAGGCCATCGTGGTGGATTCCGGCGCGCCGCTGGCGATCGACTTCGGGGAGGACCTGGCGCCGGGCACTGCGATCAGCACGGTGGCCGTGGCGGGACTCAAAGTCAGCCCGCAAGCGCTGCCCGTGGTGGCGACGATCGAGTCCGAGACGTCCGTGTTGTTCGATTCGACGCCTACGGTCACGGGTACGGGCGATGACGACGAATACCAGGTGACCGCAACGGTTGGGGCCGGTGAGACCGCGGCCGACCTGGCCTGCACGATCTTCGTCCGCACACGGACGGTGGCGCCTTCCTACTACGTGCGG